>OJVX01000005.1_pt1 | contig 18157 bp, 9 predicted proteins | sample 1600241 | NCBI WGS metagenome assembly OJVX01 (sample SAMN04436850, study PRJEB24849) | human gut metagenome | biome: human gut; feature: NICU; material: stool | host: Homo sapiens | place: USA: Saint Louis, MO | collected 2011-10-07
GCGTCCAGTTCATCAAAGTATTTTTGCGCCCGCGCTTTGTAATCCGCTGTTTTGCTGACGCCCGGATAATGGTTGCCGTCATGCAGTGGAAGCGTGTTGTAGAACGTGGCACTACGGCTGTTTTTATCTTTTTCGGTAACGTCCAGCCAACGGTTAAGCACGGCGGTATCGTCATAAACCGGCGAACCATCAAAGCCCAGCAAAATAACCGGCAGATTTGTTTGATCCATCAATTCGCTCTGCATGCCGCCATTTTCGCGAACTTCTTTCAAAAAACCGCCGAACTGGCCGTTATGTCCCATCATCAGGTGCTGGGTAAAGCCCAGTTTCGACAGGTTATCAAACAGATAGCACTCGTTATTTGCCGGTTGATACAGATTAGTGTGCGAAGTCTGCCCGCAGCTGGCGCGCAGTAAACGGATCGCCGCCGGGCCACTGTAGGAGGTGGCGGAGTTAAAGTTCTTGAACTCAATATCGAAATGCGACCACAGTGGATGCGACATCAATCCGGCGGCTTCAATATCCGACCAGGAAAGCGAACAGATATTAATCACCAGTAGTTCAAATGGCTGAGCATCAGCGGGCAGCGAAGACGGGAAGATCGATTTACGTATCGCCTCCGCGTTATAGAAATTATTCAGCCAGGCGTTAAGGTTTGCTGTTGTTGGCGGTGCAGTTTGTGCGGGCATATCACCCACTACCGGTGCGCCACCCGTCGCCGCAACGGTTGCCGCTGCGTTACTATCCGTCGTTGTTACAGTGGTCGTTGGTTGACCTGCTGGCCACAAGGAGAAACTTGGTCCCGCCAGGGTAAGTACGTTCAGCCATAGCAGAATGGCAACCACAAAAACGGTAATGCGAATCCATTGTGACAGGAATAACCAGGCCACGAATAAAACAAAAATGGCCCCAATCATCTGCCAGTTAATAAAGCGTGTGACAAGATCGATTAAATAATCGGTACTGAACCCCGCCACCTGCGAACCCTGGCTCATTATGCTTTCCGGACCAGGCAACCAGGTGTCATGCCAGAACAAAGCAAAGCCGATCGGCAGGGCAATCCAGTGGCGCAAGCGATGCAGGCTATAGTGCGGAATGGGCATCAGTAGAAACGCGGCAAACACCAAATTGAGGAGCGGATGGAAGTTAAGATATCCCGCCCACAACAGGCCGAACTTAACCAGAAAATAGAAGTTCCAGCCGGAAAGGCCGCGCCAGTATTGCCAGAGGGAAGAAGGCATGGCGGTATTTTGCGTAAATTGAGTCATTTTTTGGTTGCCCTGGCTTTTTCCGTGCGGCGTAACGTCCCGGCCGGTTTAACATAACGAGGTTTAGCAAAGAACAAACGTAAGGTGTCGCGAATGCGTCGCAAAGAGTGCCGCGCCAGATAGCCCAGCGGGAAAAATATCAGTGCGCAAACGACAATAATTTCAATGATATCGCTGATGGTCATCATGATGAGCGCTCCACAGCATCATCTAACAGTCGCATTGGTTCTGGTATTCGTCGCCAGTGGCGACCATCATGCTCGGCATTGATGACCGGTTTAGAACTTTGCGCTAAAGGCAGCGGCATGCCCCATTGTTCTGGGGCAAGCAGGCGCATCTGCACCAGCTCGGCACTGATTTGATCATCTTCAAACCAGACCATTCGGTTTGAGAAAATGTCGCCAGTAGGCAATGGGAAAATATGATTCAACGCGGTATCCAGATCGTTAATCCGACAGAATGAGAGAAACAGCACCAGCCGATTACCGCCAATGGTCATGATATCGCCGGTACGGTTAGGGCGACATAGCGTCAGGGCTTGCTCAACGCGGATACCCGGTACCGGACGTAGGGCAACCAGAACGCCTTTACCGTGGGCAGGTAATAGAGGGTTATTCATCATGTTGTTGACGGCATTACAGAACACATCCCACTTCTGGAAACCACGCAGTTTGAGCGGCTGGGTCATTGACAGCAAGGTAGTGATATCTTCCGGCACATAGCGACTAAACTTCTGCCCTTGCACGCTTTCGATCATCGTCAGACAGCGGGAGAGTGGCGCATTCCACGGGATAACCATATTTGCACCGCAGGCCAATAATAAACGTTCATCGGTGGCGCGCAGGCTGGCGGTATTTTCCCGTACGAGGATTTTCATCGCACTACCGCGCTGGCGACGCAGAGTATGAATGCTGCGGGCCAGTGGCTCGATTTGCGCATTTTGCTGTAAAGAAAAGACCACCGTCGCCGCCTGAGCGGTACGGGCTTCATTGAACAGGACTTCGTTATTGTTGAACAGTTGCCAGTGTTCCGATAGCGGCGGCGCACCTTCCAGTACAGCAACATTACTCAGAATGCGTTTTTCGTCGCTGCGTGGTTGGATTTCCGCCTCCTGGTGTTGAACTAATGTCCAGCAACCATTTTGTTGCTGAACGCTAAGCTGCTGACGGGCGCTGACCCCTTTTTCGTTGCACCAGAAAGCAATATCCAGCAAATGTTGGTCGCCCTGAAAACGCAAACTGGCAAGACCAAAAAGTGACCGGTATTCCTCAAGTAACAATGAAAATTGTTTATCGTTATTATTTCCTGAATTAATTACCAAAAGCGAACAATGGTTTAGCCGGCTCCATTTATTCATTTTATCCAACCATGAGCGAAGTCGCTCGGCAGGAATGTTTTGCCATGCATTATTTGCGCAAACAAGAATAAAAAGGTAATTATGGGGATCAATAGAACACTGCAAATCACGGGCCAAATAGTATAGACCTTTTTCATGATTTAGCATCGAAAATAATGTTATTTTTTCCGGCCCTTGAGAATCATCTAATTGAAAGATTTTCGCTGGATCGCTGTCCATGATAATGACCGCGACGTGTGCGGTTTCAGCCTGGGATGCAATTGTTTGATTCGCCAGACTGATAGCATCTTCATGGCGATCGACGTTAAACCACCAGACGCCGCCTGCTGGCATATGTCGCAGCTCATCCCATAATGATGAGATACCGATAGAGAATACAGGGTCCACAATGTCCCTCATGTCAACATTTTGTCTGATTATCAGTTTACTAGCGAAAGCTAAGAAATAAACCTACCATTGAAATTAAAACTTATCAGATTTAGCATGTGAATCAATTTAGCAGGTCACAAGACATGTGATTTTAGTCTTTTCGTTTTTAACTTTTTCTGTTGCGTAACGGAAAGTCAAAAAGTGAGCACATTCCCGTCTTGCCGTAAACAATAAACCAGCGAAATGCTCACAGTTAGAATTGTCTCATGAACGGTACGGTTATTTCATAGGGATCAAGAAAAATGAATAACAATGAACCAGATACTCTGCCTGATCCCGCGATAGGCTATATCTTCCAGAATGATATTTTGGCGTTAAAGCAGGCATTTTCACTGCCTGATATTGATTATGCCGATATTTCCCAACGCGAACAGTTGGCCGCGGCATTAAAACGCTGGCCGTTGCTGGCAGAGTTTGCGCAACAAAAGTAGGGGATTGGTGAATGGCCGTACTGGGATTGCAGGGGGTTCGGGGAGGCGTGGGGACAACAACCATCACCGCCGCATTAGCCTGGTCATTACAAATGTTGGGAGAAAATGTCCTGGTGGTCGATGCCTGCCCGGACAACTTGTTGCGCCTGTCATTTAACGTTGATTTTACCCACCGTCAGGGTTGGGCCAGAGCTATGCTGGATGGCCAGGACTGGCGTGACGCCGGGTTGCGCTATACCTCGCAGCTCGATTTGCTGCCTTTTGGTCAGTTATCCATTGAAGAACAAGAAAATCCACAGCACTGGCAAACCCGGCTGAGCGATATTTGCACCGGCTTACAGCAACTAAAAGCCAGCGGGCGTTACCAGTGGATTTTAATTGACTTACCGCGTGATGCCTCGCAGATAACCCACCAGCTGCTGAGTTTGTGCGATCACTCGCTGGCAATCGTCAATGTGGATGCCAACTGCCATATCCGACTGCATCAGCAAGCGCTGCCGGATGGTGCACATATTTTGATTAATGACTTCCGTATTGGCAGCCAGGTTCAGGACGATATTTACCAGCTTTGGTTGCAAAGCCAGCGCCGATTGCTGCCGATGCTCATTCATCGTGATGAAGCGATGGCTGAATGTCTGGCAGCTAAGCAACCAGTCGGTGAATATCGCAGTGATGCGCTGGCGGCTGAAGAGATACTGACGCTGGCGAACTGGTGCCTGTTGAATTATTCCGGGCTGAAAACGCCAGTCGGGAGTGCATCATGAGTATCCTGACCCGGTGGTTGCTTATCCCGCCGGTCAACGCACGGCTTATTGGGCGTTATCGCGATTATCGTCGTCACGGCGCGTCGGCTTTCAGCGCGACGCGCGGCTGTTTCTGGATGATCCTGGCCTGGATTTTTATTCCGCTGGAGCACCCGCGCTGGCAGCGTATTCGCGCAGAACATAAAAACCTGTATCCGCATATCAACGCCTCGCGTCCGCGTCCGCTGGACCCGGTCCGTTATCTTATTCAAACATGCTGGTTACTGATCGGTGCATCGCGCAAAGAAACGCCGAAACCGCGCAGGCGGGCATTTTCAGGTCTACAAAATATTCGTGGACGTTACCATCAATGGATGAATGAGCTGCCTGAGCGCGTTAGCCATAAAACACAGCATCTTGATGAGAAAAAAGAGCTCGGTCATTTGAGTGCCGGGGCGCGGCGGTTGATCCTCGGTATCATCGTCACCTTCTCGCTGATTCTGGCGTTAATCTGCGTTACTCAGCCGTTTAACCCGCTAGCGCAGTTTATCTTCCTGATGCTGCTGTGGGGGGTAGCGCTGATCGTACGGCGGATGCCGGGGCGCTTCTCGGCGCTGATGCTGATTGTGCTGTCGCTGACCGTTTCTTGCCGTTATATCTGGTGGCGTTACACCTCGACGTTAAACTGGGACGATCCGGTCAGCCTGGTGTGCGGGCTTATTCTGCTCTTCGCTGAAACGTACGCGTGGATTGTGCTGGTGCTCGGCTATTTCCAGGTCGTATGGCCGCTGAATCGTCAGCCGGTGCCATTGCCGAAAGATATGTCGCTGTGGCCGTCGGTGGATATCTTTGTCCCGACTTACAACGAAGATCTCAACGTGGTGAAAAATACCATTTACGCTTCGCTGGGTATCGACTGGCCGAAAGACAAGCTGAACATCTGGATCCTCGATGACGGCGGCAGGGAAGAGTTTCGCCAGTTTGCGCAAAACGTGGGGGTGAAATATATCGCCCGTACCACTCATGAACATGCGAAAGCGGGCAACATCAACAATGCGCTGAAATATGCCAAAGGCGAGTTCGTGTCGATATTCGACTGCGACCACGTACCAACGCGATCGTTCCTGCAAATGACCATGGGCTGGTTCCTGAAAGAGAAACAGCTGGCGATGATGCAGACGCCGCACCACTTCTTCTCGCCGGATCCGTTTGAACGCAACCTGGGGCGTTTTCGTAAAACGCCGAACGAAGGCACGCTGTTTTATGGTCTGGTGCAGGACGGCAATGATATGTGGGATGCCACTTTCTTCTGCGGTTCATGTGCGGTGATTCGCCGTAAGCCGCTGGATGAGATTGGCGGTATTGCTGTCGAAACGGTAACCGAAGATGCGCACACTTCTCTGCGTCTGCACCGTCGTGGCTACACCTCCGCGTATATGCGTATTCCGCAGGCAGCGGGGCTGGCGACCGAAAGTCTCTCGGCGCATATCGGTCAGCGTATTCGCTGGGCGCGCGGGATGGTGCAAATCTTCCGTCTCGATAACCCGCTCACCGGTAAAGGGCTGAAGTTTGCTCAGCGGCTGTGCTATGTCAACGCCATGTTCCACTTCTTGTCGGGCATTCCACGACTGATCTTCCTGACTGCGCCGCTGGCGTTCCTGCTGTTTCATGCCTACATCATCTACGCGCCAGCGTTGATGATCGCCCTGTTCGTGCTACCGCATATGATCCATGCCAGCCTGACTAACTCGAAGATCCAGGGCAAATATCGCCACTCTTTCTGGAGTGAAATCTACGAAACGGTGCTGGCGTGGTATATCGCACCACCGACGCTGGTGGCGCTGATTAACCCGCACAAAGGCAAATTTAACGTCACCGCCAAAGGTGGACTGGTGGAAGAAGAGTACGTCGACTGGGTGATCTCGCGGCCCTACATCTTCCTTGTTCTGCTCAACCTGGTGGGCGTAGCGGTTGGGATCTGGCGCTACATCTATGGTCCGCCAACCGAGATGCTCACCGTGGTCGTCAGTATGGTGTGGGTATTCTACAACCTGATTATTCTCGGCGGCGCAGTCGCAGTATCGGTAGAAAGCAAACAGGTACGCCGATCGCACCGCGTGGAGATGACGATGCCCGCAGCAATTGCCCGCGAAGATGGTCACCTCTTCTCGTGTACCGTTCAGGATTTCTCCGACGGTGGTTTGGGGATCAAGATCAACGGTCAGGCGCAGATTCTGGAAGGGCAGAAAGTGAATCTGTTGCTTAAACGCGGTCAGCAGGAATACGTCTTCCCGGCTCAGGTGGCGCGCGTGATGGGTAATGAAGTTGGGCTGAAATTAATGCCGCTCACTACCCAGCAACATATCGATTTTGTGCAGTGTACGTTTGCCCGTGCGGATACATGGGCGCTCTGGCAGGACAGCTACCCGGAAGATAAGCCGCTGGAAAGTCTGCTGGATATTCTGAAGCTCGGCTTCCGTGGCTACCGCCATCTGGCGGAATTTGCGCCTTCTTCGGTGAAGGGCATATTCCGTGTGCTGACTTCTCTGGTTTCCTGGGTTGTATCGTTTATTCCGCGCCGCCCGGAGCGGAGCGAAACGGCACAACTATCGGATCAGGCTTTGGCTCAACAATGATGATAACGCGATGAAAAGAAAAATATTCTGGATTTGTGCAGTGGCTCTGGGGATGAGTGCGTTCCCCTCTTTCATGACGCAGGCGACGCCAGCAACGCAACCACTGATCAATGCTGAGCCAGCTGTAGCCGCCCAGGCGGAGCAAAATCCGCAGGTGGGGCAAGTGATGCCGGGCGTGCAGGGCGCAGATGCGCCAGTCGTGGCGCAGAACGGTCCTTCCCGTGATGTGAAGCTGACCTTTGCGCAAATTGCGCCGCCGCCGGGCAGCATGGTGCTACGTGGCATTAACCCGAACGGCAGCATTGAGTTTGGTATGCGCAGCGATGAAGTGGTGACGAAGGCGATGCTCAACCTCGAATACACGCCATCGCCATCATTACTGCCTGTCCAGTCGCAGTTAAAGGTTTATCTCAATGATGAACTGATGGGAGTGCTGCCAGTGAACAAAGAACAGTTGGGTAAAAAAACGCTGGCACAAATGCCCATTAACCCGCTGTTTATTACTGATTTCAACCGTGTGCGGCTGGAGTTTGTCGGCCATTATCAGGACGTGTGCGAAAACCCGGCCAGCACCACGCTTTGGCTGGATGTTGGGCGGAGCAGGGGACTGGATCTGACCTATCAGACCCTGAATGTGAAGAATGACCTGTCACACTTCCCGGTGCCATTCTTTGACCCGCGTGATAACCGCACCAACACCTTGCCGATGGTCTTTGCGGGTGCGCCGGATGTTGAGCTGCAACAAGCATCTGCCATTGTCGCCTCGTGGTTTGGTTCGCGTTCTGGCTGGCGTGGGCAGAACTTCCCGGTGCTCTATAACCAACTGCCGGATCGCAATGCCATTGTCTTTGCCACCAATGACAAACGCCCGGACTTCCTGCGCGATCATCCGGCGGTAAAAGCCCCGGTGATTGAGATGATTAACCATCCGCAGAATCCTTACGTCAAACTGCTGGTGGTGTTTGGTCGTGACGACAAAGACCTGTTGCAGGCAGCGAAAGGTATCGCTCAGGGTAACATTCTGTTCCGTGGTGAAAGTGTGGTAGTGAATGAAGTGAAACCGCTGCTACCGCGTAAACAGTACGATGCGCCGAACTGGGTGCGTACCGATCGTCCTGTCACCTTTGGTGAACTGAAAACCTATGAAGAACAATTACAATCCAGCGGTCTTGAGCCAGCAGCGATTAACGTTTCGCTAAACCTGCCGCCGGATCTCTACCTGATGCGCAGTACCGGCATTGATATGGATATTAATTACCGCTACACCATGCCGCCGGTGAAAGACAGTTCGCGGATGGATATCAGCCTGAATAACCAGTTCCTGCAATCCTTCAACCTGAGCAGCAAACAGGAGGCGAACCGCCTGCTGCTGCGTATTCCGGTATTACAAGGTTTGCTGGATGGCAAAACGGATGTCTCTATTCCGGCGCTGAAACTGGGCGCGACCAACCAGTTGCGGTTCGACTTTGAGTATATGAACCCGATGCCGGGCGGTTCGGTGGATAACTGTATTACCTTCCAGCCGGTGCAGAATCATGTGGTGATTGGTGACGACTCCACCATCGACTTCTCGAAGTATTACCACTTCATCCCGATGCCGGATCTACGCGCCTTTGCTAACGCGGGCTTCCCGTTCAGCCGGATGGCGGATTTGTCGCAAACCATCACCGTGATGCCGAAAACGCCAAACGAAGCACAGATGGAAACCTTGCTGAATACCGTTGGCTTTATCGGTGCGCAGACGGGCTTCCCGGCGATTAACCTGACGGTGACCGATGATGGCAGCACCATTCAGGGCAAAGATGCCGACATCATGATCGTCGGTGGTATCCCGGACAAACTGAAAGACGATAAGCAGATCGACCTGTTGGTGCAGGCGACCGAAAGCTGGGTGAAAACGCCGATGCGCCAGACCCCGTTCCCCGGTATTGTGCCGGACGAGAGCGATCGCGCGGCAGAAACCCAGTCAACGCTGACCTCTTCCGGTGCGATGGCGGCGGTGATTGGCTTCCAGTCGCCGTATAACGACCAGCGCAGCGTGATTGCGCTGCTGGCAGATAGCCCACGCGGTTATGAAATGCTTAACGATGCGGTGAACGATAGCGGCAAACGCGCCACCATGTTCGGTTCGGTCGCGGTGATCCGCGAGTCCGGTATCAACAGCCTACGTGTTGGCGATGTTTATTACGTAGGTCATCTGCCGTGGTTCGAGCGCTTGTGGTATGCGCTGGCAAACCATCCGATTCTGCTGGCGGTGCTGGCGGCTATCAGTGTGATATTGCTGGCATGGGTACTGTGGCGTCTGCTGCGTATTATTAGTCGTCGTCGTCTTAACCCGGATAACGAGTAATTGAAGATGAATGTGTTGCGTAGTGGACTCGTGACGATGCTGCTGCTGGCTGCCTTTAGTGTTCAGGCAGCCTGTACCTGGCCTGCCTGGGAGCAGTTTAAAAAGGATTACATCAGTCAGGAAGGGCGCGTCATCGACCCCAGCGACGCGCGCAAAATCACCACCTCCGAAGGGCAAAGTTACGGCATGTTCTTTGCCCTGGCGGCTAACGACCGTGCAGCTTTCGATAATCTTCTCGACTGGACGCAGAACAATCTCGCTCAGGGTTCTTTAAAAGAACATTTGCCCGCCTGGCTGTGGGGCAAGAAAGAGAACAGTAAGTGGGAAGTGCTGGACAGCAATTCGGCCTCCGATGGTGATGTCTGGATGGCCTGGTCGTTGCTGGAGGCGGGGCGTTTGTGGAAAGAGCAGCGTTATACCGACATCGGCAGCGCATTGCTAAAACGTATCGCGCGGGAGGAAGTGGTGACGGTGCCTGGGCTGGGCTCCATGTTGTTACCGGGCAAAGTGGGTTTTGCTGAGGATAACAGCTGGCGTTTTAACCCCAGCTACCTGCCGCCGACGCTGGCGCAGTATTTCACCCGCTTTGGCGCGCCGTGGACCACGCTGCGCGAAACCAATCAACGTTTATTGCTGGAAACCGCCCCGAAAGGCTTTTCGCCAGACTGGGTGCGCTATGAGAAAGACAAAGGCTGGCAGCTAAAAGCCGAAAAAACGTTGATCAGCAGCTACGACGCTATCCGCGTTTACATGTGGGTAGGCATGATGCCTGACAGCGATCCGCAAAAAGCGCGGATGCTCAACCGGTTTAAACCGATGGCGACATTCACTGAGAAAAACGGTTATCCGCCGGAAAAAGTGGATGTGGCTACGGGGAAAGCGCAGGGTAAAGGACCGGTCGGTTTTTCTGCCGCCATGCTGCCCTTTTTACAAAACCGCGATGCGCAGGCCGTTCAGCGCCAGCGCGTGGCCGATAACTTTCCCGGCAGCGATGCCTATTACAACTATGTGCTGACCCTGTTTGGACAAGGCTGGGATCAACACCGTTTCCGCTTCTCGACAAAAGGTGAGTTATTACCTGACTGGGGCCAGGAATGCGCAAATTCACACTAAACATATTCACGCTTTCCCTCGGTCTGGCCGGCATGGCGATGGGCGAGGCAGCACCAACCGCTCAGCAACAGTTGCTGGAGCAAGTTCGGTTAGGCGCAGCGACCCATCGTGATGACCTGGTGCAACAGTCGTTGTATCGGCTGGAACTTATTGATCCGAATAACCCGGATGTGATTGCTGCCCGTTTTCGTTCTCTGTTACGTCAGGGCGATATTGATGGCGCACAAAAACAGCTCGATCGGCTGTCGCAGTTAGCGCCGAGTTCAAATGCGTATAAATCGTCGCGGACTACGATGCTGCTTTCCACGCCAGATGGTCGTCAGGCACTGCAACAGGCAAGATTGCAGGCGACGACTGGTCATGCGGAAGAAGCTGTGGCGAGTTACAACAAACTGTTCAACGGTGCGCCGCCGGAAGGTGACATTGCTGTCGAGTACTGGAGTACGGTGGCGAAAATTCCGGCCCGCCGTGGCGAAGCGATTAATCAGCTAAAACGCATTAATGCGGATACGCCGGGCAACATGGGCCTGCAAAATAATCTGGCGCTATTGCTGTTTAGTAGCGATCGCCGTGATGAAGGTTTTGCCGTCCTGGAACAGATGGCGAAATCGAACGCCGGGCGCGAAGGGGCCTCTAAAATCTGGTACGGGCAGATTAAAGACATGCCCGTCAGCGATGCCAGCGTGCAGGCGCTGAAAAAATATCTCTCGATCTTTAGCGATGGCGATAGCGTAGCTGCTGCACAATCGCAACTGGCAGAACAGCAAAAACAGCTGGCCGACCCTGCTTTCCGCGCTCGTGCGCAAGGTTTAGCGGCGGTGGACTCTGGCATGGCGGGTAAAGCCATTCCCGAACTACAACAGGCGGTGCGGGCGAACCCGAAAGACAGTGAGGCTCTGGGGGCGCTGGGCCAGGCGTATTCCCAGAAAGGTGATCGCACCAATGCAGTGGCGAATCTGGAAAAAGCCATCGCGCTGGATCCGCACAACAGCAATAACGACAAATGGAACAGTCTGCTGAAAGTAAACCGCTACTGGCTGGCGATCCAGCAGGGCGATGCCGCGCTGAAAGCCAATAATCCTGACCGGGCAGAACGGCTGTTCCAGCAGGCACGTAATGTCGATAACACCGACAGCTATGCAGTGCTTGGGCTGGGCGATGTGGCGATGGCGCGCAAAGATTATCCCGCCGCCGAACGCTATTACCAGCAGACCTTGCGTATGGACAGCGGCAACACTAACGCCGTGCGCGGGCTGGCGAATATTTACCGCCAGCAGTCGCCAGAAAAAGCCGAAGCGTATATCGCCTCGCTCTCTGCCAGCCAGCGGCGCAGCATTGATGATATCGAACGCAGCCTGCAAAACGACCGTCTGGCACAGCAGGCAGAGGCACTGGAAAACCAGGGGAAATGGGCGCAGGCGGCAGCACTTCAGCGGCAACGACTGGCGCTGGACCCCGGCAGTGTATGGATTACTTACCGACTTTCGCAGGATCTCTGGCAGGCTGGACAACGCAGCCAGGCCGATACGTTAATGCGCAATCTGGCACAGCAGAAGCCGAACGACCCGGAGCAGGTTTACGCTTACGGGCTGTACCTCTCCGGTCATGATCAGGACAGAGCGGCGCTGGCGCATATCAACAGCCTGCCGCGCGCGCAGTGGAACAGCAATATTCAGGAGCTGGTTAATCGACTGCAAAACGATCAGGTGCTGGAAACCGCTAATCGCCTGCGAGAAAACGGTAAAGAGGCAGAAGCGGAAGCGATGCTGCGCCAGCAACCGCCTTCCTCGCGTATTGACCTCACGCTGGCTGACTGGGCGCAGCAGCGACGTGATTACACCGCCGCCCGCGCTGCATATCAGAATGTTCTGACGCGGGAGCCAACTAACGCCGATGCCATTCTTGGTCTGACGGAAGTGGATATTGCTGCCGGTGACAAAGCGGCGGCACGTAGCCAGCTGGCGAAACTGCCTGCCACTGATAACGCCTCGCTGAACACACAGCGGCGCGTGGCGCTGGCACAGGCGCAGCTTGGCGATACCGCAGCGGCGCAGCAGACATTTAATAAGTTGATCCCGCAGGCAAAATCTCAGCCACCGTCGATGGAAAGCGCGATGGTACTGCGTGATGGTGCGAAGTTTGAAGCGCAGGCGGGCGATCCAATGCAGGCGCTGGAAACCTACAAAGACGCCATGGTTGCATCCGGTGTGACCACGACGCGTCCGCAGGATAACGACACCTTTACCCGGCTGACCCGTAACGACGAGAAAGATGACTGGCTGAAACGCGGCGTGCGCAGCGATGCGGCGGACCTCTATCGCCAGCAGGATCTTAACGTCACTCTCGAGCACGATTACTGGGGTTCGAGCGGCACCGGTGGTTACTCCGATCTGAAAGCGCACACCACTATGTTGCAGGTGGACGCGCCCTATTCTGACGGGCGGATGTTCTTTCGCAGTGATTTCGTCAATATGAACGTCGGCAGTTTCTCCACTAATGCCGATGGCAAATGGGATGACAACTGGGGCACCTGTACATTACAGGACTGTAGCGGCAACCGCAGCCAGTCGGATTCCGGTGCCAGCGTGGCGGTCGGCTGGCGAAATGACGTCTGGAGCTGGGATATCGGTACCACGCCGATGGGCTTCAACGTGGTGGATGTGGTCGGCGGCATCAGTTACAGCGATGATATCGGGCCGCTGGGTTACACCGTTAACGCCCACCGTCGGCCTATCTCCAGTTCTTTGCTGGCCTTTGGTGGGCAAAAAGACTCTCCGAGCAATACCGGGAAAAAATGGGGCGGCGTGCGTGCCGACGGCGTGGGGCTAAGTCTGAGCTACGATAAAGGTGAAGCAAACGGCGTCTGGGCATCGCTTAGCGGTGATCAGTTAACCGGTAAAAATGTCGAAGATAACTGGCGCGTGCGCTGGATGACGGGCTATTACTATAAGGTCATCAACCAGAACAATCGCCGCGTCACAATCGGCCTGAACAACATGATCTGGCATTACGACAAAGACCTGAGTGGCTACTCACTCGGTCAGGGCGGTTACTACAGTCCGCAGGAATACCTGTCGTTTGCCATACCGGTGATGTGGCGGGAGCGCACGGAAAACTGGTCGTGGGAGCTGGGGGCGTCTGGCTCGTGGTCGCATTCACGCACCAAAACCATGCCGCGTTATCCGCTGATGAATCTGATCCCGACCGACTGGCAGGAAGAAGCTGCGCGGCAATCCAACGATGGCGGCAGCAGTCAGGGCTTTGGCTACACGGCGCGGGCATTACTTGAACGACGTGTTACTTCCAACTGGTTTGTCGGCACGGCAATTGATATCCAGCAGGCAAAAGATTACGCCCCCAGCCATTTCCTGCTCTACGTACGTTATTCCGCCGCCGGATGGCAGGGTGACTTGGACGTACCGCCGCAGCCGCTGATTCCTTACGCCGACAGGTAAGTTTTCAGATAGCGCCTCTCTTAAAGCCGCTGCGATCGGGTATACTCGTGCGGCAATCTGGGATTTCCGGGGGGAGACAATTTGCGCGTAAGTCGCTCGTTAACAATCAAGCAGATGGCAATGGTGGCAGCCGTTGTCCTGGTGTTCGTTTTTATTTTTTGCACCGTTTTGCTGTTCCATCTGGTCCAGCAGAATCGCTATAACACGGCTACGCAACTGGAAAGCATTGCTCGCTCTGTCCGCGAACCCTTATCTTCTGCCATTTTGAAAGGCGATATTCCCGAAGCGGAAGCTATTCTTGCCAGCATTAAACCGGCAGGCGCGGTCAGCCGTGCCTATGTAGTGCTGCCCAACCAGTGCCAGGCGCTGCGTAAAAGTTTTATTCCAGAGCGTCCGGTGCCGGTAATGGTTACTCGCCTGTTTGAGCTACCGGTGCAAATCTCGCTGGGCGTTTACTCGCTGGAACGTCCGGCAAACCCGCAGCCAATTGCCTATCTGGTGTTACAGGCGGATTCCTTCCGCATGTATAAGTTCGTGATGAGCACCCTCTCAACGTTAGTGACCATTTACTTACTCTTGTCGTTAATATTGACTGTGGCGATTAGCTGGTGCATTAACCGCCTGATTTTGCATCCATTACGCAATATTGCTCGCGAACTTAACGCCATCCCACCCCAGGAGCTTGTTGGTCACCAACTTGCAGTACCGCGTCTGCATCAGGACGATGAAATCGGTATGTTGGTGCGCAGTTACAACCTCAACCAGCAATTGCTGCAGCGCCATTATGAAGAACAGAACGAAAATGCGATGCGCTTCCCGGTGTCGGATTTGCCGAACAAAGCCTTGCTGATGGAGATGCTGGAGCAGGTGGTGGCGCGTAAACAAACTACCGCGCTGATGATCATCACCTGTGAAACCCTGCGTGATACTGCGGGTGTGCTGAAAGAGGCGCAACGAGAAATTCTGCTGCTGACGCTGGTGGAAAAACTCAAATCGGTACTGTCGCCACGCATGATCCTCGCACAGATTAGCGGTTATGACTTTGCTGTCATTGCCAACGGTGTACAGGAACCGTGGCACGCTATCACATTAGGTCAGCAAGTGCTCACTATCATGAGCGAGCGCCTGCCGATTGAACGTATTCAACTCCGTCCGCACTGTAGCATTGGCGTGGCGATGTTCTACGGCGATCTCACCGCCGAACAGCTTTACAGTCGCGCTATTTCTGCGGCATTTACCGCTCGCCATAAAGGCAAAAATCAGATTCAGTTCTTTGATCCGCAGCAGATGGAAGCCGCCCAGAAGCGGTTGACGGAAGAGAGCGATATCCTTAATGCACTGGAAAATCATCAGTTTGCGATTTGGTTACAGCCACAGGTCGAGATGACCAGCGGTAAACTGGGCAGTGCGGAAGTGTTACTGCGTATCCAGCAACCGGTAGGCAGTTGGGACCTGCCGGATGGCTTAATCGATCGCATTGAGTGCTGTGGGCTGATGGTTACCGTCGGTCACTGGGTGCTGGAAGAGTCCTGTCGATTGCTTGCTGCCTGGCAAGAGCGCGGCATTATGCTGCCCTTGTCGGTAAACCTCTCAGCGCTGCAACTGATGCATCCAAATATGGTGGCGGATATGCTGGAACTGTTAACCCGCTATCGCATTCAGCCGGGAACACTGATTCTGGAAGTGACAGAAAGCCGACGTATTGACGATCCTCATGCTGCGGTGGCAATCCTCCGTCCGCTGCGCAATGCCGGAGTTCGGGTGGCGCTGGATGATTTCGGCATGGGCTACGCAGGGCTGCGTCAGCTGCAGCATATGAAATCGTTGCCAATCGACGTACTGAAAATCGACAAAATGTTTGTTGAAGGTTTGCCGGAAGATAGCAGCATGATTGCTGCAATTATCATGCTGGCGCAGAGCCTGAACTTACAAATGATTGCCGAAGGCGTGGAGACTGAAGCACAACGCGACTGGCTGGCAAAAGCGGGCGGTGGTATTGCCCAGGGCTTCCTTTTTGCTCGCCCACTCTCTATTGAAATCTTCGAAGAGAGTTACCTGGAAGAAAAGTAGCTACCCCAAACTGATTACAAAACTTTAAAAAGTGCTGGTTTGTGCGAGCCAGCTCAAACTTTTTAACCTTTTTGTTTCAAATATGATCCAGGTACATTTCTGTGATGTTGTCTGGGTGTTATTTTAAGGCCGCAGGTACCCCATAACCTTACAAGACCTGTGGTTTTACTAAAGGACACCCTATGAAAACCTCTCTGTTTAAAAGCCTTTACTTTCAGGTCCTGACAGCGATAGCCATTGGTATTCTCCTTGGCCATTTCTATCCTGAAATAGGCGAGCAAATGAAACCGCTTGGCGACGGCTTCGTTAAGCTCATTAAGATGATCATCGCTCCTGTCATCTTTTGTACCGTCGTAACGGGCATTGCGGGCATGGAAAGCATGAAGGCGGTCGGTCGTACCGGCGCAGTCGCACTGCTTTACTTTGAAATTGTCAGTACCATCGCGCTGATTATTGGTCTTATCATCGTTAACGTCGTGCAGCCTGGTGCCGGAATGAACGTCGATCCGGCAACGCTTGATGCGAAAGCGGTAGCGGTTTACGCCGATCAGGCGAAAGACCAGGGCATTGTCGCCTTCATTATGGATGTCATCCCGGCGAGCGTCATTGGCGCATTTGCCAGCGGTAACATTCTGCAGGTACTGCTGTTTGCCGTACTGTTTGGTTTTGCGCTCCACCGTCTGGGCAGCAAAGGCCAACTGATTTTTAACGTGATCGAAAGTTTCTCGCAGGTCATTTTCGGCATCATCAATATGATCATGCGTCTGGCACCTATTGGTGCGTTCGGGGCAATGGCGTTTACCATCGGTAAATACGGCGTCGGCACACTGGTGCAACTGGGGCAGCTGATTATCTGTTTCTACATCACCTGTATCCTGTTTGTGGTGCTGGTATTGGGTTCAATCGCTAAAGCGACTGGTTTCAGTATCTTCAAATTTATCCGTTACATCCGTGAAGAACTGCTGATTGTACTGGGGACTTCATCTTCCGAGTCGGCGCTGCCGCGTATGCTCGACAAGATGGAGAAACTCGGCTGCCGCAAATCGGTGGTGGGGCTGGTCATCCCGACGGGCTACTCGTTTAACCTTGATGGCACATCGATATACCTGACAATGGCGGCGGTGTTTATCGCCCAGGCCACTAACAGTCAGATGGATATCGTCCACCAAATCACGCTGTTAATCGTGTTGCTGCTTTCTTCTAAAGGGGCGGCGGGGGTAACGGGTAGTGGTTTTATCGTGCTGGCGGCGACGCTCTCTGCGGTGGGCCATTTGCCGGTAGCGGGTCTGGCGCTGATCCTCGGTATCGACCGCTTTATGTCAGAAGCTCGTGCGCTGACTAACCTGGTCGGTAACGGCGTAGCGACCATTGTCGTTGCTAAGTGGGTGAAAGAACTGGACCACAAAAAACTGGACGATGTGCTGAATAATCGTGCGCCGGATGGCAAAACGCACGAATTATCCTCTTAATCTCACCACTTATGCCCGCACTCCCTTCCCCGAGTGCGGGTGTTTGCGCATAATTGACCCCTGTGCCTGAACTTACCACCTGGGTGAGTTCAGGTTTATTTCACTTCTTCCGTGACATTTTCATGTTCTTGCGGTCTAACACGAAGTGTTTTTAACGTCATTTAGACTGACCGACAACGGGCAGTTTTTTATTACCAGGATAGTTGATCAGGGGTTCACATGCAGGGCACAAAAATTCGACTTTTAGCGGGCGGTTTGCTGATGATGGCCACTGCTGGCTATGTGCAGGCAGATGCGCTCCAGCCTGATCCAGCATGGCAACAGGGGACGCTTTCCAACGGTTTACAGTGGCAAGTGCTGACTACACCCCAGCGTCCCAGCGATCGTGTTGAAATTCGCCTGCTGGTTAATACCGGTTCGCTCGCCGAAAGTACACAACAGAGCGGTTACAGTCACGCCATCCCTCGTATTGCGCTAACGCAAAGCGGTGGCCTTGACGCAGCGCAGGCGCGTTCATTGTGGCAGCAGGGGATCGACCCTAAACGCCCGATGCCGCCGGTAATTGTCTCTTATGACACCACGCTGTTTAATCTGAGTTTGCCCAATAACCGTAACGACTTGCTGAAAGAGGCGCTCTCTTATCTGGCAAATGCCACTGGCAAACTGACTATCACGCCAGAAACCATCAACCATGCGTTGCAAAGTCAGGACATGGTGGCAACCTGGCCTGCCGATACTAAAGAGGGCTGGTGGCGTTATCGTCTGAAAGGATCAACCTTGTTAGGTCACGATCCTGCCGATCCGCTGAAACCACCCGTTGGAGCGGGAAAGCTTAA
>OJVX01000006.1_pt1 | contig 17195 bp, 13 predicted proteins | sample 1600241 | NCBI WGS metagenome assembly OJVX01 (sample SAMN04436850, study PRJEB24849) | human gut metagenome | biome: human gut; feature: NICU; material: stool | host: Homo sapiens | place: USA: Saint Louis, MO | collected 2011-10-07
CTATCCGCTGGAGACCATGCTGCGTATTCACTGCATGCAGCATTGGTACAACCTGAGCGACGGTGCCATGGAAGATGCCCTGTACGAAATCGCCTCCATGCGCCTGTTTGCCCGATTATCCCTGGATAGCGCCCTGCCGGATCGCACCACCATCATGAATTTCCGCCACCTGCTCGAGCAGCATCAACTGGCCCGTCAATTGTTCAAGACCATCAATCGCTGGCTGGCCGAAGCAGGCGTCATGATGACCCAAGGCACTTTGGTGGATGCCACCATCATTGAGGCACCCAGCTCTACCAAGAACAAAGAGCAGCAACGCGATCCGGAGATGCATCAGACCAAGAAAGGCAATCAGTGGCACTTTGGCATGAAGGCCCACATTGGTGTCGATGCCAAGAGTGGCCTGACCCACAGCCTAGTCACCACCGCGGCCAACGAGCATGACCTCAATCAGCTGGGTAATCTGCTTCATGGAGAGGAGCAATTTGTCTCAGCCGATGCCGGCTACCAAGGAGCGCCACAGCGCGAGGAGCTGGCCGAGGTGGATGTGGACTGGCTGATCGCCGAGCGTCCCGGCAGGGTAAAAACCTTGAAGCAGCATCCGCGCAAGAACAAAACGGCCATCAACATCGAATACATGAAAGCCAGCATCCGTGCCAGGGTGGAGCACCCGTTTCGCATCATCAAGCGGCAGTTCGGCTTCGTGAAAGCCAGATACAAGGGGCTGCTGAAAAACGATAACCAACTGGCGATGTTATTCACCCTGGCCAACCTGTTTCGGGTGGACCAAATGATACGTCAGTGGGAGAGATCTCAGTAAAAACCGGAAATAACGCCAGAAATGGTGGAAAAAATAGCCTAAATAGGCTGATTCGATGTGTTTGCGGGAAAAAAATCGGCCCAGATCCGCGAAATTTTAATCAGCGAGTCAGCTTGGGAAGAAATGACCTGCTTATTCGCACCTTCCATAGACCATTATTCGCCTTCTCATGCACAACAGCGGCTTTCTCATGCTCGTTCATTTCGGAAAATGATTTTGCTGTTTCGTTAGAAGCTGCTGGCTTGGATTTCATCATTTTTTTATGCATTTCAGCCATGTCCTGATGGGCAGCAGGATTGCCGTTTTGCATCATTTCATGGGACATTGCGGCCTGATCGTGACTGCTCATATCCATCATTGTCATGCTGTCTCCCTGAACTGCGCTTTTTTCAGCAGATGACTGCATCTGATGGGCAGGAGCCTGTGCATTATTTACCTGGTCATGCATGTTCATTGTCTCTGCAGCCATGGCGGATGAAGCGACAGCCATAATGGCAATAAAGGATACAAGGATCTTTTTCATGGTTGGGTCTCCGGTGTTTACATACCCAAACAATCAATGGCTTATAACAGAGAAAGCAGTTGATCTCAGGGCTGGTTGATCATCACGCCAGGAACCGGGCGATTGAATTATCACGCTGTCCTGATTTATGGCTGATTATAAAAAACCGCCTCTGTTTATCGCGTGACTGAACGATGACATTTTTGTCACCTTCCGGGTTTCTCCTGAATAACGGTATTAATCCATTAACAGACGCACACTGAACACAATTTCCCGCCCCTGCTGTTCTGCTGACAGCTCGCCGCCGTGAGCATGAATGATCGACCTTGTAATTGATAATCCCAGCCCCGCGCCTTCCGTGTTGTAGAACCTTGATGAGTCTGCGCGATAGAACCGGTCAAACAAACGTTCCAGATTAGCGGGAACCTGGCCGGACATCGTATTCGTAATCATCACGTTCACACAGTCACTGTCACGCTCAATGTGTATCGCTGTACAGGTGTTATCGGGAGAATACTTGATTGCATTGGAAAGCAGGTTACTGAAAGCACGTCGGAGCATATCGCTGTCTCCGGCAACAACGCCCTCTCCTTCAACCGTGATTGTCTTTCCTGTTTCGTCTGCCAGGGGCTCGAACAACTCACGTAATTCATTCAGTTCGGCTGCCAGATCCACATCATGTTTATCCAGCCGCAGCAGACCATGCTCTGAACGTGCCAGAAAAAGCATGTCACTGGTCATTCGTGACAACCTTTTCAGTTCTTCCAGGTTAGCGAATAAAATTTCGCGGTAATGCGAAACATCCCTTTCCTTAGCCAGTGCAAACTGCGTCTGCATCATCAGATTACTGACTGGTGTGCGCAGCTCATGCGCGATGTCAGACGAGAAATCTGACAGTTTCCGGAATGCCCCCTCCAGGCGATCAAACATATTATTGAACTCCTGCATGGTCTCAGAGATTTCCGGCGGAGCCAGATCGGGATTTAGACGCTGATCCAGGCTGTGTACAGTCATGGAGGAAGCCAGACTGGTCATTTCCCGTAACGGTTTCAGACCAATACGTGTGGTCAGCCAGCCCAGAAAAACAGAAATAAAGACCAGACCGATATTGAACCAGAACAGCCAGGTACTGAGTTTGTCCATAAACAGGGTGTGATACCCAGTATCCGTGGCAACCGTAATGATGACATGTTTGCTTTTACCCTGTTCCGGCGTCACGGCAACCCGCCGCGAGATACTGCGGTACACGGTGTTATTTTCTTCCGTCTGGATCATATAGTCGAGAATATCACCCGACTTATTAAGCAGGACCGCTGGAACAACAGAATTTTTGGCATAGAGTTCAACAATTTTTTCATTTTCCATGTTTTTTATAGAAATGAATAAACCATTGTGCCCTACCATCGCATCGTTTATTTTTTCTGATAATGACTTAATATCCGTTTTGTTCCGGAACGTCTCTGTTTTAAGAAACTCTTCGGTGAGCTGAAGTTTACCTGTCAGAAAATCGCGGTCCTGATTATCGAAATAGCCATTAAGGGTGCTAATCAGGATAAAACTTGATAACCACCATACCGTAAGCATCACCGCAGAAAAAATCAGGCTCAGGCGTGTGGTCAGGGAAATTTTGAACCTCACTCTTCTCTGATCTCCAGGACATATCCGACACCGCGAACGGTATGGATCAGTTTTGGCTCAAAGTCATCATCAATTTTACTTCTCAGACGTCTCACGGCGACATCAATCACATTCGTATCACTTTCAAAATTCATGTTCCAGACCAGGGACGAGATAAGACTCCTGGGTAACACTTCTCCGGTGCGTTGCAGCAGCAACTCAAGCAGAACGTATTCTTTACCGGTGAGATGGATCTTCTTCCCCGAACGGATCACGGTCCGGCGCACCATATCAACGGTCATATCGGCGATGGTGCAGACTGTTGCGGCCTGCGAGCGTGCCCGGCGCAGTAGGGTTCTTACACGTGCAACCAGCTCCGTAAAATCAAAGGGCTTAATCAGGTAGTCATCTGCGCCAAGCTCCAGTCCTTTCACTTTGTCCCGCACGTTGTCCTTTGCGGTTAAAAACAGGACCGGTTCTTCGTGCCCGGACTCCCTCAGTGCGCTGATGATTTGCCACCCGTCGAGGAAAGGCAGCATCACGTCCAGTATTATCAAATCATACTGTCCCTTCGACGCGGCCCCAAGACCATCGCGGCCATTATTAAAGAGATCGGCCTGATAGCCTTCCTCAACCAGTCCCTGCTGCAGGTAACGACCTGTTTTTTGTTCGTCTTCAACGATTAAAATACGCTGCATGGTCAACTCGCTGATATGAAAGTAAAAATCTCACGCGTGAGCGTTGGTTGTCCCCTAGCTGACCTGAGACGGAGCAAGCATTCCGAGCCACGCTACGGCGCCCAGAATGATAATCGCAACAACGAATTCTGTCAGGATGCTGTTTCGCATCAGGGCAACGCTGCGATCATAATTCCCTTCCCTGACCATAACTTCAAGCCGGGGACCCAGGTGAAACCGGTTTGCTGCAGCCAGAAGAAGCATCAGAACAAACAGAGCCGTCTTGGCAAGCAATATCCTCCCCCAGGAACTGTTGAATAAGGGAGTTAAGTTACCCTCAGCAATATACAGATAGTTGACCAGCGCACTCAGGATCAGGGCTACAACAATCACCGTTCCTGCCGTGGCAAATTTTGCCAGGGAGTCAGATATCACAATGACGCTCTGTGCATTATGCTCGTTTCTGCGCATCAGCAGGATAGCAAATGCAACCAGAGCACCTGTCCAGGCACCTGCAGCGCCGAGATGGGTCAGATCGCTCAGTAAATGGAGATAGTAATGCAGACCGTCATGCATAACGGCGTGTCCTCCCCAGGCAAGTGTAGCCAGCGCCACGCCCCCACTCATCGTCATCAGCAGGCAGGACAATACTCTCTTATTAGTGTAAAGGAACAAAGCACCGAGTGTGGTAAACAGGGCACAGAGTCTGACAATCCAGCTAATACCCACATCAGTTTCTTCTATCACCATCTCGATAACATGGATGGATAATTCTCTGAGGTCAGTTACTCCACTCATGGCATTAGATACCAGGAGCATATTAATGCCAGTAAGAATGATGCCTGTAACAACAGCAAAGGTTATAAACGACCTGAAATTAGTCAGGTTATAGGTTTCATGTCTGACACCGCTTATTCCATATATCTGAAAAAATGGCAATCCAAATATTACCATCAAATCCAGATAAAGAAGAAAACGAATAACAATCATAATCAGGTCGTTCATAATATTACTTCACTGTAAAGGTGTAATTACCGGTAATAGGGTGCGTATCTGAAGAAACCGCGCGCCAGTCAACACGATAAGTGCCAGCGGGTAAAGGCTCTCGCGGAATAATGACCATCGATTTAGGGTCAGCGCCTGGCGCCACTTTTGCCGCGACCGGCATCGGAGAATGTGATGACATGCCTTTCATACCCGTCATCGTTAATTTTGCACCTGAGAATTTCACGGTCAGATTTTCCGAGAAATTAAGCTGAATCTTTTCCGGGGCCGCTACGGCTGAATCAGCCTGTGGCACAGAGCTTTTTAATTCCGGATGGGCCATAGCAGAGAAAGCAACGCCCATAACGAGGCCACCTGTAAGAATGGCTTTATTTAAAATCGACATTTTATTTACCTGTTTAGTTGAGTGTTTTATATCAGTGCGTTAAAACCAGATTCTGGCTCCCGCCAGGAATACTACCTGATGGTCTTTCTCACCTTCTCTTTTCGCCATATCGGATGTTTTCCCGTAAAGTTGATTCCAGGAAACGCCTATATAGGGTGCAAACTCACGGCGTATTTCATAGCGCAGCCGGAGCCCCAGCTCTGTGTCAGTCAGTCCCCTGCCGCGACCCCGCGATTCATCATCCTGACTGTAGAAATTCACCTCATAGGATGGCTGGAGTATGAGCCGGTTAGTCAGTAAAACGTCGTATTCTCCTCCCAGACGAAGGGCTGCTTTTCCGCCATTACTGACAAAACCCGTAATTTCAGACTCAAAATTATAGAGTGCCAGCCCCTGAAAACCGACAGCAGCCCAGGTCCGGGCAGAAGCAGGTCTGAAATCCTGCCTGACACCCGCAACCAAATCCCACCATGGGCCAACCGCATGTCCCCAGAGTAACTGCGCTTCAGCCGCCTCCGTTTCCCCATTGCTTCGTTCACCTTCACTCTTTAGCCAAATCCGATCTGTGTCGCCTCCAATCCAGCTGTTAACACTCCAGCTGAAATTGTTGGTGTTATCCGACCGTTGCCATTCCAGTTGATCCAGCAGAACCAGATAATTAATCGCACTGTCGTGAATCGCATGCCCCTGTAAATTGCCGAATGCAGCCTTCCGGTCGGCATCGGTAACAGGCGGAATTGGCGTTCTGCTCTCAGTTACAATGGGCTCCATTGACGTCATCTCAGTGAAATTCTCATCTGCTGGCATCTGCATGGCAGACATGTCGTGCCCGGCGTGGGGATCTGCAGAGACGGAGCCCGCCGCAATAGAAAGCTGTGAGGTAAACAAACCGGCGACCAGAACAGGTATGGCCTTCAAATTTCTCTTCATTCGCATCATTCCTCCACCCGGACTTCACGAAACATTCCCATTTCCATGTGATAGAGCAAATGGCAGTGATACGCCCAGCGGCCAAGCGCATCTGCTGTCACTCTGTAACTGCGTTTTGTACCAGGGGGAACATCTATTGTGTGTTTACGAACCATGAAATTACCGTTTTCATCTTCCAGATCGCTCCACATACCATGCAGGTGAATGGGGTGAGTCATCATGGTATCGTTGATCAGCGTGATCCTGAGCCGCTCACCGTATTTCAGCAGCACCGGTGCGGCATCTGAAAACTTGATTCCGTTAAATGACCAGGCAAACTTTTCCATGTGGCCGGTTAAATGCAGTTCTATGGTACGGCCAGGTTCACGTCCGTCAGGATCCTCAAAGCGGCTTTTCAAATCCGCGTACGTGAGAACCTTTCTTCCGTTATTTCGAAGACCAATACCCGGATCATTTAATTTCGGAGAGACGCTCATCGCCTGCATATCAACCAGTGGGTTATCCGTTTCTGACGCAGGATGACTTTGCATACCCGGCATTCCGGCCATCCGGGAATGATCCATACCGGCCATGCTGCTGTGATCCATGGGCGCGGAGGATGTCCCGCTATCCGGAAGGTCAGCACCGTCCATAGACATCATCTCTCCGCTGTTATCCATGCCTCCCATCTGGCTGTGGTCCATTCCTGCCATATCATGTCCCATTCCCCCCATACCCATATCTTCCATGGTCAACAGAGGACGGGGATCGAGGGGGGGAACGGCAGCACTTAACCCTTCTCTCGTGGCCAGTGTCCCTCGAGCGTAACCGGTCCTGTCCATGGATTGTGCGAAGATGGTATAGGCCTCACCCTGAGGCTCCACAATGACATCATAGGTTTCGGCAACGGCAATCCTGAATTCGTCAACGGTAACCGGGTTTACATACTGGCCATCTGCAGCCACGACCGTCATTTTCAGCCCGGGGATACGGATATCGAAATAGGTCATTGCCGAGCCGTTGATAAACCGTAAGCGTATCTTTTCACCGGGACGGAACAGTCCGGTCCAGTTTTTCAGCGGGGCCTGCCCGTTCATGAGATAGGTGTAGGTGTAGCCACTGACATCCGCGAGGTCAGTCGGATTCATTTTCATTTCAGCCCACATTTTCCGATCGGCAATGGTGGCTGACAGCCCCCTGGTATTCACGTCGCGGAAAAAAGAGCCAACGGTTGGTTTATTGAAATTGTAGTAATCCGACTGTTTTTTTAATTTTTTCAGCAGGCTGTGAGGATTTTCATCGGTCCAGTCAGACAACATGACCACATGCTCACGATCGTAAGCAAACGGTTCTGGCTCCCTGGCATCGATGATAATGGCACCGTATACCCCCTCCTGTTCCTGCAGACCGGAATGGCTGTGGTACCAGTAAGTCCCGTTCTGCTTAACCTTAAAGGTGTAAACGTAGGTATCATCAGGCTCTATGCCCATAAAACTCAGCCCCGGAACACCATCCATATTGGCCGGAAGAATAATGCCGTGCCAGTGAATGGACGTCTGTTCATTAAGACGGTTTTTGACCTTCAGGGTAATGGTGTCACCTTCTTTCCAGCGAAGAACGGGCCCCGGCAGGCCTCCATTGATTGTTTTGGCCTGACGCTCACTGCCCGTGATATTGACGGCCGTTTCACCAATGGTCAGGTCAAACTGAGTACCCTGCAGGGATGCGGCAACTGGCAGGCTCAGACTGGAACGCGCATTGAAACTCCATACGCCAAGACTTCCGGCTACGCCAGAGAGGGTTAACCCCTTCAGGAAAGTTCGTCGAGACGTTTTCAACAGCATGCGCATTCCCTTATTTAAAGTATGGTTACTGACAGAATTCGAGAACCGATTTAAATTAAATTACTGGTTCATCCACTTACAATGAAATGAATCTAGCACACCTTAAGAAACAAATTCATTACAATCGTGTAATGTACGTGGCTGTATTACATTTACGTCATCTTCCCCACAGGTTGATTTTTTTATATATGATCATAAGGACATCTTTTATGTACCTCAGAAGGTAATTACACATGAATATATTAATCACGACCACTGCGTTTACAGCTTTATTTTGTGGGGCAGCTTTTGCTCAGTCCAGTGATATTGCCCATGAAGCACATCGATTTGTTAATAATGCCTCAGCCGTCAGTCATGTGAACTCCTCGACGCATGAAAACTTACCGGACAGGGTTAATAAAAACAACACGCCCTCATTCTCTGAAATGAATGAACATGAAAGGGCCATTGTTGCTCATTCATTTATGAACAACAGCGCGTCCTATGCGCATCAGAAAATGATTGAGGAACATAAAAAAATGCTGTCCGGCAGTGATGCAAATTCAAAGACCTCGTCTTCTTCTTTTAACGAACTGAATGCCGGAGAAAAAGCCGCTCTCGTGCATGAGCAGGTCAATAATGCCGGTGCGGAAGCACATCAGACGCAGGCAAGAAAGCTTCGCGGGCTGTATTCGACCAGGTAACTGCAGGCGGGTTAGTGCTTAGCGTCAGGTGCGCAGCAGGGCTTTACTGACGGGTTACGTAGCAGGACATGAGCCCCATATTGCTCTGCCGTAACCTGTTTCAGTCCCGTTAATCATCACCGTCGGGCTGGTCATACAGTTCCCAGAGCTTCAGGAGCAAACGGGAAACAAGATATGTTACAAAAATGACGACCATCAACGGTGCTCCCGATTAACTGACAGATGACACGCCTCCTGAAAACCCCTAGCATACGCCGCAGTGTTCATGCTAACGGCGAATTCCAGTAAATGTATTCTACCGATGTCGTAAAAGAAAATGCCTACCTTTCAGCCACCCGCTCGGGGCTGGAATCGAACGAGATCGCTACTCTTCAGCGCTCCTTGCCTTCCCGGTTTAATCTGCGGCATTTGAAAAAAAATGAATCATTAAAACTCGTACTGCAAAAGAAAGCGGGAAAATCACGTGTCGTGGCCTATAAATTTACGTCCGGTTCATTTAATTACACGGCGTATCGTATATCAGATAAAAAGTTCTATAACCTTTCCGATACTTCCGGGAAAGGCAGTCTCGATTATCCGTTACCGGCCACAGCAAGACTCAGTTCGCCTTTCAATCCTGCAAGACTTAACCCGGTATCGGGAAAAGTGAGTCCCCATAATGGCATTGATTATTCCATGCCCATGAACACGAAAATAGTCAGCGTCATCGACGGAAAAATCACCCGGGCCGAATACAACAGTACCATGGGATATTTTGTTGAAGTAACGGGAAAAGCCGGTGTTAAAACTCGCTATCTCCACCTCAATAAAATACTCGTTACTAAAGGGGCCAGGGTTACCCGGGGAGACGCTATTGCGTTATCCGGTAACAGCGGACGTTCATCCGGTCCTCATCTGCATTACGAGCTGGTCATCAATAACAATCCTGTTAACTCACTGGCGTTCCGGGCAGCGGCACCCGCTGATAACAAACTTGAACAGCATGCCTTTGCGCATGCCAGAGACTACGAACGATACCTGGACTGATAACGGGGCCGCGACGCGGCCCCGTCTGCCGGATTAATTTTTTTTATCGTTTTCACTTCCTTGATGTTGATGATCTCCATGCCCTCCGTGGCCGTGGAAAAGATGCATTAGCGGGCAGACCAGCAATAACAGATATGGCCAGTAACCTGCCACATGTGACCAGTGTTCGCGCAGGAGGGCAAATGCCGCAATCGCGGCGACAGCAATAAGCGCATAGGTGGTACTTTTCATACCGGACTCCTTCTGTTAGTAACAGACCCTTCATTCAGGGTTATTTCCCGAGCCTGACACTTTTCAGACGCAACGCATTTGCAATGACGCTAACGGAGGAAAGGGCCATAGCCGCCGCCGCAATAACTGGCGACAGCAGTATTCCATACACAGGATAAAGCAGACCTGCAGCTACAGGCACCCCAAGAGCATTGTAGATAAACGCAAAAAACAGATTCTGCCGGATATTTTTCATGGTGATTTCTGACAGATGACGGGCCCTGTTGAGTATCATCAAATCGCCTTTGAGAAGGGTAACGCCAGCACTTTCTATTGCCACATCTGTACCCGTTCCCATGGCTATACCCACGTCAGCCGCTGCCAGCGCCGGGGCATCATTCACACCGTCTCCGGCCATCGCAACCACATGGCCAGACGCTTTCAGTCGGGTTATCACTGCTTTTTTGCCATCCGGCAGAATCCCGGCTTCAACCTCATCTATTCCCAGTTTCCGTGCGACTGCTTCAGCAGTAAGCTGGTTATCCCCGGTGAGCATAACAATGCGGATCCCCGCCTGACGCAAAGCTTTAAGCGCATCCGGCGTGGTTGCTTTCACGGGATCCGAGATAGCTATCAGGCCTGCAAGGTTCCCGTCTGTGGCCACATAGATAACGGTAGCGCCTTCCATCCGCAACGTATCCGCAACGGCCTTTTGATTATCAATAACGATACTGTTTTCCTGCATAGCCAGTTCATTACCAATAACAACCCGTTGACCTTCGACATCGCCTGAGACACCTTTCCCCGACGGGGCATTGAAATTACTGACGGCAGGTATCACGATCCCCTTTTCATGCGCGGCTCTGACAACAGCCATACCCAACGGATGCTGCGAACCTTTTTCCACTGCAGCTGTTACACGTAAAAGAGATATTTCCCCACCCGGACTGAGACTGATAATCCCTGTCACCGTAGGCGAACCTTCCGTGAGCGTGCCTGTTTTGTCGACAACCAGCGTGTCCACTTTTTCAAGACGCTCAAGGGCTTCGGCATTCCTGATTAACACCCCGGCCTGGGCGCCTTTGCCCACCCCCACCATTATCGACATCGGCGTGGCCAGTCCCAGCGCGCAGGGACAGGCAATAATCAGGACCGACACAGCCGCAATGAGACCGTGCGCCATCCTGGGCTCGGGCCCCCAGACAGACCAGATCAAGAAAGCAACAACCGCGATAAGTATCACCAGAGGAACAAACCAGCCTGAAACGCTGTCTGCCATTCTCTGGATGGGGGCACGCGAACGCTGTGCATCAGCGACCATCTGAACAATTCGTGAGAGCATCGTTTCATCACCGACTTTCTCTGCACGGATGATAAGACTACCTGTCTGATTAATCGTCCCCCCAATGACAGGGTCACCCTTCGTTTTGGTAACCGGCATAGACTCCCCGGTCACCATCGATTCATCAACGGTTGTTTTGCCTTCGATCACGATACCGTCGACCGGAATACTCTCTCCAGGTCTGATGCGGAGCTTATCGCCAGGCAGGACATCTTCCGCATTAATATCCGTTTCATGACCGTCATGATCCAGCCGTCTGGCGGTTTTGGGGGCAAGGTTCAGAAGCGCAGTAATGGCGCCTGAGGTTTGTTCCCGTGCCCGCAGCTCAAGAACCTGTCCCAGCAGAACAAGCACCGTAATAACTGCTGCGGCTTCAAAATAAACGGCCACCAGGCCATCCATGTTTCTGAACGATGCAGGAAACCAGGAGGGGAAGACGGGTGCAATGACGCTGTAAACCCAGGCTACGCCGGTCCCCATTGCAACAAGGGTAAACATATTCAGGGAGCGGTTACGTAACGACATTCCGGCCCGGGCGAAGAATGGCCAGCCACACCACAACACGACAGGGGAGGCCAGAAGCAACTGCAGCCATGTGTTGTACTGTGGCGGTACTGTATTCCTCAAGTCGGGAAACAGATGAGATCCCATTTCGAGTACCAGAACCGGAAACGCCAGCAACAACCCCAGCCAGAAGCGTCTTGTCATGTCGTGAAGTTCATCACTCGGCCCCGTGGATGCCGTAGCTACGAGCGGCTCCAGTGCCATTCCACAGACAGGACAGCTTCCGGGACCACTGCGGCGTATCTCCGGGTGCATCGGACATGTCCACACACCTTCAGAATTCTCTTTTTCCGCCTGGTTGTGAGGCTGTTTTATCTGATCAGGGCTGACTTCGTGATGATCGTGGTGATGGTGATGGGAATGTTCACTGGCATCTTCGGTAAGATAACGATCGGGATGGGCTTTAAATTTACTCTCACAGCTGGCGGAGCAGAAATAAAGTTGGTGGTCCTGGTATCGAATGCTGCTGTGCGCCCTGTCGGGCAGGATGGCCATCCCGCACACGGGATCTCTCACCTTATGCAATACGTGGCCCTCGTCCGGGGATAATGTCTGCTCAGAAGCAGTCTGGTTGTTGTGTTGCACTGCATTGTCATTTTTCACAGTAACTCTCCTTATGCATACCGAAGCATCTTCTGTCTTCAGGGTATGTCATGGATGCGATTACCACGAATATCGCCGGCACAGGAGTGCCTGCTACCGGCGTCCCGTTATCAGCCGTTCCGCTGACTATTCGATTCGCTGGAAGACTTTTTTACTTCCATCCGGTGAGAATGCGATAACATCGTAAGCCTCTTTTCGGGCTCCCATCTCCATTCCAGGACTTCCTGCTGGCATACCGGGGGTGGCGAGACCGTATATACCCGAACCAGACTGCATTGCCTTATGTATCGTTGTCGCAGGCACATGGCCTTCAATGATCAAATTACCGGCAACCGCGGTATGACAACTTCGTAGTCCTGCAGGAATAGCATGCTTTTCTTTCAGGGCTGACAGCGCCTGATCATTCATGACGTGAGTTCGTACTTCAAACCCGTCTTTTTCCATCGCTTTGCCCCACAGGGAACAACAGCCACAGTTTTCAGATTTGTACATATCAATCACTTTTTCACTCGCCATCGCGGGTAGTGAAAGGCCGAGAGCCAGCGCCATTAGAACCACTTTTTTCATACTCACCTCTGTATATTATCGATATAAACCCTGACGTCAGGGTGAATCAGTAAAGAAGGACACCCACAGGGGGTGCCCTTTCAGGTTCAGGACACGCTTTTTTTATGTCTGCGCAGCCAGATTAATTTGTAGGCGGCAGGAATAATGAACAGGGACAGCAGCGGAGCCGTGATCATCCCACCAATCATGGGTGCCGCAATACGGCTCATGACTTCTGAACCTGCGCCGGTTCCCCAGAGTATTGGCAGCAGACCCGCAATGATCACCGCCACGGTCATGGCTTTCGGCCGGACACGCAGTACGGCACCATGATAGAGGGCTTCATCAAGACCTTCCGGTGTGAACGTCTCTTTACGGGACAATTCCGGGTGCGCTTCAATGGCATGACGCAGATACATCAGCATGACCACGCCAAACTCTGCTGCCACCCCGGCCAGGGCGATAAACCCGGTTCCGGTCGCCACTGACATATGGAAGCCCTGCCAGTACAGGAACCATATTCCGCCAACCAGGGCGAACGGCAGGCTCATCAGGATCAGCAGGGCTTCGTCAACCCGGCGGAATGCCAGATACAACAGGATGAAAATGATCATCACCGTCATCGGCACCATCAGCTTCAGTTTCTTGTTGGCATGCTCAAGCAGTTCAAACTGTCCGGAGAATGCCACACTGGTTCCCGGTCTCAGTTTCACTTTCTCGCTGATGGCCGTCTTAATGTCGTTAACCACCGACACCATGTCCCTGCCGCGGGCATCAACATAAATCCAGCTGGCTGGCCGGGCATTTTCGGTTTTCAGCATGGTTGGTCCGGAAACGACCTTAATATCGGCGACATCGCCCAGCGTGATCTGCTGCTTCATCGGGGTCAGGATCGGCATCTGTTTCAGCGCCTGCGGACTGTTCCGGTAATCCTGCGGGTAGCGAATGTTAATAGGGTACCGGGCCACCCCTTCAACCGTCTCACCCACCATAGCACCTCCGATTGCTGAAGAGACGAACAGCTGGACATCACCTACCGTCATCCCGTAGCGGGAGGCTTTCTCCCGGTTGATATCGATATCGATGTAGCGCCCGCCCTCAAGTCGCTCAGCCAGGACAGACACCACGCCAGGCACGGTTTTGGCTACCGCCTCGATACTCTGCGCCGTCGCGTCGATATCGGACAGAACAGTCCCGGACACTTTGATACCTATCGGGCTTTTGATCCCGGTTGAGAGCATATCAATACGGTTACGGATAGGCGGCACCCAGAGGTTTGCCAGACCCGGTAAACGGACTGTCCTGTCGAGTTCATCAATAATCTTGTCAATTGTCATGCCGGGACGCCACTGATCCTCAGGTTTGAGCTGGATCGTGGTTTCCACCATTTCGAGCGGCGCGGAATCCGTTGCGGTCTCTGCTTTACCGGTCTTGCCAAATACAGAAGCCACTTCAGGAACGCTTTTGATTAACTTGTCTGTTGTCTGCAGGAGCGCTGCAGCTTCTGCCGGAGAGACGCCAGGCAAGGTCGACGGCATATACAGCAGATCGCCCTCGTTAATCTTCGGCAGAAATTCACCGCCCACCTGACTCAGTGGCCAGATAACCGTGAAAATGGACAAGGCCGCAACCAGCAGGGTTGTTTTTGGCCAGTGGAGGACCCGCAGCAGCAAAGGATGATACGCTTTGATCAGCACCCGGTTCAGGGGGTTACTTGTCTCGGCAGGAATTTTCCCCCGGATCCAGAATCCCATCAGAATAGGAATGACGATGATGGCCAGTGCGGCCGCTCCCGCCATGGAGTACGTTTTCGTGAATGCCAGCGGGCCAAACAGACGACCTTCCTGCCCTTCCAGGGTAAAGATAGGAATAAAGGACAGGGTGATGATCAGCAGGCTAATGAACAACGCGGGTCCCACTTCCACGGAGGCGTCGGTAATCACCTTCCAGCGGGTGGCGTTGTCAATCTGCTCACCCGGATGCTGATGATCCCACTCCTCAAGCCGTTTGTGCGCATTTTCAATCATCACAATGGCGGCATCCACCATCGCACCGACGGCAATCGCTATCCCTCCCAGTGACATGATATTGGCGTTCAGTCCCTGGAAGTGCATGACGATAAAGGCGATACACAGGCCAAGCGGCAGAGAGATAATCGCCACCAGGGCAGAACGTACGTGCCACAGGAACAGAGCACAGACGATGGCCACCACGATAAACTCTTCCAGAAGTTTGGAACTGAGGTTATCAATCGCCCGGTCGATTAACTGGCTGCGATCGTAGGTGGTCACGATTTCAACGCCTTCCGGCAGGCTGGCCTTCAGCGTCTCCAGTTTATCCCTCACTGCCGTGATAACGTCGCGCGCATTTTTACCCGACCGCAGGATCACCACGCCGCCAGCGACTTCTCCCTGGCCGTTCAGCTCGGCAATACCACGCCTCATTTCGGGCCCGGTCTGCACGCGGGCAACATCCCGCAGATAAACCGGCACGCCGTTCTCACCTGTTTTCAGGACGATGTTATTAAAATCATCAATGCTCTGAAGATAACCGCTGGCACGGACCATATACTCCGCTTCGGCCATTTCAAGGTATGAGCCACCGGCCTCCTGGTTAGACGATTCAAGTGCCTGTTTCACTTCGGGCAGGCTGATACCGTACTGGGACAGTTTTACCGGATTGACCTGAATCTGGTACTGTTTCACCACGCCGCCAACCGAAGCGACCTCAGCCACGTTCGGGATGGTTTTCAGCTCAAATTTCAGGAACCAGTCCTGCAGAGAGCGCAGTTCTGAAAGGTCGTGTTTTCCGTTGCGATCGACAAGGGCATATTCAAAAATCCAGCCCACACCCGTGGCATCAGGACCGATTTCAGAACTCACACCGGCAGGCAGTTTTCCCTGAACCTGATTCAGATATTCCAGCACGCGGGAACGGGCCCAGTACAGATCGGTGCCGTCTTCAAAAATGACATACACATACGAATCCCCGAACTGTGAAAAACCACGCACGGTTTTTGCGCCAGGTACGGACAGCATGGTGGTGGTAAGTGGATAGGTGACCTGGTTTTCTACAATCTGCGGGGCCTGGCCGGGATAGCTGGTTTTGATAATGACCTGCACATCTGACAGGTCAGGCAAGGCATCGACCGGCGTGTTAATAATCGTCCATGTACCCCAGATGCTGAGAAACAGGGCCCCCATCATGACCAGGAAACGGTTGGCGACAGAGCGCCGGATAATCCATTCAATCATCGTCGTCTCCTCAGTGCCCTGAATGCATATTTACAGGCTGGTCTGACATTGCTGGCATACTGCTTTCTGTTTTTTCAGGGTGGCGCATACGTTCCAGCGCGCCCGTAATATTGGCTTCGGAGTCAATGAGGAACAGGCCACTGACCACCACGGTATCGCCTTCATTCAGGCCGGAACCGATGCCGGACTGTTGCTGTGATTCATGCAGAACGTGGATCTGTTTCGGCACAAACTTGCCTTCATCATCAACAGTAATCACGCGCTGTTCTTTGCCGGTATCGATAACGGCCTGGCTTGGTATCAGCAGCATCTCCTGGCTCTTGGTATTCAGTTTCAGATAGGCATTCATGCCCGGCTTGAGAAACTCATCCTTATTAGAAACCTGGAGACGGACCTGAAGCGTACGGGTTGTCTGATCCACGCTGGGAAGAATGTTCCATTTTTCGACATGGAATGTTTTATCCGGATAAGCCGGTACCGAAATTTCAAACTGCGACGTATCTTTCAGCAGATATGCGATAGATTCTGGCACTGCAGCGCTGATCCAGACCGGGTCCATCCCCTGAATCTGAGCCACTACTTTATCTTTCGAAATATTCATGCCGGTGCGCAGGTCAAACGCAGTAATGACACCATCAATAGGTGCTTTAATGGTAAAACGTGTCTGGATTGTGCGGGTTGAACGCAGCCTTTGAATATCCTCTTCCGGCATACCAGCCAGACGAAGTCGCTCCAGAACCCCTTTTATCTGGGTTGACGTACCGCCTGTACCGGATAACAGCAGGAACTCACTTTGTGCCTCAACCCATTCAGGAATGGTGATATCGATAAGCGGAGTGCCTTTCTTCACATGATCGCCAATCGTCAGGGGATACACTTTTTCGACGAAACCGTCAGAGCGCGCCTGCACAATGACAAACTGATACTCGTTGTAACTGACATTAGCCGGGATTGTCTGAGAATAATTCAGCATTCCTCGCGTGACTTTTTGCGTTTTTAATCCCAGATTCTGAACCTGCGTTGGATCGATACGGATCCCGCCACTGCTTTTATCGCCGCTTTCATCAGCATATTTTGGCACCAGGTCCATATCCATAAAGGGCGATTTTCCGGGTTTATCAAATTTGGTATCCGGTTTCATCGGGTCATACCAGAAAAGTACCTTTCGCTCCGGTGCCTTTTGTTCGTTTTGTACTGTTTTTTGTGAT
>OJVX01000008.1_pt1 | contig 16706 bp, 20 predicted proteins | sample 1600241 | NCBI WGS metagenome assembly OJVX01 (sample SAMN04436850, study PRJEB24849) | human gut metagenome | biome: human gut; feature: NICU; material: stool | host: Homo sapiens | place: USA: Saint Louis, MO | collected 2011-10-07
TTGGTGATTTTGAACTTTTGCTTTGCCACGGAACGGTCTGCGTTGTCGGGAAGATGCGTGATCTGATCCTTCAACTCAGCAAAAGTTCGATTTATTCAACAAAGCCGCATTTAGGCTGTAGCCCAAGGCGATGTTTGCGATGGAGGCACCGGGTTCAGAACACTCCTGAATGACCTGAGCCTTGAAAGATTTGCTGTAGGTACGGCGCTGAGGGCGCATGGAAAATCCGCTTGATGGGCCATGGCCTTCGGCGGCGGTGTCGGGAAGGTGTGTTGGCCGGACGGATACTGTTGAACTACGTTGTCTGGGGCAACGGAAGTGTTTCGGCCCGACTCTGGAACGCGATCCGCAGCGACGACTGGGCAATTCCGCACGTTGGCCTGAGCAGCCTCGGGGAAATCGTCGTCTGGGCGCGCCCAGACGAGTTTCCGCCAAGGAACATGCAGACGAGCAAGGGGCTGCGGGCACTCGGCTACAACGTGAGGATCGGTGTTTGATCGAGGCGCCTGTGGCACACGCAGGCTGACGAGCCAGGCGCTGTCCATTGCCTGAGCAGTTGACCTGCATCAATGGGGCGGGAGAACGCTGCACATTGACTCTTGAAGTTATTCATAGTAGGTCTAATATTACAAAGTATTGCAAGGATTTTCTTGGCCGGAACCGCAAAGCGACGCGATTGGAGAGGGTGAGATGAAAGCGCACCTACAGGTGATTTTCACGCTCGATGAATTGGCTGCGTACTTGAAAGTCGGCAAGCGGACGCTTTATCGGCTCGCCGCACACGGGGAAATTCCGGCTTTCAAGGTGGGCGGGACGTGGCGGCTTCGTCAAAGTGAAATCGATCAGTGCATCAATGATCAGACCCGAGCCGGAGCAAAGAAGGAGGTGATGCGCAAGCGTGAACAGCAGAAGTCATCCGAGCAGCTCGTGTCGCCTGGGCGCACTGCCCGTCACAGCAGGCAAAGGGCTTGAGTAACTCGTTTTCCAATTTTTCTGGAGGTATGACATGGACATCGATTTCAAGAAGTTGGCTCCCTGGAACTGGTTCAAGAACGAGCAGCAAGAGCAGCAGACCGTCTCTTCCCTGCCGGTGCAGCGCAATGACCTGCCAGCGGCGAGCGGGCCAGTCAGCCCGATCCTGCAACTGCATCGGGAAATCGACCGGCTGTTCGATGACGCATTCCGGGGCTTCGGTTTTCCGGCGTTGAACATGCCGCAGTGGCCATCCGATTGGTCTGGCATGCTGAAGCCGGCCCTGGACATCCAGGAAACCGACAAGCAGTACAAGATTACCCTGGAAGTGCCCGGTGTCGAGGAGAAGGACATCCAGATAACTCTCGACAACGACGTGCTGATGGTGCGTGGCGAGAAGCGCCAGGAACAGGAGAAGAAGGAAGGTGGCTTCCACCGTGTGGAGCGCTCCTACGGCAGCTTTCAGCGTGCCTTGAACCTGCCTGACGACGCCAACCAGGATTCGATCAAGGCATCGTTCAAGAACGGGGTGCTCACGGTCACGATCGACAAGCGCGAGGTCAGCGCGCCGAAGCAGGGACGCTCGATCCCGATCAACGGCTGACGTCGCCGGCTCGTTCGTCACAAGAAAAACCCGGCACGAGACGAGGAGTCGCGGCTCGCGATGCCTCGTCGCCTCAACCTTGTCAACCTTCTCAGGAGCATCAGCATGGCCAGAAAACAATGCCAGGTCTGCGGCCAACCCGCCACCGTGCGGGTGGAAGCCAATCTCAACGGTCGTAACAGCACCATGCTGTTGTGCGACGACCATTACCGGCAATTAGTGCGCCAGCAAAAGCGCACCGTTTCGCCGCTGGAAGCCTTGTTCGGCTCGCGCAGCGGCCTGTTCGAGGACTTCCTAGGCAGTGACTTCTTCCGCATCGGCGAAGACGCGACGCCAGTTGCCGCCGATACCGATGACGTGGTCGATGCCTCGTTTGGCGAGCCCGCCACCGCAGGTTCGGGTGCGCCGCGCCGTCGCGGCAGTGGGTTGGCCAGCCGCATCAGCGAACAGTCGGAAGCCTTGCTGCAGGAGGCCGCCAAACACGCTGCCGAATTTGGCCGCTCCGAGGTGGATACCGAACATCTGCTGCTGGCGCTGGCCGACAGCGACGTGGTCAAGACCATCCTGGGTCAGTTCAAGATCAAGGTCGATGACCTCAAGCGGCAGATCGAGTCTGAGGCCAAGCGCGGGGACAAGCCCTTCGAGGGCGAGATCGGCGTGTCGCCGCGCGTGAAGGATGCGCTCAGCCGCGCCTTCGTGGCCTCCAATGAACTCGGCCATTCTTATGTCGGTCCAGAGCATTTCCTGATCGGTCTGGCCGAGGAAGGCGAAGGGCTGGCCGCCAACCTGCTGCGCCGCTACGGCCTGACGCCGCAGGCGCTGCGCCAACAGGTCAGCAAGGTGGTCGGCAAGGGCGCCGAGGATGGCCGCGCTGAGACGCCGACCAACACGCCAGAACTCGACAAGTACTCGCGCGACCTGACCAAGATGGCGCGCGACGGCAAGCTCGACCCGGTGATCGGCCGCGCGCAGGAGATCGAAACCACCATCGAGGTGCTGGCCCGGCGCAAGAAGAACAACCCGGTGCTGATCGGCGAGCCGGGTGTGGGCAAGACCGCCATCGTCGAAGGGCTGGCGCAGCGCATGGTGGCGGGTGAAGTGCCCGAGACCTTGCGCGACAAGCGCCTGGTGGAACTCAACATCAACGCCATGGTGGCCGGCGCCAAATATCGCGGCGAGTTCGAGGAGCGCGTGCAGAAGGTGCTGAAGGAGGTGACCGAGCACCAGGGCGAGCTGATTTTGTTCATCGACGAGGTGCACACCATCGTCGGTGCCGGCCAGGGCGGTGGCGAAGGCGGGCTGGACGTGGCCAACGTGTTCAAACCGATGATGGCGCGCGGTGAACTCAACCTGATCGGCGCCACGACGCTGAACGAGTACCAGAAATACATCGAGAAGGATGCCGCACTGGAGCGGCGCTTCCAGCCGGTGACGGTGCCCGAGCCGACGGTGGCCCAGGCCATCATGATTCTGCGCGGCCTGCGCGACACCTTCGAGGCGCACCACAAGGTCAGCATCTCCGAGGACGCGATCATCGCGGCGGCCGAGTTGTCCGACCGCTACATCACGGCGCGCTTCCTGCCGGACAAGGCGATCGACCTGCTCGACCAGGCGGCCGCGCGCGTGAAGCTGTCGGCCACGGCCCGGCCGGTGGCCGTGCAGGAGCTGGAGTCCGAACTGCACCAGCTACGGCGTGAACAGGATTACGTGGCCGCGCGCAAGCAGTACGACCAGGCAGCCGAGCTCGGCAAGCGCATCGAAGCCAAGGAGGCCGAGCTCAAGAAGCTCGTCGAGGACTGGGAGCGGGAGCGGGCCTCCGGCAGTGCCGAGGTCAAGGCGGAACACGTGGCGCAGGTTGTCTCGCGCCTGACCGGCATCCCGGTCAACGAGTTGACGGTGGAAGAGCGCGAAAAGCTGCTGCACCTGGAACAACGGCTGCACGAGCGCCTGGTGGGACAAGACGAGGCGGTCCGTGCCGTGGCCGATGCCGTGCGGCTATCCCGCGCCGGCCTGCGCGAAGGCAGTAAACCGGTGGCTACCTTCCTGTTTCTGGGCCCGACCGGGGTGGGCAAGACCGAGCTCGCCAAGGCATTGGCCGAATCGATCTACGGCGATGAGCACGCCCTGTTGCGCATCGACATGTCGGAATATGGCGAACGCCATACCGTGGCGCGGCTGGTGGGCGCGCCTCCGGGCTATGTCGGTTACGACGAAGGCGGTCAGCTCACCGAGAAGGTGCGGCGCAAGCCCTACAGCGTGCTGCTGCTCGACGAGATCGAGAAGGCACACCCTGACGTCTACAACATCCTGCTGCAAGTGTTCGACGACGGTCGCCTCACCGACGGCAAGGGCCGGGTGGTGGATTTCACCAACACCATCATCATCGCCACGTCCAACCTGGGTTCGGACATCATCCAGCGACGGCTGAAGGCGCGTGAGGCGGCTGGCGAGGAGTACGAAAAGACCAAGGCCGAGGTCATGGACGTGCTGCGCGGCCACTTCCGGCCCGAGTTCCTCAACCGCATCGACGAGATCATCGTCTTCCATGCGCTGGGCAAGGAGGAGATCCGCCACATCGTCGGCCTGCAGCTCGATCGCGTGGCGCGCAGCGCCGCCAGCCAGGGCGTGACGCTCACTTTCGATCAGACGCTGATCGACCATTTCGCGGAAGAAGGCTACAAGCCCGAGTTCGGTGCGCGTGAACTCAAGCGCCTGATCCGCAGCGAGCTGGAAACTGCGCTGGCGCGCGAGATGCTCGGTGGCGGCATCGGCAAGGGCGATCACGCCAGCGCACGCTGGGACGACAAGGCCGAACGCGTGGTGTTCGAACGCAAAGAGCCACCGCAGACCCCGGCCGAGCCGGAGCAGCCGGATGTCGCGAAGGCGACCGAGACGCCTCACGGCGACGCTGGCAAAGACTCGAGCAAGAAGAAGTCGGCGAGCGACGCATCTTGATGGCGGGCGAGGCTGCCGTGTCCGACTCCATCAGCCTGGCATGGGTAGCCTCCCTGGCATCGATCGCGGTGGCGGTCGTCTACAAGCGTGATCCGCGGTCGGCCACGCCGTGGGGGCTGCTCATCAGCGGCGGCACTGCTCTCCCGCTCGCTGGCCATCCGTTTGCGTGACGGTGCGGCCCGTCTGTTCACCTGATCCTCTGGCAACTCGACTTTCGAGGAACACGGCCCATGGAAAAAAAGAATCAATGGAATACCGGCTACTGGATCGTTGCCCTCCTGCTGTTGTTGAGTTTGCAGAGCTACTGGCAGACGGCGAAAACCGTCGAGCCGGTGCCCTACAGCGAGTTCGAGAAGGCGCTGGCCGAGGGGCGCGTGGCCGAAGTGGTGGTGTCGGATCGTACGGTGACCGGGCGCCTGAAGTCGCCGGACAGCCGGGGCAAGACGACGATCGTTGCAACGAGGGTCGAACCCGATCTTGCCGATCGCCTGTCGAAGTACGACGTGCCCTATGCCCGCGTGTTGGAGAGCACCTGGCTGCGCGATGTGCTGTCGTGGATCCTGCCAGCGGTAGCCTTCTTTGGCGTCTGGTTCTTCCTGTTCCGCCGCTTCGCCGAGAAGCAGGGCATGGGCGGGTTTCTCAACATCGGTAAGAGCCGCGCCAAGGTGTTCGTGGAAAAGAACACCGGTGTGACGTTCGCCGATGTCGCGGGGGGGGATGAGGCCAAGGCGGAGCTGGTCGCGATCGTCGATTTCCTGAAGAATCCGCAGGACTATGGCCGTCTCGGGGCGCGCATTCCCAAGGGCGTGTTGCTGGTCGGCCCACCGGGCACCGGCAAGACATTGCTGGCCAAGGCTGTTGCCGGGTGGCCGAATCGACCCAGGCGCGCATCGATCAGGCTATCCGCGACATCGTGATGGGCGTGTTCGAGCGCGCCTACCGGATTCTCGACATCAACCGCGCGGTGCTGGAGCGCTGTGCGCGCGAGCTGCTGGCGCGGGAAACGCTCGACGAAAGCGATATCCGTCAATTGACTCAAGGACTTGTTCGGAACTGAAAACAGTAGTAGGTGCCATTCAGAGTAAACCGACGGCTCTGTTCAGTGCGTTATCCAATTCGTCGGCATTGTTCAAGGAGAACCGATATGTCTGCATTGACTCCGTGGGACCCCTTCCGGGAACTGGATGAATTGCAAAACCGCCTGGCGACGATGTTCGGACGAATACCCCAGCGACAGGGCGCCCGTACCGGCAACGAAGCCATGACCACGGCGGACTGGGCACTAATGGCGGACATCAGCGAGGATGAGAACGCATTCCTCCTCAAGCTGGATCTGCCGGAGGTCCCCAAGGATGCCGTGCGCGTCAGCGCGGAAAACGGTGTGCTCACCATCAGCGGCGAGCGCAAACTGGAAAAAGAGGAGCAGGGCAAGAAGTTCCACCGCATCGAACGTGCGTATGGCCGCTTTGTGCGCAGCTTTGTCTTGCCTGACAACGTTGATCCGACCAAGGTGACGGCTTCCATAAAAGACGGCGTGCTGGAAGTGCGGCTTGTCAAGGCCGAGCAAGCCTAACCGAAACAGATTGAAATCTCAGTCAACTAACTTCAATCAAGAGCCCAAGATCATGAATATCAAACAGCCACAATACACCTTCTCCGCACTTGCCCTGGCGGTCGTCGTCGGACTGAGCGGACCGGCTCTGGCCCAATCGGCGGCAGGTTCTAGCCCAGGTGCTGCAGCACCCTCTGCCGCATCCAAGGCGGCACAGCCACAGGTAGATGACAAGGCCGCCCGGGAAGCCGATAAAAAGCGTGCCGAGCTCACTCAAGACGCCATCACGGCGCTCACCAAGACCCAGGTGGCTTTGATCCTCCTTGATGCAAATAAGACCAAGGAGGCGCTTGCTGCGCTGGAACTGGCCAGCGGAAAGCTGGAACTGGTATTGGCACGCGACGCCAAACTTGCTTTGGCGCCGGTCGATGTACGCGTCATCACCCACGATATCCACGCCAACGTGGAATCGGTAAAGAAAGCGGTCAAGTTGTCTCGGGAGTTGTTGGGTGATGGCGAGGTGCAAAAGGCCCGGCCCATCGTTGCCAATCTGGCCAGCGAAATCGTAATCGAAACCGACAACCTTCCGATGGCAACGTACCCGGCAGCGATCAAGTCGGCCGCACGGCTCATCGACAGCGGCAAGATCGACAACGCCAAAGCGGAACTCGCCCGAGCACTGAACACGCTGGTGGTGACCTCGGTCGTCTTTCCTCTGCCCGTGCTACGGGCCGAAGCCGCGATGGCAAAAGCTGAAAAGCTGGCCGAGACCGACAGGCGCGATGCCAGGCAGAACGAGGAGCTCAGCACCTTGCTGTCGTCCGTGCGCACGGAGATCGAGATGGCGCAGATCCTGGGTTATGGCAAGAAGGCGGACTTCAACCCCATCTTCGATCAGGTGAAGTCCATTGAGCAAAAGTCGGCTGGTGGCAAAAGCGGCAAGGGGTGGTTCGACGAGTTGAAGACGCGCATCCAAAAGCTGTTTTGAGGTGATGAAGGGGCTGACTGCTCTGTCGGTCAGTCTCGCGATGTTCGCATTCAGCCCCAATAGATTCGCCTATTTTCACTATCTCATACGAGGCATATCACCATGAATGAGCAAACACCGAATCCCAATGCGACGAACGAAGGAATAAACGAACAGGCCGCGGTAAGCAGCCTTCCTGTCAGTCCAGAGTCCAAGCCTGAAGTCGTCACGGAGGTACAGCCTGAGGTTCAGAAAGAAACGGACTCGCAGGCGGCAGACAAACGTAAACAAGTCCTCGATGAGGCAGTCTCGGCCTTGTCGCTGACCAAATCAGCGCTGGCCGCACTTGACGACAAGGACACTGCACGCGCATTGGCAACGCTGGCCGAAGTGACGGGAAAGCTGGAGCTGATCGTCGCGCGCGAACCCACGCTCGCCCTGGCCGGCGTTGATGTGCGCACCATCGTGCACGACTTGTTCGCCAACACGGAAACCATTGAGGCGATGACCGACGAGGCGCTGGATGCCCTCAAACATGGCGAGGTGCAACAGGCTCGCCACGTGCTGGCTTTGCTGGCCAGTGAAATCGTGATCACGGTCACCAGCATCCCTTTGGCGTCCTTTCCCGCAGCCGTGAAGGCCGTCGTGCCGCTGATCGATCAGGGCAAGATCGAAGAAGCCAAAGCCGCGCTGCAGTCAGCGCTCAGCACGCTGGTCGAGGAGAGCAGCGTGCTTCCGCTGCCCGTCCTGCGTGCGAAGCTGCTCCTGAAGCGCGCCGAGCCCCTGGTAGAAGATGGTCAGCGCAGCGAAGCATCCAATGAGCGCCTGGAGACATTGTTGAACGAAGCCCGGCAGCAGTTGGAAATGGCAGAACTGCTGGGCTATGGAAAAAGGAAGGACTTTGAGCCCCTGTACGCTGAACTCAAGAAAATCAAGGAAAAGACGGGAGGGGGAGGCTGCGGAAAAGGCTGGCTCGATGAAGTCAAGGCAAAACTGTCCAGGTTGTTCTGAAACCGCTGGAGAGGGGGCGCATAGCACCCCCTCTCTTGTCCCATGAGTGTTTGATTTTTTATTCTGTATAGATCTTTAGGAGATATTGCATGAACACAGACACCATCGCCAATTCCAATGCGGATGACCCCACCAAAGCACTGTGTTCGCTGAGCCAAAATTGGTGGCTTTTTGTGCTGCGCGGTGTCTTGGCATTGATTTTTGCAGCCCTCGCGTTCTGGATGCCACAATCGGCTCTGTTGGCCATGACCATCATGTTCGGCGCATTTTCATTGGTCAATGGCGCGTTCAACTTGTTTGCAGCGGTGCGCCATATCCAGAAAAAAGAGCGCTGGGGCTGGCTGCTGTTCAGCGGCATTGTCGGCATACTTACGGGCGTCGTCGTCCTGGTTGCTCCCTGGGTCGCCACGATAGTCTTGGCTTCTTTTTTATGGGCTAGCGTGGGCTTCTGGGCGATTTTCACCGGTGTGCTGGAGATATCCGCCGCCGTTCGGCTGCGTCGGGAAATCAAGGGTGAAATCTGGCTTGCCCTCAGTGGACTGCTCTCGATTATCCTTGGCGCTATCGTCTTGTGGATATTTTTTACCCGTCCGGTCGAGTCATTCGTGGCCGCAGGCTGGCTGTTGGGTTTCCATGCGGCAGTCTATGGCGTCACGCTTTTGTTCTTGAGTTGGAATCTTCGCAAAACGAGCCTGGGGTAAGAGCGTGCCAAACCAAAATCTATGGATATGAGCATCCTCGATTCATACCTCCATAGAAATGACATCGAAGGAGTCATACATGCAGATGCAATATAGCTATCGAGCTATCGACAAAGAGTTGCATGAACCTTGGCAGAGAGCTTTGGGAAATGTGATCGAGCACGCCCTCAAGCCATTGCTCGACAAACACACTAAAGATTCAGCGCAACTTCAAATCGTCCTTGATCGCGACAAGATCAAGCGGCAATTTTTGGCCAGTGGCTATATGCACCTGCCCGGCAAAAAGATTGTCAGCGTTACTGCATCACATGAGGAGCTGACGCCCCTCGCGAAGATGCTCGCACAGTCGTTGTTCCGTCAGGCCAAGAAGCATTTTGACCGACTGCATGCTCAGGATCAAATCAAGCGCAAAGCACGACGCGAGCGCTTGCGCGAGCTCAAGGTGCGGATTGCCGCAAAACCCGCATCAGCCGCCCATGAGGCCGAGGTGGCCCGAATGCCTCTACTGTCGAAACTTGAGGCTGTCGCAAGGCGTGAGCTGGCTTATCTGCGGGCCGTCGGCGATTTACCGCGCGATTATCCGCCGCTGCGCGACGTGGTGGATGAAGCGATTGTCCGAGCTGAGGTGGAATGGCAATCCGTGCCGGGGGAAAAAGAGGCTTACACCGGTCTTTTGAAGCATCTGTTCGCCGTCCTGGATAACGAAGTGGCAAGCAGCCGGCAATTTGGCGAATTCGTTTCTCTGGACGCGCCGGTCGAACCGGATGCCCAAGACGTGGCCGAGGCCATGGTGGAAGAGGAAATCTTCGAATTTTATCAGCCCGATGACACACTCAAGCTGGCCGATATCTTCGCTGGCAGTCAGCATCCCGATGTCGCAACGATCGCGGAACAGGAGGAGCTGATTGATCGGTCGAGCGAGCTCGCTTTTGCATTTGACCTGCTGAAGGACATGCCGCGTTTGTGGCGGCGCATTTTTCTGCTTATCCGTGTGGACGGGCTGAATGCCAGCAGCGTCTCTGAAATCCTGCTGATTACTGGTAAGGAAGATGCTGTCCGAAGGTGGCTCATACAGGCCGAAGCATTCATCGCTGCTCATCTGGAAGAGGCCGGAGTAAGCAAAAACGGGAACGATTGGCTCCAAGGCGTTGATTGGTCGGCATTGTCTGTGACCCGAAGCGAGGCAGCCTCACTGTGGTCCAAGGAGGCGAACCATGAAGAATGATCTTCACCTCGTCTGCCCGCATTGCCAGTCCATCAACCGCGTACCGACTGCGAAGCTATCGGAACATCCCAACTGTGGCCGCTGCCAGCAGCCCTTGTTCACGGGCGAGCCCATCGAGTTGACCACGGCGACGTTCTCGCGCCACGTGGAGCGCAGCGATCTGCCGCTACTGGTCGATTTCTGGGCGCCATGGTGCGGGCCGTGCAAGATGATGGCGCCACAGTTCCAGCAAGCGGCGCACCAGCTCGAACCGAGGATCCGGCTGGCGAAGGTGAATACCGAGGCTGAGCCCCACCTGGCCGCGCAGTTCGGTATCCGCAGCATCCCGACGCTCGCCCTGTTCCAGGGTGGGCGGGAGATCGCCCGTCAGGCCGGCGCGATGGGCGCGCAGGACATCGTGCGCTGGACGTCGACGCAAGTGGGACGCTGACCGATGCAGGCCTTACTCGGCACTACACTAATCCTGCTGGCGGCTTGCAGCCTGGCGTCGATGGCGACGGCGGCGTTCAGAGTGCCCGCCTTGCTGGGGTATCTCTCTGTCGGCGTTGTACTGGGCCCCTCAGTCATCGGCGTGATCGCGCCGGGGGAGACGCTGAGCTTTCTGTCCGAGCTGGGCGTGGCGCTGCTGTTGTTCATGGTCGGACTGGAATTCTCCCTCGGACACTTCTGGCTCGCCCGCAGGACGGTGCTGATGGCGGGCGCTCTGCAGATGATCGCCGTGGCCCCGCCGCTGATCCTGCTATTGATGTGGCTGGGGCAGCCCGGCCAGAGCGCCGCGCTGCTCGGCACTGCGGCGGCCATGTCGTCCACGGCGCTGGTCAGCCGACAACTGGCCGACCAAGGCGAGCTCACCACCCGCCACGGCCGCAGTGCCATCGCCGTGCTGGTCTTTCAGGACCTGGCCAGCGTGCCCCTGCTGGCCTTGCTGGCGATCTGGGCGCGCGGCGAGTCGCCGAGGATCGAGCATGTGCTGCTCGAAGTATTCGGTGTGCTGCTGCTGTTCGCGGCAGCGGCCCTCGCCTCGCGCCGTCTGTTGCATGGCCTGCTGGGCGGGGTGGCGCGGCGGGGCCACGAGGAATCGTTCGTGCTCGTCTCCTTGTGCGTGGTGGTGGCTGCCGCCGCCGCTGCGCACGCGGTCGGCGTATCCGCCGCCCTGGGGGCCTTCCTCGCCGGGATGGTCCTGGGCGAGAGCGACTTCCGGCACCACATGGAAAGCCACCTCAGGCCCTTTCGCGATGTGTTGTCGGGCGTGTTCTTCGTGACCATCGGCCTGCAACTGGACGCAGCACAGATTCTTTCGGCACCGCTGGCGGTGCTGGCGTGGCTGGTGGTGCTGGTACCAGTCAAGATCCTGCTCAATACGCTGGCCTTGCGGGCGACGCGCCTGTCCGCCCTCGATGCCTGGCGCGCGGGCATAGCGTTGGGGCACGGCGGCGAGTTCGCCCTGCTGTTGTTGGGCACGGTCTTGCAGCAGCATCTGATCCCCGCGACCGTCGTCCAACCCATGCTGGTCGCGCTGGTGCTCAGCATGGCCCTGGCACCGCTACTGATCCGCCATCACGATGTACTTGCCCGGTTCTTGAGCCGCACCGGCGGCGTCATTCAGCCACCCCAGGCTGAAGAAGTCGAGATCGCCGCGCAGACGACGCGATATCGAAACCATGTCATCGTTTGCGGCGCGGGCGAGCTTGGCCTTACAGTCAGCGAGATTCTTCGCCACGCCGGCGTGGTGCATCTGCTGCTGGAGGCGGACGCGCAGAAGGTCGAGGCCGCGCGTGCCGCCGGCGCGCCGGTGTTCCATGGCGATGCCAGTCGGCCCGATACCTTGCTGGCTGCCGGCTTGACGCATGCGCACTTGGTGGTGCTGACGTTCGCCCATGCCCAGCAAGCGTTGCGCATCGCCCAGGCGATTGCCGAGCGCCGTCCGGCGCTGACCTTGTGGGTGTCATGCAGAAGTACGACCGCGGCCGATGCATTTCGCGCCATGCCTAACGTGCGCGTTTATCAGCAATCCTTTGCCGCAGCTATTGGGCTGGCGGAACAGGTGATGTCGACGCTTGGCATGTCGACCGAGTTGATTGAAGGACACATCAGCGCAATGCGCCGCCGTCTCGACAGCAGCCGTTTTCCAGGGAGTTCATCGTCATGAAATCAAAACGCCTTAACCCATTTCAGGTCTTGCGTGACCAATTGGCCATCATGAGTTTTTACGAGCGCTTCGAGCAGGTCGTCGCGCTCGTGCTGTCGGCGGTGATCGCCGTCATCATCGTGGTGTCGCTGTTCCAGCTCATCTCCATCGTCTTCACGCTGCTGGTTCTCGATGCCTTCAATCCCCTGGACCACAAGGTATTCCAGAGCGTGTTCGGCATGATCATGACGCTCTTGATCGCGATGGAGTTCAAGCATTCCATCGTGCGCGTGGCGCTGCGTCGGGACAGCATCATCCAGGTCAAGACGGTGGTCCTGATCGCGGTGATCGCACTCTCCCGCAAGTTCGTGATCCTCGACTCCGACGCGAGCCCCGCAAAGATAGCCGCGCTGGCAGTCGCCACGCTGGCTCTGGGTGCGACCTACTGGCTGCTGCGCAAGCGCGGCGACCGCGCCGTCGAGACCTCTGAGCATGACCCGTCATCATCCGAGTGATCCGCGCACTGCGCTCTTGCAACACCGCTGGCTCAACCGCCTGCAGACCGGGCTGTTGGTCCTGACCCTGGTCGGGATCGCAGCCGCAGCAGGGAGACTGCCATTTGGGGAAGGCTGCCTGTGGCTCGCGCTGTTTGCCGTTGCAGGTGCGTTGCTGCTGGAACCGGTAGCCGCGTCGGCGCTGAGCTTGCGCCTGTACCGCGTACGGGCCTTGCACCCGCAACAAGCCCACGAGATGTGGGCCCTGTTGCTCGAGCTGCCCGCCAGTGCCGGTTTGCCCGCCATGCCGGTGCCGCACTATGTGCCCAGTGCCGTCGTCAACGCCTTCGCCACCGGATCGAAGCAGGAGGCATCGATCGCCCTCACCGATGGCCTGCTGCGCAGCCTGAGCCCACGCGAGCTGGCGGGTGTGTTCGCGCACGGGGTCGCGCACATCGCTAATGAGGATCTGCGTGTCATGGGGCTGGCGGATTCCGTCAGTCGCCTCACGTGCCTACTGGCCCTTATGGGACAGATCGCGATCCTGCTCAGCCTGCCCGCGCTGCTGGTTGGCGCGGCGGAGGTCTATTGGCCTGGTCTATTATTATTGGCCGCATCGCCCCAACTGGCCCTGCTCGCACAGCTCGGCTTGTCTCGCGTGCGTGAGTTCGACGCTGACCGCCTTGCGGCGGAACTGACTGGCGACCCGCAGGGGCTGGCGTCCGCGCTGGCGAAAATCGAGCGGGTCAGCCGCTCCTGGCGTGCCTGGCTATGGCCGGGATGGGGCAATCCCGAGCCCTCCTGCTTGCGCACGCGTCCGGCAACGCAAGAGCGCATCGCACGCCTGCTGACGTTGGCGCCTGGGCCAGCATCAGCGTTGCCACTCCGCGCGCCCCATTTTTTCCGGAATCCGCTTTGGCGACGCGCCCACCGCGCTGGCGCCCGAGCGGGCTGTGGCGCTGATTGCCCATCAACAGGAGACGTCTCATGGCCTATCTAGACCCGTACAAACGCCCCGCGCCGGACCGCTTCGTCCGGCGCTGGCTCTTCATCACCGCCTGTATTGCCGCGCTCATGCTGCTGTGGCAGTTTCTGCACGCCATCGAGGCCTGGTTCAGTCCGCGCGAGGCAGCAGAACGCACCGTGATGGCGCGTGGCGATCTGGCGGCGGACGAGAAAACCACCATCGAACTGTTCGAAAAATCGCGCGCCTCGGTGGTCTACATCACCACCGCGCAATTAGTACGCGATGTCTGGACGCGCAACGTGTTCTCCGTGCCGCGCGGCACTGGCTCGGGCTTCATCTGGGACGACGCTGGCCACGTCGTCACCAACTTCCACGTCATCCAGGGCGCGTCCGAAGCCACCGTCAAACTGGCCGACGGCCGCGACTACCAGGCCGCGCTGGTGGGGACGAGCCCCGCGCACGACATCGCCGTGCTCAAGATCGGCGTCGGTTTCAAGCGCCCGCCGGCCGTGCCGGTCGGCACCAGTGCCGACCTCAAGGTGGGTCAGAAGGTGTTTGCTATCGGCAACCCCTTCGGCCTGGACTGGACGCTCACCACTGGTATCGTCTCCGCGCTCGACCGCTCGTTGCCGGGAGAAGCGGGCGGCCCGGCCATCGATCACCTGATCCAGACCGACGCCGCCATCAACCCCGGCAATTCCGGTGGCCCGCTGCTCGATTCGGCTGGGCGGCTGATCGGCATCAATACCGCCATCTACAGTCCGTCTGGCGCCTCGGCCGGCATAGGCTTTGCGGTGCCGGTCGATACCGTCATGCGCGTGGTGCCGCAACTCATAAAGACCGGCAAGTACATCCGTCCGGCGCTGGGCATCGAGGTGGATGAGCAGCTCAACACGCGTCTGCAGGCGCTGACCGGCAGTAAGGGCGTATTCGTATTGCGCGTGGCGCCGGGCTCGGCGGCGCACAGGGCCGGGCTCGTCGGCGTCGAGGTCACCGCAGGCGGCATCGTGCCCGGCGATCGCGTTATCAGCATCGACGGTATCGCCGTTGACGACGTCACCACATTACAGGCCCGGCTAGACGACAAGAACGTTGGAGATGTTGTGGTCTTGTTAGTGGAGCGGGCCGGCAAGACTCGCGAGATGCTTGTGGAACTACAACCGGGAGTTTGATGGAAAGTGGGTCATGGATCTGCACAGCGAAGCAGCCAAGCGACTTCAGCCTTGCGCCGAACTACGAGCCCTAGCTAGGGATGGTCTGAAGTAGCCCTGTATTTCCGGCTGGCTTCAGCCACTGCTGATTTTGAAAGCGGTGAACTGATCAAAAACGATCGGATCACTCGCTCATTTCGGTGCTTTCAGCCGTCGCGAGCACCTTGCGACGGCCATTTTCCGCATTACAGGCACACCTCTCCTGCGCTTGCCAGCAAATGTCGGCGGGCCATCCATAGGTTCGACAGGGCAAACAGCGTCACCAGTTGTGCAGTGTTCTTCACCAGCCCTCGGAAACGTACCTTGGTGTAGCCGAACTGCCGCTTGATCACGCGAAACGGGGGCTCTACCTTCGCTCGCACTTGCGCCTTGGCCTTCTCGATCTTGCGCTTGGCTTTGTACAGGGCGCTGCGTTTATCGAGCATCTTGTAGGTGCTGCGGCGTGCTGCGACCTGCCAGATCACTTCTCGGTCGGCATGCTCGGAGCGCTTTTCGACGCCTGTGTAGCCGTCATCGGCGCAGACGACGTTCTCGTCGCCGTGCAGCAGTTTGTCGACCTGGGTGACATCCGCCACGGTGGCTTGTATCTAACAGTTTGTGGTGATTAGCTACCACCACTGAAGCAGAGTGAGCCGCCCCCTTCCCTTAAGGTCAGAAAAGTCGGCACCGCTGAACCTTGATTTGCAGCACATGGCCCTCCGCTTCACCTTTCACGCCAGCACATCAGGTTGAACGGTTATCGGGAGCTCGACTCCGTATGTACAAGGCGAACAGGCGTGACGGTTTATGTGAGAGGAGTTTAACCATGTTTCCAGTCGGCATTGACGTAAGTAAAAACACCCTGGATCTTTGCATGCTTTATGACGGTATCAAAGGACGCATAAAAACCCGTAACATCCAGAATAACAGACATTCAGTTGAAAATATTCTTCGCTGGCTCAGGCTTCAACATTGCAGTCCGGAAGATGTTCATGTGGTAATGGAAGCTACCGGTGTTTATCACGAACGGCTGGCCACTGAATTACATGATGCCGGTTTCCGGGTTTCTCTGGCCAACCCTCACCGTAGTCGGGAGTTTGCGCGTGGCATGGGAATCATGACAAAAACGGATAAGGTGGATGCGTATATGCTGGCCTGTTACGCATTCCTTAAGAAGCCACACCGCTGGGAGCCGCCGGCACCCGAAATCAGATATCTCGGTGCACTCCTGCGACGGCGGGATGTTCTGCTGGGTGATGCCCTGCGTGAGGAGAACAGGCTGGAAAAATACCTGTCGACAGACACACCTGCAGATATTATCAGTTCCTGCAGGCGTATGGCGCAGCTTCTGCGCGAGGAGGTAAGTAATATCGAGCGGCAGATAAAAGCACATATCAAAGCCAGCCCTGCACTGAGGCGTGATTATACACTGCTGACCTCAATTAAATCGGTTGGTCCCCAGCTGGGGATGCATATGCTGGGCGTGCGTCGCAGCCATTACTTTGTATCGGCTGAGCAGGCTGCCGCCTTTCTGGGCGTGGTGCCGATCGAGAAACGCTCAGGCACATCGGTCCGGCGCCGGCCGCGGATGTCGAAAATCGGCCCCCCTCAGTTGAGAGCGAAGCTTTACATGTCCGCCCTGTGCGGAAAAATCTACAATAAGCGAATGCGTAATATTTACGATGAGATGTGCCTGCGGGGTAAACCTAAAATGGTGGCCATTGGCGCGCTGATGCGGAAACTGGTGCACTGGTGTTATGGCGTCCTGAAGACCGGAACCGTTTTTAATGACGAAGACCTGAAACCGGCACTGTCAACCTGACTATACCAGGCTGGCATTAAACACAAGGTAACGCTCACTGCAATAAGTGAGCGCAGTCCGTTATGAGCGAAGAGCGGATATTCAGACCGACTGATAGCTGATTTTGAGTTGCCAAAAA
>OJVX01000012.1_pt1 | contig 14623 bp, 9 predicted proteins | sample 1600241 | NCBI WGS metagenome assembly OJVX01 (sample SAMN04436850, study PRJEB24849) | human gut metagenome | biome: human gut; feature: NICU; material: stool | host: Homo sapiens | place: USA: Saint Louis, MO | collected 2011-10-07
AGTTAAACACACCGTCATCATCCCAGCCGTGCTCGTCATCGCCAATCAGGCGGCGTTTCGGGTCGGTGGAAAGGGTGGTTTTACCGGTGCCGGAAAGGCCGAAGAACACCGCAACATCGCCTTTCTCGCCAACGTTGGCGGAGCAGTGCATAGAAGCGATACCTTTCAGCGGCAGCAGGTAGTTCATGATCGAGAACATCCCTTTCTTCATTTCGCCGCCGTACCAGGTGCCGCCAATCAGCTGCATGCGCTCGGTCAGGTTAAACGCCACGAAGTTTTCGGAGTTCAGACCCTGTTCTTTCCACTGCGGGTTAGTGCACTTCGCGCCGTTCATAACGATAAAGTCTGGTTTGAAACCTGCCAGCTCTTCATCGCTCGGGCGAATAAACATGTTTTTGACAAAATGCGCCTGCCAGGCCACTTCGGTGATGAAACGGACGGATAGACGAGTATCCGGGTTCGCACCACAGAAGGCGTCGACAACGAACAGCCGTTTGCCGGAAAGCTGCCTGGTCACCAGGCCTTTCAGATGCTGCCAGGTTTCCGGAGAGAGAGGTTTGTTGTCGTTCTTACCTTTGCCTTTGTCTGCCCACCAGAAAGTATCGCGAGTGGTATCGTCACGAACGATATACTTATCTTTCGGTGAACGACCGGTGAAGATCCCGGTATCGACGGCAACGGCACCCAGATTAGTTAACACCCCGCGCTCATAACCGGTCAGGCTCGGGTCCAGCTCTTCCTGATACAGCAGATCGTAGCTTGGGTTGTAAACGATATCATGTACGTCACTGATACCATAAGCCTCGAGTTCTTGCGGGGTCAAACCATTGTTAACGCGCATTTCACTGCTCCTTAGCCAATATGTATTGCCTGAATAGTAAAGTCTTTTTGGGGGTGTTAACCGCGACAAGGCTCATAGATTTACGTATCTGGAGAAATTCATATTTGACAAAAAACTCCGTGATTCCTGTCACGAAACGGTTGCTATTATCGCAGAAATAGCATTTTAGGTGTGGAAAATGTTCTCAAAAGGTTAAATTTTGGTTTATATGGCGGGAATATAGTTAGTGGAATCGCATTCATGAATGAAATTGATGCAAATTCAATCGGTAAAGTATCGATTCACCACGCTAACTTTTTTTGATTATTTTCTGAAAAAAGCAAAATACTACTGCCCGGATGCGATAATTAACCCACCTTTTGATTCTGGATAACCAACATGGAATACGTTGAACTTTCACCGGCAACACGCTGGGGGATGATTGCTACCGGATTACTTCAGGGGCTGGTTTGCTACCTGCTGATCGCCTGGCTTGCCGGAAAAAATCTCAGTTGGATTGTTTATGGCGTGCCTGCGACCGTCGCGTTTTCATCCGTTTTACTCTTCTCCGTGATCTCCTTTAAACAGCAGCGCCTTTGGGGATGGCTGGCGCTGGTGTTTATTGCCACGCTGGGAATGAGCGGCTGGCTGAAGTGGCAAACTGATGGAATGACCCCCTGGAGAGCTGAAAAGGCGCTTTGGGATTTTGGCTGCTATCTGCTGCTGATGGCAATGTTGTTGCTACCGTGGATACAACAAAGCCTTCGCATCCACAATGACAGTAGCCGCTATCGCTACTTTTACCAGTCAGTATGGCATAACGTACTTATATTACTGGTGATTTTTCTCGCCAATGGCCTGACGTGGCTGGTGCTTTTACTGTGGAGTGAGTTGTTTAAACTTGTTGGCATCACGTTTTTCAAAACGCTCTTTTTTGCAACCGACTGGTTTATTTATCTCACGTTAGGTCTGGTTACCGCGCTGGCGGTGATCCTCGCGCGAACACAGTCACGTTTAATCGACTCTATTCAAAAGTTGTTCACGTTAATCGCCACGGGGTTGCTGCCGTTAGTATCATTGCTAACCCTGATGTTTATTATCACCCTGCCGTTTACGGGCCTGAGCGCGATTTCTCGCCACATCTCCGCCGCTGGGTTGCTGTTAACGCTGGCCTTTTTGCAATTGATCTTAATGGCTATTGTCCGCGATCCGCAAAAAGCGTCACTTCCCTGGACGGGGCCATTGCGTTGCCTGATTAAAACCGCTTTGCTGGTTGCTCCGCTGTATGTGTTCGTCGCCGCCTGGGCGTTATGGCTGCGGGTCGCTCAGTACGGCTGGACTGCCGACCGCTTGCAGGGCGCGCTGGCGGTGCTGGTGTTACTGGTATGGTCGCTGGGGTATTTTGTCAGTATCGTCTGGCGTAAAGGGCAAAATCCCCTTGATCTTCAGGGCAAAGTGAACCTTGCGGTTTCGTTATTGGTGTTGGTATTACTGGTGCTTCTTAATTCGCCGGTGCTGGACAGTATGCGCATTAGCGTGAACAGTCATATGGCGCGTTATCAGAGCGGCAAAAACACGCCAGACCAGGTAACTATCTACATGCTCGAACAGAGCGGTCGCTATGGACGTGCGGCGCTTGAGTCGCTGAAAAGCGATGCCGAGTATATGAAAGACCCGAAACGCGCGCGGGATCTGCTGATGGCGTTAGATGGAGAGCAACATCTTCAGGAACAGGTATCGGAAAAAGTATTAGCCGATAATGTGTTAATTGCCCCAGGTTCTGGTAAACCGGATGCGACATTCTGGTCGGCCTTAATCCAGGATCGCTATAACGTGATGACCTGTATTGAAAAAGACGCCTGCGTACTGGTAGAGCATGATCTGAATAGTGATGGTCAGGCGGAGCGGATCCTGTTTGCTTTTAATGATGACAGAGTCATTGTCTATGGCTTTGACTCAGCCAGAAAAGAATGGGACGCGCTTGATATGAGTTTACTTCCGCGCAAAATAACGAAAGAAAAATTACTCACAGCTGCGAAGGATGGAAAACTGGGGACGAGGCCGAAAGCGTGGCGCGATCTTGTAGTGGATGGTGAAAGGCTGGATGTGAATCTGAATGAGTGACAAAGCGCATCAGGTGTATTAGTCGTAAAATCCGGCAGAGCCCTCTCTGCCGGACATACTCATTAATGAACTTGCGGATCTGCCGGAGACGCGTTGTTGCGGATCTCGGCAATATCCATCGCATTGAACAGATAGTGGTTACCGCAGTAATCACAATGCATGTCAATTTCGCCATCTTCCGCCAGGATGCTATCGACTTCTTCATCAGGCAGCGTTTTCAGCGCATCGGCGCAACGTTCACGCGAGCAGGTGCATTTGAACTCCACATCCTGCGGATCGTAAACCGTCACCTCTTCTTCGTGATACAAACGCCACAACACTTCGTTTGCCGGTAAAGTCAGCAGTTCTTCGGTTTTGATGGTTTCGGTTAGCGTCGCCAGGTGGTCAAAGTCGTCCTGCTGGGCATTTTGCGCAGGCATTACCTGCAACAACATACCGCCTGCAGCCGGTTTGCCGTCTACGTCGCCGGTGCGAATAAACAGGCGCGTCGGCAGCTGTTCAGAACGCATAAAGTAATCTTCCAGGCAGGCCGCCAGGGTATCACCTTCCAGACCAACCACGCCCTGATAGCGTTCGCCTTCGCTCGGGGTGATGGTGATCACCACGTAACCATTGCCGACCAGCGTTTTCAAGTCGGCATTTTCTGGAATTTCGCCCTGCACGCGCGCCACACCGCGCATCTGCTGGTTGTTGTTACCGTTAATAACCGCCAGATTCATCGGACCGTCGCCTTGCAGCTGTACGGTGATATCACCATCAAACTTCAACGTAGCGGTTAACAGGCTGGTCGCAACCAGCAGTTCTGCCAGCACGTTTTTAACGGGCTGCGGATAATCGTGATTCTCAAGGATCTGTTGCAGGGTTTCCGAAACGGTTACCAGTTCGCCGCGAACGGCAAAGTTTTCAAACAGATAGCGATGTAATTGGTCATGTTGCGGCATAATCATCTCTCTTGCAGGTGACAGTTATTCACTGTCGCCGTGTTTAAATCGTAACAGGTCGCGGCGCTCTTTTTTGTCCGGGCGTCGGTCCGGATGCGGCATGGTTAAGGCATTAAGTTTACGTGCCAGCGCCATTTTTTCGCGTTTCTCTACACTTTCCGCAGTCTCTTCATACAGCAAGACTGCCTCGCTGGCGGGGCGACGCTGTTCAGTAATCGCCTTTACAATCACCGTGCGTTCGTCATTTCCCTGGCGCAGAGTGAGCGTGGCATTCAGCTCGACGATTTTGCTCGGCTTGCTGCGCTGCCCGTTGTAATGCACCTTACCACCTTCGATCATTTCGCGGGCCAGCGCGCGGGTTTTATAAAAACGGGCGGCCCATAGCCATTTATCCAGTCGAACCTCAACAGCAGGTTTTTCTTTCATGGCGTCTCCTTCACATTAGCGAGGGGATCAGGCGGCGGTAGTCATTCAGTGACGGATGGCGCTGATACTGTTTCTCGGCAATCCCGGAGTCAGGATTAGTCACACCAAGGCAGTAACGAATACCAAATTGCGCGGCAGCATCGAGAATCGCTTCGCTGTCATCAATAAACAGCGTTCTTTCAGCTTTAAGACCCGTAGCTTCGGCCACCGCATGCCATAACCGCTGATCCTCTTTCGGATAACCAAATGTGTGGGTGGAAAGTAATAAATCAAGGTGTGCGTCCAGACCGGTATGCTCAAGTTTTACCGCCAGGTTGTGCGGATGCGCATTGGTGAGCAAAATTCGCTGTTTACCGCTGGCTTTCAGTGCCTCAAGAAACGGAATGGTATCTTCACGCAGTACGGCACGCGGTCCCATCTCGGTGGTCATCGCACAGATATCCAGACCCAGTTGCTCACTCCAGTAATCAAGACAGTACCAGTTTAGCGTATGCTGTACGTCGTGATATTGCTGGCGCATATATTCCATCGCTTCCTGTGGCGTAACTCCGTTTTTCGCGCCCCATGTTTCAGGCACCAGCTTTTGCCAGAAATAGTTATCGAAGGCGAGGTCGAGCAACGTGCCGTCCATATCCAGCAGAACGGTATCTACGTCCTGCCAGGCAATGTTGATATGCATGAGGGAAATCTCCAGAGTGAAGCAATTTGCGCGACAGGGTAGCATAACCTGCCGCGCAAACGTGTTATTCGATAAGGCTTTCGGAAGGGGTGATCAGTTGCGGGTTCAGGCAGCTTTCATAATAGGCCTGAATCTTCATCATGCGAGTACGATGACGCTGGTAACGACGCCAGGCCTGTACGCCATTATAAATGGCGCTACCCAGCATCGTCAGTAGCAGCAGCGTGGTGCTGAGATAGCGCCACAGACCGGAACGATCCGGGATCGGATGAAGGCCAATATGCTGCGTACCATTGGCGTCAGTGAAGATTTTTGTGACGATACCTTCGGCGTTAAACGGCGTATGCATCAGCATTTGTGCCAGTTTCTGGAAAGCGTTACACTGTTCTTGCGGCGGATAGTCGTAAAGTGATGCCGAAGGCCAGGGCTGATCAACAAAATCGCTGCCTTCGTCGCTGACAATCAGGAACCCGCCGGGGGCCGGACTGTTTAGTGATTGTGCCGCTCGCGCCGTTTCATGCGTGATAAACGGCGCGGTAGAGGTGGCCACCAGGTTATCCAGCGATTCCGCACTCACCGGGCGTAATAACACATTCACGCCATCGAGTTTCCCGGCGTTGGCGCGTTTTACCAGCGCGTCCCAGTCTTTACTGTTGCCGAGATTGACCAGCGCATTTTTCAGTCGCACACAGTCATCTTTGGCAGAACACAGATCCGCTGTCTTCAGTACAATGTCGCCAAAATCATCAAGCAATACCATGCCGGATTTTTGAATTGCTGAACGTAATGAGGCGCTGACGCGAGATTCATCTTCCGGTTTAGGGTGCAGCTGGCGATTAACTGCTTCGGTCAATGCCGTCGCTTTGTTGACCAATTCAGATTCTGGTAATGGCAATGAGCGGGCGTCGTTCCAGATGATCTGCGAGCAGTCAAACGGTAAAAAAGGTGAGTTGGTTTTCGCGCTCCAGGTACCGGAAGTGCGAATATTACACATTCCCGTACCGCTAATACGCAATGTATCGCCAACCCGCACGCCAGCGTCAGCCAGTTGTTTCACGCTGGTGGCTTCAATGGTCTGCGCGCCTTTCATCCACGAGAGGGTGAATTTCAGCGGCATATCCAGCGGGATCCAGAATAACAGCATAAACAGCACCAGTAGCGAGCCCGCAGCGATAATCGTACTGCGCAGCCAGTGCTGTAACGGAAAGTTTTTTACTTCATCATGGAGCGAAAGATATCGCCCCTGACGCACTACGTGGCGGTCGAGATAGATATCGATATCGGTTTGTTGACCGAGATCCTGAGCAATGTATGGCTGCCAGTGTGCGGGATAGACCAGGTCGATAATACCGAGTGAAATATTGTTGATCTGTTCCTGATCGTTTTCGCCAAACAATCCCCAACGACGGGGTGTACCGCGCAGACAATGAATTTCCCGCAGGGAGGATTTTGCCGGGGGCGCGAATAGCCCCCACAGTCCTGCGCCCAGCAGCAGTAACGCGCCGCCTGCCAGCCACGGAACAAAGACATCCGGGGTAATCAGGCAGAAAAAGAACATCAGGAAAGAGGCGACGATCAGCAACGCTTCACGCAGCCCGCGCGGACGACTCAGCGCATATTCTTCATGCGTTTCTTTGCGAATATTGAGTAGCTCGATTTGCTCACTCTCTTCCCCGCGAATCGACGCCTGCGTTGACGGAACAGGTTGCAAGGCATAGCCGCGCGTTTCCTGCATGTACTCCTGCAGCGTATGACCGTTGAGTGAAATAACCAGCGGCAGCGAATCGGTATGAATCAGTTCAACGGTATTCTCATCGTTGATGTACTGTTCCCAGAAAGGGGGCAGGTGAACTTCTACCGAATCGAGGTAGTAACGCCATTTATTCGGATCGTCGGTAGAGATGCCATAACGCGTGATAGCGTGTGTCAGCATCATGACGTTGTTGCTTTCGGCATTCAGCGCCAGAGAGATCGGTGCCGCGCTGGCTCCCGTTGGGCCAGGCACCTGTAATACCTGCGTCAGGCTCTCAAGAAAATTTTCAACGGCGCTACGTGCTTCAGAGGTGAGTTTACGCGTTTGCGCATCCACGAAGGCGTTGGTCCAGGGTAGCTGACGCCGTCTGGATCGCACTTTTATCAGCCATCCCGCAAGTAGTGAGCAGGCCAGCAAAGCAGCTAAAAAAATCACAATGGTGCTCATGCTTTCCCCATCTTACTTAGTCTGTCAGGCGTGGTCAGTCGCACCGGACACAATACATGATTCTGCGGTTGGCTATCGGCAAGCGTGGAGTTTAACTTGAGCATCATTAAGCACATCACAGTAACCGCTGATCATAGCAAACCCTCTGAAGGCGGAATATCAGCAAATTCCTGGAGTTATTTCAACCTATTGACTTTTAATTTGATTTGAGGACGATTATTTATTAAGTTACATAAATGTAAATAACGCGCAATTCACATTGCCGAAAGCGTGTCCGATATCGCACAATAACCGCTGATTTCACAGCATAGATCCCACGATGAGCAAATCATTACAAAAACCCACCATTCTGAATGTTGAAACTGTAGCCCGTTCCCGACTGTTTACCGTCGAAAGCGTGGATCTGGAGTTCAGCAATGTCGTGCGGCGTGTTTATGAACGAATGCGTCCAACCAACCGGGAAGCAGTGATGATTGTGCCGAGTGTGGAAGATCACCTGAGCCTGATCCGCGAATACGCAGTGGGAACTGAATCCTACGAATTAGGATTTACGAAAGGATTAATTGATCCGGGTGAAATCGTCTTTGAAGCCGCTAACCGCGAGCTAAAAGAAGAGGTTGGATTTGGTGCGAACGATCTGACTTTTTTGAAGAAGCTCAGCATGGCACCGTCTTACTTTTCCAGCAAAATGAATATCGTGGTAGCGCAAGATCTCTACCCGGAATCACTGGAAGGCGATGAGCCAGAGCCGTTACCACTGGTGCGCTGGCCGCTGGCGCATATGATGGATTTGCTGGAAGCCCCTGACTTCAACGAAGCGCGTAATGTCAGCGCGCTGTTCCTCGTGCGCGAATGGTTGAAAGGGCAGGGGCGAGTGTAAATGCGTGAAGTTTGCCTGATGCACAACGCTTATTGCCTGATGCACAACGCTTATCAGGCTTACGAAGTTCCTGCAATTTATTGAATTTTCAATTTTTTGTTGGCCGGATAACGCGTTCACCCGCATCTGGCATAAACAAGTGCACTTTGTCAGCAAACTGAAAAAGGCGCCGAAGCGCCTTTTTAATCAGAACAATTCCTGTGCCTCGCCATTATCGATAATGGTCGTTCCCACCTCGTGCACCGCCTGTTGTGTCGGCTTCGTACCTTCGATGAAATACTCTTCGCGGCTGTTGCCACCATTAGCTAATTGCCCGGTGCTGCGATCGATATTCACCGTCACAATACCCGGTGGCGGCGTCAGCGGCTGTTCCGGCACACCTTCAAGAACGGCTTTCATATAAGCGTCCCATGCAGGCTGGGCACTCTTGGCACCGCCTTCGTAACCTGAGATCTGATCTTTAATCGCTCCGGAAGCCGTTGTATGACCGAGATTACGACGGTGATCATCAAAGCCAATCCAGACCGAGGTCACAACGCCCGGACCGTAACCCGAGAACCACGCATCTTTCGAACTGTTAGTGGTACCCGTTTTTCCGCCTATATCATGCCGTTGTAAATCACGACCTGCTCGCCAGCCAGTACCCTGCCAGCTTGGTTCACCAAAAATATTGGTGTTCAAGGCACTCTTAATCAGGAATGCCAGCGGTGTGTTGATGACGTGCGGTGCGTACTCCTGCGCGCCAGTCTTCGCCACTAACGCCTGATTTGCCTGCTCCAGCTGCGGCATTGGTACAGAAACATTCTGCTGCTCGCGGGAGATAGCGACATCTTCAACATCGTTATTTTCCAGCACGTTCGATTTCTGCGTATCACCGTAAATCACCGGAATATCGCATTCCGGGCAGGCTACTTTCGGCTTCGCTTCGAAAATCACGCCGCCCTGATCGTTTTCAATTTTGCTGATAAACCACGGGTCCACCAGGAAGCCGCCGTTCGCCATGACCGCGTAGCCGCGCGCCACCTGCATTGGGGTGAAGGAAGCTGAACCCAGCGCCAGCGATTCGGTGTGGACAATGTTTTGTGCCGGGAAGCCGAAGCGTTGCAGATATTCTGCAGCGTAGTCGACGCCCATCGCCCGCATTGCGCGTACCATCACCACGTTTTTCGACTGACCCAGCCCCTGACGTAAGCGAATTGGACCGGCATATTGCGGTGGTGAGTTCTTCGGTTGCCAGTCAGAACCGGCACCTGCATCCCAGCGGGAAATTGGCACATCGTTCAACATACTTGCCAGCGTCAGACCTTTATCCATCGCCGCGGTGTAGAGGAACGGTTTGATGTTGGAACCCACCTGACGCAGTGCCTGGGTGGCGCGGTTAAACTTGCTCTGATTGAAATCAAAGCCACCGACCAGCGCCATAACGGCACCGTTTTGCGGATTGATCGACACCAGCGCCGAGTTCACTTCCGGCACTTGCGCCAGCCACCATGCATCGTCAACTTGACGAACCCAGATTTGCTGACCCGTTTGCAGAACATCGGTCACTTTACGCGGCGTCGGTCCCTGCTGAGTATCCGAACGGTAAGGACGCGCCCAGCGAACACCTTCCATACTCAATACGACGGTCGACCCGTCTGCCAGCATCGCCGTTGCTTCCTGAGGATTGGCGCTAGTGACTGCGGCAGGCAGCAGCGGACCATAGGTCGGCAGCGCCTTCAGCGTATCGGTAATCTTGTTGTTATCCCACGCCGATTCGCCCACTTTCCACAGCACATTTGCCGGGCCGCGATAGCCGTGGCGCATGTCGTAGTCCAGCACGTTATTACGTACCGCCTGCTGTGCGGCCTGCTGCACTTTGCGGGTGATGGTGGTGTAAATGCGATAACCGTCTTCATAGGCACTTTCGCCATAACGGTTATACATCTCCTGGCGCACCATTTCGCTCAGGTATGGCGCAGAGAAAGCAATCTCCGGCGCGTGATAGTTAGCGTTAATCGCCTCAGTGCGTGTCTGATCGAACTGTTGTTGGGTGATATACCCTTCATTCAGCATCCGCGACAGCACGACGTTACGCCGCGCGACGGCACGATCCATTGAGTAGAGCGGGTTGAAGGTGGAAGGCGCTTTCGGCAGCCCGGCTATCACCGCCATTTCGTTCAACGTCAGTTGGTCGACCGTTTTACCGAAATAGACTTGTGCCGCAGCACCGACACCATAGGCGCGGTAACCGAGGTAAATCTTGTTCAGATAAAGCTCGAGGATCTCGTCTTTCGTCAGCAACTGTTCAATGCGAATCGCGAGGAAGACTTCCTTAATCTTGCGCATCAGCGTGCGTTCTGGACTGAGGAAGAAGTTTCTCGCCAGCTGCTGGGTAATAGTACTCGCCCCTTGTGACGCGTGACCGGAGAACAGCGCCACGCTTGCCGCACGGAAGATCCCCACCGGGTCAACGCCGTGATGCTCGTAGAAGCGGCTGTCTTCCGTCGCGATAAAGGCTTTCACCATCTCCGGCGGGATTTGATCCAACGTAACCGGAATACGACGTTTCTCACCGTATTGAGCAATCAGCTCGCCATCGGCGCTGTAAATCTGCATCGGAATTTGCAGGCGAACATCTTTTAATGTCGCCACATCCGGCAGTTGTGGCTCGATGTAGCGGTATAGGCCATAAATCGAGCCTGCTCCCAGCAGAATGCAACAGACTGCAAGGATCAAAAAATACTTTACGAACTTCACTGGAAATTTCCCATTTAGTTTCATTTGGGCAGTTTATAAACAAACGCGCGGTAGTATAAAGGCAAGCCAGACGCATTGATATACCTGTCAGAGTGACGGGTGATAAGGAGATCATCACAATGGCATTTAAGAACTGGCAAATTGGTTTGCATTTACAACAGCAAGAAGCGGTAGCGGTTGCTATCGTGCGGAGCGCAAAAGAATGCTTATTGCACCGCTGGTGGCGGTTGCCACTGGAGAACGACATTATCAAAGATGGGCGGATTGTTGATGTGCAGCGGCTGGCTAACACGTTGTTACCGTGGAGTCGTGAACTGCCGCAGCGTCATCACATTATGTTGGCGTTTCCCGCCAGTCGCACATTACAGCGGTCATTTCCACGCCCGTCGATGTCCCTCGGTGAGCGGGAGCAAATGGCCTGGCTGTCCGGGACGATGGCCCGTGAACTGGATATGGATCCGGACTCCCTGCGCTTCGATTACAGCGAAGACTCACTCAGTCCCGCCTATAACGTGACTGCCGCGCAAAGCAAAGAGCTGGCAACGCTGCTTACTCTGGCAGAAAGGTTGCGTGTTCATGTTAGCGCGATCACTCCGGATGCCAGTGCATTACAGCGATTCCTGCCTTTTTTACCTTCTCATCAGCAATGTCTGGCCTGGCGTGATAACGAACAGTGGCGGTGGGCGACGCGCTATAGCTGGGGGCGCAAACTGGCGGTGGGGATGACTAGCGCGAAGGAGCTGGCGGCAGCGTTATCTGTTGATCCCGAAAGCGTCGCGCTATGTGGCGAAGGCGGATTTGACCCCTGGGAGGCGGTTTCTGTTCGTCAGCCGCCGCTACCGCCACCAGGTGGAGACTTTGCCATCGCGCTGGGGCTGGCGCTTGGGAAGGTGTACTGATGAACCCGCCAATTAATTTTTTGCCCTGGCGACAGCAACGCCGGACTGCTTTTCTTCGTTTCTGGTTGCTGATGTTCGTTGCGCCTCTGCTGCTGGCCATCGGGATAACGCTAATACTGCGTCTGACAAGCAATGCCGAAGCACGCGTAAACGCCGTTTTGCTTCAGGCGGAACAACAACTCGCCCGCAGCTTACAGATAACGAAACCACGTTTGCTGGAACGCCAGCAGTTACGCGAACAGCGTTTGCAACGGCAGCGCCAACGACAATTTACCCGCGACTGGCAATCTGCTCTGGAAGCACTGGCGGCGCTTTTACCCGAACATGCCTGGCTGACAACGATAAGCTGGCAGCAGGGAACGCTGGAGATCAAGGGTCTGACAACAAGCATTGCCGCGTTAACCGCGCTGGAAACGTCACTCCGCCAGGATGCTTCTTTTCATCTCAATCAGCGGGGGGCCACGCAGCAGGATGCGCAGGGACGCTGGCAATTTGAGTATCAGTTAACAAGGAAGGTTAGCGATGAACATGTTCTTTGACTGGTGGTTCGCCACATCACTCCGCCTCCGCCAGTTTTGCTGGGCAGTCTGGTTGCTGGTGTTAGTTACGCTCATTTTTCTGTCATTGACACACCATGAAGAGAGCGACGCATTAATTCGACTACGGGCAAATCATCACCAGCAGTGGGCTGCACTGTATCGCCTGGTAGACACCACTCCCTTCAGCGAGGAAAAAACGCTGCCCTTTTCGCCACTGGATTTTCAGTTATCCGGCGCGCAACTGGTTTACTGGCATCCATCCGCGCAGGGAGGTGAGTTGGCGTTGAAAACGCTGTGGGAAGCAGTGCCGTCGGCATTTACACGGCTGGCAGAGCGCAACGTCAGCGTGAGCCGTTTTTTGTTAAGCGTGGAAGGTGATGACCTTTTGTTCACGCTACAACTGGAGACGCCGCATGAGGGTTAAACGCTGGTTGTTAGCAGGCATTGCATTGTGCCTTTTAACCGGTATGCGTGACCCTTTTAAACCGCCGGAAGATCTATGCCGGATTAGCGAACTTAGCCAGTGGCGCTATCAGGGGATGGTAGGGCGAGGCGAGCGCATCATCGGTGTAATAAAAGATGGGCAAAAAAAATGGCGACGGGTGCAGCAAAACGATGTGCTGGAAAACGGCTGGACGATCTTACAGCTGACGCCAGACGCACTAACGCTGGGAACCGGGACAAACTGCGAACCGCCACACTGGTTGTGGCAACGGCAAGGAGATACAAATGAAGCAATGGATAGCCGCACTACTGTTGATGCTGATACCCGGCGTACAGGCGGCAAAGCCGCAAAAAGTGACGCTGATGGTGGATGACGTTCCGGTAGCTCAGGTGTTGCAGGCGCTGGCTGAACAGGAGAAGTTGAACCTGGTGGTTTCGCCAGACGTCAGCGGTACGGTGTCGTTACATTTAACTGACGTTCCCTGGAAGCAGGCACTACAAACTGTAGTGAAAAGCGCCGGATTGATAACGCGCCAGGAGGGCAACATTCTCTCGGTGCATTCCGTTGCCTGGCAGAATGACAATATCGCCCGCCAGGAGGCGGAGCAGACGCGGGCGCAGGCAAATCTGCCGCTGGAAAATCGCAATATTACTCTGCAATACGCCGACGCCGGAGAGCTGGCGAAAGCGGGGGAGAAGCTACTGAGTGCCAAAGGGAGTATGACCGTCGATAAACGCACCAATCGCCTTTTGCTGCGAGATAACAAAACGGCGTTAAGCACGCTTGAACAGTGGGTATCGCAAATGGATCTGCCGGTCGGGCAGGTTGAGCTGTCGGCGCATATTGTCACCATTAATGAAAAAAGTTTGCGTGAGTTAGGTGTGAAATGGACGCTGGCCGATGCGCAACAAGCTGGTGGCGTTGGGCAAGTCACCACGCTTGGCAGCGACCTCTCCGTAGCGACGGCGACAACGCATATCGGTTTTAACATTGGACGCATCAACGGACGTTTACTGGATCTTGAGCTTTCCGCGCTCGAACAAAAACAGCAGCTGGATATTATCGCCAGTCCGCGTCTGCTGGCCTCACATCTTCAGCCTGCCAGCATTAAACAGGGGAGCGAAATTCCATATCAGGTTTCCAGCGGGGAAAGTGGCGCGACGTCGGTGGAATTTAAAGAGGCCGTCCTGGGGATGGAAGTCACGCCCACGGTGTTACAAAAAGGTCGCATCCGGCTGAAATTACACATCAGCCAGAACGTTCCGGGGCAGGTGCTACAGCAGGCAGATGGCGAAGTGCTGGCGATTGATAAGCAGGAGATCGAAACGCAGGTCGAGGTCAAAAGCGGAGAAACGTTGGCGTTGGGCGGCATTTTTACCCGTAAAAATAAATCGGGTCAGGATAGCGTACCGTTGCTTGGCGACATTCCCTGGTTCGGGCAATTATTTCGTCATGACGGAAAAGAAGATGAACGACGCGAGTTAGTGGTGTTTATCACGCCACGACTGGTTTCCAGTGAGTAAACAGCCGTAAAAGCGGTAATGTTTTTACGCTGAACGTGTTTCATCTATTTGACGCGCGCAGGTATTTAGCATACAAGGAGTACCGATTTGAGAGTTGGTGCTCTTCGCTGCCTGCGTTCCATGATGATGATTTATCATTCAGGCGGCATTTTGCTGTCTTTTTTACGCTAATCTTACCCGGTGATTTATCGCCAGAGCGGTGGTAGCAAGGCAGCGCGCTTGCAGCGACCAGATATGCAGAGGGATGGGTGATTTATTCAGTTGCCAAACCCGCTGGAGTATTGAGATAATTTTCAGTCTGACTCTCGCAATATCTTATGAGGTTTCAGTTCATGTCCTGCGGCGCTCTCTGAGCGAAGCGGGTTTATCATTAACGAATTGTCTTAGTTGTACCGAAAAAATGGCAGA
>OJVX01000013.1_pt1 | contig 14457 bp, 9 predicted proteins | sample 1600241 | NCBI WGS metagenome assembly OJVX01 (sample SAMN04436850, study PRJEB24849) | human gut metagenome | biome: human gut; feature: NICU; material: stool | host: Homo sapiens | place: USA: Saint Louis, MO | collected 2011-10-07
GCTTTTGCCCAAATTCCTGCCGGTGGGTGGCGGTATTGACCATGCGCTGCTGGTGGTGGCCTGCGATGACGGGGTGATGGCGCAAACCCGCGAACACCTGGCGATCCTGCAGCTGACCGGAAAGCCGACGCTGACCGTGGCGCTGACCAAAACGGACCGCGTGGCGGCCGCCAGGGTGGCGGAGGTTCAGGCAGAGGTCGAGCAGACCCTGGGCGAGCTGGGCTTTGACGCCGTCGCTTTCTTTCCCACCGCGGCGGCGGAAAACATCGGTATTGCGGAACTGCGCAGCCATCTGCTGCAGCTTGCGGAGCGCCCCCGCCCGCAGCAGCAGCGGTTTCGCCTGGCGCTGGACCGCGCTTTTACCGTCAAAGGCGCGGGGCTGGTGGTCACCGGGACGGCGCTCTCCGGCGAAGTACGGGTCGGGGATACCCTATGGCTTACCGGCGTCAACACGCCGATGCGCGTCCGCAGCCTGCATGCCCAGAATCAAGCGGTTGAGCAGGCGCACGCCGGGCAGCGCATTGCGCTGAATATTGTCGGCGATGCGCAAAAAGAGGCAGTGCACCGCGGCGACTGGCTGCTCTCCTCACCACCGCCGGAGCCAGCAGAACGGGTGATTGTCGAGCTGCAGTGCCATACGCCGCTCAGCCAGTGGCAGCCGCTGCATATTCACCATGCTGCCAGCCACATTACCGGCAGGGTGTCGCTTCTTGAGGGCAACCTGGCGGAGCTGGTGCTGGATACTCCGCTGTGGCTGGCGGATAACGACCGGCTGGTGCTCCGCGATATCTCTGCTCGCTTGACGCTGGCGGGCGCACGGGTGGTGACGCTGGATCCTCCGCGTCGCGGCAAACGTAAACCGGAATATCTGCAGTGGCTGCACGCCCTGGCAGCGGTCGGCGCTGACGATGCGCAGGCGCTGGAGCTGCATCTGCAGCGGGATGCCGTCCGGCTTGAGCACTTCGCCTGGGCGCGGCAGCTCAGCGAAGCCGGAATGGCGGCCCTGATCCAGCGACCGGACTATCTGCAGGCCGGACAGCGCCTGCTTAGCGCGCCGCTTGCCGCCCGCTGGCAGCGAAAATTGCTGGATGCCCTTGCGCGCTACCATGAGCAGCATCGAGACGAGCCGGGCCCTGGCCGGGAGCGCCTGCGCCGCATCGCGCTGCCGATGGAAGATGAAGCGCTGGTGCTGCTGCTGATTGAGCAGATGCGCGAGAGCGGCTTAGTCCACAGCCATCACGGCTGGCTGCATTTGCCGGAGCATAAAGCCGGGTTTACCGACGAGCAGCAGGCGGTCTGGCAGAAGGTGGAGACTCTGTTCGGCGACGATCCGTGGTGGGTGCGCGATCTTGCGCGCGAAGTCCATGTTGAAGAGTCCCTTATGCGCGCGGTGCTGCGCCAGGCGGCGCAGCAGGGGATGATTACTGCGATCGTCAAGGATCGTTACTACCGCAACGATCGCATTGTGCAGTTCGCCCAGCGGGTGCGCGAGCTGGATCGGCTGCGCGGTTCAACCTGCGCGGCGGATTTCCGCGATACCTTTATCGTATGGCGGAAGCTGGCGATTCAGATCCTGGAGTATTTCGATCGGATTGGCTTCACCCGCCGTCGCGGCAACGATCATATCCTGCGCGATAAGGCATTGTTCCGGTAATCATTAACGTCGGCTCCCCGGCGGACTTCGTGCCGGGGAGCTGGCGAAAAGAACTTGTTAAAACCACTACGTGAGACCGCCGAAGCAATTTCGCGTGAGCTGGGTTTCACGGTGCGTGAAGCGTCAGGCAAATGACCACATCCTGCCGGCCATCTGACAAAAAACAGCGCTGATTCCATTCAGGATCAAAGCGCGGGCAGGGGATATTCTGGCACCCTGCGGTTTTATCCCCAGGGAGCAGAGGATGAACCAGTTTCTTATTGCCAATGCCCAGCGGTGCATCGGCTGTCGTACCTGCGAAGTGGCCTGCGCGGTGGCGCACCAGCAGGCGCAGGATGTCGCCGCCCTGTCGACGAACCATTTCGCGCCGCGTATCCGGGTGGTGAAAAGCGGTGACATATCGACGGCGATGGCCTGTCGGCAGTGCGAGGATGCGCCCTGCGCCAGCGTTTGCCCACAGGGGGCGATTCAGCGCGACAATGACGTCTGGTGGGTCGACCAGCGGCGCTGCATCGGCTGCAAAAGCTGCATGGTGGCCTGCCCGTACGGCGCGATGACCGTTACGGTAAGGAACCAGCAGGCGCAGGCGTTGAAATGCGATCTATGCCATCACCGCGCCGAAGGACCGGCCTGCGTGGCCGCCTGCCCAACGCAGGCGCTGCGGGTGATGGTTCCCGCGGAGCTGGAAGCGCTATGCGCGCAAAAACGCCAGCTGCTGGCGCTGGCGTGAATGGGGTCGCTGACGAACGTTACCCGCCCGCGGCGTCAGAGATTATGCTTCCTGTTCGCGCCAGGCAAATTCAACCTCTTCGGCGAGGATTTTCACTCCGGCTTCGATTTTTTGCGGGTCCGGTACATAGTTCATGCGCATACACTGGTGGGTGTGCGGCCACGGTTTATCCAGACCAGGGAAGAAGTAATCCCCCGGCACCATCAGCACGCCGCGCTTTTTCAGCCGCTGATACAGCAGCTCGGTGGAGATCGGCAGATCCTTAAACCACAGCCAGAGGAAGATTGCCCCCTCCGGATTGTGAATAAGGCAGCGCTCCTCCGGCAGATAGCGGCGAATAATGGCGATGGTTTCCTGCACCCGCTGGTAATAGAAGGGCTTGATCACCGTCTCTGACAGGCGCAGCAGATCCTGTCGTTTAATCATTTCGCACATCATTGCCGGCCCGATGCCGCCAGGGGCGAGGCTAATAATGCCGTTCATGTTGCTGATGGCGGTGATGATTTTTTCGTTGGCGATGATAATCCCGCAGCGGCTGCCCGGCAGGCCCAGCTTGGACAGGCTCATACACAGCACGATGTTCGGATTCCACAGCGGTCGGGCGTCGCTAAAGATAATGCCCGGGAACGGTACACCGTAGGCGTTATCAATCACCAGCGGGACCCCGTGCTGATTCGCCAGCGCATCCAGTTTGATCAGCTCTTCATCAGTGATGACGTTGCCGGTCGGGTTGGTGGGGCGCGAGACGCAGATCATCCCGGTCTCTTCCGTCACCTGCAGATGCTCAAAATCAACATGGTACTTAAACTGGCCTTCCGGCAGCAGTTCGATGTTCGGCCGGGTGGCAACGAACAGATCCTCTTCCAGACCGGCATCGGCGTAGCCGATATATTCCGGCGTCAGTGGGAACAGTACCTTACGCGTGGTGCCATCTGCCCGACGGCCTGCAAACAGATTAAATAAGTAGAAAAATGCGCTCTGACTGCCGTTTGTTAGCGCAATATTCTGTGGTTCGATCTCCCAGCCCAGCTCGTCGCGCAGCATGTTCGCCAGCAGAGCCAGCAGCTCGCTTTTGCCCTGTGGACCATCATAATTACAAAGCGCATCAAGGGCTTTGCCATTATCCAGCATGTCGGCCAGCAGCTGCTGGAAGTAGTCATTCATTTCCGGGATCTGAGCGGGGTTGCCGCCGCCCAGCATAATAGCGCCCGGCGTGCGCAGACCGTCATTAAGGTCTTCCATCAAGCGGGTGATGCCTGAATGACGGGTGAATTTGTCGCCGAAAAGGGAAAATGTCATCGCGAATAGTCTATCGGTGGTTCTGGAAAGTGGCTAACCATAACGCCAGCGCTGGCGTGGTGCAAATCGGCGGGAGGAGGCGGGTTTTTATCTTTATCCTGTATATTGCTATTTTGTTAGCATTTTGTTCTAAATGGTGGCTCCCCGCAGGGCGGAGAGCCACCTGTGGATTACTGCTGCTGGCCGGCCCAGATGACCATCACTTTGTCTTCACCGCTCTCACGCACGAACCCGTAACCACGTGGCATCGACAGCGTTGTCTGTTTGCCCATGCCGATTGCCGGATGGCGAGCGCGGAACTGGCCGATCTTCTGCCAGTGGGTAACGCTGCGGGCCGCCTTGCCGTTGACATCCTGCCAGTTCATCTCCGAGCGGGTACCCTGCAGCGGGTCCGAGCCGGTGGGGCCGAACGGGCGCGATGATTCGTCGCCATAGAAAATCTGCACGGCGCCAGGGGCCAGCAGCAGTAGCTCCGCCGCGGTGGTGCCGCCTTCGCGGAACAGCCGCGTATCGTGCGAGGAGAGGTAGCTCAGGACGTTAAAGCTCTGCAGCTTGTCCGCCATTTGCTGCCAGGTGAGGTCAATATTGGCCATACAGGTCGCCGCTTTCGCCGCCTGGTCCTGGTAGTCGAAATTGATCATCGCATCAAAACCGTGGCGATAATAATCGCTCTGCATCACTCCATGTCCCCACGCTTCGCCGGTCATCCAGAACGGCGCCGCATCCAGCGCTTTATCCGGAGTGGCTTTCTTCCACTCCGCCAGCGCGGCGGGGGCCTGGGTTTTTAACTGCTGCCAGGCGTCCATCTCCACATGTTTGGCGGTATCGACGCGGAAGCCATCGATGCCGTAGTCACGTACCCACTGGCTCAGCCAGTGTGTCAGATAGTCGCGCGGCGTATAGCCCGGGATCGCTTTCGCTGCGGTGTCTGGTTTATGGTTATAGAAGTTCGGCAGGCCTGAGACCTCCTTCGATTCGGTTTTCAGGTCCGGCAGGAAGGCCAGCGACATGGTGAGATCGTCATAGCCCGGATTGTCGTAATCGCCGATATCGGTGCGGATCCACTTCTTACCCCACCATTTCTCCCACCCGGCTTTGTCGCTGAAGTTGATATAGTCGTTAAAGCTGTGCCAGGTCTGTCCCGCGCCCGGCTTCCAGTCCGTCCAGCGCTCGCCGAGAGTTTTTTTCAGCTCATCGCCTTGCAGATACAGGGAGCCGAACTGGAACTCCTGCATGTCGGCCAGGGTGGCGTAGCCGGCATGGTTCATCACCACGTCGAACAGAATACGTATTCCGCGCTTATGCGCTTCATCCACCAGTCGGCGGAGATCCGCTTCGGTCCCCATGTTGGCGTCCAGTTTCGACCAGTCCTGGGTGTAATAGCCGTGGTAGGCGTAGTGAGGGAAATCGCCCTTCGTGCCGCCGCCGACCCAGCCGTGGATCTGCTCGAGCGGGGAACTGATCCACAGGGCGTTAACTCCCATCTGCTGCAGATAATCCAGCTTGCTGGTTAATCCCTGCAGGTCGCCGCCGTGGAAGGTGCCGATCTCCTGCATGCCGTCTTTATGGCGACCATAGCTGTTGTCGTTGGCCGGGTTACCGTTTACGAAGCGATCGGTCAGGACGAAGTAGACGGTGGCATTGTGCCAGTCAAACGGCGCCGGGGCGGCGGTCTCGGCGCGCTCGAGTAGCAGCAGGCCATTGCTGCCGAAGGCGGGCTGCAGGGTGATTTTGCCGCCGCTGACGGTCGCGACATTACCGCTGTAGAAATCGCGGACCTTGCTGCCCTCGGCGAAGGTTTTGCTGACGTCGATGGTCAGCGGTTTTCCGTCCCACTTCGGACACTGGCGGATCTGCGGCGTCGCGGCGCTGGTCTCTTTTTCCTCCAGCGAAATCATCATCGTTGGCGTGCCGGAACGGGTATCCACCTCCAGGGTATACAGACCCTGGCGGAAGATGCGCCATTGCGGCGGGGTGCCGCGACAGGGCTCCATGGACAGCATCTGGTTGAGCTTAATGCCGCCGGAAGGCTGCCAGCACTGCTGGTCAAAATTTAGCTGCAGGGGACGTGTACCCTTCTCACCCACTTTCTGGCTGCTGAATCGGCCGGTCCCTTCTTCGGTAAAAGCAGGAAAGTCGGTGGTAGTCCAGGCGGCAAAGGCCATCCCAGGCACGAATAACGTGGCAAGCGCAGCGAGTTTCATTGCGAGATCCTGTGAGCGGTTTTTATCTAGTGTGCCTTGTCGCCGCGCGGGTGAACTCATCCTGACGCGCGTTTTACCAGGAGGATGAAAAGGGGTGAGTGACACCGCTCAAAAAATAGGCTAAAAATGAGACGAAGCTAGCATTTTCGCGCTGGCGATGCGCCGCAGAAACCGATTTCAGATGACAGCAATTCGGAATTGGACTATTTCTGTTGATGCCCTCAGTGCGTATTTTTGATACTATTAGCGATTCAGCTATCGTTTTTTTGTGAAAAACAAGGTGTTGGAATGCATATATCCGACCAGGAGACCTGATGATATCGAATCCCATACGACGATATGGGGCCGCCATACTTATGTTACTAACCTGCATCTTTTCAGGTAGTGTGTTGGCGACAACGCACACAGCGACAAAGAGTCATAAAGCCCCAACGGTAAAGAAGATAAGTAGTACTAAGGTAAGCAGTAAACAAGAGTATTCTCGCAATAGTGTAAAGAGCAGTTCACTTCCTGACTTGCGAAAATACCCTTCCGGAACACCAAGGAAAAAAGCGTTTCTCCGGACGGTCATGCCTTATATTACCAAGCAGAATCAGGCGATTACTGCGGATCGTAACTGGCTTATTTCCAAGCAGTACGATGCTCGCTGGTCACCGACTGAGAAGGCGCGCCTGAAGGATATCGCTTCCCGTTATAAGGTGAAGTGGTCAGGCAATACGCGTCATGTGCCCTGGAACGCGCTGCTTGAGCGTGTCGACATTATTCCGAACAGCATGGTGGCGACCATGGCGGCGGCGGAAAGTGGCTGGGGTACCTCCAGGCTGGCGCGCGAGAATAACAACCTGTTCGGCATGAAGTGCGGCGCCGGTCGCTGCCGCGGCGCGATGAAAGGTTACTCGCAGTTTGAGTCGGTAGAGCAGTCGGTGCAGGCTTACGTAACAAACCTGAACACCCACCCGGCCTATTCTTCTTTCCGCAAGTCGCGCCTGCAGCTGCGCAAGGCGGATCAGGAAGTAACTGCCAGCACCATGATCCATAAGCTGAAGGGGTATTCGACCAAAGGGTCGAGCTACAACAACTATCTCTTCGCGATGTATCAGGACAATCAGCGGCTCATCGCCGCCCATCTGTAATCCGGATGCCCGGCCTTGTCGCCGGGCATTTTTTTACCCTACAGCATCACCTCGCTGTGCCGATCGCGGTACTCCTTCGGCGTCACGTCGTACTCCTTCTTAAACACCGAATAGAAATATTGCAGCGACGGATAGCCGCACATCTGCGAAATCTCATTGATCGACAGACTAGTGGACACCAGCAGGCTGCGCGCCTTTTCCAGTTTTTCGCTGTGGATCACCGTGTGGATGGTCTCCCCGACCTCCTCTTTGAAGCGTTTTTCCAGATTAGAACGAGAGATGCCCACGGCGTCGAGCACCTGTTCCACCTTGATGCCTTTACAGGCATTGTTGCGAATGTAATGCATCGCCTGTATCACGGAGGGATCGTTTAACGACCGGTAGTCGGTGGAGCGTCGCTCAACGACGCGCATCGGCGGGATCAGCTGGCGCTGCAGCGGGAGGGCCTCGTTATTCAACAGCCGGTGGAGTAATTTTGCCGCCTGATAACCCATCTGGCGGGTGCCCTGGGCGACAGAGGAGAGGGCGACGCGAGAGAGATAGCGGGTTAGCTCCTCGTTATCGATGCCGATAACGCACAGTTTCTCTGGCACCGGGATATGCAGCAGCTCGCAGGCCTGCAGGACGTGGCGGGCACGGGCGTCGGTGACGGCGATGATGCCGGTTTGCGGCGGCAGGGTTTGCAGCCAGTCGGCGAGCCGGTTTTGCGCGTGCTGCCAGTTCTCCGGCGCTGTCTCCAGCCCCTGGTAGACCACGCCGCGATACTTCTCCTTCGCGACCAGCTGGCAGAAGGCATACTCGCGCTCTACCGCCCAGCGTTTACCGCTGGAGGCGGGGAGTCCGTAAAACGCGAAGCGGTGCACCCCTTTTTCCTTCAAATGGAGAAAAGCGCTTTCCACCAGCGCGGCGTTGTCGGTGGCGATATAGTGGACCGGCGGGTACTGCTCTGGCTGATGATAAGCTCCGCCGCCGCCGACGATGGGCACGTGGACATCGGCCAGCAGCTTTTCGATTTCGGGATCGTCATAGTCGGCGATAACGCCATCGCCCAAACACTATTTGATGTTTTCGATGCGTGCCCGAAAGTCCTCTTCAATAAAGATATCCCATTCCAACTGGGAGGCCTGCAGATACTCGCCGACACCTTCAACTACCTGGCGGTCATAAGCTTTGTTGGCGTTAAATAACAGCGTAATACGGTGACGCTTTTCAAACATAGATAATGTTCCTGCTCTAACCCCGGTCATACCCCTTCATTCAAGATGTTGCCGATGGCCTGACTTACCACTCATCCCGGCCACGTACGCCGGTACGCGGCCGGGGGCGCCGTCTGCAACCCGAATGATGTTGGGTATACACTACCGGCTAATGCCCGAGATATTTCAAGCGCCTTATGGCGAAGTTTGGCGGTAGCGCAAAGAATTCAGACATTCTTCAGAGAGTCTCTGCTTATGCGCGCCGCTTGGTGGCAGAGTCCATCCACACCGCCAGCAGCAAAATGGCGCCTTTAACGATATATTGCCAGAAGGTGGCGACGTCCATCATGCTCATGCCGTTATCCAGGGCCGACATAATAAACGCCCCCATTACCGCCCCGGCGACGCTGCCGATGCCGCCCGCCAGGCTGGTGCCGCCGATGACGCAGGCGGCGATGGCGTCCAGTTCGGCGATATTGCCCGCCGAAGGCGACCCCGCGCCGAGCCGTGAGCTGAGGATTAGCCCGGCAATGGCGACCATCAGGCCGTTAATGGCAAACACCGCCAGCTTGGTACGCTCGACGTTAATCCCGGTCAGACGGGCCGCCTCCAGGTTGCCGCCGATGGCGTAGAGGCGGCGACCAAAGGCGGTGCGGGTGGCCATAAACAGGCCCGCCAGCAGCAGGGCGGCGAGGATCAGCACCGGGGTCGGTACGCCGCGATAGTCATTGAGCAGCCAGATTGCGCCTAGCACAATCACCGCGGTAATGGCCTGGCGGCCGACGGCGGCGGTGGAGGACGAGGTCGCCAGACCTAACGCCTGCCGGCGCATCCGCCCGCGCCACTGCCAGACGATAAACACCGCCATGCCGACAACGCCGATGCCGAAGCCGATGCCGTCTGGCAGGTAGCTTTGGCCGATCTGCGACATCGCCGGGCTGGTGGGCGAGACGGTGGTCCCGTTGGTGATGCCGATCAGAATGCCGCGAAACGCCAGCATCCCGGCAAGGGTGACGATAAACGAGGGCACTTTGCGATAGGCTACCCACCATCCGTTCCACGCGCCGAGCAGCAGGCCCATCACCAGCGTCACCAGAATGGTGAGCGGCAGCGGCCAGCCGAGCCAGACGTCAAAGATCGCCGCAGCGCCGCCCAGCAGCCCCATCATCGAGCCAACGGACAAGTCGATTTCTGCCGAAATAATCACAAACACCATGCCGACGGCGAGGATGCCGGTGATGGCCGTCTGCCGCAGCAGGTTGGAGATATTGCGTGCGCTCAGGTAGGCGCCATCGGTAACCCAGGTGAAAAACAGCATAATGACGACGATGGCGGCGATCATCACGAAGACCTGGAGATTCAGCCCCTTCAGCGCCGGCAGGGCCGCGGGGGCGGTTGGGGTGAGTTTGATTTCAGACGACGTGTTCTTCGACATGGCGTTCGCTCCTCAGCGCGGCTTCCATCACCTGTTCCTGGGTCAGATGTTGATTAACCAAATTGGCTTTTAGTCTGCCTTCGTGCATGACCAGCACCCGATCGCTGAGACCGAGCACCTCGGGCAGTTCGGATGAAATGACAATGACCGCGATGCCCTGCTGCACCAGCTGGTTAATCAGTTTATAAATTTCATACTTCGCCCCGATATCGATGCCACGGGTGGGTTCGTCGAGGATCAGAATGCGCGGATTGAGCAACAGACAGCGCGCCAGAATCGCCTTTTGCTGGTTGCCGCCGCTCAGACGGCCAATCGCCAGCTCCGGCGAGGAGGTTTTAATTTTCAAACGCTGAATGGACTGCTGAATGCAGTGCTGCTCGGCGGCGTCGTCCAGGCTACTCATTGCGCCGGTGAACTGGTTGAGCGCCGCGAGGGTAATGTTTTTGCCCACCGCCATCACCGGCACGATGCCGTCTTTTTTGCGGTCTTCCGGCACAATGGCGATGCCGTGGGCAATGGCCTGCTGGCAGTTAGAGATGCTCACCGGCTGGCCATCAATAAAGATCTCCCCTTGCCAGCGCCCCGGCCAGACGCCGAACAGGCACTGTACCGCCTCGGTACGTCCGGCGCCGACCAGCCCGGCGATGCCGAGGATTTCTCCGCGACGCAGGGAAAATGAGACGTCATTGACCCGTTTAATATGGCGGTTTACCGGGTGCCAGGCGGTTAAATGTTCAACCCGCAGGATCTCCTCGCCGTGGGCGTGCGGCTCGCTGGGATAGAGCGCGGTGAGCTCGCGGCCGACCATCATGGTGATGATATCGTCTTCGCTCATGCCGCTGGCATCGCGGGTGCCGATGTGCTGGCCGTCGCGGATCACGCAGATCGTATCGGAGATCGCTTTGACCTCATTGAGCTTATGCGAGATATAGATGCAGGCGATATCGTGGTTTTGCAGATCGCGAACGATCGCCAACAGCGTCGCGGTTTCTTGTTCGGTTAAGGAGGCGGTCGGTTCGTCGAGGATCAGCAGGCGAACCTGTTTATTCAGCGCCTTGGCGATCTCCACCAACTGCTGCTGACCAAGGCCGAGGTCGCCGACGCGGGTATCGGGGGAAATGGGCAGATTGACCTGCGCCAACAGCTTCTGACAGCGCAGCGTCATGGTTTCATAATCCAGCAGACCATGGCGGGATATCTCGGCGCCGAGGAAAATATTCTCCAGCACGGTGAGATGTTTCACCAGCGCCAGCTCCTGATGAATAATGGCGATGCCTTTGCGTTCGGTATCGCGAATATGGTTTGCCTGCAGCGTTTCGCCGGCAAAAATAATCTCGCCCTCATAGCTTCCGTGCGGATAGATACCGCACAGCACCTTCATCAGCGTCGATTTCCCCGACCCATTTTCACCGCATAACGAGACCACCTCGCCTGCGTTCAGGCGCAGGCTGACGTTATCCACGGCTTTAACAGCGCCGAAGGTTTTGGTGATGTTCTTCATTTCGAGTAGCCAGGTCATAAAGACTCCGCAACAGTGATATCCGGCGGGATGAAAATGACGCCCCGCAGCGGGGCGTCAGCCATTACAGTTCACTCTTTTTATGGAAACCGTCTTTAATCACCGTGGCGTCGATATTCTCTTTATTTACCTCAATTGGCGTTAACAGGCGCGAAGGGACGTCTTTTAAGCCGTTATTCAGCGTGGTTTCGGCCTTCGGCTGCTTATCGTTACCCAGCTCAACGGCGATTTCAGCGGCGTTGGTGGCCAGGGTGGTAATCGGTTTATAGACGGTCATCGTCTGGGTACCGGAAATAATGCGCTTCACGCCCGCCAGGTCGGCATCCTGACCGGAGATCGCCACTTTGCCGGCCAGCCCCTGGGCGGTTAAGGCCTGGATGGCGCCGCCGGCGGTGGCGTCATTGGAGGCGACCACGGCATCGATCTTGTTATTATTCGCCGTTAGCGCGTTTTCCATTATTTTCAGCGCGTTCTCCGGCAGCCAGCCGTCAACCCACTGATCGCCGACAATCTTAATTTTGCCATCATCGACATACGGCTTGAGAACCTTCATCTGTCCGGCGCGGAACAGTTTAGCGTTATTATCCACCGGCGAACCGCCCATCAGGAAATAATTACCCTGCGGCACTTTGTCGACCAGACTTTGCGCCTGCATTTCACCAACTTTTTCATTATCGAAAGATATATAGAAATCAATGTCGGCTATTTTATACATACGGTCATAGGCCAGGACTTTAATACCTTCCTGCTTGGCTTCTTTAATAACGTTACTGAGTACCTGGCCGTTATAAGGAATAATGACTAACACATCGACGCCGCGGTTGATCATGTTTTCAATTTGCGACATCTGCGTTTCTTCATTGCCATTAGCGGACTGGACAAAAACTTTGGCGCCTAAGGATTCCGCTTTATTGACGAAAATATCACGGTCTTTCTGCCAGCGCTCCAGACGCAGATCGTCGATGGCCATGCCAATCTTCACTTCTTTCGCCATCCCCGCCATGCTGGCGAGCAGGAGGGAGCTGGCGCAAAGCGTAAGGCAAAGGTTCTTTATCTTCATAATAACGATACCTTTTTTGTAAGGGTAGGTAAGACGAACGGAAAATAATGTTTGATACATGAGGTTGCGGATACGTTACAGATTCTTAACGCGGAAAGCAGGGCTGGCAATTACCGGTTCTTATTTTGCCGTTATGAAATTTCGTTTAATGTGCAAATTATGACGGCGATCGTATTTTATTCATGCACGCTCTTATTATTGCACTGGACTGTCTCTGACAGAGCGGCGCAACGGCGACTGGATTTTATTTTTGCGAGCTGGCGCACGTTTGTGGATTCTCTCAATGGCGGTGTGAAATAACGTAATTGAGGAAAATGAAAGCGAAATTCTATATTGGCTTAAACCCGTCATACTTCAAGTTGTAGGTGGGTTGGTGACATTCGTTGCTCCGCCCCTGGTTACCGGGGACTTGCGCTCCTGCCGCCTTCCTGCAACTCGAATTATTTAGGGTATCTGATTGGTTATTCGCCGCATCTCTGAATATGGAGTTCTCTATGCAGACCTATTTCGATCAACTCGATCGCGTTCGTTACGAAGGCCCGAAATCCACTAACCCGCTGGCTTTCCGTCATTACAACCCGGATGAACTGGTGCTGGGCAAACGGATGGAAGATCATCTGCGTTTTGCGGCCTGTTACTGGCACACCTTCTGCTGGAATGGCGCCGATATGTTTGGCGTGGGCTCCTTTGATCGTCCCTGGCAGCAGCCTGGCGACGCCCTGGAGATGGCCAAACGCAAAGCCGATGTGGCGTTCGAATTCTTCCATAAACTCAACGTGCCTTACTACTGCTTCCACGACGTTGACGTCTCGCCGGAAGGCGCTTCGCTCAAGGAGTACAGCAATAACTTCGCCCGGATGGTCGAGGTGCTGGCTGAGAAACAGCAGCAGAGCGGCGTGAAGCTTCTGTGGGGGACCGCAAACTGCTTTACCAACCCGCGCTACGGCGCCGGCGCGGCCACCAACCCGGATCCGGAAGTATTTAGCTGGGCGGCCACCCAGGTGGTCACCGCCATGAATGCCACCCATCAACTGGGCGGTGAAAACTATGTGCTGTGGGGCGGTCGCGAGGGCTATGAAACCCTGCTGAATACCGACCTGCGCCAGGAGCGTGAGCAGATTGGCCGCTTTATGCAGCTGGTGGTGGAGCATATGCATAAAATCGGCTTTAAAGGCACGCTGCTGATTGAGCCCAAACCGCAGGAGCCGACCAAGCATCAGTATGACTATGATGCCTCTACCGTTTACGGCTTCCTCAAACAGTTTGGTCTGGAAAAAGAGATTAAACTGAATATTGAAGCTAACCATGCCACGCTCGCCGGCCATTCGTTCCATCATGAAATTGCGACGGCCATTGCGCTGGGGCTGTTCGGCTCCGTTGACGCCAACCGCGGCGATCCGCAGCTGGGCTGGGATACCGACCAGTTCCCGAACAGCGTCGAAGAGAACGCGCTGGTGATGTATGAAATCCTCAAAGCGGGCGGCTTCACCACCGGCGGGCTCAACTTTGATGCGAAAGTGCGCCGGCAGAGCACCGACAAATACGATCTGTTCTATGGTCATATTGGCGCGATGGATACCATGGCGCTGTCGCTGAAGGTCGCGGCGCGGATGATCGAGGACGGCGAACTGGATAAGCGCGTGGCCAGACGCTACGCCGGCTGGAACGGTGAGCTGGGGCAGCAGATCCTTAACGGGCAGATGACCCTGAGCGATATTGCCCAGTATGCCGCTCAGCATCAGCTGGCGCCGCAGCATCGCAGCGGCCAGCAGGAACAACTGGAAAATCTGGTCAACCATTATCTGTTTGACAAGTAATCATGCGGCGGCGCCCGGGGTGCCCGGCGCCGCAACCAGGATGCTCTGTTCGCGCCACGCTCAGCCGAGGCGCGCGTTTAAGGAGAGGGAGTATGTATATCGGCATCGATCTGGGGACGTCGGGCGTCAAAGCCATCCTGCTCAATGAGCAGGGTGAGGTAGTGGCATCGCATACCGAAAAACTCACCGTCTCGCGTCCGCATCCGCTGTGGTCGGAGCAAGATCCCGAACAGTGGTGGCTGGCGACGGACACGGCGATGAAAGCCCTGGGCGCGCAGCATAGCCTGCGCGACGTGAAGGCGCTGGGCATTGCCGGGCAGATGCACGGCGCCACCCTACTGGATAAATCGTTACAGGTGCTGCGTCCGGCCATTTTATGGAATGACGGCCGCTGCGCCGAAGAGTGCCTG
>OJVX01000014.1_pt1 | contig 13728 bp, 13 predicted proteins | sample 1600241 | NCBI WGS metagenome assembly OJVX01 (sample SAMN04436850, study PRJEB24849) | human gut metagenome | biome: human gut; feature: NICU; material: stool | host: Homo sapiens | place: USA: Saint Louis, MO | collected 2011-10-07
CGCCGCTTCGGAATTAGCTTTTAGCGCACGGACCCAGGGCGACGGTTGTAGCGCGAGGGTAGTGATAAAAATGGCGGCTGCAATCAGCAGCAGCGACAGCGCCAGCAGTTTGGCGCGTTTCAGTTCAGCGAGTTTTTCCATATGCTTAAGCATATAGCCTGACGGCGAGGTCGTGCAAAAATCGCCAGATAATCCCCAGGCCGAAGAGCATCAGGATCGCCCCCGCCGCCCGCTCGACTCGCCAGACGATGGCGCCCAGGCGGCGCTGTATCTGTGGCAGCGCAATCGCGCTCACCAGCAGTAAATCCCAGAAGAACACCACGCTGACCATCCACAGCCCGCTCACCGTTTGCTGAAGCAGGGTCACAGCCGGCCCGAGCAGGGAAGTCATCAGCGCCAGATAAAACAGGGCGTTTTTGGGGTTGAGCAGCGATGCCCCCAGCCCCAGCAGCAGCTGCCTGCCGAACCCCGGACGCGCTGCGCGAACGCTCTCCATCGCCAGCGTCGCGGGACGGCTGCGTATCAGCAGGCTGCCAATCCACAATAAATAGCCCGCCCCCAGCAGCTCGATGAGCAAAAAAAGCAGCGGCGCCTGGCGCAGAAGCCCCCAGCCGACGATGGCGAGCACAATATACAGCGCATTGCCTGCGGCGATGCCGAGACACAATCCGATGCTGCCGCGGATCCGGTAGCGCACGGCGTAGCCGATCAGCAGAAAAAAATCAGGGCCCGGACTGAGCAGAGCGACAAAGTGGGACAGGGCTAGCGCCGGGAAGACGGCGGGAAAGAGCGTCGATAAGGTATGCATAGTGGCCTCGATAATGGTGCAGAGGCCACCCTACGCCAGGTGGCGTATTACTTATTGTCAGATATTGATCTGCTTTGCGCATACTGCCGCGGCGTGGCGGCGGTATAGCTGACAAAGGTTTTATGGAAATGGCTCTGATCGGCAAAGCCAGCCTGATAGCCAACGTCGGCGATAGGATCCCCGGCGCGTAAGCGCGTTTTCGCATATTCGATGCGCGCCATGTTGATCAAACTGGCAGGCGTCAGGCCGGTATCTTGTTTCACGGCGCGGATAACGGTCTCTTTACGAAGCGCGCTGTCGTGGGCCAGCTTATCCAGCGACGGCGACGCCGGCAGATCCATCGCCAGGCGCTGAAACAGCAGGGCGCTGGCGTGATGTGGCGCCTGCGGCGCGGCGGCGCACAGCGGCAGCGCGTGCAGGAGTTGCGCCAGCCGGGCGGGCAGTTGTTCAAGGCTCCCGCGGTTCATCAGGGCGACAACCTGCTGGAAACTGGCAAAGAGAGGGCTGTCGCGCAGCAGCGGCTGCGGCGAGGTGATACTGGCGCCAGGGGGAATATCCGGGCGCTGCGCGCGGCACCATGTCGCGTCCAGGTAAAGCATGTGATAGCTGCGCGGCCTGCCATGCAGCGGATTACAGCTATGCGGCGCGTGCGGCGGGATCACGATCAGATCCCCGGGTTGCAGCAGGTACTCCTGGCCAGCGCACAGGCAGCGCGTTTCCCCCTCGATAATCGCCCCTACGGAAAGCTGGGGGTGGCTGTGGCGCTTATAGGCCCGGCGGCTGCGCCAGGTGCTGCGCAGCTCCAGCCTCGGCAGACGATCGTCTCGCCAGAAGGTTTGGGGAATATCTCGGGTATGGTTCACTGCTTTGGCCTTTGCTGCGGGGATAAGCCGTTTATAGCATGCTGCGCCGAGGCTGTCGCCCGCCTGGATTTGCGTACCGCGTCGAAAAAGGATGTCACGCTTGCAGTCCGGGGAAATATGTTTTCGTAGCGGAATGTAAAATCCCGGTTTCCGGGGTGCCAGAGACATTCATGGGAGGTAGAGTCCCTGCAGGATAAGCAGGCAGGGATGAGCCGATGGCAAAGGGCACCACCTCGACGCCGCATGATGCGGTGTTTAAACAGTTCCTCACTCAGGCCGACACCGCGCGCGATTTTCTGGCGATCCATCTACCGCCTGCGCTGCGTCAGCGCTGCGACCTCGATACCTTACAGCTGGAATCGGCAAGCTTTATCGAGGAGAGCCTGCGGGCCTGGTACTCCGATGTGCTGTGGTCACTCAAAACCGCGTCTGGCGAGGGCTACATTTATGTGGTTATCGAACATCAGAGCTCGCCGGATGCGCAGATGGCCTTCCGCCTGATGCGCTACGCCATCGCCGCGATGCAGCGCCATCTTGATGGCGGTCATACAAAACTGCCGCTGGTGGTGCCGATGCTCTTCTATCACGGAGCGACCACGCCATACCCGTGGTCACTCAACTGGCTGGACTGTTTTGCCGATCCACAGCTGGCGAGTGAGCTTTATATCTCGCCCTTTCCGCTGGTGGATGTCACGGTGATCCCCGACGATGAGATCGTTCGCCACCGGCGCGTGGCATTACTCGAGCTGATACAGAAGCATATTCGCCAGCGCGATTTAATGGGCATTGTTGAGCAACTGACGACGATTTTACTTAGCGGGGACGCTAATGACAGACAGCTAAAAACGCTGTTTAATTATCTGCTGCAGACTGGCAACGCGCGCCGCTTTGGCCGGTTTATCCACGAAGTGGCGCAACGGGTTCCTCAGCACAGGGAGAGATTGCTGACTATTGCTGAAAGATTACAGGAAGTGGGCCGCAGAAAAGGCAAGCGTGAAGGACAGCATGCCGAGGCGCTGCGCATCGCCCAGAGGATGCTGGACTACGGTATTGCCCGCGAGACGGTAGTGAAAATCACCGGCCTGGCCGCCGACGAGATCGCCGCGCTGGCGCATTGATAACGCCGGGGCGGCCTGACGGTCGCCCCGGTTAGCCTCGTTATGGAATATTCCGGATATACCTAACTTTACCCGCATCGCCAGCCATCTCGACTACCCTTAATATCCTTAACGGCATTTTTGACTGCCTTAGTAGCGATAACAAGGAGACATGCGATATGGCCTATCAGACGGTGAATCCTGCGAACAATCAGCTTATTAAAACGTACCCGGCGCACAGCGATGCGGACGTGGAGGCAGCGCTGCAGCAGGCGGATGCGCTCTACCATTCTGCCTGGGCAAAAGGCGATATTGAACCGCGGCTGGCGGTACTGCATAAGCTGGCGGATCTGATCGATAGCCGGGCGGAGGAGCTGGCAAAAATCGCCAGCCAGGAGATGGGGAAACTCATTAAGCAGAGCCGCGGCGAAGTGAAACTTTGCGCGCAGATCGCCCGCTATTACGCCGATAACGCCAAATCGTTCCTGGCGCCGGTGAAGTATCCCTCCGAACTGGGTGACGCCTGGGTTGAGCACCATCCTATTGGCGTCTTACTGGCGGTGGAGCCGTGGAACTTCCCCTATTACCAGCTGATGCGCGTCCTGGCGCCAAACCTGGCGGCCGGTAACCCGGTTATCGCCAAACACGCCAGCATTGTGCAGCACTGCGCGGAGACCTTTGCCCATCTGGTGCGTGAGGCCGGCGCTCCGGAGGGGGCGTGGACCAACCTGTTTATCTCCCAGGATCAGGTGGCGAAGATTATCGCCGACGATCGCGTGCAGGGCGCGGCGCTAACGGGGTCGGAGAAAGCCGGCAGCGTGGTGGCGGCGCAGGCGGCGAAGCATATTAAGAAATCAACGCTGGAACTGGGCGGCAATGATGTGTTTGTCGTGCTGGACGATGCCGACCTGGAGCGCGCGGTGAAAATCGGCGTCCAGGCGCGGCTGAACAACGCCGGCCAGGTGTGTACCGCTGCCAAGCGCTTTATCCTGCACGAAAATATCGCGGATGCGTTCCTGACAAAATTTAGCGAGGCGTTTCGCCAGGTGAAAATCGGCGATCCGCTGGATGAAAGCACCACGCTGGGGCCGCTCTCTTCCAAAGATGCGCTGCATACCCTAAGCAAACAGGTGGACGAGGCGGTGAAAAATGGCGCTAAGCTGCATCTGGGCGGCAAAGCGGTGGCTCGAGAAGGCAATTTCTTTGAACCCACCATTTTGACCGGTATCACCCGTGATAATCCGGCGTACTTCGAAGAGTTCTTTGGCCCGGTGGCGCAGATCTACGTGGTGAAAAACGATGGGGAGGCAATCCAGCTGGCCAATGATTCCCACTATGGTCTGGGCGGCGCGGTGTTCAGTCAGGATATCGAACGCGCCAAACGGATGGCCTCCGCCATTGAAACCGGAATGGTTTATATCAACTGGCTCACCGATACCGCGCCGGAGCTGCCGTTTGGCGGCGTGAAGCGTTCCGGTTACGGACGGGAGCTCTCCGATCTCGGCATCAAAGAGTTTGTGAACCAGAAGCTGGTGGTGGTGCGCCGCTAAGCCTATGACCCGGCCATAAAAAAACCTGCCATTCGGCAGGTTTTTTTATGGCTAATGCTCAGCGCACCTTAACTTTATCGCGGGGCGTTGATCATAATCAGAAGGTGCCCCCGCCGCCCACATAGGCGCCATCAATCAGGGTGTGGTTCGGGCGACCCTCTTTACCGTCAACGCTCACATGGCGGTAACCCACTTTCAACGTCACTGGACCAATCGGAGACCAGCTCACGCCGCCGTTCGCTTCAACATAGTTTTTCACGCTGTTGTTCAGACCATCCGGCGCGACATACCCTTCGCCAAACACGTGGATGCTGTCGGTCAGGGCCACGTTCACCCCCCCGCCGACCGGAAACGCGACGCCGTTATCGCCTTTTTTCGGCCCGAGGTAGATGGCTGTCGCGACGGCGTTGAGCATCACCGGGCCCACTTCCAGGTTGTAACCCGCGCCCACGCCGCCGGTCTGGCTACCATCATCGGTATTCTTCAGCCAGTGGCTTTCGGCGTACAGGCCAGAAGAGGATTTACCCATTTCCATATTCAGATTAGTGAAGTTTTTACCCTGTTCAACGGTAAACCCCACCGCCATGGCGGAACCAGAGACCGCGGTCAGGGCTGCAAGAATAAGGATGTTAAGCTTTCTCATGGTTTACTCCTCGTCAATAAAGTTGTCTGAGGGCACCTTAACAAGCGATGTTTACCTCTGCAAATGTGACTTGCGTCGATTTTTTATGCTGGTTTTGTCAGGAAGGTGTTTTGAAAATGTTGTAATGACGTTGGGTTACGGCGAGATCAATCATCAAATTTAGCCTGTTTAGCCGTGGTTTAATTGGTGGGCTAAACAGAAACTGAACAGAGCAGTCATTAATTATTAAGGGGCCTATTCATTCAGTTTCTTATAATTTCCAAAAATATTTCTACTGTTACTTATTAAAACTTTGCTTTACATTTTTCGACGCGCTGCCGACGTTTGGTCCCTGTTTTTGACGAGGTCTCAGAGAGAAGGGGGCCTGCGCCTTAGGGCGCAGGCGGGCAGGTTAGCGTCGTAACCCGGCAAACGCCGCGCGAATTTCCTCTTCCGGCAACTGAATGCCGATAAACACCAGCGTGCTGTGCGGCGTTTCATCGCCCCACGGGCGATGACAGTCGGCGCTGTAGAGGCGCTGCACGCCCTGGAACAGCAGGCGATTTGGCTCGCCGTCGATCCACAGCTTGCCTTTATAACGCATCAATTGCTCGGCGAAGGAGAGCAGCAGATTTTCCATTACCCGTGAAACTTCACTGATATCCACCGGATAGTCGAGCTCGACCACAATCGACGAGACGTCATTCTGTTTTTCTGCCACAAAATGAAAGCGCGGTGTGGCGCTGACAACCTTCTCTTCCAGCATAAAACCGCTGGTGTTAAACAACTGGCTTAAATCGATATCGCCGTGAATGACGGTATAAATCGGCGCCCGCGCGTTAATGCGCGCCAGCCGTTCACGCAGCTTTTCGGTGTCGCCGGCGACGTCGGTTTTGGTTAACAGGATCCGGTCCGCGTAGCCGACCTGCGACTGGGCGATGGTGAACTGATCCATCTGCTGGTCGGCATGGACGGCGTCAACCAGGGCGATCACGCCGTCCAGCAGATAGCGCTCGCAGAGCACCTGATGGGAGAAAAAGGTCTGGATAATCGGCCCCGGGTCGGCCATGCCGGTGCATTCAATCACCAGCCGGTCAAACTCGATTTCGCCGCGATCGCGACTGTCGAGGAGATCGAGCAGGGCGTCTTCCAGTTCGTTGGAGCGTGTACAGCAGATACAGCCGTTGGTCAGGGTTTTAATCTGCGTGGCGCGGTCGCCGATGAGCTGATCGTCAACGGAGACTTCGCCGAATTCGTTTTCAATTACGGCGATTTTGAAACCGTGCTGCTCATTGAGGATATGGCGCAGGAGGGTGGTTTTTCCTGCGCCGAGAAAACCGGTGAGTAGGGTGACTGCAATCGGTGCCATTATTGCCTCCATTAACAGCAGCGTACGCCGCCTTTGCCGTCGCCGCCGTAGCGGGCCTGCTGGCGTTCGCGGAAGAATTCTTCATAAGTCATGTACGGCTGATCCGGATGGTTGGTTTGCATATGCGTGACGTAGTTGTCGTAATCCGGAATGCCAATCAGCATTTTTGCCGCCTGACCGAGATATTTTTTTGCCTGACCTAAGTTACCAAACATTATAAGTTCCAGATAACGAATAAAGCCGGATGGCGGCTAGCGCCATATCCGGCCTACGTTAATGCGCTTTTGGTAGGCCGGATACGCGTAGCGCTATCCGGCATCAGGGTTAATGATGTGACGAGGTCTTCACGCCGCCTTCCGGTACCGGCACATACGGAGTCTCTTTGTCGGTACGCACCTTATTGTTGCGGACATTGAGCCAGGTTTTGATGCCGTAGAAGATGATGCTATACACCACCACCAGGAACAGAATACTCAGGCCGGCGTTGGTGTAGTTGTTGACCACGATATGGTTCATGTTGGCGATCTGCTGCGCGGTCAGCTCGCCGCCGGCGGCAATCTTCTCTTTATACTGCTGAGCCATAAAGAAGAAGCCTTCCATCTGCGGGTTGCTGCTGAACAGCTTCAGGCCCAGCGCCCAGGTGGTGCACAGCAGCAGCCATGCCGCCGGGATAACGGTGACCCAGATATATTTGGTGCGCTGCATCTTGACCAGCACCACGGTGCCAAGCACCAGCGCCACGGCGGCCAGCATCTGGTTAGAGATCCCGAACAGCGGCCACAGGCTCTTAACGCCGCCCAGCGGATCGACCACGCCCTGATACAGCAGGTAGCCCCACAGCCCGACGCAGCCGGCGGTACCGATAATCCCGGCGACCAGCGAGTCGGTTTTTTTCAGGAACGGCACGAAGTTACCCAACAGATCCTGCAGCATAAAGCGGCCTGCGCGGGTACCCGCATCCAGCGCGGTGAGGATAAACAGCGCTTCAAACAGGATGCCGAAGTGATACCAGAAGCCCATGTCAGCCATCGGCAGCACTTTGTGGAACACGTGAGCGATACCTACCGCCAGCGTTGGTGCACCACCTGCACGGTTCAGGACAGAAGGCTCACCAATGTCTTTCGCGGTTTGCAGGATCTGCTCTGGCGAAATCACGAAGCCCCAGGAGCTGACGGTCGCTGCCGCGTGTGCGGTAACGTCTTTCAGCTGTGCCATGATGATCGGCGCGTTCTCGCCACCCATTTCATGCAGGTTAGGCATGGTGATGCCGAGGCCAGCAGGCGGGGTGTTCATCGCGAAGTAAAGACCCGGTTCGATGATGGACGCAGCAACCAGCGCCATAATCGCCACGAAGGACTCCATCAGCATTGCGCCGTAGCCGATGAAACGCGCGTCGGTTTCGTTAGCCAGCAGTTTCGGCGTCGTACCGGAAGAGATCAGCGCGTGGAAGCCGGATACCGCACCACAGGCGATGGTGATGAACAGGAACGGGAACAGAGCGCCTTTCCACAGCGGGCCAGTACCGTCAATGTACTGGGTCATGGCAGGCATTTTCAGTTCTGGGTTCAGCACCACGATACCCAGCGCCAGGCCGACGATAACGCCGATTTTCAGGAAGGTTGCCAGATAGTCGCGCGGTGCGAGGATCAGCCACACTGGCAGCAGTGCGGAAACAAACGCATAGCCAATCAGCGCGAAGGTAATGGTGGTGTCTTTAAAGGTCAGTGCCGGACCCCAGTACGGATCGTGAGCAATCACGCCACCGAAGTAGATAGAGGCAACCAGCAGCACGATACCAATGACAGAGACTTCACCCACACGCCCCGGACGAATAAAGCGCATGTAGATACCCATAAACAGCGCAATCGGTACGGTTGAGCAAACGGTGAAGACACCCCACGGACTTTCGGCCAGTGCTTTAACCACAATCAGCGCCAGAACGGCGAGGATGATGATCATGATTAAGAAACAGCCAAACAGCGCGATAGTCCCCGGTACTGGCCCCATCTCTTCTTTGATCATCTCACCGAGAGATGCGCCATTACGGCGAGAAGAGATAAACAGCACCATAAAGTCCTGAACCGCACCGGCCAGTACCACGCCCGCCAGCAGCCACAGCGTACCTGGCAGGTAACCCATCTGCGCGGCGAGAACCGGACCCACCAGCGGACCGGCACCGGCGATAGCGGCGAAGTGGTGACCAAACAACACGTAACGGTTGGTCGGAACGTAGTTCAGACCGTCGTTGTTAATAACCGCAGGCGTCGCGCGCGTGGGGTCGAGTTTCATCACCTTCTGGGCGATGTACAGACTGTAGTAGCGATAAGCCACCAGATACACCGACACAGAGGCGACCACGATCCACAGGGCGCTGACGTGCTCCCCCCGACGTAATGCAACTACCGCGAGGCAGAATGCACCGATGATTCCGAGAATCACCCAGGGTATGTGCTTGAATATCTTTTTAGTATCCATAGTAAAACCTGGCATGTATTGATTAATAGTTGGCCGAAGCCGTTCTAGGTTTGCGTTGCGTTTGAGGAGGTAAATTGACCGCTATCCTGCAGTGATGTTGCCAGAGTTACGCGCGCGTAAAGTAAGGTAAATAACTGAGTGGTTATTTTAGGGATGTAAGCGGTCAGGAATGGCGATGAGCGGCAAAGGCGTCGTTTAAGTGACCATAAATATGTGATTTATATCACATATTTATATTGCGAATAATATATGTAAATAATGGCTTTTTAAATTCAGGGGGTGAATAAAATTACTCGGCGTCATCTTCGCGGGATATTCATAAAGTTTTTCCTTTCCAGGCCGAAAATCTTGCATCGGTCCACAGGAAAGAGAAACCATGTTAAAACGTATCAAAATTGTGACCAGCTTACTGCTGGTTTTGGCCGTTTTTGGCCTTTTACAACTGACTTCAGGCGGTCTGTTCTTTAATGCCTTAAAGAACGACAAAGAAAATTTCACTGTTTTACAAACCATTCGCCAGCAGCAATCCACGCTGAATGGCAGCTGGGTCGCGTTGTTGCAGACGCGTAACACCCTCAACCGCGCGGGTATCCGCTACATGATGGATCAGAACAATATTGGTAGCGGTTCAACCGTTGCTGAGCTGATGCAGAGTGCCAGTATTTCGCTGAAACAGGCGGAAAAAAACTGGGCGGATTACGAAGCGTTGCCGCGTGACCCGCGTCAGAGCACCGCCGCAGCGGCAGAGATCAAACGTAATTACGATATTTATCACAATGCGCTGGCGGAGCTGATACAACTGTTAGGTGCAGGCAAAATCAACGAGTTCTTTGATCAGCCGACCCAGGGATATCAGGACGGTTTCGAGAAGCAGTATGTGGCTTACATGGAGCAAAACGATCGGCTCTATGATATCGCCGTCAGCGATAACAATGCCTCCTACAGCCAGGCGATGTGCATTCTGGTAGGCGTGATGATCGTCGTACTGGCGGTCATCCTCGCCGTCTGGTTCGGTATTAAAGCCTCGTTGGTCGCGCCAATGAATCGCCTGATTGACAGCATTCGTCATATTGCAGGCGGCGATCTGGTGAAACCGATTGAGGTGGATGGCTCTAATGAGATGGGGCAACTGGCAGAGAGTTTGCGCCATATGCAGGGAGAGCTGATGCGTACCGTCGGTGATGTGCGCAACGGGGCCAATGCCATCTATAGCGGTGCCAGCGAAATCGCCACCGGCAATAACGATCTCTCTTCGCGCACCGAGCAACAGGCCGCTTCGCTGGAAGAGACGGCAGCCAGCATGGAGCAACTGACCGCAACGGTGAAACAGAATGCCGAAAATGCGCGCCAGGCCAGCCATCTGGCGTTAAGTGCTTCCGAAACGGCGCAACGCGGCGGCAAAGTGGTGGATAACGTGGTGCAGACTATGCGCGATATCTCCACCAGTTCGCAGAAAATCGCCGATATTATCAGCGTAATTGACGGCATTGCCTTCCAGACCAATATTCTGGCTTTGAACGCGGCGGTTGAGGCTGCGCGTGCGGGTGAGCAAGGACGCGGTTTTGCGGTGGTCGCGGGAGAAGTGCGTAATCTGGCCCAGCGTAGCGCTCAGGCGGCTCGTGAAATTAAAAGCCTGATTGAAGACTCGGTGGGGAAAGTGGATGTTGGCTCTACGCTGGGCGAAAGCGCCGGGGAAACAATGGCGGAGATTGTCAGTGCCGTGACCCGCGTGACGGACATTATGGGCGAAATTGCTTCTGCTTCTGATGAACACAGCCGTGGAATCGATCAGGTTGGCTTGGCGGTTGCTGAGATGGACCGGGTAACCCAACAAAACGCCGCGCTGGTGGAAGAATCTGCCGCTGCCGCCGCCGCGCTGGAAGAGCAGGCCAGTCGCCTGACCGAAGCAGTGGCAGTGTTCCGGATTCAGCAACAGCAGCGTGAAACATCGGCTGTAGTAAAAACCGTGACACCAGCTACGCCGCGTAAAATGGCCATGGCAGATAGCGAGGAGAACTGGGAAACGTTTTAACGTAATGATGCCGGATGAGTATTTCATCCGGCGTTTTTATTATTAAACCAGGAACAGTGAAATCGCCGGGATATATGTCACCAGCATTAGCATTAACAGTAGAGCCGCCAGTAGGGGCAGGGATTGTTTAAAGAAATTTCCCACCGAAACTTGCGTGATATTACATACCAGCAGCATCACGGTTCCTACCGGTGGCGTGAATGCGCCAATCGACAGGTTGAAGATCATGATGATGCCAAAATGCACCGGATCGATGCCAAAGTGTTCGACCACCGGTTTTAATAGTGGTACCAGGATCAGCAAAATGGCGTTTCCTTCCAGAAACATCCCCAGCGTCAGTAGCAATATGTTGATAATCAACAGGAACATGTATTTGTTTTCGGTCAGCGAAGTCACAAAATTCGCCACTGCGACACCAGCATGTTCCATTGAGAAAATCCATCCCAATGCGGCGCTGGCCATGATTACCAGCATCACCGATGCGGTTGCGCGTGCCGTTTCGCCCAATGCTTTGACGACATGAGAAATCCGCATTTCACGATAGATAAAAAAGCCAATCGCCAGCACGATTAGCACCGCTACTGCACCTGCTTCTGTTGGGGTGAAAATGTTAGCGCGAATACCACCCACCACAGCAAAAATGAGGAACAGCGCAGGCCAGGCCTGTCCCAGCGAGAACACCACCTCTTTGCCCGTAGGCCAGCTTTCACGCGAGGGTTTAGCGTTAGTTTTGCGGGCGACAAGGTAGACGGTAAACATCAGTACGACTGCGCATAGCAAACCAGGTACCAGTCCGGCGATAAACATTTTTCCGATAGAGACGTCGGCAACCAGACCGTAAATAATCAGAGCTATTCCAGGCGGTATGATCGGGGTGACTAACGAGCCACCAGCGGTAATGGCGGCGGCAAACGCGCGATTGTAGCCTTTACGCTCCATCTCCGGCACCATCATGCGCGACAGCATCGCCGCGTCAGCAAGGTTAGAGGCGCTGACGCCGCCCATCATGGTGCTGACGAGAATGTTTGCCACGCCCAGTCCGCCGCGCATTTTCCCCACCAGAACGTTGGCAATGTGCAGGATGCGTTCGGCAATGCCGGTGTAGCTCAATAGTGTGCCGAGCAAGCTAAAAAACGGAATTGCCAGCTATGATGGGCTATGCGTTGGCGCGATTAGTCTTTGCACGGCAATTTCAATCGGTACGCTGGAGAAGAATAAAAAGTAAGCGATGATGCCAATAAACATCGCCAGATAGACCCGAATGTTGAGAAACAAACAGACGATCATTAGCGGAATAATCAATAACCAACTCATTGCATTTTGTCTCCGCTATCGGATTGTTTTGTATCGTTTATTAACCAGTAGAGGGTATAAATAGCCGTTGCCAGTGCGCCGACAGGGACCGCCAGATCGATCCAGAACCATGAAACCTTCAGAATTTGTGTCACTTTAAACTGCGCCATTTCGGCTAGTCGGTAGCCCAGCCAGGCCATATAAAGCAGCAGTGCGATGGAGAGAAGGGCGACCAGTACTGCAATAACACGCCTGAGTTTGCCTGGAAGCATCTCCATCAGGAAGGGAATGGTCAGGTGCGCCCTGTCACGTTCCGCCACCACTCCACCTAACATCACCACCCAAATCATCAGCATTCCCGACATTTCTTCTGTCCATTGAAGCGGTTGGCCGATGAAATAACGCATAAATACCGCTCCAATTGTCACCACAACCAGAACGAATAGCGCAAAGGCAGCACTAAATTCTGCCACTTTGCCAAAAAGACGCATGAAACCTCCTGTTAGTGCGTGTCCTGCCTAAGAGAGATGAGGCAGGACGCTGAGCATTAATGCTTATTGCAGTTGCTGTTGAATGGTTTCGTACAGACCTGGTGTCCATTCCGGGAATTGAGAGTAAACTTCGCGTGCTTTCTTCTGGAATGGTCCAGTATCGGGATAGATCACTTCGACGCCGGCTGCCTGCATGGTTTTCAACATTTCGGCATCACGCTCAAGAGTGAGTTTCTGGCTATAGACACCCGCTTCATAGCCGGTCTGGTGGATCATCTCCAGTTGTTCTGGTGAAAGGGTGCCAAAGAAGGCTTCACCACCTATCCACACTGAGGTATTTGTCAGGTAGTTAACCATTGTCAGATATCTTGCCTGCTCATACAGTTTTTGCCCTTGCAGCACTGAAATTGGGTTTTCTACGCCGTCAATAACGCCCTGGGTTAATGCGGGATAAACTTCGCCTAATGGCATGGGAGTTGGTGTTGCCCCCATCGCCTGAATGGCTTTTATTTGCATGACGTTATTAGGAACGCGAATTTTTAAACCTGCGAGATCGTCAACGGTGCGAATGGGTTTTTTCGAAATAATCTGTCGAGTGCCATAGAGATAATTATTCATTACCACATGAATTCCCTTTTTCTTCAGACTTTCATTTTTTTGTTAAAACCAGTCGCTTTCATATATTTTGAACAGTTTTTGCGGATCGTCAGTCAGATACGGTCCAAACAAAATCCCCAAATCGTGTTCATAATCGGCAAGAAAAGCCACATCACTCAATGTTATGACATTCATGCCCATCATGGCTTGCTCGGTGACATCCTGTTTTGATCCCAATTGGGAGCTGGGATAGAGCGCAAGTGTTATTTCGCCATTACTTTTTTTATTTAATAGGTCTGCCCAGTAACGCATGACCACATCCAGGGGTTCTCCAGGGTTATTTTCATAGGCAACTTTTATTGAAATAGGTTTTGCCTGGATTATTGACGGTAAAAAAAGGGTACTGACAGTAATTAGCATCGCTATTATTTTGCTCATCTTTACTTACTCCATGCTAAGGAAATAAAACTCCAACATTGTTGTCGGGAGTGAAACCTTATGAAAAAGCAGTCATTACTGAAAAGTAGTCAG
>OJVX01000022.1_pt1 | contig 12307 bp, 7 predicted proteins | sample 1600241 | NCBI WGS metagenome assembly OJVX01 (sample SAMN04436850, study PRJEB24849) | human gut metagenome | biome: human gut; feature: NICU; material: stool | host: Homo sapiens | place: USA: Saint Louis, MO | collected 2011-10-07
CATCTTCTCTTTTCTATAAGTTTTTTAAACTTAGTGTTTTTAACTGTTGGTACGGATTGTGCAGTAATGCGGCTGTCTATGACCATCAGGAGAAAAACATGGAGAACATGACCTCGCCCGGCACGCTGCTTAGTGGAGATAACGCGACCTGGCTTGAAGAGTACTACCAGACCTGGTTGCGTACGCCGGAAAAACTCCCGGAAGACTGGCGGCGTTTTTTTCTTTCACCTGAACTGACTGTCCAAAGCGTATCCGGTGATAACAATATCAGCGGTGCGACCTTAAAAAAACAGGCTGCGGTAGTACAACTGATCAATGCCTGGCGCATGCAGGGGCATCTGCGCGCAAAGCTTGATCCACTTGGTTTGAATCCCCCGGCTGACGTTCCCTCCCTCCAGCCTGGTTTTTGGGGATTAAGCGAAGAAGACTTGTTGCAGGAGTTTAGCGTCACCTTTGGCGCACACACCACGCAAATGCCACTTAAGCAACTGCTTAACCTGCTGGAGCAAGCCTGGGCGGGTAGCCAGGCTTATGAACTTGCTCATCTGGAAAATCGTGAAGAAATCAACTGGTTGTTATCACGGATTGAGAGCAGCAATGCGCCACAAGCAGATGTACAAACCTGTATTGCTCGTTTTGAAAAACTGATGGCGGCAGAGACGTTAGAGCGTTATCTGCATACCCGTTATGTTGGGCAGAAACGGTTTTCTCTGGAAGGGGGCGAAAGTGCAATCCCGGCGCTCGATACGCTGACAAAATGCCTGCGTGCGCAAGGTGTGGAGGAAATGGTCATTGGCATGGCGCACCGGGGAAGACTTAATGTTCTGGTTAATCTGTTGAATAAAGACCCGGCACAGCTTTTTGCTGAGTTTGAAGGCAAGCAGACGATCGGCAGTGGTTCAGGCGATGTGAAATACCACATGGGGTATTCCAGCAATCTGGAAACACCTGCCGGTTCGCTGCATGTGGCGCTGGCGTATAACCCCTCACATCTGGAGATCGTGAATCCGGTGGTGCTGGGCCAGGTGCGAGCCAGGCAGGAACGCCGTGGTGAGGATGGTCAGGCAAAAGTGGTGGGCGTACTTATTCATGGGGATTCCGCGTTGGGCGGCATCGGCGTCAACCAAACCACGTTTAACTTATCGCAGACTCAGGGCTACGGCACTGGCGGTACGCTACATCTGGTGATTAACAATCAGATTGGCTTCACCACTTCCCGCTTGCAGGATATGCGTTCTTCACGGTACTGCACCGATATTGCCAAAATGGTAGCGGCCCCAATTATCCACGTTAATGGCGATGACGTTGACGCTGTTTGCCAGGTAATGGAACTGGCGTGCGAATGGCGAGACACCTTCCGGCGCGACATCATCATCGATATTTGCTGCTTCCGTAAGCACGGACACAACGAAAGCGATGAGCCACGTCTTACCCAGCCACAAATGTATCAGGCAGTGGATGCTCACCCTGGTACGCTCGCCCGTTATGGTGAATCTCTTGCCCGCCGCGGCCTGTTAACTCAGGCGCAACAAGATGAGATGACGGCACGCTATCGCGACTGGCTGGATAGCTGCCAGAAACGTGAACCGCAGCCTCTCAAACCTGCAATTCACTCTTTTAGCGCTAACTGGTATGGGTTGACCAACCCTCACTGGAGCGCCCCGGTATCTACGGCATTGCCTCGGCAAAAGCTGGTAGCGTATGGTGAAATCATTTCTACACTGCCACCCGATGTGGTCGCACATCCTACCATTAAACGGCAACTGGCGTTACGCCAGGATATGGCCGCAGGTACTCAGCCAGTAGACTGGGGAATGGCTGAAATGCTGGCCTATGCATCGCTTGTGGATGCGGGTGTTGGTGTGCGTCTTTCTGGTGAAGACTCAGGGCGTGGCACGTTCAGTCATCGCCATGCAGTGGTACATCATCAAACTGAAGCCTGTCGTTATCTGCCGTTACAGCATATCCGCGCTGGTCAGGCATCTTTCGATGTTTATGATTCGGTGCTTAATGAAGAAGCGCTCTTAGCCTTTGAATATGGCTATTCAACGTCTGCGCCTCAGCAACTGGTTATTTGGGAAGCACAGTTTGGTGACTTTGCCAACGGCGCTCAGGTTGCTATTGATCAATTTATCTCGTCTGGCGAAACCAAGTGGGATCGCTATAGCGGTTTAACCATTCTTCTGCCGCATGGCTATGACGGACAAGGGCCGGAGCACTCTTCTGCGCGTCCTGCGCGCTGGCTGCAACTGTGCGCAGAAAACAACATGCAGGTGGTGATGCCCAGTGAGTCAGCACAAATGTTCCATTTGTTGCGCGGTCAGGCATTACGCCCAATGCGCAAACCGTTAGTGATAATGATGAGTAAGCGTTTACTTCGTTTTAAAGGCGCTATGAGCGAGCTTTGTGAATTCACTGATGGCGCTTATAAACCGGTAATCACCGATCCGCAATTGCATCAGTCCCAGAAAGTTAAGCGCGTTATTTTGTGTAGCGGCCAGGTCTATTACGACGTACTGGAAGCCCGTAAGCAGCGTGAGCATGAAGACGAAGTGGCGAGTGTTCGCCTGGAGCAACTCTACCCGTTCCCGGTCGCAGAACTGAATGATGTTCTGGCGAGTTGGCCGAACTGCTGCGAATGGATTTGGTTGCAGGAAGAGCCAGAAAACCAGGGCGCGTGGCGGCAGATTCGTCATGAGCTGGCGGCACTGAAAATTAACACTCCTTACTGGCAGTATGCAGGCCGCCCGGCAGCGGCAGCTCCGGCGACGGGGTATGGGCGTGTACATAAACAACAAATCGACGAATTTCTTGCTGCTGCGTTTGCAGATATTCAGCCATGAAAGGCGCACAAAAATAATAAGGAGAACATTTTATGATCGAAATTACTGTCCCTGTATTACCGGAATCTGTCACGGAAGGCACGCTGACAACCTGGTGTAAACAAGAAGGCGAGCACGTAAAACGCGATGATGTGATTGCCGAGCTGGAAACCGATAAAGTCATTCTGGAAATACCGGCCCCGCACGATGGCGTGTTAAGCAATATTATCGTCAGCGAAGGTAGCACGGTCACGTCCGCGCAACTGTTGGCGCATCTTAAGCCGCAAGCTGTCATAGAAGAAACCGTCACACCAGTCACCGAAACCCTGACGATGCCTTCCGCACGGCTGGAGGCACAGCGTAGTGGTGTCGAACTTGCTGACGTTGCGGGGAGCGGGAGAAATGGACGTATCCTGAAAGAGGATGTGCAGCGCGTTACTCCTTCACCAGCCATTCAGCCTGAACGGGTGGCGGAGATCGCGCCAGCTAAACCCTTGACACCGGGTGCTCGTCAGGAACGTCGTGAGCCGATGTCGCGCTTACGTCAGCGAATTGCTGAGCGTCTGCTGGCTTCCCAACAAAATAACGCCATTCTTACCACATTCAACGAAGTAAACATGCAGAGCGTGATGGATTTACGCGCCCGCTGGAAAGATCGTTTTGCCGAGAAGCACGGCGTGAAGCTGGGCTTTATGTCCTTCTTTGTTAAGGCCGTTACCCGGGCGCTGGAGCGCTTCCCTGTAGTGAATGCCAGCGTTGATGGTAACGAGATTATCTGGCGTGATTATTGCGATATCGGCATTGCAGTGAGCAGCAACCGCGGCCTGGTAGTGCCTGTGTTACGCAATGCGCAATCACTCTCTTTGGTGGAAATTGAACGGCAAATTGCCGAATACGCCACACAGGCACGCAATGGCAAATTGCCGCTGGAGGCGTTACAGGGCGGCACGTTCTCTATCACCAACGGCGGTACTTTTGGTTCGATGATGTCAACGCCAATCATTAACCCGCCGCAGTCGGCCATTCTTGGGATGCATGCCATCACGCCGCGCCCGGTCGCAGAAAACGGCCAGGTTGTTATTCGTCCCATGATGTACCTTGCTCTCAGCTATGACCATCGCATTATTGATGGGCAGGAAGCCGTTCAGACGCTGGTGGCAATACGCGAGCTACTGGAGTCACCGGAACAACTGTTGCTGGATCTTTAAGGAGAGCGCCAATGAGTACAATTTTCGATGTGGCAGTTATGGGTGGTGGGCCAGGTGGTTACGTAGCGGCACTGCGGGCTGCGCAGAATGGGCTTTCCGTAGTATGTATTGATGATGGTGTAAATGCTCAGGGCGAACCTTCGCCGGGCGGTACGTGCCTCAATGTCGGCTGTATTCCGTCAAAATCGTTGCTGCAATCTTCCGAACTGTACGCGCAAGTGCAGCATGAGGCGAGCATTCATGGCGTTAATGTTGACGGCGTATCTTTCAATGCAGCTGCGATGATTCAACGTAAAGACGCCATAGTAAGCCGCCTGACAATGGGCATCGGTTTGCTGTTTAAGAAAAATAAAGTGAAGCACCTGTGCGGCCTCGCAACGTTAGAACATGCTCAGGATGAGATTTGGCAATTACGTGTAAACGATCAACAAATCCGCGCCCGTAATGTGGTGATTGCAACAGGTTCTCAGCCGCGTCAACTGCCTGGCGTTACCATTGATAATCAGCAAATTCTCGATAATCGCGGCGCCCTGGCGTTAACCGCTGTGCCGCCGCGTCTCGGTGTGATCGGCGCTGGCGTGATTGGCCTTGAACTGGGGTCTGTGTGGAATCGGGTCGGTTCAGACGTCACGTTGCTGGAGATGGCGCCAACGTTCTTGCCTGCACTGGAAGCTCGCCTGTCGAACGAAGTCCGTAAAGCAATGATTGCCAGTGGGATGAAAATGCAACTGGCAGTAGAGATTGAGGCTATTGAACAACGGGATGACGGTGTGCATGTGCGCTGGCGGCAGGGTGAGAAGCGAGAAGAAAGCCGCTTCGATAAATTAATTCTTGCCATTGGACGTGTACCGCGACTTTCTGGTGTCGATCTCGTGCAACTCGGTCTTGAAGCCGATAACCGTGGCGGTATTGCCGTCGATAACTTATGCCGTACCGGGAAAGCCGGGCTGTGGGCAATTGGTGATGTCGTGCGAGGGCCGATGCTGGCGCATAAAGCGATGGCTGAAGGTGTGGTGGTTGCTGATCAAATTGCCGGACTGGCGGTAGAGCCGATTAATTTTGCGCTGATCCCTTCGGTGATTTACACCCAACCGGAAGTTGCGTGGGTAGGGGAAAACGAGGCCTCACTGAAAGCCGCTGGCAGAGTCTTTAACAAAGGAAATTCTCTGTTTGCCGGTAACGGTCGCGCCTTAGCATTAGGCCAGGAAGGTGGGCGATGCACGTAATACAGCGATAAACACACTGACCGCGTACTTGGCGGAGCGATTGTTGGCCCGCAGGCATCGGAGCTGATCAATGAAATTGCGCTGGCGATGACTTTTAGCGCCTCTGGCGAGGATATTGTCTGTGCGATCCATGCGCATCCGACATTAAGCGAAGTCATCCACGAAGCAGCAATGGCCTTGAATAATAAAGCATTACACGGATAACACATACCACTGAGGGAATATATGAATTTACATGAGTATCAGGCCAAATCGTTACTGGCTGGCATGGGGATGCCGTGTCCAAAAGAGATAGCCATCCAACAGATTTCGCAACTGGCAGATGCCTGGCAACATATTGCTTGCCCGAGTAAAGGCGCGGTACTTAAAGCGCAGGTACATGCTGGTGGGCGCGGTAAAGCTGGCGGCGTAAAAGTGCTTAAGCAGCTGCCGGAAGCACAGGCTTTTGTACAGCAAATGTTGGGATCGCAACTGGTGACTTATCAGACCGGGCCAGAAGGACAGTATGTCAGCAGTATTTTACTGTGCGAAAACATTTATCCGGTACGCCAGGAACTCTATTTTGGCATGGTGGTGGATCGTGAAAGCCAGCGGGTCACGTTTATTGTCAGCCCGGAAGGTGGTGTGGAAATTGAAAAAGTCGCCCATGAGACACCGGAGAAAATCAGCAGTGTCAGCATTGATCCACTGACAGGCGTGCAGCCTTGCCATATCCGCGAAATGTTTGCTGTTCTGCAACTGGAACACGGACTATTTGCTGCCTTTAGTCGCCTGGTTAATCAGGCGTGGAAAGCCTTTAACGAACTGGATTTTGCCCTGCTGGAAATTAACCCTCTGGTGTTGCGGGAAACGGGCGAATTTATGTGTGCAGACGCGAAAGTATCGCTGGATGATAACGCGCTGTATCGTCACCCGGAACTCCAGGTGCTACGTGATGAAACCCAGGAAGATCCACGCGAAAGCCAGGCAGCGAAGCTTGATCTTAATTATGTCTCGCTGGACGGAAATATCGGCTGCATGGTCAATGGTGCAGGGCTGGCTATGGCAACCATGGACATCATCAAGCTATACGGTGAACAACCCGCAAACTTCCTGGATGTTGGCGGTGGCGCAACCCAGGAGCGCGTCAGTGAAGCCTTTCGTCTGATTGTTTCCGACAGCAAAGTGAAAGCCATTCTGGTTAATATTTTTGGTGGGATTGTCCGTTGCGACATGATCGCCAGAGCCATTATTCATGCTCTGAATGAGACCCGTATCACCCTGCCTGTCGTGGGTCGTCTCTCCGGTAATAACGCTGCCGAAGGGCAGCGGTTACTGGCAGAAAGTGGCCTGACGGTGGAAGCCGTCGATTCTCTGGATGATGCCGCGAAACGCATCATTGCGTTACTGAATTAACAGGAGGTTAAGATGAGCGTTTTGATCAACAAACACACGCGGGTACTGGTGCAGGGCATTACCGGCAAAAACGGCACATTTCATACAGAGCAGGCTATTGCGTATGGTACGCAGATTGTGGGTGGAGTGACGCCAGGTAAGGGCGGGCAACGGCATCTGGATCGCCCGGTTTTTGATTCAATGAAAGAAGCGATGCGACAAACTGAGGCTGATGCCAGCGTAATTTATGTGCCTGCGCCGTTTGTGCTGGATTCTGTTGTTGAGGCTATTGAAGCTGGCGTCAAATTGGTTGTGGTGATCACTGAAGGTGTCCCGACACTGGATATGGTGAAAGTTCGTCGGCTGCTTGACTGCCACCCGGATGTGCGGCTGATTGGGCCAAACTGCCCAGGAGTTATCACGCCGGGTGAGTGCAAAATCGGGATTATGCCTGGTGAAATCCACCGCCCAGGGCGTATTGGGATTGTTTCCCGCTCCGGTACATTAACCTACGAAGCTGTAGCGCAAACCACGGCGCTGGGACTTGGGCAATCCACCTGTATTGGTATTGGCGGCGATCCGGTTCCGGGGACTAACTTTATTGATGCGCTGCGTTTATTCGAAAATGATCCGCAAACAGACGCGGTAATTATGATCGGTGAAATTGGTGGTAATGCGGAAGAACGGGCCGCGGAATTTATTCGTCATGAAATGAATAAACCGGTCGTAGGTTATATTGCCGGTGTTACTGCACCAAAAGGAAAACGCATGGGGCAAGCCGGAGCCATTATTTCTGGCGGTAGCGGCAGTGCGGAGGATAAATTGCGGGCGTTCGATAAAGCAGGCATGGCATGGACAAGAAACCCGGCGTTGCTTGGCGAAACGTTATGGAATGTTATTAAGTAATCCATAAATGAATATCAAGGGAGCATATCGCTCCCTTTTTTTATCTGTGTGGTAAGAGAATCACCTTATATTTACTGTGCGGAAAACCGCGCACAAAATAAAAAGAATAAATAGTAAAATCATTAAATAACAAAGCGTTATTAAAAAATTAAAGATGGCATAGCTCCTGCAATAGCCAGGCAGGTTTTTTATTTTTCACAATGAGGTGAATATGTCATCAATATCACATGGCGCACCACAAAAGCGTCGAATTATCCCTAATCCCGGCCTGTGGTTGGCGATCATTGCCGGAATTATTATTACCCTTCTGCCACTGGGCGATACCTTGCCCGTCGCCGGACAAAATATGATCGCCATTCTGGTGTTTGCCATTATTGTCTGGATCAGCGAAGCGATGGATTACACCGCCAGTGCAATTGTTATTTCCGCACTGATTATCTTTATGGTTGGTTTTGCCCCGGATATGAATCACCCGGACACGATCCTGGGCACCGCGAAAGCGCTGAAAATGACTCTGTCGGGTTTTTCTAATTCTGCTCTGGCGCTGGTGGCAGCAGCAATGTTTATCGCGGCGGCAATGACCATTACCGGGCTGGATAAACGTATTGCGCTGTTTACTATGTCGAAAATAGGTGCCAGCAGCCGCAGCATTATTATCGGTGCCATTGTGGTGACCATCGTCCTGAGCCTGGTCGTACCCAGTGCCACTGCCCGTACGGCTTGCGTGGTGCCGATTATGATGGGGGTCATTGCGGCATTTAAGGTGGATAAACATTCACGTTTAGCGGCGTCAATGATGATTGTTATCGCCCAGGCGACCAGTATCTGGAACGTTGGTATTCAAACTTCGGCGGCGCAAAACCTGCTTTCTATCGGTTTTATCAATAAAACTTTCGGCGCCGGGCATTCTGTCAGCTGGCTTGACTGGCTGTTAGCGGGCGCGCCCTGGAGCCTCACCATGTCGGTGATCCTCTATTTCCTCGCACGTAAATTGTTGCCGCCAGAAACGGAAGCTGTTGAAGGGGGGAGCGAGGCCATTAAAAAAGCACTCGCAGAGTTAGGGCCAACCACCGGTAAAGAAAAACGCTTGATCGGTATTTCGCTGTTGTTACTGCTCTTTTGGTCTACTGGCGGAAAATTACACAGTATTGATACCACCTCTGTCACCCTTGCCGGACTGGCGATTATGTTGCTGCCAGGCATCGGTGTAATGAGCTGGAAAGAGGTCGAAAAACGTGTGCAGTGGGGCACGTTGCTGATGTTTGGTATTGGTATCAGCCTGGGGTCCACGTTGCTTGATACACAGGCAGCTTCATGGATGGCGAACTATGTGGTGAAAGGTTTTGGTCTTGACGGTTTACCATCACTTGCCATCTTCGCGATTCTCGCCGCTTTCTTGATAATCATTCATCTGGGGTTTGCCAGTGCCACTGCGCTAACTGCCGCATTGCTGCCCATCCTGATTAGCCTGTTAAGCAGTCTGCCGCCAGAACTCGGCGTTAACCCGGTCGGCATGACCATTCTGCTCGCCTTCAGTGTCAGTTTTGGCTTCATCCTGCCGATTAACGCGCCACAAAATATGGTGTGTATGGGTACGGATACCTTTACGCCACGCCAGTTTACCCGTGTGGGACTGTACCTGACGGTAATCGGCTACCTGTTGTTGCTACTGTTTGCCGCCACCTGGTGGAAAATTTTAGGGCTAATGTGAGGAAATCAACGATGTCATTACAAATTGCTGTTGAAAAAGTGCGTTGGTTAGCTGCCGGGCTGCTGGAACTTAATGGCTGTGATGCCGATATCGCTCAGGATGTGGCGGAACATATGATTGAAGCGGAACGTTATGGCTTTGCCAGCCACGGCGTCACGCTGCTACCGAAATATCTGGAAAATATCGCTCGTGGCGATGTAACCGCGAATGCCCGCCCGGAATGCTTAACAAGTGAAGGTAATTTACAACGTTTTCATGCCCACAATGGCTTTGGTCAACACGCCGGAAAAGTGGCGGTAAATGCTGCCATCGAACAAGCAAAACACCGCGGTTTTTGCCTGTTAACGTTGTGCCATGCGCATCATTTAGGGCGTATGGGGCATTACGGGCAAATGGTTGCTGATCAAGGCCTGGCGATGCTGGCCATGAGTAACGTCACCGGGCGTCCTGCACTGGTCGCCCCGTGGGGCGGTGCGGAACCGCGTATGACCACTAACCCTTTCTGCTTTGCCTGGCCGTTCAGTGATGGGCGTCCGCCGATTCTGGTTGATTTTGCCACCAGTAGCATGGCGCTAAATAAAGCACGGGTAATGTCGTCCACCGGGAAGCAGGCCGCGCCGGGACAATTGATTGATGCACAGGGGAATCCAAGCAATGATCCTGGGGTGTTATTCAGCAATCCTCCAGGGGCGTTACTGCCATTTGGTGAGCATAAAGGATTTGGCCTGGCACTGATGATTGAAATGATGGCGGGGATCTTATCTGGTGGTGACACGATCGCCGAAGATCATCAGACGGATGGATCTGCGCATAATCATCTTTTTGCGTTGATTATCGATCCTGATCAATTCACCGATCTGGCAGGGGAGAAAGGGCAGTTCTTTGCGGATTATCTGTTAGCTACGCAGCCTCAACCTGGCGGCAATCCGGTGATTTACCCCGGTATGCCAGAAGCTGCCAACCGGGAACGCAATGCGAAGATGATAACGATCCCGGTATCATTCTGGTCCTGGGTAGTTGAACATTACTCCCGCAAAGGTATCGATTTGGGGTTACATCCTCAGGAATCAGCATTAGCTGGATGATTCTGGCCGATAAACTTGCGGTTGAATCTGATGTTTGTTGAGTTTGTCATATAAAGTCTTGCGTGGCAGCTGTAATAGCCGCGCTGTCAAACTGACCTGGCCTTCCGTTTGTCGCAGCATATCTTCGATTAACTTTTTCTCGAAAGCATCAATGCAGGCGGTAAGGCCACTCTCTTCTTGCTGAGTCATTGGCACTGGCTGGTGGTGGGTCAGTAAACCGAGAACAAAACGCTCTGCATTGTGTTTAAGTTCACGTACATTGCCAGGCCAACTTTGTGATTGCAACCAGGCCAGTAACATGGGAGAAATATCAGGCAGAGGACGATTATATTTTTGTGCCGCCTGACTGGCGAACCAGTAAAACAGTTCAGGGATATCTTCTCGTCGCTGGCGTAGAGGTGGAATATTCAGGCTAACCACATTCAGACGATAATAGAGATCGAGACGAAACAGATGTTCTTCGCTGCGACGCAGTAAATCTTCCTTGGTCGCTGCAATAACACGGCAATTCACCGGAATTAATTGATTGGCACCTAATCGTTCAATGGTTCTTTCCTGCAATACACGTAGCAGTTTTACCTGCATTCCTGATGGCATTCCCTCTATTTCATCGAGAAATAACGTACCACCATTTGCATGTTCAATTTTTCCAATACGCTTTTTAACCGCACCGGTAAATGCGCCCGCCTCATGACCAAATATTTCGCTTTCAAACAACGTTTCTGGTAAGCCTGCACAGTTTAAGGCAACAAACTGCCCCTGACGGCGGGTACTCCAGTGATGCAGCATTCTGGCGACGACTTCTTTACCACAACCTGTTTCACCATAAATAAGGACATCGGCACCGGTATCTGCGACATTAAGGATCATTTTACGCAGTTGCTGCATCTGCGGACTACGACCAATCAGCACCGGGCCATTTTCCTGTTGCAGATTCGCCAGTAATTGCTGATTTTCTAAAACCAATCGCCGTTTTTCTACCGCTCTGGCAATAATACTCAATAATTTATCTGAGCTACTTGGTTTCTCAATGAAATCGAATGCACCATTACGCATGGCATCCACCGCCATTTCCACGTCACCGTGTCCGGTAATTAAAATAACCGGAATTTTGCTATCCATTTCGTTGATGTAACTGAGGAGCTCTAGTCCTGCTATTCCAGGTAACCTGACATCGGTCTGTATAATAATGTTGGCCTGACTTTGAATAAGGGGAATACTGTGTTCTGCATCGCAACAGGAAATAACGCGATAACCAGCCAGCGTGAGCGTTTGTTCACAGGCAAAACGTACATCGTCACTATCCTCAATATAAACTATAGTAATTTCACTGAATTTATTATTCATGTTTTTCTCCCCATTCAGGCCAGGTTAATGTCATTACTGCGCCGCCTTCAGGATGATTACTGGCGTGGAGTGCGCCGTTCGAATTTCGGACAATTTCGCTGACTATTGCCAGTCCCAACCCCATTCCTCTACGTTTAGTGGTAAAAAATGGTTCAAATATGCGATCGACAACTTCAGGTGCAAAACCGCCACCGCTGTCTTTAATGGTAATAATAACTTTGTTATTTGCCTGGCGAATGGCGATATCCAGTCGTTTGTAAGAGCTACCTTCCATAGAATCTAAGGCGTTGCTAATTAAATTACTGAATATCTGTTCAAGACCGAGCTCATCGCAATTGACAAATAACGGCATGGATGGGGCTTTTATTCGTCGCTCAATGTTATTTTTCTCCATGCTGTGATTAAGTAACGCCACGGCGCTATACATCACTTTGATGACATCGGCAGAACCTTTAGGTACGCGATGGCGCGAGGCAAATGCTTTAAGTTCGGAAATGAGCTGCGTCATCCGCTCAATCACGGAAATAATATGTTTCAGATTTTGTTCAACATGAGGATACATCTCTTTTATCAGCATAATGCGCGCGTTATCTGTAAGTGCGTGAATGGCGGCTAATGGTTGATTTTG
>OJVX01000023.1_pt1 | contig 12304 bp, 9 predicted proteins | sample 1600241 | NCBI WGS metagenome assembly OJVX01 (sample SAMN04436850, study PRJEB24849) | human gut metagenome | biome: human gut; feature: NICU; material: stool | host: Homo sapiens | place: USA: Saint Louis, MO | collected 2011-10-07
CCAAAATCGCAGAGCAAGTGATCATCCAGTACGGCGGTTCCGTTAACGCTGGCAACGCCGCAGAGCTGTTCACCCAGCCGGACATCGACGGCGCGCTGGTTGGCGGCGCCTCCCTGAAAGCTGACGCTTTCGCGGTGATCGTTAAAGCAGCAGAAGCAGCGAAAAAAGCGTAATTCGCTTTTCCCGGTGGCGACACGCGACCGGGTTGACTGACAAAACGTGGGAGCCCGGCCTAGCACAGCGCAAGCCGGGCTTTCTTTTGCCGTTACAGTTTCCCCAACAGCTGATACCAGGCGTAGTCCAGCGGCAGTAAAATCAGATAACTCACCGCCGCCAGCGCCAGACACAGTTGCATCCCCGCCCTCGCCGGGACCTTGCCTAACCCCATCGCCACCACGATCGGCGACGCCTGATAGGGCAGCAGCGGCGTGGAATAGCCCAGCACCTGAATCATAATCACGCTTAGCAGCGGGAAGCCGGTGGCGTCGGCAAAGCTCTGGGCAAAAGTGGTATACAGCGCCGGCACGCCGTTGGCGGTCATAATAAAGTTCAGCGCGCTGGTTATCCCGGTCAGGGCGAGAAAGCTGGTGAAAGGATTGTCTTTATCCAGGGGCATCACCTGCAGCAGCGCATTGCCCACCGCGCCGCCAATCCCGGTTTGGGTGACGGCGATCGCTAGCCCCAGAATCCCGGCGACGTAAATGCAGGTGCGCATATTCACCCCGCTGGCAAACTCCTCGCCGTTGATAAAGCCCACCCGCGGCAGCAGCGTGATCACAGCCGCCGCCAGGCCGGTCCACGCCGGGCCGACGCCGTGCCAGCTCTCGGTCACCCATAGCGAGAGGACCACCGCCAGCAGCCACGCCAGACGTTTCTCGTCGCGGCTCAGCTGCGGCAGCGGCGCCAGGTCGCGCGGTGGATGCGGCTTGCCGGGAAACAGCCAGCAAATCAGCGCCACCAGCACCGCCCCTTTCAGCCAGCCAAGCACCGGCGTATGCAGCAGTAAATAGGGAACATAATTCAGATGGATACCGTACGAGCCTTCCGCCGCGCCACTCATCACCAGATTCGGCACGTTGGCGGGCAAAATCGTCGCCGACAGCTGAAAGGTGCCGAACCCCACCGCCAGCGCCAGGCCGAACCAGCCGCGGCTACCGTCGGCAATGCCCGCGCGGCGGGCCATCGCCGCCACGATCGGCATCAGCAGCGCGATGCGCCCCATGTTGGAGGGCATCACGAACGCCAGGGCGTAGCTCAGGAGTACCACGCTGGCGACCATCCGCGGCCAGGAGTCGGTGAGCCTGGCCGACAGCGCCTGCGCCGCCCGGTCCGCCAGTCCGGTTTTACGGATGGCGATGCCGAGCACAAAGCCGCTGAACACCAGCCAGAACGCCGAAGAGGCAAAGCCGCCGAAGATCACCTCCGGCGGAGCGATTTTCGCCATCATTGCCGCTGCGAAGAACAGCAGCGCGGTGATAAATTCCGGCAGCAGCGACGTCGCCCAGAGCACGATGGTGACGCCGACAATCAATGAAGGAAGGAACAGCGGGTGGGTAAGCCAGAGCGACATGCCTGTCTCCTGTCGTTTTTTTCAGCAAGAATACGACGACAGGTAAGACAGGTAAACGCCAGAACTAGTGGTTTGCGTTAAGGATGGCGCAGCGATGATCCTGAATTTCTTCCGCTGAAGCCCGGTTCAGGGTCAGCAGGTTACGCTCCGTCGCCAGCAGCACCAGCGAGCCGTCGCTCTGTTGCGCCATTGCCAGCGCGAAGCGTCCCATATGTTCACGCGCCTCCGGCACCTCTTCCGCCAGCATCAGGAACGGGCTACGCTGGGCCAGCTCCGCCTCCGTCACCCGGCGCGCCAGGTATTCGTGGCCCTGAAGCCCGCCCGGTAGCGGCAGCCAGCGGCTGCTGATCGCTGCGGCATCCTTATCTAACTGCGCGCGCACATCGGGGCGCAGGCAGGAGATATGAATATGGAAATGGTTTTGCGTACGTCCACTGCGCGAGTTGATCGCCAGCGATACCGCGTTATCAGGAACCGGCGCGCCGTGGCGCTGGCTCATGATTTCACGCCCCTGCCAGGCCTGCCAGAAAAAGTTCGGCGTCAACGGTTCCAGCAGCAGCGGGCTTTCGGTGCCGTTGATGCGGTAGGTCGGCATCAGCAAATATTGCAGCGGGCCGTTACGGTCTTTAAACAGCACATAGCCGCCCTTGAGGTTCACTTCCGCGCACGGCGACGGGTTTTGCTGCTGTTGCTGATGGGGAACGCACTGCTGCAAGACAATCTTGCGTAATGCGTCCGGGTTGCCAGAGTGCAGCCAGTAGTAGCCGCCCGCCAGCGCCGCGAGGATCGCCACCAGCAGCGCCAGCAAAAAGTATCTTACTCTTCTCATTTTCATTCCCTGTTAAGCCTGAAGCGGAAGAGTAGCGTAATTTGATGACTAAATGAAAACAGATGGTTGACGGGGCGTTATCCCGGGTAGCGGCTGACGCCTTACCCGGGCTACGCACCGCACAAAACTGTAGCCCTGCTAAGCGTAGCGCAAGCAGGGACAAGAGAATTAACGCTGGCTAATCTGGTCGAAGGTGCCGCCGTTGGAGAAGTGCTCTTTCTGCGCTTTCGTCCAGCCGCCGAACTCCTGATCGATGGTAAACAGCTTCAGTTTCGGGAATTCGTTAGCATATTTCTTCGCCACATTCGGATCGCGCGGGCGGTAGAAGTTCTTCGCCGCAATCTCCTGGCCTTCCGGCGAGTAGAGATACTTCAGGTACGCTTCCGCCACCTGACGCGTGCCTTTCTTATCCACCACTTTGTCGACCACCGAGACGGTCGGCTCAGCCAGAATCGACTCACTTGGGGTCACGATTTCAAACTTGTCTTTGCCCAGTTCGTTGGTCGCCAGCAGCGCTTCGTTTTCCCAGGCGATCAGTACGTCGCCGATGCCGCGTTCTACGAAGGTATTGGTCGAACCGCGCGCGCCGGAGTCCAGCACTTCCACGTTTTTATACAGCGCCTTGACGAATTCCTGGGCTTTCGCCTGGTCGCCGTGATTCTGATGCAGAGCATAGCCCCAGGCCGCCAGGTAGTTCCAGCGGGCGCCGCCGGAGCTTTTCGGGTTCGGGGTAATGACCGACACGCCCGGTTTGATCAGATCGTTCCAGTCATGGATCTGTTTCGGATTGCCCTTGCGGACGAGGAACACGATGGTGGAGGTATACGGCGCAGAGTTATCCGGCAGGCGTTTCAGCCAGTTTTTATCGATGCGGCCGCGTTCGGCAATAGCGTCGACATCGTAGGCCAGCGCCAGCGTGACCACATCCGCTTCAATACCGTTAATCACCGAGGTCGCCTGTTTGCCAGAGCCACCATGCGACTGGCGGATCACCACGTTGTCGCCGGTCTCCTGCTTCCAGTGTGCGCTAAACGCTTTGTTGTACTGTTCGTACAGCTCGCGCGTTGGATCATAAGATACGTTTAATAGCTGAATGTCTTTTGCCAGAACGCTGGCGGATGCCAGCAACAGAGTTAACCCTACGCCCCACTTATTCATCGCACCGCTCTCTTTATGTATGTTGTGATGGGTTAAGCGTGCCAGAAAGCGATTCAATGATTAAAGAATAAAAAAAGATTGGCTATAACTTGCGGATATAAAGACGCGAGTAAGGATGACCCCCTCCCGGGCGGGAGAGGGCGCGAAGCGATTAGACTTCTTCCATGCGACCCAGCAGCGCCTGCAGACGTTCCTGCCAGCCCTGCTGCTGCTCTTTCAGCTGGCTGTTTTCGCGCTCCAGCTCTTCACGACCATGCTGCGCGCTCTGAACTTCCTGCACCAGGGTGTTGTTCTTTTCTTTCAGCTCTTCGATTTCCATCTGCAACAGAGTGATGGTATCAATCGCCTGCTGAACCTTAGATTCTAATTTCTCAAACACTTCTAATGACATCGTCATACCTCTCCTGAACTTGCAAGGCGTTGATAGAAACTCGTGTTTCGTATACGCGGTCCCGCCTTAACGAAAATTAGCGCACATAGCGGTGTTATCGTCGATTGTATGAATCCCCGCCGCCCCTGTCCAGCGGCAAGCCGCGTAGATTGCGGTTTGCAACACTTTTCAGTCTTTACCTGGTGCTTTCAGCGCAGTTCGCTCGTAGTTCATGGGTCAATGTTAATTTTATGGTTAACAAAATGCGTGGTGAAACGCTCCGGCAGCGCTCTCGATGCGCGCAAATGGCGCGAAAACGCTCATTTTCTTGACGAGGCACACACATTTGAAGTTCGATATTTCTCGTTTTTGCTCGTTAACGATAAATTAACACTATGCCTACATGGCAATATGGTCGTCTGTGACCACCCTACATACAATAATCATCACCACGCTTCAGGATTCGATTATGAGCCAAACATCAACCTTAAAAGGCCAGTGCATCGCAGAGTTCCTCGGTACCGGGTTGTTGATCTTTTTCGGCGGTGGGTGCGTGGCTGCGCTCAGGGTCGCGGGAGCCAGCTTCGGACAATGGGAAATCAGCATCATCTGGGGTCTGGGCGTCGCCATGGCGATCTACCTGACCGCCGGGGTCTCCGGTGCGCACCTTAACCCAGCGGTGACTATCGCGCTGTGGCTGTTCGCCTGCTTCGAAGGCCGCAAAGTGGTTCCTTTTATTATTTCGCAATTCGCTGGCGCCTTTTGCGCTGCGGCATTAGTTTACGGGCTTTACTACAATCTTTTCCTCGATTATGAAACCACCCACCATATGATTCGCGGCAGCGTGGAAAGCCTCGATCTGGCCGGCATTTTCTCCACTTACCCGAACCCGCACATCAATTTTGTGCAGGCCTTCGCGGTAGAGATGGTGATTACCGCTATCCTGATGGGCGTCATCCTGGCGCTGACCGACGATGGCAACGGCATACCGCGCGGCCCGCTGGCCCCTCTGCTGATTGGCCTGCTGATTGCGGTGATTGGCGCCTCCATGGGACCGCTGACCGGCTTCGCCATGAACCCGGCGCGTGACATCGGCCCGAAAGCCTTCGCCTGGCTGGCGGGGTGGGGTGACGTCGCCTTCACCGGCGGCAAAGATATTCCTTATTTCCTGGTGCCGCTGTGCGCACCGGTGGTCGGCGCGGCGCTGGGCGCATTCAGCTATCGTAAGCTGATTGGCCGTCACCTGCCTTGCGACACCTGCGTGGAGGAAGAGCAACAGAGCCCCTCCTCTTCCACCGCTCAACATAAAGCTTCGCTGTAATCTGACTACGGGACACCGACTATGACCGACAAAAAATATATCGTTGCGCTTGACCAGGGCACTACCAGCTCCCGGGCCGTTGTGATGGATCATGATGCCAATATCGTCAGCGTCTCCCAGCGAGAATTTGAACAAATTTATCCTAAGCCAGGCTGGGTCGAACACGACCCGATGGAAATCTGGGCTTCCCAAAGCTCGACGCTGGTCGAAGCGCTGGCCAAAGCGGATATCAACTCCGATCAGATCGCGGCCATCGGCATCACCAATCAGCGTGAGACCGTGGTGGTGTGGGAGCGAGAGACCGGTAAACCCATCTACAACGCTATCGTCTGGCAGTGCCGCCGTACCGCGGAGATCTGCGAGCAGCTCAAGCGTGACGGGATGGAAGAGTATATCCGCAAGGCCACAGGCCTGGTGGTGGACCCGTACTTCTCCGGCACCAAGGTGAAATGGATCCTCGACCATGTCGAAGGTTCCCGTGAGCGTGCGAAGCGCGGCGAGCTGCTGTTCGGCACCGTTGACACCTGGCTTATCTGGAAGATGACCCAGGGCCGCGTGCACGTCACCGACTACACCAACGCCTCGCGTACCATGCTGTTCAACATTCACGACCTCGACTGGGACGACAAGATGCTCGACGCGCTGGACATTCCGCGCGCCATGCTGCCGGAAGTGCGCAAGTCTTCCGAAGTGTACGGCCAGACCAACATCGGTGGTAAAGGCGGGACCCGTATTCCTATCGCCGGGATCGCCGGTGACCAGCAGGCGGCCCTGTTCGGCCAGCTGTGCGTCAAGGAAGGGATGGCGAAAAACACCTACGGCACCGGCTGCTTTATGCTGATGAATACAGGCGAAAAAGCGGTCACCTCCACCCACGGTCTGCTGACCACCATCGCCTGCGGCCCGCGCGGCGAGGTGAACTACGCTCTGGAAGGGGCGGTGTTTATGGCCGGCGCGTCTATTCAGTGGCTGCGCGACGAGATGAAGCTCATCAGCGATGCCTTCGACTCCGAGTACTTCGCCACCAAAGTGAAGGATACCAACGGCGTATACGTGGTACCCGCGTTCACCGGTCTTGGCGCACCGTACTGGGACCCGTACGCCCGCGGCGCGATTTTCGGCCTCACCCGCGGCGTGAACTCCAACCACATTATCCGTGCGACGCTGGAGTCCATCGCCTTTCAGACCCGCGACGTGCTGGAGGCGATGCAGGCTGACTCTGGCATTCGTCTGCACGCCCTGCGCGTAGACGGCGGCGCGGTGGCTAACAACTTCCTGATGCAGTTCCAATCCGATATCCTCGGCACCCGTGTCGAGCGTCCGGAAGTACGCGAAGTGACGGCGCTGGGCGCGGCCTATCTGGCCGGTCTGGCGGTCGGTTTCTGGCAGAATCTGGATGAACTGCAGGAGAAAGCGGTGATTGAGCGCGAATTCCGCCCGGGGATTGAAACTACTGAGCGTAACTATCGTTACAGCGGCTGGAAGAAAGCGGTGAAACGCGCGTTAGCGTGGGAAGAGCACGACGAAGCGTAAGATTGTGAAGTTATTCCCGGCTTGCGGCGTAAACGCCTGAGCCGGGCTACAAAACCCCAAACAGCACGATCTTGTAGCCCAGACAGGTGCGCAGCACCGCTTCCGGGTTTTTTATCAGCCAAATATCGGCAGCAGCAGGTACAGCTTAATCACCAGCGCGTTGACGATATCGATAAAGAACGCCCCCACCATCGGCACTACCAGGAAGGCCATATGCGATGGCCCGAAACGGTCGGTAATCGCCTGCATATTGGCGATCGCCGTCGGCGTTGCCCCCAGGCCAAACCCGCAATGCCCGGCTGCCAGCACCGCGGCATCGTAGTTTTTGCCCACCATCCGATAGGTGACGAACACCGCATACAGCGCCATCGCCAGCGCCTGCACCGCCAGGATAATAATCATCGGCAGCGCCAGCGAGGCCAACTCCCACAGCTTGAGGCTCATCAGCGCCATGGCGAGGAACAGCGACAGGCTGACGTTGCCCAACACCGATACCGCGCGATCGAACACCCGATACAACCCCGCCAGCGCCAGGCTGTTGCTGAGGATCACGCCGATAAACAGCACGCAGACGAAGGTCGGCAGCTCGAAGACGCTCCCCGCCAGCAGTTGCGCAACCACCTTGCCCAGCGTCAGACAGATGGCGATCAGGGCGATACTTTCGATCAGCACCAGCGAGGTGATCACCCGCCCCACGTCCGGCTTTTCAAAGGCGGTTGGCGCCACCTGATCGTCCGGTGTCCCGTCCGGTGAGGAAGAGTGCTTCACCAGATAACGCGCCACCGGGCCGCCGATCAGGCCGCCCAGCACCAGGCCGAAAGTCGCGCAGGCCATCGCCACCTCGGTGGCGTTGGCAAAACCGTAGCGCTCAACGAACAGCTTACTCCACGCCGCCCCGGTGCCGTGGCCGCCGGATAAGGTAATCGACCCGGCCAGCAGACCCATTAGCGGATCCAGCCCCAGCAGCGTCGCCATGCCGATACCGAGGGCGTTCTGCAGCAGCAGCAGGCCAACCACCACGATCAGGAAAGTGCCCAGCACCTTGCCGCCGGCCCGCAGGCTGGCGAGGTTGGCGTTAAGACCGATGGTGGCGAAGAACGCCAGCATCAGCGGATCTTTCAGACTCATATCGAAATCAATTTCGATATCCATGCTTTTTTTCAGCGCCAGCAGCGCCAGCGCCACCAGCAGACCGCCGGCAACGGGTTCAGGAATAGTGTATTTCTTAAGGAAGGGAACGGTTTGTACAAGTTTTCTGCCGAGTAACAGCACGAGCGTTGCGGCAACGAGCGTCGATAAGGTATCGAGATGAAACATAAAAAGCTCCTTATGGGCGCATGATCCATTCACACGCGACGATATTCCTGGTGTCTTTAGCTTCTCATCATGAGGAGTCAGAGGGGGATTTTACGCAGAACGGCGGAAAAATTGACAGAAAAAGATATTTTGTATCCTTAATGATGCGATTTAGCATACAAAATGTTAATTACCTCGTTGCGCATATTCACGGTATAAATTTTTATGAGCAAACGCTGGCAAACGTTTGCTTTTGGTCTACAGTCCGATAAAATTCCCGCTTTGCCACCTTGGGATTGCTTGTGATGTCCGTAAACACCGCAGAGTCAGAAAATGCGCAACCGGTTGCGCATAAACCAGCCAGCGAATTAATCTACCGCCTCGAAGATCGCCCGCCGCTACCGCAAACCCTGTTCGCCGCCTTCCAGCACCTGCTGGCGATGGTTGTCGCGGTTATCACCCCGGCGCTGTTTATCTGCCAGGCTCTCGGTCTCCCGGCGCAAGATACCCAACATATCATCAGCATGTCGCTGTTCGCCTCCGGCGTCGCCTCTATTATTCAGATCAAAGCCTGGGGCCCGGTCGGCTCCGGACTGCTCTCCATCCAGGGCACCAGCTTCAACTTTGTCGCCCCGCTGATCATGGGCGGTACCGCCTTGAAAACCGGCGGCGCCGACGTCCCCACCATGATGGCCGCCCTCTTCGGCACCCTGATGCTGGCCAGCTGCACCGAAATGGTCCTCTCCCGGATCCTGCACCTGGCGCGCCGTATCATTACCCCGCTGGTTTCCGGCGTGGTGGTGATGATTATCGGCCTGTCGCTGATTCAGGTCGGACTGACCTCCATCGGCGGCGGCTACGCGGCGATGGCCGACCACACCTTTGGTGCGCCGAAAAATCTGCTGCTGGCGGGTATCGTGCTGGCGCTGATTATTATCCTCAACCGCCAGCGCAACCCGTACCTGCGCATCGCCTCGCTAGTGATTGCCATGGCTGCCGGTTATCTGGCGGCGTGGTTCCTCGATATGCTGCCAGCCAACACCGCCCCGACCAACAGCAGCCTCATCACCGTCCCGACGCCGCTCTATTATGGCCTCGGCATCGACTGGAGTCTGCTGCTGCCCCTGATGCTGGTGTTTATGATCACCTCCCTGGAAACCATCGGCGATATCACCGCCACCTCCGACGTCTCCGAACAGCCGGTCTCGGGTCCGCTGTATATGAAGCGCCTGAAAGGCGGCGTGCTGGCTAACGGCCTGAACTCCTTCGTTTCCGCGGTCTTCAACACCTTCCCGAACTCCTGCTTCGGCCAGAACAACGGCGTGATCCAGCTGACCGGGGTCGCCAGCCGCTACGTCGGCTTTGTGGTCGCCCTGATGCTGATCGTCCTCGGCCTGTTCCCAGCGGTGAGCGGCTTTGTCCAGCATATCCCTGAGCCAGTGCTCGGCGGCGCCACGCTGGTGATGTTCGGCACCATCGCCGCGTCCGGCGTGCGCATCGTCTCCCGTGAACCGCTGAACCGTCGGGCGATCCTGATTATCGCTCTGTCGCTGGCGGTAGGCCTCGGCGTGTCGCAGCAACCGCTGATCCTGCAGTTCGCCCCGGACTGGCTGAAAAACCTGCTTTCCTCCGGGATTGCCGCCGGCGGTATCACGGCGATTGTTCTGAATTTAATTTTCCCGCCAGAAAAGGCGTGATCTCATGCGTTCCCGGTCGCGCATCGGCCGGGACGTCCTCCAACCACCTGCCCCATCACGGAAATAAACCACGCCTGCCTTGAGAAGTGCGCCTAAATCGGGCATAACACGGTGATGTGCATCTCACAGAATGGAAGACCATGAAATTTCTTGGAAAGCTGATTCTCTGGCTGCTAGTCGCTCTGCTGCTCGTCATTATTGGCGCGTGGTTCCTGCTGCAAACCCACTGGGGCGCCCGCCAGGCCAGCGCCTGGCTCAGCAATGGCACCGGCTGGCAGGTCTCCTTCGATGAGATGGAGCACGATTTCTCCTCCCCCCTTCATGTGCAGTTGCGAAACGTCACCTTTGGTCGGGAAGGCAAGCCTGCCACTTTGGTGGCAAAAACGGTCGACATTGGCTTCAGCACCCGCCAGTTTAGCGATCCGCTGCATGCGGATGAGATAGTCCTTAACGACGGCACTCTGAATCTGTCACCCCACTCTGCAGACCTGCCGTTCGCTGCCGACCGGCTGATGTTGCGCAATATGGCTTTCAACAGCCCGGAAACCGGCTGGGCGCTCAGCGCGCAGCGCGTCACCGGCGGCGTCAGCCCATGGACGCCGGAGGCGGGCAATGTGCTGGGGAAAACGGCGCAGATCCAGATGAGCGCGGGCTCGATGACGCTCAATGGCGTCGAAGCCAGCAACGTTCTGATTCAGGGTAAGATTGATCAGGGCGAGGTCACCCTCTCCACCCTCGGCGCCGATGTCGCCCGCGGCACCTTAACCGGCAATGCCAAACGCAGCGCCGATGGCAGCTGGCGGGTGGATAACCTCCAGCTCAACGAGATTCGACTGCAAAGCCCCGCCTCGCTAGCCGAGTTTTTCGCACCGTTAACCACGGTCCCCTCTCTGCAGATTGGCCGCCTGGACATCACCGACGCCCGCCTGCAGGGACCGGACTGGGCGGTAACCGACCTCGACCTGAGCCTGCGCAACCTGACCCTTAGCCACGGCGGCTGGCAGAGTGAGGACGGCACGCTGTCGATGAACGCCAGCGAATTTATCTACGGCTCGCTGCATCTTTTCGACCCGATCCTCAATGCCGAATTCTCTCCCCAGGGCATTGCGCTGCGCCAGTTCTCCTCGCGCTGGGAGGGCGGCATGGTGCGCACCTCCGGCAACTGGCTGCGCGCCGGGAACGCCCTGGTGCTCGACGATACCGCTTTCGCCGGACTGGAGTACACGCTGCCGGCGAACTGGAAACAGCTGTGGATGCCGCCGCTGCCAGCCTGGCTGCACCGCCTGACGCTGAAAAAATTCAGCGCCAGCCGCAATCTGATCATCGATGTGGACCCTGCTTTCCCGTGGCAAATTACCGCCCTCGATGGCTATGGCGGCGAGCTACAGCTGGTGAAAAACGGCAGCTGGGGAGTATGGAACGGCAGCGCGACGCTGAACGCCGCGGCGGCGACTTTCAACCGGATCGACGTGCGCCGCCCATCACTCAAACTGAACGCCACAGCCTCGACGGTCAATATCACTGAGCTTAGCGCCTTCACCGAGCGCGGCATTTTGCAGGCCACCGCCGCGGTATCCCAACTGCCGCAGCGCCAGGTCAATCTGAGCTTCAGCGGCCGCGGCGTGCCGCTGAATATTCTGCAGGCCTGGGGCTGGCCGTCGCTACCTATAAGCGGGGATGGCAATCTCCAGCTGACCGCCAGCGGCAGCGTGCAGGCCGATGCCCCGCTCAAACCGAGGGTCAACGGGCAGCTCAGCGCCGTGAATATGGAGAAACAGCAGGTGGCGCAAATCATGCGCAACGGCGAGGTCAGCCCCGCCCCCGCCGCGCCAGCGCCCGCTCCCGTCACCCCATAGCGATGCCCATTCCCTCTCCTCTATGGGGAGAGGGATTGCTTCCCGGCAAAACTCCACTCTGACAACTCTCTCCCTTTCTGGGAGAGAGTTGGGGTGCGAGTCCTGAAACCTGTGTGCAATACGCGGCTATCTGTACCTATTTAGCGCAACAGGTTCCTTTCAAATATCAGAGTTGCTATAACCAAATCACTGGAAGTCGATAAAAAACCGCTCCCTGTACCTACAAAAATATAAAAGGATCAATCATGCCTGAAATACGTCAGCGTATTCTGGAGAATATGCAAAAATTCTCCCGGGCCATGATCGGCGCCGTATTGTTCTTGCCGGTCATTGGCTTAATTCTGGCCCTCAGTTCAGTATTAACTAATCCGACATTAATTGCTGAAACCAGTTTCTTACATCAGCTTGGGCAAATGCTCGGCGACACCTTTTGGCCTTTATTTGGCAACCTCGGCTTATTATTTTGCGTCGGCATCAGCTATGGCCTGGCAAAGGATAAAAAAACCGAAGTCGCACTGGTTTCAGTGATGTGCTTTATTATGTTTCTTGGCGCCAACCACTCCTGGCTGGAACACACCCATGGACTCGCCGAAAAAATTAACGGTGAATATTATGGCACCGGGCAAACCCAGCTGCTGGGCTTTGTGGTGGTGGAAATGGGCGTTTACCGGGGC
>OJVX01000024.1_pt1 | contig 12121 bp, 10 predicted proteins | sample 1600241 | NCBI WGS metagenome assembly OJVX01 (sample SAMN04436850, study PRJEB24849) | human gut metagenome | biome: human gut; feature: NICU; material: stool | host: Homo sapiens | place: USA: Saint Louis, MO | collected 2011-10-07
CGTTATGGCCAGAATCATCGGCGGGATCGCCGTCTCACATACCCCGACAATTGGTTGTGCGGTGGATCACAACAAACAGCAGGAGGCCGCGTGGGCGCCGATTTTTGAAAGCTTCGGGCCGCTTCAGCGCTGGCTGGACGAGAAGAAGCCCGATGCGCTGGTCTACATCTTCAACGACCACGTTACCGCCTTTTTCTTCGACCATTATTCGGCCTTTGCGCTGGGAATTGATAATGAGTACGGCGTGGCCGACGAGGGCGGCGGCCCGCGCGCGCTGCCGCCGGTAAAAAGCGACGCCGCGCTGGCGCGCCATATCGGCACCAGCCTGATGGCCGATGAGTTCGATATGTCCTTCTTTATGAATAAAAAGCTCGATCATGGCCTCTTCTCGCCTCTCTCGGCGCTGCTCCCCTGGCAGAGCGGCGAGTGGCCGACCCGGGTGATCCCGCTGCAGATCTGCGTTTTGCAGTTCCCGATCCCCAGCGCCCGCCGCTGCTACAAGCTTGGTCAGGCCCTGCGCAGGGCCATCGAGAGCTATCCGCAGGATCTCAACGTGGCGATTGTGGCCACCGGCGGCCTCTCGCACCAGGTTCACGGCGAGCGCTGCGGCTTCAACAACCCCGAATGGGACGCGCAGTTTGTCGATCTGCTGGTCAACGACCCGGAGACCCTGTGCGACATGACGCTTGCCGAATATGCTGAGCTGGGCGGCATGGAGGGGGCGGAGGTGATCATGTGGCTGGTGATGCGTGGCGCGCTATCAGCCAATGTCACCGAAACCTGGCGCGACTATTACCTGCCGTCGATGACCGGTATCGCCACGCTGATCCTTGAGAACAATGCGCGCCTGCCCCCCGTCGATACCCTGACGCGCCATCGCCAGCATATGGCGCAGCAGCTGGCCGGGGTGGAGAAACTGCCGGGAACCTATCCTTTTACCCACGAGCGCAGCCTGAATGGCTTGCGGCTTAACCGTTTCCTGCATCGGCTGATTGAGCCTGCCTGGCGCGAACGTATTCTGCAGTCGCCTCAGTCGCTTTATGCCGAAGCCGGACTGAGTGAGGAGGAACAGCAGTTGCTCAACGCGCGCGACTGGCGGGGATTAATTCAGTATGGCGCCAGCTTCTTCCTGCTGGAGAAAATGGGCGCGGTGGTCGGCGTATCCAACCTGCATATTTACGCCGCGATGCGCGGGCAGACGCTGGAGGCGTTTCAGCAAACGCGAAACCAGCAGGTAACCTATTCGGTGGCGGGTAAACGTTAAACGGCCCCGTCCTGAACCTGCTGATAAATAAAACGCAACAGCGCCTGCGTCGCCGGGGAGGGCAGGCTGCCGGCGCGAAACGTCAGCCCGATACGCCGGGTGGTATCGGGCAGGGGAACCGGCAACACGCTGAGCAGCCCATTGTCAGTTTCAAAACGCATCTGGCTGGCGGAGACCGCCGCCAGCATGTCGGAGCCCTGCAGCAATCCTCGCACCATCGCCGCATCCCCGGTCTCCACCGTCGGCTGGGGCAGCGGCAGCCCCAGGGTGACAAACGCCTTATCCAGCAAATTGCGCGCCGGCGCGTTGGCGCGCGGCAGCACCCATTGCGCTGTCGCCAGCTGGCTGCGCGGGTCCGGATGGCGCAGCAGCGGGTGGTTATTACGCAGTAAAATCAACATATCCTCTTCGAATAACGCTTCGCTACAGAGGTCCGGGAGATCTTCATCCTGGCGCAGGGCGCCGATAATAAAATCAATATTACCTGCCCGCATATCGGCGACCAGCGACTCATACGGGCTTTCATTGGTCATGAGGGTGATGCCCGGGTGCTGGGCCAGAAAGGCGGCGATGGCGGAGGGCAGTAGCCGGGTCCGGCTCAGCGGCAGGGCGCCAATGCGCACGGTGCCCTCCAACACCCCGCGACGGGCAGCGAGATCGCTCCAGATGTTTTCCAGCTCGTTGAGCGCTCTGCTCACCGGGGGATAGAGTAGCTCTGCGGCAGGCGTGGGACGCACCCCCTCTGGCGTCCGGCGAAATAGCGCCGAATCCGCTCCTTTTTCCAGGACCTTCAGCGCGGCACTGACCGCCGGCTGAGTGATCCCCAACTGTTGCGCGACGGTTTGGGTATGGTTGACGTGATAGAGCTGAATAAAAATGGCTAAGCGGCGGGTATTGAACAGCCAGCCGGCGTCCGCCAGCGGGCCGCTGCTGCGGGTATGGTGCTTCTGCAGCAGCGCCGGGATGGCCTGCAGGTCGTCAATCGCCCGCCGGGCGCGCGGCAGGATGCACTTGCCATACTCGGTGGGCACCATGCCGCTGTAATGGCGTTCGAACAGCGTGACGTTCAACGCGGCTTCAAGATCGCGAATAGCCCGGGTTATCGCTGACTGCGTGCGGAATAAGTCATCGGCCGCGCGTGAGACGCTACCGCGCAGCGCGACCTGACAGAAAAAGCGCAGCTGCATGATATTTATAATTTTATCGTGCTTTCTCTTTAGCATTGTTCGTCAGGCCTGAAAAAGTGAGTGAGACGACAACATAAATAAAAATCATAGCCTTCGCAAGTTAACGAATTACCTCCCCACGACGGGACATGACAAGCTGAAAAAAACAACAGAGGAAGCCATCATGTCTCATCCGGTTAGCGAAAAAAGTGCCCTTGTCGTCAGCGCCCACTCGGCCGATTTCGTCTGGCGCGCGGGCGGTGCGATAGCGCTGCATGCCCTGCAGGGCTATCAGGTCCATGTGGTCTGTTTATCCTTTGGCGAGCGCGGCGAGTCCGCCAAACTGTGGCGTAAAGGCAACATGACCGAGGAGGCGGTGAAGCAGGTGCGTCGCGAAGAGGCGCAGGCCGCCGCCGCGATCCTGGGCGCCAGCGTCGAATTCTTTGATATCGGCGATTATCCGCTGCGCGCCGATAAAGAGACGCTATTTCGTCTGGCGGATGTGTATCGCCGTATCCAGCCCCACTTTGTCCTGACGCACTCCCTGCAGGATCCCTATAACTACGATCATCCGCTGGCCTCCCATCTGGCCCAGGAAGCACGGATTATCGCACAGTCAGAAGGCTATCGCCCTGGCGAGAAAATTGTCTCTGCTCCCCCGGTTTACTGTTTCGAACCGCACCAGCCGGAGCAGTGCAACTGGAAACCCGATGTGTTGCTGGACATCACCGCCGTCTGGGAGAAAAAGTATCAGGCCATTCAGTGCATGCAGGGTCAGGAGCATCTGTGGGAATACTACACCCGCGTGGCGCTGCAGCGCGGGGTGCAGGCCAAGCGCAATATCGGCATCACGGCCGCGCGCGATATCGTTCACGGCGAAGCCTTCCAGAGCATCTTCCCCCGCGTAACGGAGAACCTGGCATGAACCTGTTAAATAAAAAAGGCCTTGTGATCCGCCACCTGCCGCGCCATGACGAGGCGGTTTTGCGCCGCTGTGAGGCGGCCGGGGTGGCGACGCTCCATGAAGCCAGGGATCGTCAGGGGCTGATGGGGCCGGCAATCCGTCCGATTCAGCAGGGCGTCAGCCGGGCGGGCAACGCGGTAACCGTGCTGGTGACGCCTGGCGACAACTGGATGTTTCATGTGGCGGTCGAGCAGTGCCGCGCCGGCGATATTCTGGTGGTGGCCCCGACCTCGCCGTGCGGCGATGGCTTCTTCGGCGATCTACTGGCGACGTCTCTCCAATCGCGCGGCGTGGTCGGGCTGGTGGGCGATATCGGCATTCGTGATTCGCAAACGTTGCGGGAAATGGGATTCGCCGTCTGGTCCCGTCAGGTTTATGCCCAGGGGACGGTGAAAGAGAGCCTCGGTTCGGTTAACGTCCCGGTGATATGCGCAGGTCAGCTTGTACAGCCGGGCGATGTCGTAGTGGCCGACGACGATGGCGTCGTGGTGCTGCCTCACGCCCGGGTCCGTGATGTGCTCCATAAAGCGGAAGCCCGCATGAGCAATGAGCTTGCGAAGCGTGAGCGGATGCGCCATGGCGAGCTGGGGCTGGATATTTACGCTATGCGTCCGCGTCTGGCGGAAAAGGGCCTGCGGTATTACGACCGCGCAGACGAGGTGGAGGAATAAATGGCGCAACGCGGAATCCCCTGTCTATGGATGCGCGGCGGCACCTCTAAAGCGGCCTGTTTTCTGGCCGACGATCTGCCTGCCGATCCGGTGCGACGTGATGCGGTGCTGCTGGCGGTGATGGGCTCGCCTGATCCCCGGCAAATTGACGGGATCGGCGGCGCCGATCCGCTGACCAGCAAAGTGGCGATTATCCGCCGCTCCGCACGACCTGACGCCGATGTGGACTATCTGTTTGCCCAGGTGAACGTGGCGGCGGCTACCGTGGATTATGGCCAAAACTGCGGCAATATTCTCGCCGCCGTTGGCCCTTTCGCCATCGAGCGCGGTCTGGTTCGCCACGATGCGCCGCTCACTCGGGTGCGTATTTTTATGGAGAACACGGGGCAACTGGCGGTGGCAGAGATCCCCTGCGATGCCGACGGGGTTGACTACGTCGGCGAGAGTCGTATCGATGGCGTGCCGGGCAGCGCCAGCCCGATCCTGCTCCATTTTCTTGATGTCGCAGGCTCCAGCTGCGGGGCCCTGCTGCCGACCGGCCGGGTTCGTGACCGTTTTGACGGCGTCGAGGTGACCTGCATCGATAACGGAATGCCGGTGATCCTGCTGCGCGCGTGCGACCTCGGTTGCACCGGCTATGAGACGCGCGAACAGCTGGATAATGACGACGCGCTTAAACGTCGCCTGGAGTCGATTCGCCTGCAGGCCGGGCCGCTGATGCAGCTTGGCGACGTCAGCCAGCGCACGGTGCCCAAGATGACCTTGATCGCCGAGCCGCGACACGGCGGCGCCATCAGCAGCCGCACCTTTATCCCCCACCGCTGCCACGCGTCGATCGGCGTATTTGGCGCGGTGAGCGTGGCCAGCGCTTGTCTGCTCCCCGGCTCTGTCGCGCAGGGCCTGGCGCAGGTAGCGCCAGGCGATACGCCGCTGCTCAGCGTCGAGCATCCGACAGGCGAATTTAGCGTGACGCTTCAGCTTGATGCTGACGGCGCCCTGGCTGGCTGCGGCCTGTTACGCACGGCGCGACTGCTGTTTGCTGGCGAGGTTTTTATTCCGGCCCGCGTCTGGCCGCGTGAGGAGTGATGATGACAATCGCGTTTATTGGTTTTGGCGAGGCAGGTGGCATTCTGGCGGCGGATCTGGCCCGTGAGCATGCGGTGACCATTTGGGATTGCAAGCTCAATGGCCCGGAGCGAGAGGCAATGCTCAGTAAAGCCCGTGATTCGCGAGTTCAAGTGGGAAATTCGCTGGCGCAGGCGCTGGAGGGGGCCACGCTGGTTTTTTCTACTGTGACCGCCGGTGAGGCGCTAAAGGTGGCGCAGCAGGCGGCCGCGCTGCTGCAGCCGGGACAATATTTCCTCGATCTCAACTCCGTGGCGCCGGAGACGAAACGGCAGGCGGCTGAACATTTTCTGCCGGGCGCCTACATCGATGTCGCGGTGATGGCGCCGGTACCGCCGGCCCGATTGCAGACACCGTTATTGATCGGCGGGCCGCAGGCGGAGGCGATCGCGCCGCGTCTGCAGAGGCTGGGGCTGAATGCCCGCTATGGCGCCAGTACGGTGGGCCAGGTGTCGGCGATAAAAATGTGCCGTAGCGTGATGATCAAAGGTCTTGAAGCGCTTACCACAGAATGCCTGTTCGCGGCTCGTGAATACGGCGTTGAGGAGGAGGTGCTTAGCTCCTTGCATCATAGTTTTCCCTCTCTGGGCTGGACAGGCGCGTTCCCCGACTATCTGATCAGCCGGGTGGCGGAACATGGCATTCGGCGCAGCGAAGAGATGGAAGAGGTGGTGAAAACCCTGCGTGACGTGGGGAGCGCCGGGATAATGAGCGAGGCGATCGCGAAAAGCCAGCGCCAGCTGCCGGAGCAGATGGCCGCCCGTAGCCTGAGCTACAGGCAGCTTACGCCGTTTGACTGGAAAACGCTGGTCGCGAGGCTGAAATAACCGCTATTTGGCCGGACAGACGATTTTGTCGATTGCGGCCTGGTAGCTTTTCTGGTTATTGCGCTCCTTCGCCAGCGTTGCTTCGCGGACCGCGTTCTTGTTACCGTCGGTCGCCAGCACTTTATTGGCAAAATCGTTGTCGCTGAGGTGGCTTGCTGGCGCGCATTTTTCCTTCACCGCTTTGAGCACCTGCTGTTTTTGCTGCTCGAACTGCAGGCTTTGCAGCGGTGATTCGGCCCACGCCGACGTGGCGCTCAGGGCGGTGACCAGGCATACCATCCAACATGCTTTCATCAGGCTTCTCCTTCCGTAATCGCTTCCGTCAACTATATGCGCAGGCGGGAAAACACGCAAATAGTGGTCAGTTTAACTTATTGAAAATGCGCTTTTTCTCGCCTGCTCAGGCGGCTCTCACCCGCCGCCGCGAGGCGATGGCGATCAGCACCACCGACGCGAGGATCAGCAGAGTGCCCAGCCAGTCCGGCAGCGTGAAGGTGATCCCCAGCAGCAGGAGCGACAGCAGGGCGCTGCTCAGCGGTTCGGCGCAGCTTAGGATCCCGGCCTTTGCGCCGCCAATCTTCTGCGCGCCGTTGAGATAGAGGCTGAAGGTCAGCGAAGTACCGATCACCACCAGGTAGAAAAAAGCTAACAGCAGGCTGCCGTTAACCACAAAATCGGTGCCCTGGCCGCCGTAAAACGGCAATAACATCGCGCCGCCGAACAGCATGCTCCAGCCGACGATGGGCAGCGTCCCGTAGCGGGCAATCAGCGTTGAAGGATAGGTGGTATAAAAGGCGGCGGCAAACGCCGAGGCGATCCCCCAGAACAGCGCCGCCGGCGAAATCGACAGCGTCGTTGGGTTGCCGTGGGTCACCAGCAGAAAGGTGCCCGCCAGCGAGGTGCAGATAGCTCCCAGCACCAGCGGTGTGGGACGCGCTTTGCGGGCGAGGGCGAACCAGGCGACGATGATCGTCGGCGACAGAAACTGCAGCACCGTGGCCGTGGCGGCATTGGATTTTTCAATGGTCATCAGAAAGGTGAACTGCACGGTTAGCGCGCCAAACAGCGAGAAAAACAGCAGGCTTAGGGCGTCGCGGCGGTTTTGCAGCACGCGGAAAATGCGGTCGCCGTGAACAAAGCCGAGCATCAGCAGGATCAGCCCGGCGAACAGCAGACGCGTCATGGTCAGAAACGGCGACGACATCTGGCTTTCCTGCATAATAAATTGCGCACACACCCCGGAACTGCCCCACAGCACGGCGGCAATCAGTACGTTCAGCATCCCTTTTTTGCTGGAGCCCATCTTTTCCTCAAGCGAAATATGACAAAGGGGAATCATAGCATGCGCGCGCCCGGGCGGCGGGGCAGGAAATGGTAGTCGGGCGCGGCGGCGTAACTATTTTGCAGGCCCGGTAAGGCGAAGCCGCCGCCGGGCATTAACCGATAGTCGCGTTCTAGCTTAAATCGACATTTTTACTGCCGAACAGCCAGGTGAGGACAAAGCCGCACAGGTAGGAGACCGCCAGCCCACCGGCGTAGACCGCCATCCCGGCGTAAATTCCGCTGCCGGAGGTCATCAGCGGCAGCGCCACCAGACCGGACGGGCCGAACACCGTGTTCAGGCCGACCGGCAGCCCCAGCCAGGCGATCAGTCCGACGAAGAACCCGCCGCAGGCGCCGCCGAGGCAGGCGGTGACAAACGGCTTCATCCGCGGCAGGGTGACGCCGTAGATCAGCGGCTCGCCAATCCCGAGGAAGCCCGGAATAATCGCCCCTTTAATCTGGGTTCGCAGCAGCGAATCGCGCTTCGCCCGCCAGAACAGCGCCAGCGCCGCCCCCACCTGCCCGGCCCCGGCCATCGCCAGGATCGGGAACAGCGAGTTAAAGCCCTGGGCGTCCACCAGCGCAAAATAGACCGGGACAAACCCCTGATGGACGCCGAACATCACCGCCAGCAGGAACAGGCCGGCCAGCCCCGCCGAGCCAAACGGGTTGCCGTTAAGATGCAAGAACAGCCACGACATGCCGGTAAACAACCAGCCGCCAATCGGCATGATCACCGTAAAGGTCACCGCGCCCATGATCAGCAGCGTCACCGCCGAAGTGAGGATCATATCGAGGTTGGCCGGCATCACCCGCCGCACCTGGCGTTCAACCCACGCGCCAAGGATAGCGGCGATCAGTACGCCGATGATATTGCCGCGCGGATCGATACCATGGCCGAAGAAGGTGGAAATGCCGGCGTAGAAGCCGCTGGTTGCCTCCGGGTTGTAGCCCAGCACGAACAGCGAGGCGATAATCGCGCCGTTCACGCCGGAGCCGCCGAACGCCTTCTGCGCGTTATAGCCAATCAGGATACTCAGAAAGGTGAACATCCCTTTGCTGAAGACCTTCATATAGCCAATCAGCGCCACCAGGCTGGCGTTCGGATGGGCGTTCTCCAGCACGAAATCCTGTTCCGCCAGGGTGGCGAAGCCCAGCAGCAGCCCGACGGCGATAAAGCCGGGGATCAGCGGCGTAAAGATAGTGGCGAATTTGGCGAGAAACTTCTGCACCGCGCTGGTCTGCCTGCCCTTCAGCGCCTGCTTTTTCTCCGCCGCGACGTCGGCCAGCGTCGGCGCGGCGGCGGGCGCTGCCTCCAGCAGGCCGTTCATCATTTCGGCGGCGGTTTGCGCCTTGCCGGGGCCGAGCACCACCTGGAACTGCTCGTCGCTGACGATCAACCCCATCACGCCGTCAATCTGGCGGATGGCGGCGCTGTCGGCCAGACTTTCATCGCGCAGGGTCAAGCGCAGGCGCGTCATGCAGTTGCCCGCCTGCGCGACGTTTGCGGCGCCGCCCACGTGGGCGAGGATCCGCGCTATCATCTCTTTCGTTATTTTTGCCATTGCCCGTTACCTGTCTGTCGGCGCTCAGGTGTTGCTGAGCGCCTTGCGGATATAGCCGTTGTTTTTCGCCAGCAGCGACTGCGCCTCTGCGGCGCTTAAGTCCGCCAGCACCATCACGATCGCCGTTTTACAGTGGCGGCCGCAGGCCTCCAGCGCCTTCTGGGCGGTGGCGCGATCGCAGTCGGTGGCCTCCATCACGATAGAGACCTGGCGCTCAATCAGCTTGGCGTTGGTCGCTTCGACGTCGACCATCAGGTTGCTGTACACCTTGCCGACGCGGATCATCGCCCCGGTGGAGATCATGTTCAGCACCAGCTTCTGCGCGGTGCCGGCTTTCAGGCGGGTAGAGCCAGTGACCACTTCCGGGCCGACCACCGGGGTGATCGCCACGTCCGCCAGCTGGGCCATTTCGCCATGCGGGTTACAGCTGACGATGGCGACAAAGGCATTCTGACTATGGGCGTATTCCATGGCGCCAATGACGTACGGCGTGCGTCCGCTGGCCGCCAGCCCCACCAGCACATCGCGGTTGCTGAAGTTCAGGTTCTGCAGATCCATCGCCCCCTGCGCTTTGTTGTCTTCCACGTTTTCCACGGCGCTGAGAATCGCTTTATGTCCGCCGGCGATGATCCCCACCACCTGCTCCGGGCGGGTGCCGAAGGTTGGCGGGCATTCACTGGCATCGAGGATCCCCAGACGCCCTGAGGTACCCGCGCCAATGTAAATCAAGCGGCCACCGGCCTGCAGCGCCGCCGCGACCTTATCCACCACCTCGGCAATCTGCGGCAGATAGGGCGTTATCGCCTGGGCTACCTGCTGGTCTTCCTGGTTTATCACCGTCAGCATCTCGAGGGTGGAGAGGGTGTCAATGTTGGCGCTGTTGGCGTTACGTCGCTCGGTCAGCAGTTTGCTCAGGTCGATACTCATAGAAACCTCGTTATTCTCAGTGGCGCGCAGTATAAGGAATTATTTATTCCTTGCCTGTGAAGAGTATCACGATTAGTACGTGGAGAATAATACGAGAATGGTAGATATGGCGGGAAATAGTGCGGTAATAAATCTGGAATATTTTATTACCGCAGCAGGGGATTAGCGTGCGTCTCGCGGTTTGCTGAGGCCCAGCAGCAGCGCCAGCAGGTAGCAGATGGCCATCGCGAGGCTCATTTTCAGCATCGTTTCGCCGCCGCGCCCCGCCAGCGGCGCGGCGATGCCGCCGAAGACAAACATCAGGGTGCCCATCAGCGCGGACGCGGTCCCGGACTGCGCGGCGTCGACGGCGCTCATCGCCTCCGCGCCGGCGACGGTGCTGATGCCGCTCATCAGCGACACGGTAAAGAACCGGCCGCCCAGCGCCCGCACCGGCAGATGCAGCCAGGCAAACAGCAGCATGATCGCCGCACAGCTCACGGCCAGCGTCAGGCCGCCGCCCAGCAGCCTTTCGGCGCTAAAGCGGCGCGCCAGACGGGAAAAGATCATCGCGGCGATGATCAGCCCGATACCGTTCAGACCGAACAGCAGACTGAACTGCATGGCGCTCATGCCGTATTCGCTCTGCATCACGAAGGAAGAAGAGCCGATGTAGGAGAACAGCCCGGCCATCATAAAGGCCTGGATCAGGCAGAAGCGCAGAAAGCGGCGATTTTTCAGCACCGGCTGGCCGGGCCGTTGGCGGCTGGCATGCGCCGCTGTGGCCGGGCGCGTTTCCCGCAGGATCGCCAGGCTCATCACCAGCAGCACGCCGCCAATGGCGGCCATCGTCCAGAAGAGAATTCGCCAGTCGAAGGCGGTGATAACGTAGCCGCCCAGCACCGGGGACAGCACCGGCGCAATGCCGTTCACGGTCATCAGCAGGGCGAAAAACTGGGTCAGCAGGGTGCCCTGGTATTTATCGCGGGCGATGGATCGCGACAGCACCGAGCCGCCGGCGCCGGCGAAGCCTTGTAAAAAGCGCCAGACAATCAGCATGTTGATATCGCGGGTCAGGGCGCACATTGCCGAAGAGAAGATAAACAGCAGCAGAGACAGCGCCAGCGGTTTCAGGCGGCCAATGCGGTCGCTCAGCGGGCCGAAAAACAGCTGACCCAGGCCGAGACCAAACAGCGCGGCGGTCAACGACAGCTGGGTCAGGGAGCTGGTGGCCTGCAGCTGCTGAGTGATCTCCGGCAGCGCCGGCAGATAAAAATCCGTGCACAGCGGGCCGATACCCGACAGCAGGCCGAGGATCAGCGCCCAGGAGAGGGAAACACGTGCCATAACGATTCCTTGTAGAGGCCGGGCTCGGTCGCCCGGCGGGTAAGTTTAACTGGCGCCGCCGCCCAGCGACTGCCAGAGGGTGATCCGGTTATTGAGGTCGGTCTGCTGCAGGGACAGCAGCGTCGTTTTCGCCGACCACAGCGTGCGCTGAGCGGTGAGCACCGACAGATAATCGCCGACCCCGGCCTGATAGCTCTTCATGGCGATATCCAGCGATGTCTGCTCGGCGGCGACATACTGCCGCTGAGCATCAAGCTCTTCGCTCAGCGTTTCCCGGCGCGCCAGCGCATCGGCAACGTCCTTAAACGCGCTCTGAATCGATTTCTCGTAGGTGGCGATCAGCCCCTTTTTCTCCGCTTCCGCATAGCGCAGCTGCGCCAGGTTGCTGCCGCCGGTGAACAGCGGCAGGCTGATGGAGGGGGCGAACGACCACACCTGCATCCCGTGGCTGAACAGCGACGACAGCGAGTCGCTGCCGACCCCGGCGCTGGCGGTCAGGGAAATCGACGGGAAGAAGTTCGCCCGCGCCGCGCCGATATCGGCATTGGCGCTCTTCAGATTGTGCTCCGCTTCCTGAATGTCCGGCCGACGCAGCAGCACCGACGACGACACGCCCGCCGGCACCAGCGCGATGCTGTTATCCCCGAGACTCTCGAGAGTGCCGGGCAGCAGGCTCTCCGGCACGGTTTCCCCCGCCAGCAGGTTAATGGCGTTTTTATCCTGCGCCACCAGCGTGCGATAGCTGGCGACGCTGGCGCGCGCCTGCTGATAGACGCTTTCCGCCGAGCTTAAATCACCCGCGGAGGCGGTGCCAACCGCCATCTGGCGGGCGACGATGTTGCGCGAGTTTGCCGCGCTGTCCATGGTCTGCTGCGCCAGCGCCAGATTGCTGTTATCCGTCGCCAGCGTCACCCAGGCGGTGGTCAAATCGGCTATCATCGTCAGACGGGTATTCTGCGCGGT
>OJVX01000026.1_pt1 | contig 12027 bp, 6 predicted proteins | sample 1600241 | NCBI WGS metagenome assembly OJVX01 (sample SAMN04436850, study PRJEB24849) | human gut metagenome | biome: human gut; feature: NICU; material: stool | host: Homo sapiens | place: USA: Saint Louis, MO | collected 2011-10-07
TTATATTGAAAAAGCGAGTCTGATCTATGATCTTGCCAAACAGCATGAGTTGCAAAAAAGTAAAATAGAGGAGCTTGAGAAACAACAAGCACAATATAAAAATAAAGCAGAACTGTTTGAAAAACAACAAAATAATATCACAAACAGCACCAGAATACTTGCCAGCATTGTAAAGACAGTCAAAGAAAAACAGGACGAATTTGTCTTCACCGAATTTAACCCGCTACAAACCCAATACTTCATTTTAAATAACGGCTCGGTCGGTTTGGCAGGCCGGGTGCTGGCTATTGATGCGGTTGAAAATGGCAGTGTCATTCGTATTTCGCTGGTTAACTTATTAAGCGTTCCCGTATCAAATATTGGCTTTCATGCGACATGGGGGAATGAGAAACCCACCGATGCCAAAGCTCTGGCGAAATGGCAACAATTACTATTCAACACCACCCTGAATTCCACTCTGCAATTAATGCCTGGTCAATGGCAAGACATTAATCTGACATTAAAAGGCGTCTCGCCTAATAACCTGAAGTATCTGAAGTTGTCCATCAATATGGCTAATCTTCAGTTCGACACGGTTCAACCTGCTGAAACCCGGCAGCGGAAAAACAAAAAATAAATGCAGCTTCTGCGCTTATATCAAGGAATAGAGAGCATCAATAATGAACAAAATATTTAAAGTTATCTGTAACCCGGCGACAGGCACTTACAACGTCGCCAGCGAAACGGCGAAGAGCCGTGGCAAAAAGAGCGGGCGCAGTAAGCTGTTAATTTCTGCCTTGGTTGCAGGTGGGCTGTTATCGTCATTTGGGGCACTGGCGAATGCCGGGGATGATACAGGTATAGGCGTCGACCATGGCTATGGTTTTAACAATCTCGGCTGGGTTGCTCTCGGCAAGGGAGCTGAGGCAGATACTTACAACGACACGAATGGTGCCAGCACTGCCGTAGGTTTTGAAGCTCGGGCGCAAAGAAAGTGGTCAACGGCTATTGGCGCTCAAACTGTGGCCGGTGAGGCATCACTGGCAGTTGGGAATGATGCCAACGCATCTGCTGAACGAAGTATCTCGCTGGGTGCATCGTCAATAGCAGCAGGTGGGTACTCAATAGCACTCGGCACTGAGGCAGAATCGAACGGCACCCGCTCTATCGCTCAGGGGGCGAAAGCCGTGAGTACTGGAAATTACTCCATCGCAATAGGGGACCACAGCAATACGGGAGCGGATAAAGCCATTGCACTAGGAAACGCAACAAAAGCTACTGCTATTATGAGCATCGCCCTGGGTGATTCAGCTAATGCGTCGAAAGAATATTCTATGGCGCTGGGAGCAAGTAGCAAAGCTAACGGCACAGACAGCATTGCCTTAGGCAGACTATCTCTCGCCAGCGCAGCAAACGCGATTGCTATGGGTGCAGAGAGCGAAGCTGCTGAAAATGCGACGGCGATTGGCTTTAACGCGGATGCGATCGGGAAGTCCAGCCTGGCGCTGGGAGACAACGCCAGCGCTGGTGAAACCAACTCCATCGCTATAGGTCAAGGCAGCGTGGCAGACAAAGTTGGTTCAATTGCGCTGGGAAGTAACAGCAGGTCAGCGGGTGAGAACGCCATTGCACTGGGCAACAACAGTAATGCGGGGGGCAAAAACAGCCTTGCTTTCGGTTTTGGCGCCACCGCAAATGGTGATAACGCAGTCGCCATTGGTGCAAATTCTTCCGGAGGTGCTGACAATACCGTGTCTGTAGGTAGCTCCAGTTTAAAGCGCAAAATTGTCAATATGGGTAATGGTGACATCAATAATGTCAGCTCCGATGCCATCAATGGATCACAACTTTATGCCATCAGTAAGTCTGTATCCGACAGGCTTGGAGGATATCATGATGATCCTGATAATGTTATAAACTCTGACGGGACGCTTAAAGCTCCCACATATTATCTACAAAGTGGCCAGTACAATAACGTGGGAGAGGCTCTCCAGAGCATCGATAATAACACGCTGCACTGGGACGAAAAAAATAAGAAATACAGTGCCAGCCATACTGTCTTTAATGCAGATGGCACAACTAAAAGCGTCCAGGCGAAAAGCATCATTACCAACGTCGCTGATGGCACGATTTCAGACTCCAGTTCCGACGCTGTTAACGGTTCGCAGTTGTATGATCTGAAACAAGATGCCTTGCTATGGAATGGCTCAGCATTCAGCGCCAAACATGGTGATAATGGTGGTACTGACAGCAAAATCACCAACGTTGCGGATGGTGCCGTTTCAGCCTCCAGTAAAGATGCCGTTAACGGCTCTCAGTTGAAAACCACCCAAGACGATGTGGATGCCAACACGGCTAATATCGCAACCAATACTAGCAATATCACTACTCTGAAAGCGGACGTTGATACCCTGGAAAAAGATGCCTTGCTATGGAATGGCACTGCGTTTAGCGCCAAACATGGCACCAGCAATACTGACAGCAAAATCACCAACGTACTGGCAGGCACAGTATCTTCCACCAGCACCGATGCCATTAATGGTACACAACTTCAAAGCACTGCAAGCACCATTACGTCCTATTTGGGCGGCGGCGCGGCAATGAGTAATGACGGCGTATTTACCGGTCCTCAATATAATATTGGTGGTAAGAATTACACCAATGTTGGCGCAGCTCTTACCGCTCTGGACAATGACGCCCTGTTGTGGGATGCAACCGCTAATTCAAATACTGGCGCATTCAGTGCTGCACACGGAACACTCAAAACCGCCAGCAAGATTACCAACGTTGCAAATGGTGACATATTAGCCAACAGTTATGATGCTATTAATGGCTCACAACTTTATAGTTTAGCTGATTCATTTACGTCATACCTTGGCGGTGGTGCTGATATCAACAATGCGGGTGTTCTCATAGCCCCGACCTATACTATCGGTTCGAAAACGTACAACAACGTAGGTGATGCCCTTAACGCGATTAACTCATCATTCAGCACCTCAATCAGTGATGCCCTGCTGTGGGATTCTACAGCGAACAAATTCAGCGCCAAACACGGTGGTACCAATAGCATTATTACTAACGTTGCAGACGGTACAATTTCCTCTACCAGCAGCGATGCTGTAAATGGCTCGCAACTCTATGACACGAGCAAGTACATTGCTGATGCCCTGGGTGGTGACGCAGAAGTTAACGCTGACGGCACCATGACTGCACCGACTTACTCTATCGCTAATGAAGATTACCACAGCGTAGGTGAAGCCCTGGATGCGCTCGATGATAACGCGCTGCTGTGGGATGAAGACGCAGGTGCCTACAACGCCAGCCATGATGGCAAAGACAGCAAAATTACCAACGTTGCGGCAGGTGATCTCTCCACAACCAGTACCGATGCTGTTAACGGTTCCCAGTTAAACGCAACCAATATTCTGGTTACGCAAAATAGCCAAATGATTAACCAGCTTGCCGGTAACACCAGCGAAACCTACATCGAGGAAAACGGTGCGGGTATTAACTATGTACGTACCAACGACAACGGCTTAGCGTTCAACGATGCCAGCGCCTCAGGTATTGGTGCTACGGCTGTGGGTTATAACTCTGTTGCCGAAGGTGATAGCAGCGTGGCCATTGGTCAAGGTAGCAGCAGCTCCGTTGATACCGGCATTGCCTTGGGTAGCAGCTCCGTTTCCAGTCGCGTGATTGTTAAAGGTTCTCGTAACACCAGTGTAACGGAAAATGGCGTAGTTATCGGTTATGACACCACTGACGGTGAGTTGCTCGGTGCATTGTCAATTGGTGATGACGGTAAATACCGTCAAATCATCAACGTCGCCGATGGTTCCGAAGCCCATGACGCCGTTACGGTTCGCCAGCTGCAAAATGCCATTGGTGCAGTCGCTACCACGCCGACTAAATACTTCCACGCTAACTCAACGGCTGAAGACTCACTGGCAGTCGGTGAAGACTCGCTGGCAATGGGCGCGAAAACCATCGTTAATGGTAATGCGGGTATTGGTATCGGCCTGAACACGCTGGTTCTGGCTGATGCGATCAACGGTATTGCTATCGGTTCTAACGCACGCGCAAATCATGCCGACAGCATTGCAATGGGTAATGGTTCTCAGACTACCCGTGGTGCGCAGACCAACTACACAGCCTACAACATGGACGCACCGCAGAACTCTGTGGGTGAGTTCTCTGTCGGCAGTGAAGACGGTCAACGTCAGATCACCAACGTCGCAGCAGGTTCGGCGGATACCGATGCGGTCAACGTGGGTCAATTGAAAGTAACGGACGCGCAGGTTTCCCAGAATACCCAGAGCATTACTAACCTGAACACTCAGGTCACTAATCTGGATACTCGCGTGACCAATATCGAAAACGGCATTGGCGATATCGTAACCACCGGTAGCACTAAGTACTTCAAGACCAACACCGATGGCGCAGATGCCAACGCGCAGGGTAAAGACAGTGTTGCGATTGGTTCTGGTTCCATTGCTGCCGCTGACAACAGCGTCGCACTGGGCACGGGTTCCGTAGCAGACGAAGAAAATACGATCTCTGTGGGTTCTTCTACCAACCAGCGCCGTATCACCAACGTTGCTGCCGGTGTTAATGCCACCGATGCGGTTAACGTTTCGCAACTGAAGTCTTCTGAAGCAGGCGGCGTTCGCTACGACACCAAAGCTGATGGCTCTATCGACTACAGCAACATCACTCTCGGTGGTGGTAACGGCGGTACGACTCGCATCAGCAACGTTTCTGCTGGCGTGAATAACAACGACGCGGTGAACTATGCGCAGTTGAAGCAAAGCGTGCAGGAAACGAAGCAATACACCGATCAGCGCATGGTTGAGATGGATAACAAACTGTCCAAAACCGAAAGCAAGTTGAGCGGTGGTATCGCTTCTGCAATGGCGATGACCGGTCTGCCGCAGGCTTACACGCCGGGTGCCAGCATGGCCTCTATTGGTGGCGGTACTTACAACGGTGAATCGGCTGTTGCTTTAGGTGTGTCGATGGTGAGCGCCAATGGTCGTTGGGTCTACAAATTACAAGGTAGTACCAATAGCCAGGGTGAATACTCCGCCGCACTCGGTGCCGGTATTCAGTGGTAATGATCCATTAACGAATGGGTAAACGCCACATTGCCTGATGCGCTACGCTTATCAGGCCTACGGGGTGATTCAGCACATTCCTGTAGGTCGGATAAGGCGTTCACGCCGCATCCGGCAAGATAAGGCACTCCGGGTCAACAATCTAAGGGCAATTCTCTGATGAGGATTGCCCTTTTCTTTACCAGACATCTCCCACCACAAGGATTGGCCCTACCAATTCTTCGCTTATCTGACCTCTGGTTCACAATTCCCCAATTAAAACTCACATCAATGTTGCCAACACATAACATTTAGTTAACTATTCATTGTCATTACCCCTACACAACACAATTGGCAGTGCCACTTTTACACAACGTGTGACAAAGAGATGGGCAACAGACTCATTACACGGCGTGTGTGGACTGCAGGAGACCTGCAATGAATCTCTGGCAACAAAACTACGATCCCGCCGGGAATATCTGGCTTTCCAGCCTGATAGCATCGCTTCCCATCCTGTTTTTCTTCTTTGCGCTGATTAAGCTCAAACTGAAAGGATACGTCGCCGCCTCATGGACGGTGGCAATCGCCCTTGCCGTGGCTTTGCTGTTCTATAAAATGCCGGTCGCTAACGCGCTGGCCTCGGTGGTTTATGGCTTCTTCTACGGGTTGTGGCCCATCGCGTGGATCATTATTGCAGCGGTGTTCGTCTATAAGATCTCGGTGAAAACCGGGCAGTTTGACATCATCCGCTCGTCTATTCTTTCGATAACCCCTGACCAGCGCCTGCAAATGCTGATCGTCGGTTTCTGTTTCGGCGCTTTCCTTGAAGGAGCCGCAGGCTTTGGCGCACCGGTAGCAATTACCGCCGCATTGCTGGTCGGTCTGGGCTTTAAACCACTGTACGCCGCCGGACTGTGCCTGATTGTTAACACCGCGCCAGTGGCATTTGGTGCGATGGGTATTCCGATTCTGGTCGCCGGGCAGGTAACAGGCATCGACAGCTTTGAGATTGGTCAGATGGTGGGGCGTCAGCTGCCGTTTATGACCATTATCGTGCTGTTCTGGATCATGGCGATTATGGACGGCTGGCGCGGTATCAAAGAAACCTGGCCTGCGGTCGTGGTTGCGGGCGGGTCGTTTGCCATCGCTCAATACCTCAGCTCTAACTTTATTGGGCCGGAACTGCCAGACATTATCTCTTCGCTGGTATCGCTGCTCTGTCTGACACTGTTCCTCAAACGCTGGCAACCCGTGCGCGTATTCCGCTTCGGTGACTTAGGGGCGTCACAGGTTGATATGACGCTGGCTCACACAGGTTACACGGCAGGTCAGGTGCTGCGCGCCTGGACACCGTTCCTGTTCCTGACCGCCACCGTAACGCTGTGGAGTATCCCGCCGTTTAAAGCCCTGTTCACTTCAGGCGGTGCGCTGTATGAGTGGGTGATCAACATTCCGGTGCCGTACCTCGATAAACTGGTTGCCCGTATGCCGCCAGTGGTCAGCGAAGCGACAGCGTATGCCGCCGTGTTTAAGTTTGACTGGTTCTCTGCCACTGGCACCGCCATTCTGTTTGCTGCCCTGCTCTCGATTGTCTGGCTGAAGATGAAACCATCTGACGCTATCAGCACCTTCGGCAGCACGCTGAAAGAACTGGCTCTGCCTATCTACTCCATCGGCATGGTGCTGGCGTTCGCCTTTATCTCGAACTATTCCGGTTTGTCATCAACACTGGCGCTGGCACTGGCGCACACCGGTCATGCATTCACCTTCTTCTCGCCGTTCCTCGGCTGGCTTGGGGTATTCCTGACCGGGTCGGATACGTCATCTAATGCTTTGTTTGCCGCTTTGCAGGCTACCGCCGCACAACAAATTGGCGTTTCTGACCTGTTGCTGGTTGCTGCCAACACCACCGGTGGTGTCACCGGCAAAATGATCTCTCCGCAATCTATCGCTATCGCCTGTGCGGCGGTAGGCCTGGTGGGCAAAGAGTCTGATTTGTTCCGCTTTACTGTCAAACACAGCCTGATCTTCACCTGTATGGTGGGCGTGCTCACCACGCTTCAGGCCTATGTCTTAACGTGGATGATTCCTTAATGATTGTTTTACCCAGACGCCTGTCAGACGAGGTTGCCGATCGTGTGCGGGCGCTGATTGATGAAAAAAACCTGGAAGCGGGCATGAAGTTGCCCGCTGAACGTCAACTGGCGATGCAACTCGGCGTGTCGAGAAATTCACTGCGCGAGGCGCTGGCGAAACTGGTAAGCGAAGGTGTGCTGCTCAGTCGACGTGGCGGCGGGACGTTTATTCGCTGGCGTCATGACACATGGTCGGAGCAAAACATCGTCCAGCCGCTGAAAACGCTGATGGCCGATGATCCGGATTACAGTTTCGATATTCTGGAAGCCCGCTACGCCATTGAAGCCAGCACCGCATGGCATGCAGCAATGCGCGCCACACCTGGCGAAAAAGAAAAGATTCAGCTTTGCTTTGAAGCAACGCTAAGTGAAGACCCGGATCTCGCCTCACAAGCGGACGTTCGTTTTCATCTGGCGATTGCCGAAGCTTCACATAACATTGTGTTGCTGCAAACCATGCGCGGTTTCTTCGATGTCCTGCAATCCTCTGTGAAGCATAGCCGCCAGCGGATGTACCTGGTACCCCCGGTTTTTTCTCAGCTGACCGAACAACATCAGGCGGTCATTGACGCCATTTTTGTCGGTGATGCTGACGGGGCGCGTAAAGCAATGATGGCGCACCTTAGCTTTGTTCACACCACCATGAAACGATTCGATGAAGATCAGGCTCGCCATGCACGAATTACCCGCCTGCCTGGTGACCATAATGAGCATTCGAGGGAGAAAAACGCATGATTATTTCCGCAGCCAGCGATTATCGCGCCGCAGCGCAACGCATTCTGCCGCCGTTCCTGTTTCACTATATGGATGGGGGGGCATATTCTGAATACACCCTACGCCGCAACGTGGAAGATTTGTCAGAAGTGGCGCTGCGCCAGCGTATTCTGAAAAACATGTCTGACTTAAGCCTGGAAACGACGCTGTTTAATGAGAAATTGTCGATGCCGGTGGCGCTAGGTCCGGTAGGTTTGTGTGGCATGTATGCGCGACGCGGCGAAGTTCAGGCTGCCAAAGCCGCGGATGCGCATGGCATTCCGTTTACTCTCTCGACGGTTTCCGTTTGCCCGATTGAAGAAGTCGCTCCAGCTATCAAACGTCCGATGTGGTTCCAGCTTTATGTGCTGCGCGATCGCGGCTTTATGCGTAACGCACTGGAGCGAGCAAAAGCCGCGGGTTGTTCGACGCTGGTTTTCACCGTGGATATGCCAACGCCGGGAGCGCGTTATCGTGATGCGCATTCTGGGATGAGCGGCCCGAACGCGGCAATGCGCCGCTATTTGCAGGCGGTGACGCATCCGCAATGGGCGTGGGATGTGGGCCTGAACGGTCGTCCGCATGATTTAGGTAATATCTCGGCTTACCTCGGCAAACCGACCGGACTGGAAGATTACATCGGCTGGCTGGGGAATAACTTCGATCCGTCCATCTCATGGAAAGACCTTGAGTGGATCCGCGATTTCTGGGATGGCCCGATGGTGATCAAAGGGATCCTCGACCCAGAAGATGCGCGCGATGCAGTACGTTTTGGTGCTGATGGAATTGTGGTTTCTAACCACGGTGGCCGCCAGCTGGACGGTGTGCTCTCTTCTGCCCGTGCACTGCCTGCTATTGCAGATGCCGTGAAAGGTGATATCGCCATTCTGGCAGATAGCGGAATACGTAACGGGCTTGATGTCGTGCGTATGATTGCGCTCGGTGCCGACACCGTACTGCTGGGTCGTGCTTTCCTGTATGCGCTGGCAACAGCGGGCCAGGCGGGTGTAGCTAACCTGCTAAATCTGATCGAAAAAGAGATGAAAGTGGCAATGACGCTGACTGGCGCGAAATCGATTAGCGAAATTACGCAAGATTCGCTGGTGCAGGGGCTGGGTAAAGAGTTGCCGGCGGCATTGGCTCCGATGGCGAAAGGGAATGCAGCTTAAGGGTTAGACGAATATCTGCTATCCTGCCCCCGCACTAAGGGGGCAGTATGCTAAACATCGTACTTTACGAACCAGAAATTCCGCCAAATACTGGCAACATCATCCGTCTTTGCGCTAATACCGGCTTTCGTCTGCATATCATCGAACCAATGGGATTTGCCTGGGACGATAAGCGCCTGCGCCGCGCGGGGCTGGACTATCACGAGTTTACAGCCGTTACGCGTCATCATGACTATCGCGCGTTCCTTGAAGCAGAAAATCCCCAGCGCCTGTTTGCCCTCACCACGAAAGGTACGCCTGCTCACAGCGCCGTAAGCTATCAGGATGGCGATTATCTGATGTTCGGCCCGGAAACACGCGGCCTGCCAGCGAGCATTCTTGATGCCCTGCCCGCTGAACAAAAAATTCGTATTCCAATGGTGCCGGACAGCCGCAGCATGAACCTGTCCAATGCGGTGTCGGTCGTGGTGTATGAAGCCTGGCGGCAGTTGGGGTATCCGGGAGCGGTATTGAGAGATTAGTTACTGTAGGCCGGATAGATGATTACATCGCATCCGGCACGATCACAGGACATCAGATCCCATCACCATACTCAAACGTATGGTTAATGCCGTTGAAATGCTGATCCATATCCATTGACGGTTTATCGCTATCCGGCTTGCCGACAATGCGTGCCGGAACGCCAGCGGCAGTAGTGTGCGGCGGCACCGGTTGCAGCACCACGGAACCTGCGCCAATCTTCGCGCCGCGCCCAACTTCAATATTGCCGAGAATTTTCGCGCCCGCGCCAATCATCACACCTTCACGAATTTTCGGGTGACGGTCGCCACCAGATTTACCCGTACCGCCAAGCGTCACAGATTGCAGAATCGATACGTCGTTTTCAATCACCGCCGTTTCACCAACGACGATGCCTGTCGCGTGGTCGAGCATGATACCGCGACCAATTTTTGCTGCCGGGTGAATATCAACCTGGAACGTCACAGAAACCTGGTTTTGCAGAAAAATAGCCAGTGCGCGACGCCCCTGATTCCACAACCAGTGACCGATGCGATACGCCTGCAAAGCATGAAAACCCTTCAGGTATAGCAACGGGGTTGAGTATTTATCCACCGCCGGGTCACGGGTACGCACCGCCTGAATATCACAGGCCGCAGAGGCGATCATTTCCGGGTCGGCGGCGTAGGCTTCTTCCACCACTTCACGGATAGCAATAGCCGGCATAATGGGCGATGACAGCTTGTTCGCCAGCATGTAGCTCAGTGCACTGCCAAGGTTTTCGTGCTTGAGTAGCGTCGCGTGGTAAAAACTGGCCAGCATTGGCTCACAGTCCGCCAGCGTTCTGGCTTCAGCTTTAATATTGTTCCAGACAATTTCCAGTTCTTCACACGACATTGCTTACTCCACACGATGAGATAATGACCGACCCGTTCTGCGCGGGCCGGGTCATAGTGGTAACAAAGGTTCCCTGGGTTTAGTGGCTGCTGCGCTCGTCCTTGCGTGCACGACCTAGTAAAGTCAATGCTGCCTCGCGCGCGTTTTTTCCGCAATATAATACTTGATAAATTTCCTCGGTTATTGGCATTTCAACGCCGAAGCGATGCGCCAGTTCGCGGACTTCTTTCGTATTGCGGTAGCCTTCCACCACTTGACCAATTTTCTCCTGCGCGCTTTGTACATCCATGCCCTGACCGAGCATCATGCCAAAACGGCGGTTACGCGACTGGTTGTCGGTACAGGTAAGCACCAGATCGCCCAGCCCCGCCATGCCCATAAAGGTGGCAGGATCGGCACCCAGCGCCGCGCCAAGACGCGACATTTCAGCCAGTCCACGGGTGATCAGCGCCGTACGCGCATTCGCGCCAAAACCGATACCGTCGGACATCCCCGCGCCAATGGCAATGACGTTTTTCACCGCGCCGCCAAGCTGCACACCGATGAAATCCGGGTTGCTGTAAACGCGGAAACTTTTGCCACAGTGCAGCAATTGCTGGAGGTCATCGGCAAAGGTCTGGTCCGTCGAGGCCAGCGAAATGGCCGTCGGTAAACCTGCCGCCAGTTCTTTCGCAAACGTTGGGCCAGAGATAACCGCCAGCGGAATTTGATCGCCTAAGGCCTCACGCGCCACGTCCTGTAACAGACGTCCGGTTTCTGCTTCCAGCCCTTTGGTCGCCCACACCAGACGCGCATCAGGACGCATCAGCGGTTTAATCTGGCGCAGCACTTCACCAAAGACATGGCTGGGTACGACGACGAGAATATTACGGCTGGCTGCCAGCGCAGTGGCGAGATCGCTTTCAAGATGGAGCGTATCGGGAAAAGGCACATCGGGGAGAAACGCGGCGTTACAGCGGTCGCGTTCAGGCGTTGCGATATGTTCAGGGTCATGGCCCCAGAGGACAACCTCGTGGCCATTTCTTGCCAGGGTGATGGCAAGAGCGGTGCCGTACGAGCCGGCACCGATCACAGTCATTGAAGCATTACGTTGGTTCATCAGGCATCCTGATGTTCTTCAGTACCTTCGCCAGCCTGCTGCTGCAAATAGTTCATGAACAGCGCATCGAAGTTAACCGGCGCAAGGTTCAGTTGCGGGAATGTACCGCGGGATACCATGCTGGTGATGCACTCACGAGCATACGGGAACAGAATGTTCGGGCAGTATGCGCCCAGGCAATGTGCCATCTGGGTGCCTTCGATACCCGCGATGGAGAAAATACCGCCCTGCTGAACTTCACACAGGAACGCGGTTTCTTCGCCCAGGGAGGCCGTTACGGTAACACGCAGTACCACTTCGTAAACGTCATCTGCCAGTTGAGTAGATGCCGTATCCAGATCAAGTTTAACTTCTGGTTGCCTATCTTTCTGGAAAACGTGCGGCATGGCTTTATCTCGGAAGAG
>OJVX01000027.1_pt1 | contig 11958 bp, 9 predicted proteins | sample 1600241 | NCBI WGS metagenome assembly OJVX01 (sample SAMN04436850, study PRJEB24849) | human gut metagenome | biome: human gut; feature: NICU; material: stool | host: Homo sapiens | place: USA: Saint Louis, MO | collected 2011-10-07
ACAGGAAACGTGTCACGGAAAGGACAACCCGCCGCATCAGTCCGAGGTTCGCCAGCGCGATATCGGTCGCCGCGCTGAAGCCGCCCCCGTCCGGGGAGACGATCACGTGCTCCAGCTGACAGAACGTTTCCAGGCTAAGCCCAGGCCGCAGCGCCGAATGTTCCGCCCGGCCAGCCAGCACGTAGCGTTCGCGAAACAGCAGGCGCTGATGCAGCCCCGGCGGCGCGCCCTCGCGGGTATGAAAGAAAAGATCTACTGTATCGCTGGCCGCCTGCTGCTCCAGCCGCGCCGGCTGCAGTTCGAATACCGCCAGCCGACTGCCGGGAGAGGCCTGGCGTAACCCAGCCAGCATCGGCAGGAGGATCGCCGAGGCCATATAGTCCGTCGCCGCCACCCGCCAGGTCTCCGCCGCCGTGGCCGGATCAAAAGGGCTGACCGGCGCCACCGCCTGCTCCAGCGCGGCTAATGCGGCGCGCAGCGGCTGGCGAAGCTCATCGGCGCGGGCGGTGGGCTGCATGCCGCGCGGGCCCGGCATCAGCAGCGGATCGGCGAAAATCTCCCGCAGCCTGGCGAGCTGAATACTTACCGAGGGCTGCGACAGATTCAGCCGCTGCGCCGCCCGGGTAACGTTGTTTTCGCTAAGCAGCACATCCAGGGTGCGCAACAGATTGAGATCCAGACGCTGTAAATTAATCACGACTATACCGGGAATTTAAGTAATTAATTTCTACTATAGCGTCAGCTTTCCTACTCTGCAGCTCTCCATACGCCAGAGGTGATATTATGAAAGTACTGCTGATTTACGCCCATCCGGAACCGCGCTCGCTCAATGGCGCGCTGAAAAATTTCGCCGTCCGCCATCTGCAGCAGGCCGGGCATGAAGTGCAAGTCTCCGATCTCTACGCCATGCGCTGGAAGGCCGGGTATGACGCCGACGACAGCGGCGCCCCGCCGGTCGGCGAGTTCTGGCGGCCGACCCTCGATTCCAAACAGGCCTTTGCCCAGGGCACCCAAAGTGCGGATATCGCAGCCGAGCAGGAAAAGCTGCTGTGGGCCGATACGGTGATTTTCCAGTTCCCGCTATGGTGGTTCTCGATGCACGCCATCATGAAGGGCTGGATCGACAGGGTGTACGCCTGGGGCTTTGCCTATGGCGTCGGCGAGAACAGCGACAGCCTCTGGCGGGCTCGCTACGGGGAAGGCACTTTCGTCGGCAAGCGGGCGATGCTGATCGTCACCGCCGGCGGCTGGGCGGAACACTATTCACCGCGCGGGATCAATGGCCCCATCGACGACATCCTGTTCCCCATTCAGCACGGTATGCTGTTCTACCCCGGCTTTGAGGTGCTTCCGCCGCTGGTGTTCTACCGCACGGATAAAACCGATGCCGGGCAGTTCGCCGATCAGTGCGCCGCCCTGGCCGAGCGGCTGGACACGCTGTGGCAAACCGAGCCCATTCCATTCCGCCGCCAGAATCATGGCGATTATCTGATCCCGTCGCTGACGCTGCGCCCGGAGCTGGCGCCAGGGCAAAGCGGCCTGGCGGTGCATTTGCGTAGCGAATAACTGGCTATCCCGTCTTCGCCCCCGAGGACGGGTCATTTACCCGGCTCTCTCCAGTCCCAGCATGCCTCGCGCCTGGATAAAGCACAGCAGCAATACGCCCCACAGCGCCATCGTCAGATAGGGGCTGATACCGAGGATATTGAACCCACTCTCAATAATCTGCAGCAGGAACAGCGCGAGCACCATCCCAACGCTGCGCCCGCTACCGCCATCCGGATTCACGCCGCCAAGCACCGCCGCGAGGATCGACACCAGCAAATACGATTCCCCATAAGATGCTTTGGCTGAGTTCAGCTTCGACATCATCAGAAACGCAGCCACCGCGCAGAGCAGGGCCGAGATGACATATACCCACATCAACACCCGCCGGGTATTGATCCCGGAATAATGGGTCGCCCGTTCGTTGGATCCGATCAACATGATCGCCCGACCCAGCGGGCTTTTCTCCAGCAGCACCCACAGCCCGGCCGCCACCACCGCAAAAAGCCACATTGGCAGCGGAATACCGAACCACTGGGCGTGATTCAGCCACAGCACCCACTGCGGATAGTTAGCGATGGCGCTGCCGCCGGTGATCAGAATATTTATCCCTTTGAGCAGGGTCATCATGCCAAGGGTAGCCAGGATCGGCGAAACGCGGATCCCGGCGATCAATATCCCGTTGCACAGGCCAATGATCATCGCCGCCCCTCCGCCGGCCAGCAGCGTCGCCAGCGCGGTAGCGCCCCCAGGCGGATAGCTCGTCGCCACCCAGGCCATCACCAGCGAGCAGGCGTTAGCCGTCGCGATAATTGACAAATTAATGCCGCCGCAAAGCATAGTCATGGCCATCGCCAGCGCCAGGATCCCCAGCACCGGCATTTGCGAGGCAATCGACTGGAAATTGCTGACAGACCAGAAGATGTTTGGCATGGCGATGCTAAAGGCGATAACCATCAGCAGCAGCAGGCCGATCAGGTAAAACTCAACGTTGTTGCGCCACGATTTTTTCATAACAAGCTCCGGTTCTGATGCTGGCTCCATGCCGTTACGCTGATGCTGACGACGATGATCGCCCCAGTGATCAGGGGCTGCCAGTAGGACGAGACCCCTAGCAGGGTCAGGCCGTTCTGCATCACCGCCAGTAAATTCACCCCCAGCAGCGTACCGGTGAGAGTTCCGCGCCCGCCAATCAGGCTGGTGCCGCCCAGCACCACCGCCGCCAGCACCGTCAGCTCATAGCCCAGCAGTGAATCCGGCGCAACGGTCATCACTGTCCACGCCTGCACGACACCTGCGGCCCCCGACATTAGCCCCATATAGCCATAAACGAACAGCTGCAGGCGGAGCACGCTGAAGCCGACGCGGCTGGCGGATTCCCGGTTGCCGCCCATGGCATAGATCTTGCGGCCAACGGTAGTGAAATTCATGATAAACGCGGTCAACAGCACCACGACGATCATCGTCAGCAGCGGCAGCCCCAGGCCGTAATCGTAACCATCGGCATCGGTATATTTGAACAGCATAACCCCCTTTTCAAACCACGGAGGGAAGTCGTAGAGCCAGACACCTTTGCTTAACCACAGCAGCAAACCGTAGAAAATGTTGAGCGTAGAAATGGTGATAATGATCGAGGGGACCCGCAGACGATTAACCAACAGCGCGTTCACCAGCCCCAGCAGCACGCCGATGCCGCCGGCAAGCACAAAAGCCACCGCGAAGTTGCCGCCTACTTTTTGCAGCATCACCACCATGCCGTACTGGGCGATAATGGTCATAGCCGGGAAGGAGATATCAATCCCGCCGGCGATCAGCACCACGAACAGACCACAGGCGAGAATGGTCAGCATCGCATAGTTATTAGCGAGGTCGTAAAGATTGCCGAAAGTGAAAAATTCCTCACTGCGCCAGCCCAGCAGCAGGCACAGCGCAATAATGAACATGCCTAACCAGAATTCATGTCGTTTCAACAGATTAGCCATTGACCACCTCCGCTATCTGCTGCTGGGTACTGCTGTCCGGCAGGAAGCTATGGGTCAACTCGCCCTGCTTCATCACCAGGATGCGATGACTCTGGTACCACGCCTCTTCAATCTCGTCGCAAATCATCAGCACGGCGATACCATGGGCAGCCAAATCGCTGATGATATGATAGATCCCGGCTTTGTTTGCGATATCCACCCCCACGGTTGGGCTATCGAGGATCAGCAGCTTAGGAGAGATCGCCAGCCATTTGGCGATAGAAACGCGCTGGGCATTACCACCGGAGAGGGTATTCACCGGCAGATGCGTATCCGGCGCCTTAATGGTCAACGCGTTGACCATTCTTGCGACCAGCTGCTGAGCTTTACTATCACTCAATAGTCCGCAAGCGCCTTTCACTTTATGAAACACGGTGCTGATAATGTTGTTTTCAATCGACTGACTCATCACCAGGCCGCGCGACATACGGTCCTCGGAGACATAGCCGATACCGTGGCGGATAGCGTCCTGATTGCTACGCAACCGCACCGGCTGGCCATTTATCAGGATCTCGCCGCTGTCAGGGCGGGTCATGCCGAAAAGGCTCAGGCACAGCTCTGTTCGCCCGGCGCCCAACAGGCCGACTATCGACACCACTTCTCCGGCTTCGACCTTCAGGGAGACGTTATGATATTCCCCTTTGCGGCTGAGATTGCGCACCTCCAGCACCGGCGTACTGCCCTGCCCCTGCCACAGATCGCGCACCTGATAGTCAAACTCCTGGCCCGTCATCAGAAAACCGAGCCGGCGGGTGGTTACCTCTGCCGCCGGCAGGTGCCGACCAGATTGCCATCCTTCAGCACGCTGATGCGGTCCGATACGGCCATGACCTCTTCCAGACGGTGGCTTACGAAGACGATGCAGATCCCCCTCTCACGCAGCTGGCGCACCACATGCAATAGTCCCTCCACTTCCTGATGGGTCAATGAGGCCGTGGGTTCATCCATAATGATAAGCCGGGCATCCTGCGCCAGCGCGCGGCAGATAGCCACCAGCTGACAGCGAGCGATGGAGAGCGATTCCACGGCGGCATCCAGCGGCAGCGAGACGTTAATACTGCGCATCGCCTGCTCCGCACTGCGTCGCAGTTCGCTGCGCCTCACCAGTACGCCGCGATGATAGTGGTTTATAGCAATGTTCTCCCACACGCTGAGATTGGGAAACAGCGACAGATCCTGATAAATCACCTGGATCCCATGGGCGACAGAGGCCGCTGGCGTCAGTTTGGGCCACGTCTTGCCGCCCAGCGTCATCGCTGCGCCCTCATCCGGGCGATAGACGCCAGAGATAATTTTGATCAACGTCGACTTCCCGCAACCGTTCTGCCCGGCCAGGCAGTGCACTTCTCCGGGCATAAAGTCGATGCTGATATCATTGAGCGCGCGGTTGGCGTGGAAGGTTTTGCTGACGTGTCGAAGGGAAAGGAAAGGTTCCATAGCATCCCCTGGCTGGGTAAGCCGGGGCGGCAGGCGCCCCGGAAGGTGGATTAGTAGAGCGAATCAATATTGTCTTTATTTACCCGCAGCACTTTATGGAAGCGGATAATATGCTTGTCGCTATCGACTTCCGCTTTACCGAGCTCTTTCAGTTCAAATCCCGGCTCAATGGTTTTGCCGTTCAGCAGGGGGCTGGCGACGGCCGCGAGGGCATAGCCGGCGGGCGCCGGATCGTTGGTGATCCCTTCGGTAATATCGCCGCTCTTAATAAGAGAAGCCGCCTGCGAGGGGATCATCATCCCGTAGACCGCGACTTTATTTTTCGCACGCTTCTCTTTCACCGCGCGCCCCGCGCCAATCGGGCCATTCGAACCAAAAGAGACCACCGCTTTCAGATCCGGGTAAGTTTTCATCAGATCGAGCGTGGTACGGCGGGAATCATCAACACTTTCCGCCACCGGCATTCGGCGGGTGACTTCATGCATGTCCGGGTAATGTTCTTTTTGGTATTTCACCAGCAGATCGGCCCACAGGTTGTGCTGCGGTACCGTAAGGCTACCGACATAGATAACGTAGCCGCCTTTGCCCCCCATCCGCTTGGCCATATGCTCCACGTATTCAGCAGCGAACTTCTCGTTATTGATGATCTCCACATCCCAGTTGGCGCTCGGCTGCCCGGGCGATTCGTTGGTCAGCACCACGATGCCGGCGTCACGGGCTTTTTTGAATACCGGCTCCAGCACGTTGGCATCGTTAGGCACGATAGTGATGGCATCCACTTTACGTGCAATCAGGTCCTCAATAATTTTCACCTGCTGCGGCGCATCGGTGCTGGACGGCCCTACCTGGGAGGCGTTGAGGTTAAACTCTTTCCCGGCCTGGACTACCCCTTCACCCATCCGGTTAAACCATGGCATGCCGTCCACTTTTGAAATATTGACTACGGTTTTTTCCGCCGCATATACCGGCGCGGAAATAAGCGCAGCCCCCAACAGCAATGATGAAAAAATATTAACGACCAGACGTTTATGCATAATAATTAGCCTCAATACGTTGTAGTCAGACAGGGGTATGACGCAAAGCGGAAAAATAGTTAGTAATTGTAATAATGTTAATAATTTAGAAGAGAATAAACACAAGCTGTAACAGCAGACAGGTAATATTCAGCTATAAATATGGATAATAATACTATAATCCTGTGGCGTGAGCTTTTTCACAAAAAAAATGCAACATAGTTTGTTGTTCCAGAATAATGATCGGGTCGCAGAGAAAATATATTTTTCCCGCTTCGTTATTTACCGAAAAACAATCACATAAATAACATCAGGAAAAGTATGTGATTTTTGATTGCGCCTCCAGCCCCTTCCGTGGCAGGATACTCCCTATGAACAGAAACGTTATCGTTACCTATCCCCGCCGTTGGTGGCTGCCTGCATAACAGGCGGCACGATACACGTTTCCATTTTCAAAGCCGCCGGAAGGCGGCTTTGGTGTTTTCAGGACGTCTTTCGGCTGAACAGTCTGATAAGGAGTCCCTGATGAACCATCCACAAACCATCCTCACCGGCGACCGCCCGACCGGCCAACTTCATCTTGGCCACTACGTCGGCTCGCTGCGCCAGCGCGTCGCGCTGCAGCATAACCACCAGCAATTTATCCTGATCGCCGACCTGCAAGGGCTCACGGACAACGGCAGCAATCCGCAAAAAATCAGCCACCATATCCTCGAAGTCATGGCCGATTATCTGGCCGTCGGCATCGACCCCAGGCTCACCACTATTTGCCTGCAGTCCGCCCTGCCGGCGCTGGCGGAGCTCAGCGCGCTGTATATGAATATCGTCACCGTCGCCCGCGTAGAACGTAATCCGACGGTCAAAAATGAGATTGCCCAGAAGGGATTCGCCCGCTCGCTACCGGTGGGTTTTCTTGCCTATCCGATTAGCCAGGCGGCCGATATCACCGCGTTCAAGGCCGAACTGGTGCCGGTGGGCGACGATCAGCTACCGATGATTGAGCAGACCAACGAGATCGTCCACAAGATGAATAGCCTCACCGGCGAGCCGGTGCTGCGCCACTGCAAGGCGCTACTCAGCGAAGTGAGTCGCCTGCCGGGCGTCGATGGCAACGCCAAAATGTCGAAATCGCTGGGCAATACGCTGACGTTATCGGCCACAGAGGAGGAGATCCACCACGCGGTCAGCGCGATGTATACCGACCCGACGCACCTGAGAGTCAGCGATCCGGGGCATGTCGAGGGCAACGTGGTGTTTACCTATCTCGATGCATTCCACAGCGATAAGGTGCGGGTGGCAGAGATGAAAGCCCACTATCAGCGCGGCGGGCTGGGCGATCGCCAGTGTAAGAATGAGCTGGAAACCTGCCTGCAGACGCTACTGGCGCCGATCCGCGAACGCAGGGCCACTTTTATTCAGGATAAAGGGATGCTGCTGGAGCTGCTGCGCCAGGGCAGCGAACGCGCCCACCACCTCACACAGCAGACGCTGCATGAGGTGAAGCGTGGGCTGGGTCTGCCTGTGCTGTTCTGAGATGGTGAAATACTCCCTGTGCGGATAATTTTGTTAACACGCCGACAAGACCCTGTCTTTCGTATGGACAATATCGCCCCGGCTGTTACTATCGCGTTAACGGTAGCTCTCACTATGCGTGTTTCATTAAGGCCAGGATCGCTGATGATGACCACATAAGTAGCCCAGCGAGCGGCTGCGCATCGGCGCGGCAGAGCGCGGCGTCAGCGGCCCTCCCTCCACTTTTTCGTCCTTCGCAAGAAGGACGCTCCGCCCGCCGGAGGAAACACGCGCACCACTCAGCACAGGGAATCAAGCGAGTCGCGTATGGACAAAATAAAGAAACGTTGGGCAGGGTATTTTGTCGGCTTACTGGTGGTGCTCGCCGCCGCCGCATGGTGGCTGCTGCGCCCGCCGGGACTCCCGGCGGGGTTTGCCAGCAGCAACGGCCGAATCGAAGCCACCGAAGTTGATATTGCCAGTAAAATCGCCGGGCGTATCGACACCATTCTGGTCAAAGAGGGTCAGTTCGTGCACCAGGGAGAGGTGCTGGCGAGAATGGATACCCGGGTACTGAACGAGCAGCGTCTTGAAGCCGCCGCGCAAATCAAGGAAGCGGAAAGCGCGGTCCTGGCCGCCAGAGCCTTGCTCGATCATCGACAAAGTGAAATGCGTGCCAGCGAAGCGGTAGTGAAGCAGCGCCAGGCGGAGCTGGATTCCACGGCGAAACGCCATGTTCGCTCCAACACCCTCTCCCAGCGTGGCGCCGTCTCCGCCCAGCAGCTGGATGACGATCGCGCGGCCGCAGAGAGCGCCCGCGCGGCGCTGGAATCGGCGAAAGCCCAGGTCTCCGCCGCCCGCGCCGCCATCGAAGCTGCCCGCACCAGCATTATTCAGGCGCAAACCCGAGTCGACGCCGCCCAGGCGCCCGAGCGGCGGATCCTCGCCGATATTGACGATAGCGAGCTGAAAGCCCCCCGCGATGGCCGCATTCAGTATCGCGTCGCTGAGCCAGGCGAAGTCCTGGCCGCCGGTGGCCGGGTACTGAACATGGTCGATCTCGCCGATGTCTATATGACCTTTTTTCTGCCCACCGAACAGGCAGGTCTGCTGGCGCTCGGCAGCGAAGCGCGCTTGGTCCTTGATGCCGCGCCGGATCTGGTGATCCCGGCCAATATCAGCTTTGTCGCCAGCGTCGCCCAGTTCACGCCGAAAACGGTCGAGACCAGCGACGAGCGCCTGAAGCTAATGTTCCGCGTCAAAGCGCGTATCCCGCCGGAGCTGCTGGCGCAACACCTGGAGTATGTCAAAACCGGCCTGCCCGGTATGGCTTACGTACGGCTGGATAAACAACAACCCTGGCCTGAAGCCCTGGCGGTGAGGTTGCCGCAATGAAACTAACGCCGCAGGATACCTCGCCCCCCGTCGCCCTGCTGGAACATGTTGGTCAGCAGTTTGGCGCCACCATCGCGCTGCGCGATATCAGTCTGGCGATCCCGGCACGGCGTATGGTTGGCCTGATTGGCCCGGACGGCGTCGGCAAATCGAGCCTGCTTTCGCTGATCGCCGGGGCGCGGACCATCGAGCAGGGGAACGTGATGGTGCTTGGCGGCGATATGCGCGATGTGCATCACCGCCGCGAGGTGTGCCCGAAAATCGCGTGGATGCCGCAGGGGCTGGGGAAAAACCTCTATCACACTCTCTCGGTGTATGAAAACGTCGACTTCTTCGCCCGCCTGTTCGGCCACGATAAAGCCGAGCGCGAACTGCGCATCAACGAGCTGCTGCAGAGTACCGGGCTGGCGCCGTTTCGCGAGCGCCCCGCCGGAAAACTCTCCGGTGGGATGAAGCATAAGCTCGGCCTGTGCTGCGCGCTGATCCACGATCCGCAGCTGCTGATCCTTGATGAACCGACCACCGGCGTCGATCCCCTCTCCCGGGCGCAGTTCTGGGAGCTTATCGACAGTATTCGCCAGCGCCAGCCGGCGATGAGCGTGCTGGTGGCCACCGCCTACATGGAAGAGGCCGAGCGCTTTGACTGGCTGGTGGCGATGAACGCCGGCGAGGTGCTGGCGACCGGCAGCGCCGCAGAGCTCAAAGCCCAGACCGGCAGCCAGACCCTGGAGCAGGCGTTTATCGCCCTGCTGCCAGAAGCACAGCGTCGGGCGCATAGGGCGGTAGTTATCCCACCGCGCGACAGCCGTGAGGAAGAGATCGCCATCGAAGCGCGCGGCCTGACCATGCGCTTCGGCAACTTTGTTGCCGTCGACCACGTTAATTTCCGCATCGCCCGCGGTGAAATCTTCGGCTTCCTCGGCTCCAACGGCTGCGGCAAATCCACCACCATGAAGATGCTCACCGGCCTGCTGCCCGCCAGCGAAGGTGAAGCCTGGCTGTTCGGCCAGCCGGTCGACCCGAAGGATATCGCCACCCGCCAGCGGGTGGGCTATATGTCGCAGGCCTTCTCGCTCTATAGCGAGCTGACCGTCCGGCAAAACCTCGAGCTGCACGCCCGCCTGTTCCATATTCCGGACGGCGAAATCCCCGGCCGGGTGGCGGAAATGTGCGAGCGCTTTATGCTGACCGAGGTTGAAGACGCGCTTCCCGCCGATCTGCCGCTGGGGATCCGTCAGCGCCTGTCGTTAGCGGTGGCGGTCATCCATCGCCCGGAGATGCTGATCCTCGACGAGCCGCCCTCCGGCGTCGACCCGGTGGCGCGGGATATGTTCTGGCAGCTGATGGTAGACCTCGCGCGGCAGGATCAGGTGACCATTTTTATCTCCACCCACTTTATGAATGAGGCGGAACGCTGCGATCGTATCTCCCTGATGCACGCCGGCAAAGTGCTGGCCAGCGATACGCCGCAGGCGCTGGTCGAGCAGCGCGGTTCAAACAGCCTGGAAGAGGCGTTTATCGCCTGGCTTAAAGAGGCCCCGCCGTCCTCTCCAGTACCAGAAGAACCCACGTCTGCTGTGGCATCGTATTCCGGACACACGGCTCCACGGCAGGCCTTCAGTCTTCGCCGGCTGTTTAGCTATAGCCGCCGCGAGGCGCTGGAGCTGCGCCGCGATCCGGTACGATCGACGCTGGCGCTGCTGGGGACGGTGATCCTGATGTTTATCATGGGGTATGGGATCAGCATGGACGTTGAGGATCTGCGCTTTGCCGTCCTCGACCGCGATCAAACCCTCAGCAGCCAGGGCTGGTCGCAGAACATAGCCGGTTCACGCTACTTTATCGAGCAGGCGCCGCTGCACAGCTATGACGAACTGGACCGCCGGATGCGCGATGGCGAGCTGGCGGTGGCAATAGAGATCCCGCCGAACTTTGGTCGCGATATCGCCCGCGGCACGCCGGTGCAAATCGGCGTGTGGGTGGACGGCGCGATGCCCAACCGCGCGGAAACCGTGCGCGGCTACGTACAGGCGATGCATCTGGCCTGGCTGCAGGAGATGGCCGGCCGGCAGAGCAGCCCGCAGCGCGATACCTCGCTCATCTCCATCGAGACCCGCTATCGCTACAATCCAGATGTGAAGAGCCTGCCGGCCATCGTCCCGGCGGTGATCCCGCTGCTGCTGATGATGATCCCGGCGATGCTCAGCGCCCTGAGCGTAGTGCGTGAGAAAGAGCTCGGATCGATTATCAACTTGTACGTGACGCCAACCACCCGCAGCGAATTCCTGCTCGGCAAGCAGCTGCCTTACATCGTACTGGGGATGTTTAACTTCTTCCTGCTGTGCGCGCTGTCGGTCTTTGTCTTTGGCGTCGCGCATAAGGGGAGTTTCCTGACGCTGACCCTGGCGGCGCTGCTGTATGTCACCATCGCCACTGGTCTGGGGCTGCTGATCTCAACCTTTATGAAGAGCCAAATCGCCGCTATTTTCGGTACCGCGATTATTACGCTGATCCCGGCAACCCAGTTTTCCGGAATGATCGATCCGGTGGCCTCGCTGGAAGGACCCGGGCGCTGGATTGGACAACTCTACCCGACCAGCCACTTCCTGACTATCGCCCGCGGGACCTTTTCGAAAGCGCTGAATATTAGCGATTTGTGGGGCTCATTCATTCCGATACTGATTGCGGTGCCGCTGGTGCTCGGGTTGAGCGTGCTGCTGCTGAAGAAACAGGAGGGATGATGCGCGGATTACGCAATATTTATAATCTTGGCGTCAAAGAGCTGCGCAGCCTGCTCGGTGATAAAGCGATGCTGGCGCTGATCGTGTTTGCGTTTACCGTGTCGGTGTACTCCTCGGCCACGGTGATGCCCGGTTCGCTGCACCTGGCGCCGATCGCGGTTGCTGATATGGATAAATCACAGCTCTCCTCACGCATTATTAACGCTTTTTACAGTCACTGGTTTCTTGAGCCGGAGCTGATCACCGCTGATGAGATGAACGCCGGGCTGGATGCCGGGCGCTAAACGTTCGCCA
>OJVX01000028.1_pt1 | contig 11829 bp, 10 predicted proteins | sample 1600241 | NCBI WGS metagenome assembly OJVX01 (sample SAMN04436850, study PRJEB24849) | human gut metagenome | biome: human gut; feature: NICU; material: stool | host: Homo sapiens | place: USA: Saint Louis, MO | collected 2011-10-07
GCTTATTTTTTCGGATAATCTACGAAGAATGCTCTGAGAGCGTGACATAAACTGCGGCAATATGCGTAAGCGCCAGGTTTTATCCACGGCGGGAGAGAAGCTCCCGGCCATGGGACCGGGAGCGCGCCATCAGGCGTGGGACTTTTGCGGATTCTCATCCTGGTCGACGGCAAAGCAGGCCACCAGCTGGCCGCCGTAATCCTTCAGCTGCGGCTGGAGCTGAGTGCAGGGGCCAAAGCGACGGCGACAGCGCGCGTTAAAGGCGCAGCCCGGTGGAGGATTTAGCGGGCTCGGCAGTTCGACGGTCAGCTTGATCCGCTCGCGCCGGTCGTCTGGGTTCAGACGCGGCGTCGCCGACAGCAGCGCCTGGGTGTACGGATGACGCGGATTGTTGAAGATCTGGTCTTTGGTGCCCTTCTCCACGCAGCGGCCGAGATACATCACCATCACTTCATCGGCGATGTGCTCGACGACCGACAGGTCGTGGGAGATAAACACGTAGGACAGCCCTAAATCCTGCTGCAGATCCATCATCAGGTTCAGCACCTGGGCGCGTACCGAAACGTCCAGCGCGGAGACCGGCTCATCGGCAATCACCACATCTGGATCCAGCATCAGCCCGCGAGCAATAGCGATACGCTGACGCTGACCGCCGGAGAACATATGCGGGTAGCGATCGTAATGCTCGGTTTTCAGGCCCACTTACGCCATCTTCGCCAGCGCTTTTTCTCGCCGCTGCGCTTTGCTCAGGCTGCTGTTAATCAGCAGCGGCTCCTCCAGAATCTGCCCCACTTTTTTACGCGGGTTCAGCGAACCATACGGGTTCTGGAACACAATCTGGATTTTTTGCCGCCGCAGCTTCTGCGCCTGCGGGTCGTGCTTAAGCAGATCCTGCCCCTGATAATAGAGCTCGCCGCCGGTGGGGATCTCAATCATCGTCAGCAGACGACCGAGGGTCGATTTGCCGCAGCCCGACTCCCCCACTACCGCCAGCGTTTTACCGCGCTCAAGGGTAAAGGAGACGCCGTCCAGCGCCTTCACCAGCCGTTCCGGGGCGAATAACCCCTTCTTCACCGGATAGTGTTTTTTCAGATCAATGGCCTGCAACAGCGGTTGTGGCGTGGCGGCCTTTTGCGTACTCATAATCCAGGCCTCCCGGCATCATCGAGTGGGTAGTGACATTTAGACTGGCGGCCGCCGGTCAGATCCGCGAGCGCCGGCTCTTCGCTACGGCATTTATCCGTGGCATAGGGGCAGCGCGGATTAAGCAGGCAGCCGTTGGGACGGTCATATTTCCCCGGCACCACGCCCGGCAGCGAGGCCAGACGCGCTTTATCCTGGGCGAATTCCGGCAGCGCGCGCAGCAGCGCCTGGGTATAAGGATGGCGCGGCGCGCGGAAGATATCTTTCGCGTCACCGGTCTCCACCACCTGACCCGCGTACATAACGATAATTTTATGCGCGGCTTCCGCCACCAGCGCCAGGTCGTGGGTGATCAGCACCAGCGCCATATTCTCCTGCTGCTGCAGATCCAGCAGTAGCTCAATGATTTGCGCCTGAATGGTCACGTCCAGCGCGGTGGTCGGTTCATCGGCAATCAGTAGTTTTGGCCGACAGGCAATCGCCATCGCGATCATCACACGCTGGCTCATGCCGCCGGAAAGCTGATGCGGATAGACGTCCAGCCGCGAGGCCGGATCGGGAATGCCCACCAGGTTCAGCAGGTCGATGGCCCGCTGGCGGCGGGTTTGCTTATTACCACCCTGATGTACCTTAATCGCTTCCATAATCTGGTCGCCGACTGTAAAGCACGGGTTGAGGCTGGTCATTGGATCCTGGAAGATCATCGCCACTTCCGCCCCCACCAGCTGGCGCCGCTCTTTTTCAGAGATGCGCTGCAGATCGCGGCCGTTAAATTCCAGTTTGTCCGCCATCACCCGGCCGGGATAGTCAATCAGCCCCATAATCGCCAGCGAGCTGACGGATTTACCGGAGCCGGACTCCCCGACGATACCGACCACTTCACCCTGCTTCACGCTATAGCTGATGCGGTCTACGGCGCGGAACGGCGCGTTTTCATCGCCGAAATGCACCGATAATTTATCTACATTCAATAACGCCATCTCGAACCTCTTACTGCTTCAGTTTGGGATCGAGCGCGTCACGCAGACCGTCACCCATCAGGTTAAATGCCAGCACCGTCAGCAGGATCGCCACGCCCGTGAAGGTGACTACCCACCAGGCGCTTTGCGCGAACTGCAACACGTCGGAAAGCATTGTGCCCCACTCCGGCGTCGGCGGCTGCGCGCCCATGCCGAGGAAACCAAGAGCAGCCATATCGAGAATGGCGTTAGAGAAACCGAGCGACGCCTGAACAATCAGCGGCGCAAGGCAGTTCGGGAAGATGTTAATAAACATCTGGCGCATTGCCCCGGCACCCGCCACGCGAGACGCGGTGACGTAATCGCGGTTAACTTCCACCAGCACGGCGGCGCGGGTTAAGCGCACATAATGCGGCAGCGCAACGAAGGTTAGCGCCAGCGCGGCGTTACCAATCGACGGGCCAAAAATCGCCACCAGCACCAGTGCCAGCAGTAGACTTGGCAGCGCCAGCATGATATCGACCACGCGCATGATGATGTTATCGACCAGACCGCCAAAGTAACCAGCGATCAGGCCGAGAATAACGCCCATAATCAGCGATAACACCACTACCAGACAGCCAACCAGCAGCGACAAGCGCGCGCCGTACATCAGCCGCGACAGCACATCACGCCCCACGTCATCAGTGCCCAGCAAGTGCGCCATGCTGCCGCCTTCCTGCCAGGCTGGCGGGGCGAGCAGTGCATCGCGGAACTGTTCCGCTGGGTTATAGGGTGCAATCCAGTTGGCAAAGATCGCGATAAACAGCACGATGACGACGTAAACCAGCCCGACAACCGCGCCTTTGTTGCGTTTAAAATAGTGCCAGAACTCCTGTAACGGGGTCATCGGCACCGGTGCGCTAATCACTTTATTTTCAGTAACCTGTGACATGATGTCCCCTTACTTCTTATGACGAATACGCGGGTTCACCACGCCGTACAGCAGGTCGACCAGCAGGTTGACGAGGATAATCATCGTCGCCACCAGCAATACGCCGCCCTGCACTACCGGATAATCGCGGCGTTGCAGTGCGTCAATCAACCAGCGCCCCAGACCGGGCCACGAGAAGATGGTTTCAGTCAGAATCGCCCCCGCCAGCAATGTTCCCACCTGCAGGCCGATAACGGTCACCACCGGCAGCATCGCGTTACGCAGCGCATGGACGATAATCACCCGCATCCGGGTAAGACCTTTGGCACGCGCGGTGCGGATATAATCTTCGCCCAGCACTTCCAGCATCGAGGAGCGCGTCATACGCACAATGACCGCCAGCGGAATAGTACCCAGCACAATGGCGGGCAGGATCATATGGGCGACGGCATCGATAAAGTTACCGTCTTCACCCCAGATGGCGGTGTCGATCAGCATAAAACCGGTTAACGGATTGGAATCATCGAGGAACACCATGTCGCTCACGCGACCGGAGACAGGCGTCAGGTTCCAGTGCACCGAAACCAGCATGATCAACATCATGCCCCACCAGAAAATTGGCATCGAGTAGCCGGTCAGCGCCAGGCCAACCGCTGTGTGATCGAAAATGGAACCACGTTTAACCGCAGCCAGCACACCAACCGGAATCCCGACTGCGGTCGCAAAAATCATCGCGCAGACGCCAAGTTCCAGCGTGGCCTGAAAGCGCGGCACGAACTCTTCCCATACCGGAATTCGGCTTTTCATGGAAATGCCTAAATCACCGTGCATTACGCCCCAAATGTAATGGAGATACTGCTGCCACATCGGTTTATCTAAGCCGAGTTCAGCCAGCAATTGCGCGTGACGCTCTGGGGAGATCCCACGTTCGCCCGCCATGATCATCACCGGATCGCCCGGGATCATGTGGACAAAGGCAAATGTGAGAAGGGTAATACCGATAAACGTGGGGATGACGAGTCCCAAACGTCGGAGAATAAACTGCAACATAACCCGGATTCTCTATAATGACCCGCAGCCTGGAACTGCGTGTCTGTATTGCTCACAAATCAATTCCCGCCCCTGTCGGACAGGGAATGAAGTATTGCTGCCGGATGGCACTGTACGCAGAGGCACAGCGCCACCGGGTATGCAGATTGTTGACAAAGAGCGCTTTGTTTATGCCGGATGCGGCGTAAACGCCTTATCCGACCTACAAAATCGTGCAAACTCAATACATTGCAGAGTTTTCGTAGGCCTGATAAGCGGAGCGCATCAGGCAGTTTTGCCTTTGCCATCAGTCTTGTATGGCTTTAATTATTCGATAGAGACGTTTTCGAAGTGATGTTTGCCTAATGGATCAACCACATAGCCTTTAACTTCTTTGCGTACCGGTTCAAACACGGTGGAGTGAGCGATGATCAGTGCCGGAGCCTGATCGTGCATCACGACCTGTGCTTGTTTGTACAGTTCAACACGTTTATTGTGGTCGTCGGTAGCACGCGCCGGTTGAATCAGATCTTCAAACGGTTTGTAGCACCATTTTGAGTAGTTGGAGCCTTGTTCAGAGGCGGCGCAGCTGAACAGGGTGGCGAAGAAGTTATCCGGATCCCCGTTATCGCCAGTCCAGCCCATCATTACCGTCTGATGCTCGCCATCTTTCGCACGCTTGAGGTACTCACCCCATTCGTAGGTGACGATTTTGGCCTGCACGCCCACTTTCGCCCAGTCTGCCTGAATCATCTCCGCCATGCGGCGAGCATTCGGGTTATACGGACGTTGTACCGGCATTGCCCACAGGTCGATGGAGAAACCTTTTTCCAGACCCGCTTCTTTCAGCAAGGCTTTCGCTTTTTCAGGATCGTAAGTGTAGTCCTGAACGTCGTCGTTATAGCCCCACATGGTTGGCGGGATCAGGTTTTTCGCTGATACGCCCGCGCCCTGATAAACCGCTTTGATGATGGCGTCTTTGTTCACCGCGTAGGTCAGAGCCTGGCGAACTTTCACGTCATCCAGCGGTTTTTTCTGCACGTTATACGAGAGATAACCGACGTTCAGCCCCGGCATTTCCATCAGGTTGATGGATTTATCCTGCTTCATGCGGGCGATATCTGCCGGGTTCGGGTACGGCATCACCTGGCATTCGTTCTTCTGCAATTTCGCGTAACGCACGGAAGCGTCAGGAGTAATAGAGAAGACCAGCGTATCGATCTTCGGTTTGGTGCCCCAGTAGCCATCAAACGCTTTATAGCGAATACGGGAATCTTTCTGGTACTGCTGTAACTGGAACGGGCCGGTACCGATTGGGTTGAGGTCCAGTTTTTCCGGTGTACCGGCTTTCATCATCGCGTCAGCATATTCTTTTGACAGAATAGAGGCGAAGTCCATTGCCAGGTCAGCGAGGAACGGCGCTTCCGGGCGAGTCAGCACAAACTGAACGGTGTTATCGTCCACCTTTTTCACTTCGCTGATCAGCTCTGGTAAGCCCATGCCTTCGAAGTATTCGTAGCTGCCGCCAGAGACTTTATGGTTCGGGTTTTGCGCGTTTTTCTGACGATCGAACGAGAACACTACGTCATCGGCATTCAGTTCGCGCGTCGGTTTGAATTCTTTATTGTCGTGCCACTTCACACCTTTACGCAGATGGAAGGTATAGGTTTTACCGTCTTCGCTGACTTCCCACTTTTCAGCGAGGCCCGGGATCACTTCAGTGGTGCCGATTTTAAATTCAACCAGACGGTTATAAAGCGGTACGGAAGAGGCGTCATAGGTGGTGCCGGAGGTAAACAGATGCGGGTTAAACCCTTCCGGAGATCCTTCTGAGCAATAAACCAGAGTTTTAGCCTGAACACTTGCTGCGACGGTCATAGCCACCAGGCTGAGACCAAGCTTCAGCATCCCTGACTTTTTCAAGGAAATACGCATTATTCTGCTCCAATTGTGATGTTTGTTGTTTTAACCCTTTGCAGTGGGTTGTCGCTGCCTGACCTTTTTTGTTTTTTGCCCGGTCGGGTCAACGTTATGAGGTGGGGATGCCGTACTAATTAACATCAGTGTAACAGTGCGGATCCTCCATAAAATGCCCCTCGTGACCTACAATCTGTCAACAGAATGTGAAAACGTCAATACAGCCAACCGGGATTTACACCAACGGTGAGAATCCACAAACAAAGATTAAAAAAACTTCAAACAGCTATTTGCAGCAGAGAAATTTGTGCTACGCCAACACAACCAGAACAATCAGCTTAATATTTAGCAACATTTGGTGATTAAGTTTTATGCATTTAATGAAAAAAATCTGAGGTAAAGGTGGATATCTGAGCGATTAATACCATGAACGCTAAAACGCACAGCGGAAAATGCCAGCGCCAGCCATAAGTAACGCAAAAAAAGATTTAAGCAAATATAAAAAAAGACAATGGTTTCTGTCACAAATCCGTTAATGGATAGTGAGATATGGGGCGCAAATTTGGCAGGGAAATGTGTGGTGTGTAGATCGGATAAGGCGGTCGCGCCGAATCCGACAATGGGCCGGTACATTTGCCTGATGCGACGCTGGCGCGTCTTATCAGGCCTACGTCGAGTCGAACCTCCCCGCCCCCGGAGGTTCTCTTCCTCATGAGTTACAGATGCAAAAAAGCCTGCTCGTTGAGCAGGCTTTTCGAATTTGGTCGGTGATAGAGGATTCGAACCTCCGACCCCTTCGTCCCGAACGAAGTGCGCTACCAGGCTGCGCCAATCACCGAATGCGGGGCGCATCTTACTGCGCAGATACGCCCTCGTCAATCCCTTAATAGAAAAATGCCTTTTGATCGGCGAGAAAGTCAGCAGGCCTCTTAGTTAGTCGCCGCCTCTCTTGCCTGCGGGATGTGGCACCAGTTGTTGTTTTCGTTAATTCCACCATCCGGTGAAGTATAGCCAAGACAACCCATGATGGTGTCGTACAGCTCTACATGACGGCGTGGCACTTTCATGTCGGCTTCTTTTTTCAGCTGCGCAAATGCCTGCGCATTGACCGGATTTTCCAGATATTTATCCGACATCCAGACCATCATCGGCACACGGAACTGTTCCGGCGGTGCCAGTTCACGCGGCGTGCCGTGCAGGTGCTCGCGTTCATTAATTGACTCACCGTGGTCAGCTGCATAGAACACAATCGCTTTCTTATCGCGAACCTGATCAATCACGCTGGAAATAAAGTGATCCACATAGGTCACCGAGTTATCGTATGAGTTGATCATCTGCGCTTTGGTACAGCCGCTATCAACACCAATACATTCCGGCTTCCACTGCGCAAAGCTGCGCGGGTAACGCTGGGTGTAGTTAAAGTGTGAGCCTTTGGTATGCAGAATGATCAGATGCTTACCATCCGGGTTGCGCCCCAGCGATTGCTGCATTTCGTCTACCAGCAACATATCATCTACCGGCTTGCCACGGTTACGTGGCTCCGCACCAATCTGCTCACGATAAGCAATGTTGTCCGCCATCGTATTGCTGTAGAACCACATTTCGCTTTGCATAGCGTAGAGATCAGAACTGAATCCTAACTGCTTCAATACCGCGAAAATGTTCTGTTCTTTTAATGTGCGCTGCGGATTATCTTCTGCTCCACCCTGACGTACAAACATGCAACGCAGTGAGAGTTTGGTTGCAGTATCACAGGAGTAACCACGGAACGCCGCCAGATTTTTCTCCTGAGCCAGCTTCGGTGTGGTATTGCGTTCATAGCCGAAAATGCCCATATGATCCCAGCGCGTGGTTTCACCAATAATGAAAACGACATATGTATCATCAACGTTTTGTGGAGCCTGGTACGTAAACTTCTTCGCAGGATTAAGGAGAGAATTGTTATCGGAAGATTCATCGACCCGCGCCCAGGCATAAAGACCTAATGCCGAAAGCCAGTTTGATGGCAGATAAGAGTTCGCGACGACGCCGCCATAACTCGGCAAATCAACACCTGTCGCCCTCTCCACTTTCTTCTGCTGGATATCCAGCAAACGAATCGGTGCCCAAACCATAATACCTGCCAGTACGACGACCGCCAGGCTGCGAATACGTTGCCCTGGGGTTCGCAGTTGTCGGAGCAAGGTGTAACGACAGCGGTTATTCCAGATAAGGATAAGAGGCAACGCGCTTACGGCGATTAACCAGAGAATAAAGTTCAGACCAACAACTTCTTTTGACAGGTCGATATCGGTGGTCATGACGGATGCGATGATGCCATAACCAATGACTACATTAAGGAAGGTCATGTAATAGCTGGCACCTGCGGAAAAGAGCACCACCAGCGATGCCAGAATACGCCAGCTGCGGCGGCCAAACAGCGAAAGAAGACGCAGTAAAAAGAAGGTCACCAGTACGGTGGCGGCCAGTTCAACAACAGCAGAAATACCTTTCCAGACGGTAAAATCGTGCGCATAGCTGCCGAAGCGGCGGTAAAAAACCGCGCCATTCATAAAAAGGCCAATATAGATTGCAAGCAAGAAGCTCAGCTTCTGCTGTGTAATCGATTTGATGTATCTCATGCAAACAAACCCTGGACAAACAGGTGATAACACCCTGCTTAGTGGCTTTTCAGGCCAGGCAGGGGAAAAGTGCGGAGGTAGTCAGATAAGTAAAATCTACACGCGCGAATAAGTAGACCACAGCAAAGGGAAAAAGTGTGGGGAAAGAGTGTGCACGAAGCACAAATTTACAAAAATGCAAGTTTGAAAAGAGACTTTAGCGTTACAAAAAGCAGTAAAAAGGGCCAGTTAACTGGCCCAAATTTTACGCGTTATTGTTTATACATTTCGTTGATGCGTTTGATGCACACTGAAGCTGAAGCCCAGTAGCTCACGGCTGAGCATTAAAGGGAGCCATGCGCCTCACGCAACATTTTCTGCTCTGGCTGGCGAATGGTCGTAGAAAGCGCCAGTGACAGAATCAGCAGGGCGAAAATCACGTAGAAAGTCACATAGAATCCGCCAAACAGTGAAGCGATAATCGAACCACAAATGCTGCCGATACCGAAACCGAGGTAAATGACGCCGTAGTTTTTCGCCAGGTTATTGAGGCCGAAGAACTCACTGACCAGTGACGGGAACACCGTAATCGTGCCACCAAAGTTAAATGCCACACAGGCAATCGCTGCAAAGAACGTCACTGCATTCAATGGTGCAAACAGCAGGGCCGCCATACCCACCAGCGCAATCACCTGACCAATGGTGATAACACGGATACGGGCGATTTTGTCAGACAGAATGCCCAGCACCAGACGACCAGAAAGGTTGGCGATGGAAATAACCGTCACAGCATTGGCTGCGGAAATTGCATCAAGATGCGCCAGACTTTGAGCGATATCTTTCGCTACACCAATCACATACAGACCACTCATGCACGCAGTCAGGAACATAACCGCTAACATCCAGTACTGCGGTTTACGCATCGACTCTGCCAGGGTGTAGTCCTTCTCCACCACACCATTGCTGGTTTTCACTTCCTGCTTCGGCGCATCTTTCATTAACGTTGCGCCAAAGACAATCATCACCAGTACAATCGCGCCCCAAATAACAAAGGTTTTTTCCAGACCCACCGTTTCGAGCAGGTGCGTGTCGATAAATTTAAAACCCAGGCTGCCCAGACCATAAGAACCGATAGCAAAAGCAGAGATAAGTCCCTTACGCTCCGGAAACCACTTCACGCAGTTAGAGAGCGTCAACAGGTAACCCGCACCATCCGCCAGACCAACCAACACACCGGCGCTTAACCACAGCATCATCAGGTTGTTGGAATGTGCTGTCAGGAAGAAGCCTAATCCCAGCAAAATGCCGGAAGCCATAGTGACGCGTTTAACACCAAAACGTTCCTGCAATTTGCCCGCAACAGAAGACGAAATTGCCAGCCCCAGACTTAACAAGCCGAAAGAGAAAGCAACCTGGCTTACAGGAGCCCCCAGCTTGGCAGAAAGCGCACCGTTAAACAGACTCCAGGTATAAACCGACCCCAGAGCAAACTGGGTAATGATAGTACCGATGAGTGTCAGCCAGCGAGTACGCTGATAATTTGAAGGTGTCATGGCAGTATTCCTGCAGTAATAAAAAGGAAAAATCTCTGCTGACAACCATAACGAAGTGCGCTTTATGACTGGGGAAAAACGGCATGAAATGCCATCAGAACGGAATGAAATGCACTAGTTCAGGAATGAATGACTCGACAATTATTCGCCAAATTTATTATTTAGTAAGTTAGTCCCCACTATCGCCACATTAGTTGTTATTTATGGGTTTCAATTGTATCTATAACGTTAAAATCTGGCGCTAACCCCCATCGTATACAGAAAGCCGCTATTGTTAGTGGTATTTTCTGCCTGAGATAGCGCAGCATAGGCAGCAATATTTTGATTGAGCAACATATCAGCGCCTACGGTGACATCCAGCCAGTTGCCGTTCTGGTTTGTCGCCGTCATCCGGCTCAGGCCTGATTGCGCCTTCCAGATATTCTCGCCAAATTGCTGGTTATAGCTGATTTGCGCCCAGGGTCGAAGATCGCCAAGCCGGGAGTCAACACGCCAGCCTAAGGTACTCACGCTGGCATGCCATAACGGATCGGCCAGCGTGGTAGTACTGTCGCCAAACTCGTTATACATCGAGGTAGTTGTGCCATCGTAATGTAATGCCGCGACCGGGCCGGTTGTAACCTGCTCATATAAAGGAAAATTCCAGCCCATACTCATACTGCTGGTCACATCCACAGGGGTTTCTTCCGCCAGATTGACTTCCAGTCCCAGCGCCCTTTGGCTACTTTGAATACGTTGCGACAAAATATCGTTGTAATCAGGTTGATGATCGCTATCCCAGGTGTAACGCTCTGTGGAATGTCCGGGTTGCGTATCAACGATATATTCTTGTTGCCAGGCGTAAGCTGTGTTGAGAAAAAAGGCACTGATTACCGCGCTCGCAAGCAGGCTTAGCTGCCAGCGACCACCGCTTTTTTTTATGATCATTAACACGACTCCAGGGAAGAGCCGAATTCGGCAATATTATTGTCATTGTATGAAGGATATCGGGCATAGTAGCCCTGTATTAAATATTGACTTTTTCACCGATGCGTCAAGAAAAGCGGCTGAAATTTTTACGATCGGGTACATAGCGAGGGAAAGTATGGAACGTTGCGGCTGGGTGAGTCAGGACCCGCTTTATATTGCCTACCATGATAATGAATGGGGCTTGCCTGAAACTGACAGTAAAAAACTGTTCGAAATGATCTGCCTTGAAGGGCAGCAGGCTGGGTTATCGTGGATCACCGTCCTCAAAAAACGCGAAAACTATCGCGCATGCTTTCATCAGTTCGATCCGGTGAAAGTTGCCGCAATGCAGGAAGAGGATGTCGAAAGACTGGTACAGGACGCCGGGATTATCCGCCATCGTGGGAAAATTCAGGCAATTATTGGTAATGCGCGGGCGTACCTGCAAATGGAACAGAACGGCGAACCGTTTGCCGACTTTGTCTGGTCGTTTGTCAATCATCAACCACAGGTGACACAAGCCACAACGTTGAGCGAAATCCCCACATCTACACCCGCCTCCGACGCCCTATCTAAGGCACTAAAAAAACGTGGTTTTAAGTTTGTCGGTACCACAATCTGTTACTCCTTTATGCAGGCATGTGGGCTGGTGAATGATCATGTGGTTGGCTGCTGTTGCCATCCGGGAAATAAACCATGATTCGGGAAGCGCAACGTTCAGAACTCCCCGCGCAACTCGAACTGTGGCTGGAAAGTACAACCTCGCG
>OJVX01000037.1_pt1 | contig 10422 bp, 9 predicted proteins | sample 1600241 | NCBI WGS metagenome assembly OJVX01 (sample SAMN04436850, study PRJEB24849) | human gut metagenome | biome: human gut; feature: NICU; material: stool | host: Homo sapiens | place: USA: Saint Louis, MO | collected 2011-10-07
ACAAAGACCATCTCTCGTTTATTTACTTGTTTTAGTAAATGATGGTACTTGCATATATATCTGGCGAATTAATGAATATTGCAAATGTAATATTCACAGTGATCACTGTAATTAAAATAAATGAAGGATTATGTAATGGAAAACTTTAAACATCTCCCTGAACCGTTCCGCATTCGTGTTATTGAGCCAGTAAAACGTACCACTCGCGCTTATCGTGAAGAGGCAATTATTAAATCCGGTATGAACCCGTTCCTGCTGGATAGCGAAGATGTGTTTATCGATTTACTGACCGACAGCGGCACCGGGGCGGTGACGCAGAGTATGCAGGCCGCGATGATGCGTGGCGACGAAGCCTACAGCGGCAGCCGCAGCTACTACGCATTAGCCGAGTCAGTGAAAAATATCTTTGGTTATCAATACACTATTCCGACTCACCAGGGCCGTGGTGCAGAGCAAATCTATATTCCGGTACTGATTAAAAAACGCGAGCAGGAAAAAGGCCTGGATCGCAGCAAAATGGTGGCGTTCTCTAACTATTTCTTTGATACCACGCAGGGCCATAGCCAGATTAACGGCTGTACCGTGCGTAACGTCTATATCAAAGAAGCCTTCGATACTGGCGTGCGTTACGACTTTAAAGGCAACTTTGACCTTGAGGGATTAGAACGCGGTATTGAAGAAGTTGGTCCGAATAACGTGCCGTATATCGTTGCAACCATCACCAGTAACTCCGCAGGTGGTCAGCCGGTTTCACTGGCAAACTTAAAAGCGATGTACAGCATCGCGAAGAAATACGATATTCCGGTGGTAATGGACTCCGCACGCTTTGCCGAAAACGCCTATTTCATCAAGCAGCGTGAAGCAGAATACAAAGACTGGACCATCGAGCAGATCACCCGCGAAACCTACAAATATGCCGATATGCTGGCGATGTCCGCCAAGAAAGATGCGATGGTGCCGATGGGCGGCCTGCTGTGCATGAAAGACGACAGCTTCTTTGATGTGTATACCGAATGCAGAACCCTTTGCGTGGTGCAGGAAGGCTTCCCGACATATGGCGGCCTGGAAGGCGGCGCTATGGAGCGTCTGGCGGTAGGTCTGTATGACGGCATGAATCTGGACTGGCTGGCTTATCGTATCGCGCAGGTGCAGTATCTGGTCGATGGTCTGGAAGAGATTGGCGTTGTCTGTCAGCAGGCGGGCGGTCACGCGGCATTCGTTGATGCAGGTAAACTGTTGCCGCATATCCCGGCAGATCAGTTCCCGGCACAGGCGCTGGCCTGCGAGCTGTATAAAGTCGCCGGTATCCGTGCGGTAGAAATTGGCTCTTTCCTGTTAGGCCGCGATCCGAAAACCGGTAAACAACTGCCATGCCCGGCTGAACTGCTGCGTTTAACCATTCCGCGCGCAACATATACTCAAACACATATGGACTTCATTATTGAAGCCTTTAAACATGTGAAAGAGAACGCGGCGAATATTAAAGGGTTAACCTTTACCTACGAACCGAAAGTATTGCGTCACTTCACCGCAAAACTGAAAGAAGTTTAATTAAAACACTCAGAGTGGCTATAAGGATGTTAGCCACTCTATTACCCTACATCCTCAATAACAAAAATAGCCTTCCTCTAAAGGTGGCATCATGACTGATCAATCAGAAAAAAAACACTCTGCATTTTGGGGTGTTATGGTTATAGCCGGTACAGTAATTGGCGGTGGGATGTTTGCTTTACCTGTTGACCTTGCCGGAGCCTGGTTTTTTTGGGGCGCTTTTATTCTTATTATCGCCTGGTTTTCAATGTTACATTCAGGGCTATTATTATTAGAAGCAAACTTAAATTATCCCGTCGGATCCAGTTTTAACACCATCACCAAAGATTTAATCGGTAACACCTGGAACATTATCAGCGGTATTACCGTTGCCTTCGTTCTCTATATCCTCACTTATGCCTATATCTCTGCTAATGGTGCGATCATTAGTGAAACGATATCAATGAATTTGGGCTATCACGCTAATCCACGTATTGTCGGGATCTGCACTGCCATTTTCGTTGCCAGCGTATTGTGGATAAGTTCGTTAGCCGCCAGTCGTATTACCTCATTGTTCCTTGGGCTGAAGATTATCTCCTTTGTAATTGTTTTTGGTTCTTTCTTCTTCCAGGTCGATTACTCCATTCTGCGCGATTCCACCAGCACCACTGCGGGGACGTCTTACTTCCCGTATATCTTTATGGCTTTGCCGGTGTGTCTGGCGTCATTTGGTTTCCACGGCAATATTCCCAGCCTGATTATTTGCTATGGCAAACGCAAAGATAAGCTCATCAAAAGCGTGGTCTTTGGTTCGCTGCTGGCGCTGGTGATTTATCTCTTCTGGCTCTATTGCACGATGGGGAATATCCCGCGAGAAAGCTTTAAGGCGATAATCTCCTCAGGCGGCAACGTTGATTCGCTGGTGAAATCGTTCCTCGGCACCAAACAGCACGGGATTATCGAGTTTTGCCTGCTGGTGTTCTCTAACTTAGCTGTTGCCAGCTCGTTTTTTGGTGTCACGCTGGGATTGTTCGATTATCTGGCGGATCTGTTTAAGATTGATAACACCCACGCCGGGCGTTTCAAAACCGTGCTGTTAACCTTCCTGCCACCCGCGTTGTTGTATCTGATCTTCCCGAACGGCTTTATTTACGGGATCGGCGGTGCCGGACTGTGCGCCACCATCTGGGCGGTAATAATTCCTGCTGTACTGGCAATCAAAGCCCGCAAGAAGTTTCCCAATCAGATGTTCACGGTCTGGGGCGGCAATCTTATTCCGGCGATTGTCATTCTCTTTGGCATAACCGTAATTTTATGCTGGTTCGGTAACGTCTTTAACGTGTTACCTAAATTTGGCTAAATCTTTCAGGAAGCCAGCCATTCGCTGGCTTCTTGCCTGTCAGGAAATCTCTTTTGTCCAAATGGCAACTCGCCTGATTCTCCTTCACCACGTATGCTTTGCGTCACCTTACTATCAGGACGCTTTAGCCCATGTCCCGCTTTTTGATTTGTAGTTTTGCCCTGGTTTTACTTTATCCCGCAGGGATTGATATGTACCTCGTTGGTTTACCGCGCATCGCCGCCGATCTCAATGCCAGCGAAGCGCAGTTGCATATTGCGTTCTCCGTTTATCTGGCGGGGATGGCGGCTGCGATGTTATTTGCCGGTAAAGTGGCCGATCGTTCAGGGAGAAAGCCTGTCGCCATACCCGGCGCGGCGCTATTTATTATCGCCTCGGTGTTCTGTTCACTGGCTGAAACCAGCGCGTTATTTCTTGCAGGGCGATTTCTACAGGGACTGGGCGCGGGCTGTTGTTACGTAGTGGCGTTCGCCATTTTGCGCGACACGCTGGATGATCGACGTCGGGCTAAAGTGCTGTCGTTACTCAACGGCATTACCTGCATCATTCCGGTGTTAGCGCCGGTGCTCGGACACCTGATTTTGCTTAAAATCCCTTGGCAGAGTCTGTTCTGGACGATGGCAACGATGGGCATCGCGGTACTGATGTTGTCTTTGTTTATTTTAAAAGAAACGCGCCCTGCGGCCCCCGCAGCTTCGGACAAACCACGAGAAAATAGCGAGTCACTGCTTAACCGGTTTTTCCTCAGCCGTGTTGTTATCACCACCCTCAGCGTTTCGGTGATCCTCACCTTCGTCAACACGTCGCCAGTATTGCTGATGGAAATCATGGGTTTTGAGCGCGGAGAATACGCCACCATTATGGCGTTGACCGCTGGCGTCAGCATGACCGTTTCATTCTCCACGCCGTTTGCGCTGGGAATTTTTAAGCCACGTACGTTGATGATCACCTCACAGGTGTTATTCCTGGCGGCGGGGATCACCCTTGCCGTTTCACCTTCCCATGCGGTTTCGCTGTTTGGTATCACGCTGATTTGCGCCGGTTTCTCGGTAGGTTTTGGTGTGGCGATGAGTCAGGCGTTAGGGCCGTTTTCATTACGCGCGGGCGTAGCCAGCTCGACCTTAGGTATTGCGCAAGTTTGCGGTTCGTCACTGTGGATTTGGCTGGCGGCGGTGGTTGGTATCGGCGCATGGAATATGCTGATCGGGATTCTGATTGCCTGTAGCATAGTGAGCCTGTTGCTGATTATGTTCGTCGCGCCTGGACGCCCGGTTGCCGCTCATGAAGAAATCCATCACCACGCTTGATCTCAATCTGCTGCTCTGTCTGCAACTGCTGATGCAGGAGCGCAGCGTGACCAAAGCGGCGAAGCGGATGAACGTGACCCCTTCGGCGGTGAGTAAGTCGCTGGCAAAGTTAAGAGCGTGGTTTGACGACCCGCTCTTTGTGAACTCACCGCTGGGGCTGTCGCCCACACCGCTAATGGTCAGCATGGAGCAAAATCTGGCGGAGTGGATGCAAATGAGCAACCTGCTGCTGGATAAACCGCACCACCAGACACCGCGCGGCCTGAAGTTTGAGCTGGCAGCAGAATCACCGCTAATGATGATCATGCTTAATGCGCTGTCGAAACGGATCTACCAACGTTACCCGCAGGCGACCATCAAATTACGTAACTGGGATTACGATTCCTTAGATGCCATTACTCGTGGTGAAGTGGATATTGGTTTTTCCGGTCGCGAAAGTCATCCCCGTTCGCGGGAGCTGTTAAGCTCGCTACCGTTAGCCATTGATTATGAAGTGCTGTTTAGTGATGTGCCCTGCGTCTGGTTACGCAAAGATCATCCGGCACTGCATGAAGCATGGAATCTGGACACCTTTTTACGTTATCCGCATATCAGCATTTGCTGGGAACAGAGCGATACCTGGGCGCTGGACAATGTGTTACAGGAGCTGGGGCGCGAACGCACGATTGCTATGAGCCTGCCGGAATTCGAGCAGTCACTGTTTATGGCAGCACAGCCCGACAATCTGCTACTGGCGACCGCGCCGCGCTACTGCCAGTACTACAATCAACTCCACCAACTGCCGTTGGTTGCTCTTCCTCTCCCGTTTGATGAAAGCCAGCAAAAAAAGCTGGAAGTCCCTTTTACCCTTCTGTGGCATAAACGGAACAGCCGTAATCCGAAGATCGTCTGGTTACGGGAAACCATTAAAAATCTTTACGCGTCGATGGCATAACCGAAACGTATGAAACGCGACCCAATTTCACAATGAAATGTAAAAAAGTTGTAATAAACTTATCTGAATCGAACTTTTAGCCGCTTTAGTCTGTCCATCATTCCAGTAAATGATTACTCTTGTATTCATAATGGACCATTAAGCATGGAGCGAAAAATGGCGACTCACTTTGCCCGAGGGATTTTAACGGAAGGACATCTGATTTCTGTTCGTCTCCCCTCCCAGTGTCATCAAGAAGCCCGAAACATTCCCCCTCATCGTCAAAGCCGTTTTCTGGCATCCAGAGGTTTACTCGCAGAACTGATGTTCATGCTGTATGGCATTGGCGAATTGCCGGAAATCGTCACCCTGCCGAAAGGAAAACCGGTTTTCAGCGATAAAAATTTGCCTTCGTTTTCTATTTACTATGCCGGGAATATGGTCGGCGTGGCGTTAACAACCGAAGGTGAATGTGGCCTCGATATGGAACTACAGCGTGCGACGCGCGGGTTTCATAGCCCACACGCGCCCGATAACCACACCTTTTCCAGCAATGAATCGCTATGGATCAGTAAACAAAACGATCCTAACGAAGCGCGGGCGCAGCTCATCACGCTGCGCCGAAGCGTGCTAAAACTAACCGGTGATATTTTGAATGACGATCCGCGCGATCTGCAACTACTGCCCATTGCCGGACGCCTGAAATGTGCTCATGTAAATCATGTAGAAGCGTTATGCGACGCGGAGGACGTGCTGGTGTGGTCCGTGGCGGTCACGCCCACGATTGAAAAGCTCAGTGTCTGGGAGTTAGATGGCAAACACGGCTGGAAAAGCCTGCCCGATATTCACAGCCGCGCCAACAATCCTACCAGCCGGATGATGCGTTTTGCCCAGCTCTCTACCGTGAAGGCTTTTTCGCCAAATTGATAGACAACCACAGGAGTCATCATGTCTGAAAAATTGCAGGTGGTTACGTTACTGGGGAGCCTGCGCAAAGGCTCATTTAATGGCATGGTTGCACGTACCCTGCCGAAAATTGCTCCGGCGAGCATGGAAGTCAATGCGTTACCTTCCATTGCGGACATTCCCCTATATGACGCTGACGTACAGCAGGAAGACGGTTTTCCAGCAACGGTTGAAGCTCTGGCGGAACAGATCCGTCAGGCTGACGGTGTGGTGATCGTCACGCCGGAATATAACTACTCGGTACCGGGTGGGCTGAAAAATGCCATCGACTGGCTTTCCCGCCTGCCGGATCAACCGCTGGCAGGTAAACCGGTATTGATTCAGACCAGCTCAATGGGCGTGATTGGCGGCGCGCGCTGTCAGTATCACCTGCGCCAGATTCTGGTTTTCCTCGATGCAATGGTGATGAACAAGCCGGAATTTATGGGCGGCGTGATTCAGAACAAAGTTGATCCGCAAACCGGGGAAGTGATTGATCAGGGTACGCTGGACCACCTGACCGGGCAATTGACCGCATTTGGTGAGTTTATTCAGCGAGTTAAGATCTAAATAAAAAACCCGCCAGCAATCATGCATGGCGGGTTTTTAACGCGCTATCGATTTTAGTGAGCGTCGATAAAGACAATCTTCAGGATAAACAGCAGCGCAACGATGATTACGCACGGGCTAAGGTCACGCAGACGTCCGGTACCAATCTTCATCACGCAGTAGGAGATAAAGCCCAGCGCGATACCTTCAGTAATCGAGAAGCTGAACGGCATCATCACAGCGGTAATAAACGCCGGAACAGATTCAGTAAGATCCTGCCAGTTCACGCGAGCAAGACTTGAGGTCATCAACACGCCAACGTAAATCAGCGCACCAGCTGCAGCGTAGCCAGGCACCATCCCCGCCAGCGGCGACAGGAAGATAACCAGCAGGAACAGCAGACCAACAACCACTGCCGTCAGACCGGTACGACCGCCAACGGAAACGCCGGAAGAAGATTCAATATACGCCGTAACAGAAGACGTACCGATAAACGAACCGGTCACCGAAGAGATACTGTCGACATACAGCGCCTGCTTCATGCGCGGGAATTTACCTTTATCATCAGCCAGACCTGCTTTATCAGTCACGCCAATCAGCGTACCGGAGGAGTCAAACAAGTTGACCAGCATGAAAGAGAAAATCACCCCTGCCAGCCCAAGGTTAAACGACCCGGCTAAATCTACATGACCCACGACAGTCATTACGCTCGGCGGCGCAGAAACGATGCCATTATAGTGGACATCACCCAGCATCCAGCCCAGCAGCGTTGTCACTACGATGGAAACCAGCACCGCCGCGTGAATATTGCGCGAGGCCAGAATGGCGATGATGAAGAAGCCGAGGATCCCCAGCAGCACGCTGTGAGAAGTCAGATTACCGATGCTCACCAGCGTTTCCGGGTTAGCGACAATCACACCTGCGTTTTTCAGCCCCATCATGCCAATAAACAGACCGATACCACTGGTGATGCCCACACGTAGACTTACCGGGATGTTGGCTATCATCCAGTAGCGAACGCGGAAAATCGTCAGTAACAGCAGACCAATCGCGCCCCAGAAGATTGCGCCCATCCCGACTTGCCACGGCAAGCCCATCGCCTGTACAACGACAAAAGCGAAGAACGCATTCAGGCCCATTGCCGGTGCCAGTGCAACTGGCAGGTTAGCAAACAGCCCCATCATAATACTGCCGAATGCAGCAATCAGACAGGTCGTGACGAAGACGGCGCTGGTATCCATGCCAGCAACGCCAAGAATTTGCGGGTTAACAAAAACGATGTAAACCATCGTCAGGAAGGTGGTAAAACCGGCGATCACTTCGGTCCGTGCCGTCGTGCCATGTTCGCGCAGTTTAAACACGCGTTCCAGCATCCCCTGGCCAGAAGCCTGGGTTGTGTGTTGTTGACTCATTATCTATTTCCGAACAAGGAGGGAAAATCCGTCGCTATCGTATACCAAAATGAGACAATATGGACGGCTGAAGATAACTTTTTTTCATTGTATTTGCTTATACGGCAACGATTGCGTCATGCGAATTGGCATGACGAAAACGTTAAACTAACGATAAAGGAAAGACATGTCCCAGATAGAAGCGGTATTTTTCGACTGCGACGGTACGCTGGTCGATAGCGAGGTCATTTGCTCTCGCGCCTATGTCACGATGTTCAGGGAATTTGGCATTCACGTTGACCTGGAAGAGATTTTTACCCGTTTTAAAGGCGTAAAACTCTACGAAATCATCAACATCATCAGTAAAGAACAGGGCGTGACGATGATCCAGGCCGATGCCGAGCACGTTTACCGTGCGGAAGTGGCGCGCCTGTTTGATAGCGAGCTTGAGGTGATTGCAGGAGCGAACGAATTGCTGGCTAGTGTGAAAGTGCCGATGTGCGTCGTCTCTAACGGCCCGGTCAGCAAGATGCAGCATTCGCTTGGTAAGCTCAACATGCTGCACTACTTCCCGGAAAAACTGTTCAGCGGCTATGATATCCAGCGTTGGAAGCCCGATCCGGCATTAATGTTCCATGCGGCAAAAGCGATGAATGTGAACGTTGAAAACTGCATTCTGGTCGATGACTCCAGTGCCGGTGCGCAATCAGGGATAGATGCCGGAATGGAAGTGTTTTACTTCTGCGCTGACCCGCACAATAAACCGATCGTTCACCCGAAAGTCACCACCTTTACCCATCTTTCTCAATTACCGGAACTGTGGAAGGCGCGTGGTTGGGATATTACGGCATAGTTATTCACACTCCCTTCACTTACTCCACTTAAATTGGCACGCAAAGGTAAGTAAAGGGAGTTTGATATGTCTGTTTCACGTCGGGTAATTCATCACGGACTGTATTTTGCGATTTTAGGGCCGTTAATTGGTGTTCTGTTTCTTGTCCTCTACATATTCTTCGCAAAAGAACCGCTGATTTTTTTGGTAATAATACAGGTACTTCCATTGTTTCTCTTAATGTCGATAACTACGGGAGCTATTACTGCTATGTTAACTGGCGTAATGGTCGCCTGTCTGCCGGAAAAGATCGGGTCACAGAAACGTTATCGTTGTCTGGTTGGCGGCATAGGTGGAGTCGTTATCACCGAGATCTATTGCGCTGTTATCGTACATATTAAGGACATGGCTTCCTCAGCGTTGTTTGAAAACATTCTTTCTGGTGAAAATCTCGTTGTCCGCATCATCCCAGCATTGCTGGCAGGCGTAGTGATGAGCAGAATCATTACACATCTACCCGGATTGGATATTTCATGTCCTGAAACAGACTCTTTAAGCTAAGCGGAATGCTTTATCTATTTGTCATTAAATGTTGGAGAACAGGCCGGCGCGTAATTCACACATCCGGCCTTATTTTTAAGCTTAACCGAGCGCTAATTCTGCGGCAGCGGCTTTATCAGCGATTACCATCAGCGAAGGATGCAGCTGCAACACGGAAGCAGGAACATCTTCGGTAACCGGACCTTGCAGAACATTTTTCAGTGCCTGCGCTTTACCTGCGCCACTGACAATTATCAGCAAGTTTTTCGCCGCCATGATGCTTTTCGGCCCCATCGTCACGTAGCTGCCAGGCACTAATGAAAAGTCGCCGCCCAACTCGCCATGCGCCACAATATCAACCATCTCTCCCTGGATCGGGAACTCCACGGTTTGCTCATGGAAATGGGTCGTATTTGGCAAATTGCCACAAAAATGACCATCTACACCTAATCCCAACACCACCAAATCCAGGCCACCTTCACGCGCCAGTTTCTGATCATGCTCGCGGTAGTTATCAATAGTGAGCTTCTGGATATTCTCTTCTTTGATCCCTGCAGGGGTGAAAAACAGATTACGCAGATTGGTAATCGTTACGCCTTCCCCTTCTTTGCCACGAAATGGAATTTCATCGAAATTGTAGAAATAGCAGTTATCGTACCAGGGCTTACCTTTAACCAGAGTGATGAGATATTCGTACATGCCTTTGGGCGTGCTACCGGCGGTTATAGCCAGGTTAACGCGACGCATCTTTGACATATAACCAAGCAGATGATGTGCGGCGACACGGCGCATTTCCTGGTAATCTTCGGTAATGATCAATTTCATCTTAATGCCTTATTTTATTTAAATAATTTCTGTACAAAGGCTGCATAGGCTGGTCGCCAGACATCCATTTCATGGTTCAGACCGGGATATTCCTGGTAATCAAACTTTATTTTTTTCTGCTCAAGCTCAGTTTTCAGCCCGGCGATATCCTTGCCGGTTACAACATCTTTATCGCCCACGACCACAGTAAAATTACGTAGTTGCTGGTTAATAGCTGCCGGATCGTTCAG
>OJVX01000039.1_pt1 | contig 10091 bp, 10 predicted proteins | sample 1600241 | NCBI WGS metagenome assembly OJVX01 (sample SAMN04436850, study PRJEB24849) | human gut metagenome | biome: human gut; feature: NICU; material: stool | host: Homo sapiens | place: USA: Saint Louis, MO | collected 2011-10-07
GTCACAATTTCCGGCGCTTAAAATGCTGCTCTGCCTATCCTTTTTGCCGCACTACTGGCGGAAGAACCGGTAGAGATCCAGAACGTCCCGAAACTAAAAGCCGTCGATACATCAATGAAGCTGCTAAGCCAGCTGGGTGCGAAAGTAGAACGTAATGGTTCTGTGCATATTGATGCCCGCGACGTTAATGTATTCTGCGCACCTTACGATCTGGTTAAAACCATGCGTGCTTCTATCTGGGCGCTGGGGCCGCTGGTAGCGCGCTTTGGTCAGGGGCAAGTTTCACTGCCTGGCGGTTGTACGATCGGCGCACGTCCGGTTGATCTACACATTTCTGGCCTCGAACAATTAGGCGCGACCATCAAACTGGAAGAAGGTTACGTTAAAGCTTCCGTCGATGGTCGTCTGAAAGGCGCACATATCGTGATGGATAAAGTCAGCGTTGGCGCAACGGTGACCATCATGTGTGCTGCAACCCTGGCGGAAGGCACCACGATTATTGAAAACGCAGCGCGTGAACCGGAAATCGTCGATACCGCGAACTTCCTGATTACGCTGGGTGCGAAAATTAGCGGTCAGGGCACCGATCGTATCGTCATCGAAGGTGTGGAACGTTTAGGCGGCGGTGTCTATCGCGTGCTGCCGGATCGTATCGAAACCGGTACTTTCCTGGTGGCGGCGGCGATCTCTCGCGGCAAAATTATCTGCCGTAACGCGCAGCCAGATACTCTGGACGCCGTGCTGGCGAAACTGCGTGACGCTGGAGCGGACATCGAAGTCGGCGAAGACTGGATTAGCCTGGATATGCATGGCAAACGTCCGAAGGCTGTTAACGTACGTACCGCGCCGCATCCGGCATTCCCGACCGATATGCAGGCCCAGTTCACGCTGTTGAACCTGGTGGCAGAAGGGACCGGATTCATCACCGAAACGGTCTTTGAAAACCGCTTTATGCATGTGCCAGAGCTGAGCCGTATGGGCGCGCACGCCGAAATCGAAAGCAATACCGTTATTTGTCACGGTGTTGAAAAACTTTCTGGCGCACAGGTTATGGCAACCGATCTGCGTGCATCAGCAAGCCTGGTGCTGGCTGGCTGTATTGCGGAAGGGACGACGGTGGTTGATCGTATTTATCACATCGATCGTGGCTACGAACGCATTGAAGACAAACTACGCGCTTTAGGTGCAAATATTGAGCGTGTGAAAGGCGAGTAATTGTCTGAGAGCTGGCAGCCCCGTTCGCGGGGCTACCGCCAGACCACTCATTTTTTCGGTTTAGTGTCGCTACGCATCAACTGCGTTCTGTCGATACACTCATGGGTCTGCGGATCATGGTAGCGTGATGGCCAGATAACCCAGGGGTCAGTTCCCAGGGCTTTCGCAATAATCATCTCTCCTTTCGGCCATGGGCGTGATAATGCGTTCGCCAGCGTTGAGGAACTCAAACCATTTCTGCGAGACTCCGCCGCCATTGACGTTCCCTTCTTGCGCAAACCTGCAATGATGTCAGCGGGATGCCAGTCAATGAAATTACTTTCCATCTTTCCTCACTCCTTAAGTTAGTCGCTTTCATTCAGAACACTTCTTCTGTTTCTGTCGAGCATCACTATACTCCTGATGGCCTATTGCTCTAAAAAGTTCCTGTAAAGAGTGTGAATATTCAGAATATATAAAGATACACAGCCCTGTTTTTCAGGAGTTATAGAGCTGAATAAGTGTTTTATGGAATTTACTGGAATCATCCCGCGCACTGCGCGGGATGAGGGGAGGGGATTAACGATCGCGTTGAACAGCGATGTGCGCGAGGCCGATAAGTGCTTCTCTCCACGGGGTGTCCGGGAGCACCTGTAACGCTGCGATGGCTTTGTCTGCTTCTTCCTCGGCACGCTGACGCGTCCATTCAAGAGATCCACAAGCGTTCATTGCTTCCAGAACCGGTTCCAGAAGATGGCGACCGTTACCCTGTTCGATGGCGGTACGAATCATCTGTGCCTGTTCTGGTGTGCCATGATGCATCGCATGCAGCAGCGGCAGCGTCGGTTTACCTTCGTTCAGATCGTCGCCGACGTTTTTACCTAACTGTTCGCCATCGGCATTGTAATCGAGTAAATCGTCGATCAACTGGAAAGCAGTGCCGAGATAGCGCCCATAATCTTGTAGGCCTTTCTCCTCCTCCGGCGTACAGCCAGCCAGAATCCCGGAACACTGCGCGGCAGCCTCAAACAGACGCGCAGTCTTGCTGTAGATAACGCGCATGTAGTTTTCTTCAGTGATGTCCGGATCGTTAACGTTCATCAGTTGCAGAACTTCACCTTCTGCGATGACGTTTACGGCTTCTGACATGACTTCCAGCACTTTGAGTGAACCGAGGCTGGTCATCATCTGGAACGCGCGGGTATAAATAAAATCGCCTACCAGCACGCTGGCGGCATTGCCAAATGCGGCGTTGGCGGTAGCTTTACCCCTGCGCATATCTGATTCATCCACAACGTCGTCGTGTAGCAGAGTCGCCGTGTGGATAAACTCGATCAGGGCAGCAATGGTGACATGCGCATTTCCCTCATAGCCAACAGCTCGTGCAGCCAGTACAGCAATCATCGGACGAATACGTTTACCGCCGCCGCTGACGATGTAATAGCCTAACTGATTGATCAGTTGGACGTCGGAATTAAGCTGCTCAAGGATTGCCGCATTAACACCCGCCATATCTTGCGCGGTTAACTCATTGATTTTTTCTAAATTCATCGCAAAAGCCGGGCTTTTCGCCCCGATTACCTTACTGTGAACAAAGGCAACTTAGGGTTTATGGTTAGGAATATAGGGTGATTGTACTGAAAAAATGGCACAGATATACGTTACCGTACAAGTTGTGTTTTTTTTCTTCGTGTATTGACTGTAGCACTTGTCAAAGGCGTGCGTTTTGCGTAATATTCGCGCCCTATTGTGAATATTTATAGCGCACTCTGAATCACATAAAGAGGTGCGCGGAAGCGGAGTTTTATATGTACGCGGTTTTCCAAAGTGGTGGTAAACAACACCGAGTAAGCGAAGGTCAGACCGTTCGCCTGGAAAAGCTGGACATCGCAACTGGCGAAGCTGTTGAATTCGCTGAAGTGCTGATGATCGCAAACGGTGAAGAAATCAAGATCGGCGTTCCTTTCGTTGAGGGCGGCGTAATCAAAGCTGAAGTTGTTGCTCACGGTCGTGGCGAGAAAGTTAAAATCGTTAAGTTTCGTCGTCGTAAACACTATCGTAAGCAGCAGGGCCATCGTCAGTGGTTCACTGATGTGAAAATCACTGGCATCAGCGCCTAAGACCTGAGGAGTAGATTTAAATGGCACATAAAAAGGCTGGCGGCTCGACTCGTAACGGTCGCGATTCAGAAGCTAAACGCCTGGGCGTTAAGCGTTTCGGTGGTGAATCCGTTCTGGCGGGTAGCATCATCGTTCGTCAACGTGGTACCAAATTCCACGCTGGCGCTAACGTAGGTTGCGGTCGTGACCACACTCTGTTTGCTAAAGCAGACGGTAAAGTGAAATTCGAAGTTAAAGGCCCGAAAAACCGTAAATTTATCAGCATCGAAGCTGAATAAGTTTTTCGCGTCCCGGTAACGGATGAAAGCCCCGCAACACGTTGCGGGGCTTTTTACATTCGTCTACCGGAAAATTTTTGCAGGGAAACAGGCATGAAGCAGCAGGCTGGGATTGGCATTATTCTGGCGCTTACCACCGCAATGTGTTGGGGAGCGTTGCCGATTGCAATGAAACAGGTTCTCGAGGTGATGGCGCCGCCTACGGTGGTCTTTTATCGCTTCCTGATGGCCAGCATTGGGCTTGGCGCGATCCTCGCGATCAAAGGCAAACTGCCGCCGATGCGAATTTTTCGCAAGCCGCGCTGGCTGGTGTTATTAGCGATTGCCACCGGCGGTCTGTTCGGTAACTTCATCCTGTTTAGTTCTTCCCTGCAATACCTCAGCCCCACGGCTTCTCAGGTCATCGGCCAGCTATCGCCGGTGGGGATGATGGTGGCTAGCGTCGTAATTCTGAAAGAGCGCATGCGCGGCACCCAGGTGGTGGGCGCGTTGATGCTGCTCAGCGGGCTGGTGATGTTCTTCAATACCAGTCTGATTGAAATCTTTACCCGCCTGACGGACTACACGTGGGGGGTAATTTTCGGCGTTGCTGCCGCTACGGTGTGGGTAAGCTACGGCGTCGCGCAAAAGGTGTTATTGCGCCGTCTGGCATCACAGCAGATACTATTTTTGCTGTACACTTTGGGTACGATTGCATTACTGCCGCTTGCTGAGCCCGGAGTGATTTCCCGGTTAAGCAGCTGGCAACTGGCATGCCTGATTTTTTGCGGGCTGAATACCCTGGTTGGCTACGGGGCGCTGGCGGAAGCCATGGCGCGCTGGCAGGCGGCGCAGGTCAGCGCGTTAATCACCTTGACGCCACTGTTTACGCTACTGTTTTCTGATTTATTATCAATGGCCTGGCCCGATGTTTTCGCCAGACCGATGTTAAACCTGATTGGTTATCTCGGTGCGTTTGTCGTGGTTGCGGGCGCGATGTATTCCGCCATCGGTCATCGTCTTTGGGGACGTTGGCGTAAGCGAGAGGCGGTAGTACCGCTGCCCCGCTCAGGCGAATGATTTACGGAGAGTAAAATGAAGTTTGTAGATGAAGCAACGATCCTGGTCGTAGCAGGTGACGGCGGCAATGGTTGCGTAAGCTTCCGCCGCGAAAAGTATATTCCGAAAGGCGGTCCGGACGGCGGCGATGGCGGCGATGGCGGCGATGTCTGGCTGGAAGCGGACGAGAACCTGAACACCCTGATCGACTACCGTTTTGAAAAATCGTTCCGCGCCGAACGTGGGCAGAATGGTCAAAGCCGCGACTGTACCGGTAAGCGCTGTAAAGACGTGACGGTAAAAGTGCCGGTCGGCACCCGGGTTATCGATCAGGGCACCGGCGAGACCATGGGCGATATGACCAAACACGGTCAGCGTCTGATGGTGGCGAAAGGCGGCTGGCACGGTTTGGGCAACACCCGTTTCAAATCGTCCGTTAACCGTACGCCGCGTCAGAAAACCCTGGGTACCCCGGGTGATACACGCGACCTGCAGCTGGAGCTGATGCTGTTGGCCGATGTCGGGATGCTGGGCATGCCGAACGCCGGCAAATCCACCTTCATCCGTGCGGTCTCCGCCGCCAAGCCGAAAGTGGCTGACTATCCGTTTACCACCCTGGTGCCAAGCCTGGGCGTGGTGCGTATGGACAATGAAAAGAGCTTCGTAGTTGCCGATATCCCGGGGCTGATTGAAGGCGCAGCGGAAGGGGCAGGCCTCGGTATCCGCTTCCTCAAGCACCTCGAGCGCTGCCGCGTACTGCTGCACCTCATCGATATCGATCCGATCGACGGCTCCGATCCGGTTGAGAATGCGCGCATTATCATCGGCGAGCTGGAGAAATACAGCGAGAAGCTAGCCTCCAAACCACGCTGGTTAGTTTTCAACAAGATTGACCTGATGGACAAGGCCGAAGCCGAAGCCAAAGCCAAAGCGATTGCCGAAGCGCTGGGTTGGGAAGAGAAATTCTACCTGATCTCCGCGGCCAGCCAGCAGGGCGTGAAAGAGCTGTGCTGGGACGTGATGACCTTCATCATCGAAAACCCGATCGTTCAGGCGTAAGAAGAGCAGAAGCCGGAGAAAGTCGAGTTTATGTGGGACGACTATCACCGTCAGCAGCTTGAAGAGGCCGAAGCCGAAGCAGAAGATGACGAAGACTGGGATGACGACTGGGATGAGGACGACGAAGAAGGCGTCGAATTCATCTACAAACGCTAATCCTGACTTCTCTGGATCAAAAAGGGCCGCATCTGATGCGGCCCTTTTGTTTTAATTGTTCTGGTACAAATCTTTATACAAGCGGCTTTCAAAGCGGACCAGTGGGATGCGGCGATTGCGCTGATCAGCTGGCTCCACGGCGTATCCGGAGAGATATTGCACGAAGGCCATCTTTTGTCCGCTGGCGGTAGTGATGAAGCCTGCGAGGTTATAAACCCCCTGGAGCGACCCGGTTTTCGCCGAAACTTTACCATCGACGCCCGCCTGATGAAGACCGGCGCGATACTGCAGCGATCCGTCATGGCCCGCCAGCGGCAGCATGGAGATGAAGTTGAGCTCGGTATCGTGCTGGGCGATATACTGCAGCACCTGCATCATGGTCGCCGGGGCGATCAGGTTGTGGCGCGACAGGCCAGAGCCGTCGGCGATGATAGTATTGCCGAGATCGACCCCAGCCTGTTGACGCAGGATCTGCCGTACGGCATCGGAGCCCGCCCGCCAGGTGCCAGGTACGCCGAACCGGGCGTGGCCGATGGTGCGAAAGACGGTGTCGGCAATCATGTTGTCTGACTTCTTCAGCATGATCCGCAGCAGATCGTGCAGCGGAGCCGACTGGCTGGTTGCCAGCACGGTGCCGGGCTCATTGGCCAGCGTCTGGCGCAGCAGCGTGCCGCTGTAGGTGATCCCCGCCTGGGCCAGCTCCGCTTTGAGGATCGCTCCGGCGTAGCTGGCGCCATCCTGAATGGCGAAGGCCAGAGGCAGCGGCTCGCTACGCTGCGGCAGGCAGCCGGTGAGAGTATAGCGATTGAGATCGCCCGGCACCACGTCGAGCTCGCAATACTGCGCTTCCGATGAGCCACGCGCCAGCGTTCGCACCTGGCTGAACATGGTGACCGGATAATAGGATGCAACGCGAATGAAGGCGACATCGCCCGGTTTCTGCGCGCTATACAGCGAGACAGAGAAGCAGTTACGGTCGACAATCGCCGCCGCCGGCGGGGCGCTGAAGCACTGCGTCAGGTCGTTCCACGGCCAGCCGGGCGCTTTGTCATGGCTGGCGAAGACCGACGTATCGATGAGCACATTGCCTTCGATACGCTGCACGCCGGCTTTTTTCAGCGTCGCCACCATATTGCGAATATCCTGCCGTTTAAGCGTCGGATCGCCGCCGAAGCGTGCAATCAGGTCGCCTTTCAGCACGCCGCCGTCAAGGGAACCTTTGGTTTCCAGCGTGGTGGTAAAGCGAAAATCGGGCCCCAGTTGCAGCAGCGCCGCCAGCGCGGTGATGACCTTTTGCGTACTGGCCGGGAGCGCCATTTGCTGGCTGTGATAGTCGATTTCCGGCGTCGATGCGCCGACCTTTTGCGCCATAAAGGCAAGGTTCGCACCGGCGGGAAGCTGGTTGATGTACTCGTCAATATTCGCCGCCTGAGCGCTAAGCGCTATACCGGCGGTCAATCCGATGATAAATCTGGGAAATCGCATAATCTCGCGCTAACAACCTGAAGCCAGGCCGTCATACTACGGTGCAACGCCCAGTAAAGTAAACGATGACCCATAATGAACTTCGGGGTAAAATACCCATCAAATGAAAAATTGCTGCTGACCTGGGGAGTGTTTCCCGGGTCGGTTTCTTTTTGCTCGTGTCCTGCCCGTGGGCAGGACAGGTGGCGGAGCGGAGCTATCCGTTCCCTGAAGGAATGATAAAGAGGTATAACTAATGCAAGCGATTCCGATGACCTTACGTGGCGCTGAAAAACTGCGCGAAGAACTGGATTATCTGAAGTCTGTGCGTCGTCCTGAAATCATTGCCGCTATTGCTGAGGCCCGTGAACACGGCGATCTGAAAGAGAATGCCGAGTATCACGCCGCGCGTGAGCAGCAGGGTTTCTGCGAGGGGCGTATCAAGGATATCGAAGCGAAGCTGTCTAACGCGCAGGTTATCGATATCACCAAAATGCCGAACAACGGCCGGGTGATTTTTGGTTCTACCGTCAGCGTGCTGAACCTCGATACCGACGAGGAACAGACCTACCGCATCGTGGGCGATGACGAAGCTGATTTTAAGCAGAATCTGATCTCCGTGAACTCGCCGATCGCCCGCGGTCTGATCGGCAAAGAGCAGGATGACGTCGTGACTATCCGTACCCCGGGTGGGGAAGTGGAATTCGAAATTACCAAGGTTGAATACCTGTAAGGCGTATTTCCCGCTACGATGTTTATAGATTGTAAAGAAAGGAAAAAGGCCGCATAGCGGCCTTTTATCAACGTCAGGAGCATGGCATTTTGCTCGCCTGGCCGCAGAAATCCCTCGTTTTACACAAAGTTGTGTCGAGATTCAGGATATTCTTAGCGTGGCAGCGAGATTTTACGCTCTGGTGTTGGGCGGTACAGAACCAGCGTTTTACCGATGACCTGTACATTACAGGCGCCGGTTTCGCGCACGATAGCTTCCACGATCAAGGTTTTAGTTTCGCGATCTTCGGTGGCGATTTTCACCTTGATGAGTTCATGGTGCCCTAACGCTTGTTCGATCTCGGCCAGTACCCCTTCGGTCAAACCATTGTTGCCAAGCATAACTACCGGCTTGAGCGGATGTGCCAGACCTTTCAGGTGCTGTTTTTGTTTAGTACTCAGATTCATCGTATTTTTTTGCTTACGTTGGGATTGAAAACGGGTCATTCTACCGCCATCTCCCATATATCACCAAATAGGCGCGTAAAAATTTACGCAATTGGTTACGATGAGTTATCCCCATGGGAAAGTTAAATGACAGGTAAGAAGCGTTCTGCCAGCTCCAGCCGCTGGCTTCAGGAACACTTTAGCGATAAATATGTTCAACAGGCACAGAAAAAGGGGTTACGTTCCCGTGCCTGGTTTAAACTTGATGAAATACAGCAAAGTGACAAACTTTTTAAGCCGGGAATGACTATTGTTGATCTCGGTGCTGCGCCCGGCGGCTGGTCTCAGTATGCTGTTACGCAGATCGGTAACAGCGGCCGCATCATCGCATGCGATCTTTTACCGATGGATCCGAATGTTGGTGTGGACTTCCTTCAGGGCGATTTTCGTGATGAATTAGTCCTGAAAGCGTTACTTGAGCGAGTGGGCGACAGTAAAGTCCAAGTTGTCATGTCCGATATGGCGCCGAATATGTGCGGAACACCGGCGGTGGATATTCCCCGGGCTATGTATCTGGTAGAACTGGCGCTTGAAATGGCTCGTGATGTATTAGCGCCAGGTGGTAGTTTTGTAGTGAAGGTGTTCCAGGGCGAAGGCTTCGATGAGTATCTTCGAGAAATTCGCTCCCTGTTTACGAAGGTCAAAGTTCGTAAGCCGGACTCTTCCCGCGCTCGTTCGCGTGAAGTGTATATTGTAGCGACCGGGCGTAAACCATAACCGGCAGATTTCAAACGAAAGTTTGAAAGAAACTGGATATAGAGTATCCTGACGCTGTTTTTAACACAGTTGTAATAAGAGGTTAATCCCTTGAGTGACATGGCGAAAAACCTAATACTCTGGCTGGTCATTGCCGTTGTGCTGATGTCAGTATTCCAGAGCTTTGGGCCCAGCGAGTCTAATGGCCGTAAGGTGGATTACTCTACCTTCCTACAAGAGGTCAATAACGACCAGGTTCGTGAAGCGCGTATCAACGGGCGTGAAATCAACGTTACCAAGAAAGATAGTAACCGTTATACCACTTACATTCCGGTTCAGGATCCGAAATTACTGGATAACCTGTTGACCAAGAACGTCAAGGTTGTCGGTGAACCGCCTGAAGAACCAAGCCTGCTGGCTTCTATCTTCATCTCCTGGTTCCCGATGCTGTTGCTGATTGGTGTCTGGATCTTCTTCATGCGTCAAATGCAGGGCGGCGGTGGCAAAGGTGCCATGTCGTTTGGTAAGAGCAAAGCGCGCATGCTGACGGAAGATCAGATCAAAACCACCTTTGCTGACGTTGCGGGCTGCGACGAAGCAAAAGAAGAAGTTGCTGAACTGGTTGAGTATCTGCGCGAGCCGAGCCGCTTCCAGAAACTCGGCGGTAAGATCCCGAAAGGCGTCCTGATGGTAGGTCCTCCGGGTACCGGTAAAACGTTGCTGGCGAAAGCAATTGCAGGCGAAGCGAAAGTTCCGTTCTTTACTATCTCCGGTTCTGACTTCGTAGAAATGTTCGTCGGTGTGGGTGCATCCCGTGTTCGTGACATGTTCGAACAGGCGAAGAAAGCGGCGCCGTGCATCATCATTA
>OJVX01000040.1_pt1 | contig 10052 bp, 5 predicted proteins | sample 1600241 | NCBI WGS metagenome assembly OJVX01 (sample SAMN04436850, study PRJEB24849) | human gut metagenome | biome: human gut; feature: NICU; material: stool | host: Homo sapiens | place: USA: Saint Louis, MO | collected 2011-10-07
AGGCATTTATTAGGGAATTGGAATGAGAACTCACAAGCTACTCTGGCCGCTAACCGCGCTCCTGGTTGGGTTTAATAGCCAGGTATCAGTAGCTAAATCCTCCGACGACGATAATGACGAGACTCTGGTGGTGGAAGCCACCGCTGAGCAGATATTAAAACAGCAGCCGGGAGTGTCGGTTATTACCAGCGAGGATATTAAAAAGTCCCCTCCGGTAAACGACATTTCAGATATTATTCGTAAAATGCCTGGTGTCAATCTTACCGGCAATAGCGCCTCGGGCACACGCGGTAATAACCGCCAAATCGATATTCGCGGTATGGGGCCGGAAAACACCTTAATTTTAATTGATGGTGTACCGGTGACGTCACGTAACTCCGTGCGTTATAGCTGGCGTGGAGAGCGTGATACCCGCGGTGACACCAACTGGGTGCCACCGGAACAGGTTGAGCGTATTGAAGTGATCCGCGGCCCTGCGGCGGCGCGCTACGGTTCAGGGGCTGCCGGGGGGGTGGTGAACATCATTACCAAACGTCCCACCAACGACTGGCACGGTTCGCTGTCGTTATACACCAACCAGCCGGAAAGTAGCGATGAGGGCGCTACGCGTCGCGCCAATTTCAGCCTTAGTGGGCCTCTGGCTGGTAATGCTCTTACCACGCGTTTGTACGGTAACCTGAATAAAACGGATGCCGACAGCTGGGATATTAACTCCTCGGCCGGTACGAAAAACGCAGCCGGGCATGAAGGGGTACGTAACAAAGATATTAACGGCGTTGTCTCGTGGAAATTAAATCCGCAGCAGATTCTCGATTTCGAAGCCGGATATAGCCGCCAGGGGAATATCTATGCGGGCGATACGCAAAACAGTTCTTCCAGTGCAGTTACCGAAAGCCTGGCAAAATCCGGCAAAGAGACGAACCGCCTGTACCGACAGAATTATGGCATTACGCATAATGGTATCTGGGACTGGGGACAAAGTCGCTTTGGTGTTTATTACGAGAAAACCAATAATACCCGCATGAATGAAGGATTATCCGGCGGTGGTGAAGGGCGTATTTTAGCGGGTGAAAAGTTTACGACCAATCGTCTGAGTTCCTGGCGAACCAGCGGCGAGCTTAATATTCCTTTGAATGTGATGGTTGATCAAACGCTGACCGTTGGTGCAGAGTGGACCCGCGATAAGCTCGATGATCCATCCTCTACCAGCCTGACGGTGAATGACACATATATCAGCGGTATTTCTGGCTCTGCTGCGGATCGCAGCAGTAAAAATCATTCTCAAATCAGTGCGCTGTATATTGAAGATAACATTGAGCCGGTTCCTGGCACGAATATCATTCCCGGCCTGCGCTTTGATTATCTCAGCGACTCCGGCGGGAACTTCAGCCCCAGTCTGAATCTTTCGCAGGAATTGGGCGATTATTTCAAAGTCAAAGCAGGGGTTGCCCGAACCTTTAAAGCCCCAAACCTGTATCAATCCAGTGAAGGCTATCTGCTCTACTCGAAAGGCAATGGCTGTCCAAAAGATATTACATCAGGCGGGTGCTACCTGATCGGTAATAAAGATCTCGATCCGGAAATCAGCGTCAATAAAGAAATTGGGCTGGAGTTCACCTGGGAAGATTACCACGCAAGTGTGACCTACTTCCGCAATGATTACCAGAATAAGATCGTGGCCGGGGATAACGTTATCGGGCAAACCGCTTCAGGCGCATATATCCTCAAGTGGCAGAATGGCGGGAAAGCTCTGGTGGACGGTATCGAAGCCAGTATGTCTTTCCCACTGGTGAAAGATCATCTGAACTGGAATACCAATGCCACATGGATGATCACTTCGGAGCAAAAAGAAACCGGTAATCCTCTGTCGGTCATCCCGAAATAAACTATCAATATCTCGCTTAACTGGACCATCACCCAGGCGTTTTCTGCCAGCGTCAACTGGACGTTATATGGCAGACAAAATCCGCGTACTCATGCGGAAACCCGCAGTGAAGATACTGGCGGTCTGTCAGGTAAAGAGCTGGGCGCTTATTCACTGGTGGGGACGAACTTCAATTACGATATTAATAAAAATCTGCGTCTTAATGTCGGCGTCAGTAATATCCTCAATAAACAGATCTTCCGATCTTCTGAAGGGGCGAATACCTATAACGAGCCAGGCCGGGCTTACTATGCCGTAGTTACCGCATCATTCTGATCGTAGTGTTTCAGGCGTACTGCCCGCGTAAAAGCGGGCAGTGTTTAGTGGCTTAACTCATGACAACCTGCTGTGTAATTTGCGTTTTCACCACTGATATCTAACAGTGCCTGGCGAAAGGAGGCATTGAACATCGGCCCGTGTCCCAGGTTGGGGAAATCCCAAAATACGACATTGACGCCTTTATCTTTCAGTATAGTGAGGGTGGTATGAATTTTCGACAGCACCCCGACAGCATGCGTTTCCCGGTTATCACCCTGTGTCGCCGAGCCTTCCATTATCGCCAGGTGTTTGGCGCAGAATTGCAGAGGCTCAACCGCCGTAACGCGGCTTAGCAAAGCATCATAACCTCTGCCCAACGACGGGCTGGCGCTGTAGTACGACCGGAAGTAAGAGGAGGACAGCCAGGAATCCAGCACGAAGAGGCCGCCGTAGGAGTGCCCCCATAAGCCGCGGCGTTGCCGATCGATATTCAGTCCCTGTTCCACTTTTGGGGCAATACGCGTTTCCAGTAACTGGCGGAAGTTGTTGCTGCCACCACTCTTACGGCTAAAACGCCCTGAGTGGAGATCTGTTTTTCTGCTTTCTGCTGCTGGCGTATAGTCGTAAGCCCTGCTGTTGAGATCGAAAGGGAGGTTGGTCTGATACCCGACAGCCACGATCACTGGCGGTGTTTTTTCTGACAATTGTTTGAGCAGTTCGTCATCCAGGCGGTCCATAACTGCGTTACCGTCAAGCATATATAAAATCGGGTAACCCGATGCCGGTGCGGTTGTATTCGGCACGGCCGTCCATACCCGATAATGGCGTGTGTCATCGACAGAGTCGAAAGAGGTGGTGCTGAAATGGTAAAACACGGAGCCTTTATCGGCTATATTCGGCCCCAGTGGCCGCATATCCGGCTTCGCATAAACTTGCGCACTACAGATAAGGGTGAGGCAAGAAAGATGAAAGAAAATCGCTTTATGCGGGCGTGTTGAGCGATACTCGCGGGCATACATCTGATGATTATTCCTTTTCCGCAGGTGACAATTTGATTTATTCAGGAAGTCTGTACCGTTTCCTGAAAGTGTTTGTGGGTCAACTCAACCCTGTAGTAAACCAATCCCGTCAATCAGTGCACCGCGCCACCATGCGTAATCGTGACCACCGGTGTAGATTGCGCAATGGCTTTCGACGCCAGCGGTAATCAGCCGCTGGTGAAGCTGCTGAACGTGAGGCACTGTCGAACCTTCCAGCGATCCCACGCACAGGCTGATACGTACGCCCTGCGGTGGGGCAGAAAGCAGATGCTCACTCACCCATGAGGTATCGGTTTCGCTGAACAAGCCTGGTCGACTGGTTCTTTCTGGCGTCCACCACATTGAAGGAGAGTGGCTGAGCACCAGACCGAACGTTTCCGGTGCGTAACGAGCCCCCATTAGCGCACTGATCCCGCCGAGGCTCTGCCCGGCCAGCACTGTGCGCGAACGGTCTGCCCACTGACGCTGCGGTTGTTCAGCGCGAATCATCGGCAGCAGATGTCCGGCGATATCCTTTATCAGTTTGCTGCGCCCGCCGAGTATCTCAGTGCGTTCATGTTCATTAATGTTGTCAATGCCCAGTACAGCCACGGGCACGATGCGCCCGTTATTTATGGCGGCGTCAATTGCCGCGCATACGCCAAGGTGATCAAACCAGGTTTCACCATCGGGCAGCACGACCAGCCCGAGGGGCTGAGAAATATCAACATCCGGAATATAGAGCCGAACCTGGCGAGATTTCCCGGCGATAATGCGCATGGAGGTAAGCAGTTGTCCGGTGTGGAAGCCGCCGTTCCATTCCGACAGGGCGGGAGCTTTATCAAGTATCAGCACTGATTCCTTTGCGTTTCCCCGAACGTTGATCTCCGGCATTTTGTTTAGCGGATCGGCCTTTCCGGCAAGGGTGGCAAAACGGCCTCCGGACAGTGCAATCGTCTCAGCCGTAGTGCCGGGGGGGATTTCCAGCAGCGAATAGGAGCCGCAGTAACTTGCGGGTAAACGCAGTGTCAGTGTCCAGATATCCGTTTCGGGAAGGGCGCTCATCATTCCTTTTTCTACGTGCTCTTTATCCGTCACCCGGTTCAGACGCAGATAAACGCCCTGCAGAGGATGTCGGGCGCGCCACAGAAAGGTCACTTCTCGCTCATCTTCCGCTCCTTCGACTGGCGTCACAAGAGGAACATTCAGCGACTCAGCTTCGCGCCAGAAGTCAGTAAGGTTAGCAATGTGGCCCGCTGCCAGTTGGTTGCGCAGGCTGGCGATAGCAGAGGGATGTTGTTGCATGTTCAGCATTCATACTCTTTAAAAATTAAGGATGTCAGTATAAATAATTAAAGCGGCTATTCACGGTACCGCCGCTTCTGACAGTGTTTTTAATACATTACGTGTCCAGTAACTATCCCGGGGTTTCCTCCTTCATGTTGTGCTGGCGATGGAGCGCAGTACTGCTGACGCTGTCATGCCATAAGCGGGTATAGAGGCCGCCCGCAGATAACAGCTGTTCGTGGGTTCCGTATTCCGCAAGTAACCCCTTATCAATAACGGCAATCAGATCGCAGCGTTGCGCGGTGGTCAGACGATGTGCAACAATCAGCGCCGAGTGCTTCCCGGCATGCACGACATCTGTTAACGATGACATCAGTCGTTCTTCGGATGTGCGATCCAGACATGACGTGGCTTCGTCGAGCAGCAGGATGTGAGCATTCGCCAGTTGCGCGCGGGCCAGCGCAATCAACTGGCGCTGACCTGCGGACAGATCGGCTCCGCCGTTATTCACTGGTGTCCGGAATCCCTGCGGCAGATTGCACACCATCTCATACAGCCCTGCCCGCTGTGAGGCAATTTCAACGTCTTCATTGGTGGCGGATGGCCGTGAATAACGAATGTTTTCTGCAATATCACTACTAAACAGTGCTACATCCTGATCGACAAGCCCAATCTGGCGACGATACTCAGTGAGCGAGGCATCATCGAGCATTTGCACACCGATTCTGATGTTGCCGTGCGTGGGGAAATACAACCCGGCAATCAGCTTAATCAGCGTCGACTTACCCGCACCGCTGCGACCGACGACCGCGACAACCATTCCCTCTGGGATCGTCAGGGTAAGTTTGTTCAGAGCTGGCTCGTGACTGTCGGGATAACTGAACGTGACCTCATCAAGATGCAGTGCACCGGTGACAGGGAGGACCGAAGAGGAGCCGAGGGTCTCAGTGCCTTCTGTCGCCAGTAGTTCATCAATATGTTTGCCGCTGGCTGTCGCCTGCTGCCAGGCGTCGACAATCCCTGATAACTGCTGCACTGGCCCATAGAATTGCCCCAGCAACAGGAAGAAAGCCGCCAGTACCCCGGCAGTCATTTCTCCAGCGGCGACCTGCGAAGCTCCCACTAACAGAACAGCGGCATAGGAGGCCTCGGTGCTGAATGTCAGGAACGGAAAATAGACTGCAAGGTATTTTTGTGCTCGCACACGGGTTGCGCGGAAACGCTCCGATAACGCGCGCAGCCGGGCGCCCTCCAGTTCCTGCTGACCATGCGATTGCACGACACGCATGCCAGAGACTTTTTCCTGCAGGGTGCTGTTGACTTTGCCTATTTCCAGCCGTGCCTGTGCATAAGCAGGGGTACTGAGGCGGCGATAAATCATGGTTGCCAGTGCGGCCACTGGCACTGCGCTTAATGCCGTCAGCGCCAGGAACGGGTCGAGCCAGAACATGGTGGCGGCGATTGCGAACATCGTCACCAGACTGGTGGCCGCACCGGCAAGGCCGTTTTGCAGAAAGCGGGCGAGAGAGTCCACATCAACGGTCATGCGGGTAAGACGCGAATCGGCATGCTTTTCATGCCAGGGGAGTCCAAGACGCAGCATATGGCCGAAGCTGCGCAAGCGCACCGAATGCTGAACTGATTCCGCCGCTCTGGCGGCGAAGACCGTCTGCAGAGAATAACTGCACCAGCCCACAATGACCAGGCACAGGGCGAGCAGGGCACAGAGGCCGATGGTCGACATATCGCCTGCGGCGACACCGGAGTCAATGCCGTGCTGCAACAGTATCAGCCCCCCTACGCCTGCCGCAGAATCGAGTGCGATCAGCAGAGCGGCGATGACGAACATCCACGCCACAGGCTTCAGTAGTGACGTGACTTTGCGACCTTTACCGGCCAGCGCCTGCTGTACTGCATTTTCCGGTACGCGGGTCATACGGGCGACAAAACCTTTATCCCCCGTATCCGTTACATCGTCTTGTGTCGCTGGTTCAGCCGGCCACAATTCGTTGTGGCTATTGTGGGACGTGGCCAGAAAATCGCTGTCGCCGGTCATCAGTGCGCGGAACGCCGGACAGCGCGCTTCAAGTTCTGCCGGGGTTCCGGTATCCACCATACGGCCCTTATCCAGCACCACAACCCGGCTGGCTAGCTGAAGTGTTGAACGCCGTCGGGCAATCACCAGCAGCATATGCCCTTCGTCAGCATAGCGAGCCAGCGCGGTATTAATCTCCGCTTCCGTAACAGCATCAACCGCTGAGGTGGTATCATCCAGGATTAACACGTCCGGTGCAGTAATGAGCGCCCGCGCCAGCGCTATTCGCTGCCTCTGCCCGCCGGAAAGATTCGTACCCCGTTCGGTTAACAGGCTATCGAAGCCTTTCGGCAGGGCGTTGATAAAATCGCTGGCTCCTGCAGCAGCTGCCGCACGGCGAATGTCGTCCGCCGTTGCCTGAGGGTGGCCATAGGCGATATTTTCCGCCACCGTACCGGCAAACAGAAAAGCATCTTCAAATACGATGCCTACCCGGCGACGAAGCGCCTCCAGTCTGATATCGCGAAGATTTTGTCGGCCTTCGCTGGTGTTGAGCCATATCTTTCCGGAGCAGGGATCATAAAAACGCGCCAGCAGCATCAACAGGGTCGATTTTCCTGAACCCGATGCGCCCACCACCGCCACGGTTTCACCGGCGCGCAGGGAAAAGGAGATATCGCTGAGGATATGTCTGTCGCCATGGTGGTAGTCAAAGCTCATATTCTCCAGTTCCAGTCCGACAACCTGACTGTTAATCGACTCCGTCCCGTCCTCCATCTGTGAACGGGTGTCGATCAGTGCAAACACCCGCTCCACGGACGCCTGAGTGCGCTGTGCGATAACCAGAAACGATGCCAGTACGCGGGTTGGCCCGGTCAGCATCGCGAGGAAGCTGGCGAATGCAACGAAGGTACCGAGATCGATCCGCCCGTGCATGACCGACCACCCGCCGTAGCACAGCAGGACGATTTGCCCGAGCACCGGTAGCGCCAGCATGGTGGCCCCAGGCATCGCCTGCGAGATAACCGCACCGATGCGTACACGCACAATCTGCCGCGACTGCCTATCGAGCCAGTGCGTTTCACGCATCTCTGCCACACAGGATTTTACCACTGAGATCTGTGCCAGCACCTCGCGTATATGTTCGGTGAGATTCGCCAGTTGGTCCGAGGCCAGCCCGGTTTGCGCGAAGACCCTACGACGCGCACGAAGCGCGGTGATCGCCAGGCATACCAGTACGCACACGACGATAAGCGTCATGGCAGGGGACATCCACAGCATCACGGCAATGCCGGCAATGTAATAAGTGAACACTGCCAGCGGCACCGGGCACATCTGCAGCAGGGTATGCACCTGCTGCAGATCGCTGTTGGTCCGTGAAATCACCTGCCCGGTGCGCAGCGCATCCTGGCCTGCGCCGTCAAGTTTCTGAATACTGTCGAATACCCGTCCTCTGAGGGTATGCTGCACCCAGAGTGAGAGCATCCCGGCATAACCACGGCGCACATAGTTACCGATGAAATCAAAAAAAGCGATCAACAGTAACCCGCAGGCCAGCCACGGCAGGCGGGCCGGATTGCCCGCCAGTGCGTCATTCACAGCCTGTCTTGTCAGCAGTGGCGTCAGCGCAGCCAGCAAAATAGTCGATACTGACGCTACCACCACGATGACACTAAGTTTCTTACGTTCCCAGCACACGCGCGCCAGGCGAACTATCCATGACTGAGCCGGTGTGGGAGTGTGATTCGCAGGCATTAAGCCTCCTCCGTCTGTAAAATACGATCCACTGGCCGGATCGTTCCGCAAAAAAGCCAGCACGCTCCGGTCCCGCATTGTTATGGATGCATGACTCCTGGATGGGTGCTGGCATATGATTATCATGAAGGTGTAGTGGTTACCCTTTCTGTACCATTGTGATCAGGCTTTTCGCCACTTCACCTGGGCAGGGTTGCGCCGCCATTTCCGCTGCTACCTCTTCAGAGGCTTTGCGAAGTGAGCGATTGTTGAGGAAAGCATTGATCATGTTACTCGACAGGCCGACGTCGCCAGGGATAATCCCGCAGCCGCGTTCGGCAACAACGCGGGCATTTACCGGGCGATCGGCTCCCTGGCCGAAGACGATTTGTGGAATACCAGCGTGTAGCGCTGTCAGGGTATTGCCTGCTCCGCCATGATGAATGAAACCATCTGCGCCGTTGAGGAAGACACCCATGGGTATCCAGTCAACCAGGCGAACATTTGACGGCAGCGAGCACAAATCGGACCGCGCATTGGCTGAAATATGCAGGATGATCTCGGCATCGACCTCACTGGCAGAATCCATAACCCAGGCGATTAGATCAAGGCCGTCAACCATCGGTTTGACAGTGCCGAGACTCACCAGCAGACGTTTACGCTCGGGCCTTCTCTCCCACCATGGTTCCCACACCGCGCCACCGTTATACGGGACGTACTGCATCGGAATAATGGGTTCACCGTCGTTTTCCAGAATGCTCATACTCGGCGGTGTTACGTCGATCCAGGCCATATCACGTGGTGTGGCCCCCACATTGTGGCGACGATAGGCGTCCGTGAGCGAACGCGTTACACCCTTGATATGCCAGGGGGTATGGCCGAAGCCTACGGTTTGCATCACGACCGGTATATCATATTTGGCGGCAATCAGCGGCCCGATGACTCCGAGCGGAGGGTAGATGATGAGGTCAGGCCGCCAGTGTCCGGCAAACTCCACCAGATGGTCGGCCATTTCTTCGCTGAAGAATGAGAAGTTGCCCATTTGGGTTCCGATATTACTTTTTTTCCGCTGTGCCTCATGGTGGCGGTAACCAGCTTCGGAATCCAGACCGGGTGCGGCGTCAAACACCACCAACCCGGCCTCTGCCGCTTTTTGTGCGAATTGTCCTCCGCTGGCGATCAGCACTTCATGACCGTTAACGCGAAATGCCTGCGCCAGAGACAGCACAGGATACAACAGCCCATAGAGAGGCGGGCCTACAAACAAAATACGCATGAGAAAATCCCTCTCCGCTTGACGATCTAAATCAGGCAGTCGACGCACTCATATGCCAGCAGCAGGACACTACTTTTCGTTAAACCTGCTTTACCAGATGCTGCGCCATTTGTGCTTCACCAGCGTTATGGACAGCTCAGTCAGAGACTTTTCCGTGACATACACAGGTGAACAGGGAACTCCGTATCCCCACTTCCATTAACGCTTACGCGCCATTGTCCTGTTGAACAGCCCAAATGGCGTCGGACAGCTACGCCGGGATGTTCTGACGCATTTGTGCAGTGTTAGACCGAACAACGAATCTGGAAAGAACCGTGATTTCTTAGACACACGATGCATAATCCTGATAGTCTCGCCTTCACTGGTCTGTAAGTAAAAACGCCGTTGTACAGGCGATGTTTGTTCCCTTTCAACCTTACCAGAAACAACACCGACACAAATGCAAATGATAATAATTATGATTATCACAAACAATAACAATTGTCACAGCAATTTAATGGTTGAAAAGGAATCGACATG
>OJVX01000042.1_pt1 | contig 9977 bp, 7 predicted proteins | sample 1600241 | NCBI WGS metagenome assembly OJVX01 (sample SAMN04436850, study PRJEB24849) | human gut metagenome | biome: human gut; feature: NICU; material: stool | host: Homo sapiens | place: USA: Saint Louis, MO | collected 2011-10-07
CATCTTCATGGTGGTGGATTTGCCGCAGCCGTTCGAACCGAGGAAACCAAAAATCTCCCCGCGTGGAATGCGGAAATTGACGTGATCAACGGCAACGAAGGAACCAAAACGCATGGTCAGATCGCGCGCTTCGATGGCAATCTCTGCGTTTTCAGGTTGATACGGTGGGATCACTACCGCCTGATGCGCCTGCCGTTGTGCTTGCGGTAACAGATTTATAAATGCTTCTTCCAGCGTGGCGCTTTGCGTTTGCTGCCGCAGCTCTTCGGCGCTGCCAGTTGCCAGCACTTCTCCGGCATTCATCGCTACCAGCCAGTCGAAGCGTTCCGCCTCTTCCATATAGGCGGTGGCAACCAGCACGCTCATATTGCTCTGCCGCTGGCGAATACTGTCGATCAGATCCCAGAACTGGGCGCGAGAGAGCGGGTCAACCCCCGTTGTTGGCTCATCAAGAATCAACAATTCCGGGTCGTGGATTAACGCACAGCACAGCCCAAGTTTTTGCTTCATCCCGCCGGAGAGTTTCCCTGCCGGACGATCGCGAAACGGTGCTAATCCGGTGCTGGTCAGCAGCTCATTAATACGCACTTCCCGCTCCGCTTTGTCGTGACCGAACAGGCGGGCGAAAAAATCGACGTTTTCATACACCGACAAGGTGTGGTAGAGATTTTTGCCCAGCCCCTGCGGCATCCAGGCGATGCGCGGGCAGACGTCGCGGCGATGCTTCGGGTCGCGCATATCGCCGCCCAGCACCATCACGCCGCCCTGCTCAATGACGCGAGCACCGGAAATCAGCGACAACAAGCTCGATTTACCGACACCATCCGGTCCAATCAGCCCGACCATGCAACGGGCCGGAATATCGAGTGTGATATTGTTCAGCGCAACGGTTTTTCCATAATGCTGGCTCACGCCCGCCAGTTGCGCGACAGGCGGGACGGGAACCAGTTCCAGATGCATCATTGCGGCAACCTCACCACCAGGTCGTCAGGCCACGGAAGTTCTTCATTCACCCGCACCCACGCTACGCCCGGCAATCCGGTTTTGACATATTCCAGATGCTGCTGGAGTAATTCCGGTGGGATACGCGCTTTGACACGGAACATCAATTTCAGCCGCTCATCGCTGGTTTCGACAGTTTTTGGCGTGAACTGGGCGACGCTGGCGACAAAACTGATGGTCGCGGGAATACGCAGATCTGGTGCAGCATCAAGAATCAAACGTGCTTCACCGCCCAGTTTCAGCGTGCCCGCCTGTTCGGTTGGCAGAAAGAAGGTCATATAGACGTCGCTGAGATCGACCATATTCAGCACCCGACCGCCTGCTGCCAGCACTTCGCCTGGCTCGGCAACCCGATACTGCACGCGTCCGTCACGCGGGGCTTTCAGTTCGCTGTCATCGATATCTGCGGCAATGCGCCGTTCAGTGGCTTGTGCCGCTTCGACGCGAGTTTGCGCCTGAATGATATTGGTGCGTGCCGCCTCTATAGCGGCTTTAGAAGCAGAAACCTGAGCTTTTGCCGATTCCAGCGCAGCTCGGGCGCTCTCAGCGGCGGCGCGGTCGTCATCCAACTGTTGCGCAGAAATTGCCCCCCGTTGTGCCAGTGAGCGGTAACGCGTATGACGTTTTGCTACGGAGTCCAGTTCTGCCTGGCGTTGATTAACCAGCGACTGTGCGGCACGAGTTTCGCTTTGGCGTTGCTCCAGCAAAGCCTGCGCGGCGGCAACGGCACTTTGTGCTTCTTTGATTTGCGCGATGGCTTCCAGTCGCTGTTCCTGCAACACGCGAGTATCCATCTTCGCCAGCACTTCACCTTCTCGAACAAACTGGCCTTCTTTCACCAGAATTGTGTCGATACGCCCTGCAATTTTGCTGGCGATATCCACTTCCGTCGCTTCAATGCGCCCATTGCTGACAGCAAAGCCTTCCGGCACACCCGCCGGGCGCAACAGCCACCACGCCACGACGGCAGCCACCGCCAGTGCCCCGACAACCCACCACGCCAGATGGCGCTTACTCTTATCCATAATCGACCCGCCATAATCCCTGTAAGCAATCGACGCGTGTTACAACTGCCACCGAACGATGTTCAGCGGATTCTTCCATCCGGGATAAGAAGGAAATGGCAAATACGACCAGCGCACAGAGCATTGAGCGCCAATGGGGAAGGCTTAGTGAAAACGGGTAGTAATGTTGTCATCATCAGCATTCCTGGCCGTAAATGAAACACGCATACTCATAAGTGAAATCAATTAAATACTAACAGTTATATTCATGTTGTCTATTTGATTGCCATCAACTTGTGATACATCGCGATGTTCTTCCGTTCGCTGGTGTTTTTTCCAAAAATATTCTGTACAGGTTCACAGATTCTGTTGCACAGGTTTCCGTAACAGGGAAACCTGATGACTATCACATAGCGTTATTATCGTCTGATGTGCGAATAAATACCGAAAATAAAAAAATTTATTCTGAAAAGATGATAGATGATAAAGGCTCGTGGGTTTAATAAAATAGTCCCTAAAAGATTCATTTAAAACAACAAAATAAGATAAAGATATTAATTCAGAGTTTATCTTAGGATAAATATTTATTTAATAGCATTAACTCACTGCTAAAAGTTGATCCCCATAACGCTAAATCCGATTATAGTGAAGTTACTTTTTTTAATTGATGGCATCTTATAGACATATTTAACTAACTGAAAAGACGAATCATATGTTTTTCGAAGTGTAGCAGAAAATATATATGGGGTTTAAAATGAATATATATATCGGATGGTTGTTTAAATTAATTCCTTTACTGATGGGTATAATATGCATCGCATTAGGTGAGTTTGTATTAACCGGTTCTGGGCAAAGTGAATATTTCGTTGCAGGGCATGTTCTGATTTCTCTTTCTGCGATATGTCTGGCATTGTTCACTACCGCATTTATTATTATATCTCAGTTAACTCACGGCATGAATAAATTCTACAACAGGTTATTTCCTGTTATTGGCTATGCCGGTTCTGCTACAACTATGATTTGGGGATGGTCACTGTTGGCAAGCAATAATGTGATGGCAGATGAATTTGTCGCCGGTCATGTTATTTTCGGCGTTGGCATGATTGCCGCTTGTGTATCAACCGTAGCGGCATCTTCCGGACATTTTCTGTTGATCCCCAAAAACGCCTCGGGCAGTAAGAGTGACGGTACGCCATTGCAGGCCTATTCTTCAACAATCGGTAATTGCTTAATTGCCGTTCCCGTTCTGCTTACTCTCTTTGGTTTCATTTGGTCAGTCATACTGTTACGTAGTGCAGATATCACACCACATTATGTTGCAGGTCACGTACTAATGGGGTTAACGGCAATTTGCGCTTGTCTTATTGGCCTTGTCGCCACTATTGTCCATCAAACGCGGAATACGTTCTCAGTGAAAGAACATTGGCTGTGGTGCTATTGGGTTATTTTGCTTGGCTCACTTACCATTATTTTTGGTATCTACGTATTAATCAGTTCAGATGCAAGCGCCCGCCTGGCCCCCGGCATTATTCTCATTTGCCTGGGGATGATCTGCTACAGTATTTTCTCCAAAGTGTGGTTGTTAGCGCTGGTATGGCGACGCACCTGTTCGTTAGCCAACAGAATACCCATGATTCCGGTATTTACCTGTCTGTTTTGTCTGTTCCTTGCTGCGTTCCTGGCTGAAATTGCGCAAACCGATATGGCTTACTTTATTCCTTCGCGAGTTCTGGTTGGCTTAGGTGCTGTTTGTTTTACACTGTTTTCCATCGTTTCTATATTAGAGGCGGGTTCAGCGAAAAAATAATAAAAAAGGCTTCAGATAAGGCGTTGAGCGCCTTATCTGGTTTTATTCAGGTTAATCCCTCTGGTATCGAGAGCGCATTTTGCTTCTTATTCTGCCACCAAATCCTGCGCACAAGCCCATGCACTCGACCACGCCCACTGGAAGTTATAGCCCCCCAGCCAGCCGGTGACGTCCATCACTTCGCCGATGAAGTACAGCCCAGGCACTTTGCGCGCTTCCATCGTCCGTGAAGAGAGTTCTTTGGTGTCCACGCCGCCGAGCGTCACTTCGGCAGTGCGATAGCCTTCAGTGCCGTTGGGTTGTACGCGCCAGTCAGTCAATGTGCTAATCAGTGTCTGTTGGTCACGCACGTTGAGCTGTTTTAGCGAGACATCCGGGATTTGCCCGAGTTGTTGTAACCGTTCAACCAACCGCTTCGGCAGATGAACCGCCAGCGTGTTTTTCAGGCTTTGATTCGGATGTGCATTACGCTGCTCATTCAGGAAGGTTTCGAGGTCCACATCCGGTAGCAGATTGATGCTGACAAATTCACCCGGTTGCCAGTAGCTGGAAATCTGCAACACCGCCGGTCCAGATAAGCCGCGGTGGGTGAAGAGTAAGTTCTCACGGAAAACGGTACCGTTTTCAGCGGTAATCACGGAAGGCACCGCCACGCCCGCCAGCACCTGTAACTCTTCAAGCAACGGTTTATGCAGAGTGAATGGCACCAGACCCGCACGGGTCGGCAGCACGTTGAGGCCGAATTGTTCGGCAATCTTATAACCAAACGGCGATGCGCCCAGCCCCGGCATTGACAGTCCACCGGTCGCAATGACCAGCTTTTCGCAACCGACAGTCATGCCGTTCAGTTCAAGCGTGAAGCCTGTATCATCCTTCGCCACACTCAGCACTTCGCTACGCAATCTGAAGGCCACATTGCCCTTCTCGCACTCATCCACCAGCATGTCGACAATCTGCTGCGCGGAGTCATCGCAGAAGAGTTGCCCTAACGTTTTCTCGTGCCAGGCGATGCCGTGTTTATTGACCAGATCAATGAAATCCCACTGGGTAAAACGCGCGAGTGCAGACTTACAAAAATGCGGATTTTGGCTCAGATAAGCGCCTGGTTCGACATAAAGGTTGGTAAAGTTGCAGCGCCCACCGCCAGACATGAGGATTTTGCGCCCTGGTTTTTTACCATTATCGATCAGCAGAACCCGGCGTCCTGCCTGACCTGCCAGCGCAGAACAGAACATCCCTGCCGCACCAGCGCCTATAATAATGGCATCAAACCTTTCCACGTTGCGCTCCTCTAAGAAAAAACGGGCGTGAATTGTAAAGATTCCTCAGTGGTCGCACCAGCATCAATATTACTAAAAGGAAGTATTTGCCTGAATTATATAAGATAATTATTTTTTGAGTGGAATCCATACAGGAGGAAAATCAAAAAAAGTCTATATTTCACTTTGCCCGCGCCGCTAAAGTCACTGATAATGCGCCGCGTTCATGTCCTCAAAATGGCGTAACGTCCTATGCTACATTTATTTGCCGGTCTGGATTTACATACCGGACTATTATTATTGCTTGCTTTAGCTTTTGTACTGTTTTACGAAGCGATTAACGGTTTCCATGATACCGCAAACGCGGTGGCTACGGTTATCTACACTCGCGCAATGCGCTCACAGCTCGCTGTGGCGATGGCGGCGCTCTTCAACTTCTTCGGCGTTCTGCTGGGCGGTCTCAGCGTAGCCTATGCCATCGTGCATATGCTGCAGAACGATCTGCTGCTTAACATGGGTTCCGCACATGGCCTCGCCATGGTGTTCTCTATGCTGCTGGCGGCGATCATCTGGAACCTCGGCACCTGGTACTTCGGTCTTCCAGCTTCCAGTTCTCATACCCTGATTGGCGCCATCATCGGCATTGGTTTAACCAATGCGCTGATGACCGGTACTTCCGTGGTTGATGCGCTGAATATCCCGAAAGTCATCGGTATTTTTGCTTCGCTTATCATCTCGCCGATCGTCGGTCTGGTGATCGCGGGCGGCCTGATTTTCCTGCTGCGTCGCTACTGGAGCGGAACCAAAAAACGCGCGCGTATCCACCTGACGCCCGCAGAGCGTGAAAAGAAAGACGGTAAGAAAAAGCCGCCGTTCTGGACCCGTATCGCGCTGATCCTGTCTGCTATTGGCGTGTCGTTCTCTCACGGTGCTAACGATGGGCAGAAAGGCATTGGCCTGGTGATGCTGGTGCTGATCGGCGTCGCGCCGGCGGGTTTCGTGGTGAATATGAATGCCTCTGGTTACGAAATCACCCGTACCCGCGATGCGGTCAACAACGTGGAAACCTTCTTCCAGCTGCGTCCTGAACTGCTGAAAAAAGCCACCGGCGTCGATCAGCTGGTGCCTTCTCCGGATACCAATACCGCGGCCAATGGCGAGTTCCACTGCCATCCGGCGAACACCATCAACGCCCTTGACCGCGTCAAAACCATGCTGACCGGCGTTGAGAACTACGAGTCGCTAAAACCGGAACAGCGCGGCCAGCTGCGTCGCATCATGCTCTGCATCTCCGACACCACCGACAAGGTGGCGAAGCTGCCGGATGTGAGCGCTGACGACCAGCGTCTGCTGAAGAAACTGAAAACCGATATGCTGAGCACCATCGAGTACGCGCCAATCTGGATTATCATGGCTGTCGCGCTGGCGCTGGGTATCGGCACCATGATCGGCTGGCGCCGCGTGGCGACCACCATCGGTGAGAAGATTGGTAAGAAAGGCATGACCTACGCTCAGGGGATGTCGGCTCAGATGACCGCAGCGGTTTCTATCGGTCTGGCGAGCTACACCGGGATGCCGGTTTCCACCACCCACGTACTCTCCTCCTCGGTAGCGGGGACGATGCTGGTGGATGGCGGTGGTCTGCAGAAAAAGACGGTGACCAGCATTCTGATGGCCTGGGTGCTGACCCTGCCGGCAGCGATTATCCTTTCAGGCGTCCTTTACTGGCTCTCCCTGAAACTGATTTAAGCGTTATTCGTTCAAAACGGGCCAGCTTGCTGGCCCGTTTTTTTATTCTGAAACGTTAGTGCCAGATCATCAGCGCAATCAGGCTCACCACCACCAGGCCGCACAGGGCGCTGGTCAGGATAAACTGGCGACGAACACGTTCGCAGCGACGAATAAATTCATCATCGTGATGGTCACGGTAGCGCTGGGCATAGATATACCACACCAGCCGCATCTGTTTGCTGGGCTGCCCGTGCGAGGTAAAAAAGCCGCCGCCATCAACATACTGATAGAGCAAGGGATCGCAACCACGTAGCACCACCAATAATGCACGCAACGATGAGAAGTAGCGTGCCATATTCACCACACAAACGACACACAGGGCCCAAAACAGCGCAATAGTGCTGATCATACCTCCTCCCCGGCGACCCGCCTACGGAGAAAACCTCCGCGGCTACCGCTCCCCAAATAACCCACGACGATACCGTAAAGAGTGCGATTCCGATCACATTTATTTTTCCGACCGGCTCATTAAATAGTGTAGGAGATCCATTAATTTTTTTACCACAAGGTTATTCGTTATCAATACGTAAGACGGATAAATTTGTTTAACTTTTAGGTGAACCCAGTGCATTGACGGAGTGCGGGGGGCGCTATAAGGTAGGAAATATCTTCTACAATGAAGTCCTTAAAGGCTACCCTCCCGCGAATGTAGCACGCAGGACGCGGGCGAAACGGCAGCGCCAGCTGTCAGGTCCAATGGTCATCGACAAACTTATGGAAGGAGTAACACTATGGCTTACAAACATATTCTGATTGCAGTAGACCTGTCCCCGGAGAGTAAAGTACTGGTTGAAAAAGCCGTTTCTATGGCCCGCCCGTATAACGCGAAAGTCTCCCTGATCCATGTGGATGTGAATTACTCCGACCTCTACACCGGGCTGATTGACGTTAACCTCGGCGACATGCAAAAACGCATCTCCGAAGAGACCCATCACGCGCTGACCGAGCTCTCGACCAACGCAGGCTATCCCATCACCGAGACCCTGAGCGGCAGCGGCGACCTTGGCCAGGTGCTGGTCGATGCGATTAAAAAATACGATATGGACCTGGTGGTCTGCGGCCATCATCAGGACTTCTGGAGCAAGCTGATGTCCTCTGCCCGCCAGCTGATTAACACCGTTCATGTCGACATGCTGATCGTCCCGCTGCGCGACGAAGAAGACGAATAACCGTCTCGTTTTATCCGCGCAATACGCCCGCCGATGCGGGCGTTTTTTATTTTCGCTTTCCCTCGCCATGCGGCAGAACTTCAATCCATAAAATCGCCATTCAATTAGTGTGATCAACCAGTTATTCGGCGAAATATCTATATAATAATCTATTCCATAAGCCAATAACCGCAGCATGGCGAGTTATCAGACATTTTCGGCGCGTTCTGGCATACGCGTTCATACTTTTTGGGAAAGTAATACAAGGCGAAGGAATATGAATACAACTGCACCTACGGGCTTGCTGCAGCAACCTCGTCCGTTCTTTATGATCTTCTTTGTGGAGCTCTGGGAACGTTTTGGCTATTACGGCGTTCAGGGGATCCTGGCGGTCTTCTTTGTTAAACAGCTGGGCTTCTCTCAGGAACAGGCCTTTATCACCTTCGGCGCCTTCGCGGCGCTGGTTTACGGGCTGATCTCCATCGGCGGCTACGTGGGCGACCATTTGCTGGGGACCAAACGCACGCTGGTGCTCGGCGCCATTGTGCTGGCTATCGGCTACTTTATGACCGGGATGTCGCTGCTGAAACCGCAGCTGATCTTTATCGCTCTCGGCACCATCGCCGTCGGCAACGGTTTGTTTAAAGCCAACCCGGCGAGCCTGCTCTCCAAATGCTATCCGCCGAAGGATGCCCGTCTCGACGGAGCATTTACCCTGTTCTATATGTCGATAAACATCGGTTCGCTGCTGTCGCTGTCGCTGGCGCCGGTGATCGCCGAAAAATTTGGCTACGCGGTAACCTATAACCTGTGCGGCGCGGGGCTGATTATCGCGCTGCTGGTCTACTTCGCCTGCCGCGGGATGGTGAAAGATATTGGCTCCGAGCCGGATCATCGCCCCCTCAGCCTACGCAATCTGGCGCTGGTGCTGGCAGGTACGGTGGTAATGATTTTTCTCTGCGCCTGTCTGATGCATAACGTGATGATCGCCAACCTGGTGCTGATTGTTCTGTCGGTCGTGGTTATTGCGTTCTTTTTCCGTGAGGCGTTTCGCCTCGATAAAACTGGACGCAACAAAATGTTCGTCGCCTTTATTCTGATGATCGAGGCGGTGCTGTTTTACATTCTGTATGCCCAGATGCCGACCTCGCTGAACTTCTTCGCCATCAACAACGTCCATCATGAGATCCTTGGCTTTACCATCAACCCGGTCAGCTTCCAGGCGCTGAATCCCTTCTGGGTAGTGGTCGCCAGCCCGGTGCTGGCGGCGATCTACACCCATCTCGGTCATAAGGGTAAAGACCTGACCATGCCGGTGAAATTTACCCTCGGGATGTTCCTCTGCGCGCTGGGCTTCCTGACCGCCGCGGCGGCCGGGATGTGGTTCGCCGACGCCCAGGGGTTAACCTCGCCGTGGTTTATTGTGCTGGTCTATCTGTTCCAGAGTCTGGGCGAACTGTTAATCAGCGCTCTGGGGCTGGCGATGGTTGCCGCGCTGGTGCCGCAGCATCTGATGGGCTTTATTCTGGGGATGTGGTTTCTGACCCAGGCCGCCGCTTTCCTGCTGGGCGGCTATGTGGCGACCTTTACCGCGGTGCCGGAAAACATCACCGACCCGCTGCAGACCCTGCCGGTCTACACCAATGTGTTCAGTAAAATTGGCCTGGTGACGCTGGGCGTCACGGTGGTTATGGCGCTGATGGTGCCGTGGCTGAACCGGATGATTAATACCCCGGCCAGCGCCGAATAACCGTTTGAGATGGCCGATCCGCTGGCGCCGTTTGTTTAAATATTGCGGTTCCCGGCTCGCGCTACAATTTGGTAGCCCGGATAAGGCGCTTTGCCCGCTATCCGGGTGATATCACAACGGCGAAAAATTACGCCGGCGTACCTGCGTAAATATCAAACCGATGTCCTTTGGTCACAACCGCGTTCGGCATGGCGACATCCGCCAGCGGCGGCGCAT
>OJVX01000043.1_pt1 | contig 9935 bp, 7 predicted proteins | sample 1600241 | NCBI WGS metagenome assembly OJVX01 (sample SAMN04436850, study PRJEB24849) | human gut metagenome | biome: human gut; feature: NICU; material: stool | host: Homo sapiens | place: USA: Saint Louis, MO | collected 2011-10-07
ACAGCAGGAACACCATGCCTTTAAAGACAAATTCCATCATCGCCCAGGTGCTGTTTGCGCGCAGGCGCATTGCCAGCGGCGCACGGCGCATCACACCGGAGCGGGTGATGGTCATCCCGGCGGCAACCGCAGCGAGGATGCCGGAAACGCCAATATGTTCCGCAATCAGATAAGAAGCGAATGGCAGCAAGAACAGCAGAACGATCTGCGTCGCGGGTTCATCACCGCCCCAGCGGCTGAGGAATCGCAGCGAGCGACCATACAGCCAGCTCACCACAAAACCGGCGAGAATACCGCCTATTGCCACTTTCATAAATTCGACCGTCGCACCGCCGACGGTGAAGATCATTGTCCCCATCGCCACTGCCACGGCAAACTTCAACGACACCAGGCCGGAGGCGTCATTCATCAACGCCTCGCCCTGCAAAATGCCCATGATTTTTTTCGGGATGCGCCCCTCGCCAACAATCCCGGAGAGCGCTACAGCATCGGTCGGAGAAAGCACCGCAGCCAGCGCAAAGGCGGGGATCAGCGGAATGCCCGGCACCACCCAGTAAATAAGGAAGCCAATGCCGACCACGGTGACCACCACCAGCGCCAGCGCGAGGCCGAAAATCTCTCGCCCATGTTCGAGAAATTCACGGGTCGGCGTTTTCCAACCATCAGCGAACAGCAACGGCGGGATAAACAAGACTAAAAAGAGTTCAGGATCAAACTCCACATGCAAACCAAACGTCGGCCACGCCAGTAGCGCACCGATGGCGATTTGCATAAGCGGAAGCGGGATCTGAAAGGGCATGACACGAGTGACCACCCCGGACAGCGAGACCACGAGGGTCATTATCAGTATGGTGAAGAAGATTTCCATGCGTTCCCTGTTTGCGATGTTTTTTATGATCTGAGAAAGGCGTTATGCCTGAATTCTCATTTTTTCAGAATATCGCAAAAGCTCACACAATGTGCGGAGAAAATAAAAACGGGCAGCCATTGCCACCCGTTTTCAGAATCCTATGTAAGATTAGATAGCCCAGCCACCCGCATAGAAGGTCACCAGCGCCACGGCAATAACGACCGTACCGATGTTCAACTTGCGCCATTCGCCGGAAACCAGACGACCAATCACCAGAGTCGCGAAGCCGATCATGATGCCTGTTACGATGTTACAGGTCAGCAAGAGGAATACCGCCGTAACCAGACCCGCCATCGCATCAACAAAATCAGCAAAGTCGATTTTCGCCACGTTGCTCAGCATCAGCAGGCCAACGTACATCAGCGCCGGAGCCGTTGCGTACCCCGGAACGAGGTAAGAGAGCGGAGAGAGGAACATAATCAGCAGGAACAGCACGCCAACGGTGATAGCCGTCAAACCGGGTTTACCGCCCGCCGCCGTACCCGCCGCAGACTCAATTTTTACCGCTGCCGGAGCTGCACCCACCAGGCCAGAGAAAACGCTGCTCATGGAGTCGGTGGTCAGTGCTTTCCCGCCGTCGATGATCTGCCCATCTTTATCCAGCAGGTTCGCCTGACCGGCGACGGCACGGATAGTTCCGGTGGCATCAAATACTGCCGTCATCACCAGTGCCAGAACACTTGGCAGGACTACAGGATTCAGCGCACCCATAATGTCCAGGCTGCCAATCAGTGAATTGCCGTTTTCATCGCTCAATGAAGGCATGGCGAAAACGCCGGAGAAATGGACGTTAGGATCGAAGATCAAACCGACAATTGAGATACCGATAATGGTCAGCAGAATGCCGCCAGGGACTTTCAGTTTTTCCAGGCCGATAATCACTGCCAGCCCCACCAACGACATCATCACCGGAAAGGTCGTAAAATCCCCCAGCGCGACGGGCAGACCATCAAGCGGGTTTTTAATCACCAGACCGACACCATTAGCGGCAATGAGCAGCAGGAACAGACCGATACCAATCCCCGTGCCGTGCGCCACACCGTGCGGCAAGTTGCGCAAAATCCAGCTACGGATACCCGTGGCAGAAATTACCGTAAACAGCACACCCATCAGGAACACGGCACCCAGCGCGACAGGTACGCTAATATGTTGCCCCAGCACCAGACTGAATGCGGTAAACGCCGTCAGAGAGATGGCGCAACCAATCGCCAACGGCAGATTAGCCCACAGACCCATCACGATAGAACCGAGTCCGGCAACCAGACAGGTTGCAACGAAAACTGCCGCAGGCGGGAAGCCCGCTTTACCCAACATGCCTGGAACGACGATAACCGAGTAGACCATCGCCAGAAACGTTGTTAACCCGGCAACCACTTCCTGACGGACAGTGCTTCCACGTTGTGAAATTTTAAACCAGGCGTCGAGTGAACCGCCGGTACGCGCTGATGGCGTAGACATAAGAAAACATCCCCTGAGAGTTTAATTTTCGTCAAGATGCGTGGCGGACAAACCCCTGCCAGCGAAACGTTATCTTCCTGCTCCAGGTTTGCTACAATTTGCTGCGTCGCAAAAAAAGCAAACGTTTAGCTCCGCGCATACAAAACGGGTGGTAAAAAAAGCAAACGATTATCCGGCGATCATAGCGGCTTTTTCAACCGAAGTTTGCTGCTTTTTTCTCTTTTATTGTCTTGACGATGAAAAACCAGGCAATTGATGCGCAAACGTTATCGTCGATGCGCAAGATTGCAGCGTTATCGAGCCGTATACCGTTCAGGATTGCGATAAAAAATCGTCTGAGATGACAAAAATATTGCGGCTAAAAAGTGTACTTTTACACTGGCGAAGAAACGCCGGTAACATACAATTAAAGCATCAACACCAACCGGAACCTCCACCACGTGCTCGAATGAGGTGTGTTGACGTCGGGGGAAACCCTCCTGTGTACCAGCGGGATAGAGAGAAAGACAAAGACCGGAAAACAAACTAAAGCGCCCTTGTGGCGCTTTAGTTTTGTTCATCTTCCAGTAAGCGTGCGCCGGTACCTTCTTCTCCTAAGCGGTCGCCCGGGTTACGCAACGGGCAATCACTGCGCGAAAGGCAGCCACAACCAATACATCCATCCAGTTCGTCACGCAGCGCCACTAAGGTATGAATGCGCCGATCCAACTCTTCTCGCCATTGGGACGAAAGCTGTTTCCACTCTTTCGCACTTAATGTATGCCCTTCTGGCAACACGCCAAACGCTTCACGAATGGTTGCGAGCGGAATGCCAATACGCTGAGCAATTTTGATAATTGCGACATATCGCAACACATCACGTTTATATCGCCGCTGATTGCCGCTATTACGGATACTGGTAATCAACCCTTTGCTTTCATAGAAATGCAGCGCCGATACCGCCACACCGCTGCGTTTCGCCACTTCGCCGGGGGTTAGCAGCGCTATAATGCGGGGTAATTTCTTTTCCATAAATCGCTTTACCTCAAGTTAACTTGAGGAATTATACTCCCCAACAGATGAATTAACGAACTGAACACTGAAAAGAGGCAGATTTATGTCCCATCAGAAAATTATTCAGGATCTTATCGCATGGATTGACGAGCATATTGACCAGCCGCTTAACATTGATGTCGTCGCAAAAAAATCTGGCTATTCAAAGTGGTACTTGCAACGGATGTTCCGCACGGTGACGCATCAGACGCTTGGCGATTACATTCGCCAGCGCCGTCTGTTACTGGCCGCCGTTGAGTTGCGCACCACCGAGCGTCCGATTTTTGATATCGCAATGGACCTGGGTTATGTCTCTCAGCAGACCTTCTCCCGCGTTTTCCGTCGGCAGTTTGATCGCACTCCCAGCGATTATCGCCACCGCCTGTAGTTTTATTGCCCGCGCGTTAATTCCCGCGCGGGTAATTGCTCCATCCATTGCATAAACACCTGCGGCGGCATCGCCTTCGCGAAGAACCATCCCTGGCAATAGCGCACGCCGCGTTTGCGCAGCCAGTTAACCTGCGCCTCAGTTTCGACACCTTCAGCAATCGTTTTTAACCCCAGGCTGTGCGCCAGCTCGATGATGTGTTCCGCAATCAAATGACTGGTTTTGTGGGTGGTCAGCGTCTCAACAAACGATTTATCGATTTTCAAAATATCGACATTCAATGATTTAAGGTTATGCAAGTTAGAGTAGCCAATACCAAAATCATCAATTGCCACTTCGTAACCGGCCTTGCGGAAAGCCAGAATAATCGGCGTCATTTTGTCGACATCAAGAAATGCATGTTCAGTCACTTCAAATTTAATTTGCTGCGGGCGCACCGCATGTTGCTCTGTTTTCTGATTGGTTCTCGCTATCAACCGTGAGGTATGAAAATCGGAGGCTGACAGGTTAATAGAAACATAGCGATCGGCATGTGTTGCCAGATACGCGCCCAAATCGCGGAAGACATTATCAATAACATAATCAGTTACCTGTTCGATCATCCCCTCCTTTTCTGCCAGCGGAATAAACTCTGCCGGATTCATTACTTGCCCCTGCTCACCGGGCCAACGTAACAACGCTTCAGCGCCGATACATTTTTCTGTTTTGATATCGATTATTGGCTGGTAATAAAGGAAAAGTTGATGTTTTTCGAGGGCGCGTTGCAATTTGCGTTTGGGAGACAAATAGTTTTGTCGAATACGTAGCCAGAGTAATAGCAGAACAAGACTCCCCAAAATACCGGCGGGCAACGCAAAAATAAGATGATTATAAAAATGGGTTATAAGACGTTGATATGAAGTCGCAACAATGGCCGCAATTGGGCGTTTTGTCGAATAAACTGTCGCATATAAATAGCCATTTCGTTGTACGGTTAAATCATTCAAACGAATCAGCGGAGAAAACGTTGCTGCCGAGGCCTCGTTGCTTAACGAGAAAAAGGTTTTCGTCACCGTATCATACACACCCCATTGCAATGTCGGATCATCAGACATCACTTCACTCCAGAAGAGAGGGTTAATGACCGCTACATAATTCCCCCGCTGCATATAGGTCATTTTATAGCCTGAGAAAAAAGGCGTATCACGGTAATAATAGATAGAAACGTTAGGTTCACGCTTATAATCGGCCGGTGCAATCGTATAGCCATTTACAGACGCTATCAGCGATGAGCATAAAAAATGGTTATCACGAGCATAAATCAATTCATTAATATAAAGATAGCCACGAATAATATTCAACATTCGCTTTTGATGGGCTGGAGTGCAAACTTGCCCCTGATAGCGTTCAGCTGCATCGCTCACTAAATCTGCCTGACGAATGACCAGCTCAGATTTATCCAACGCCAGCTGAGCAAAAGTTCGGAGCTGATTATTCACTTCTGATTTTGCCCAAAAGAAGGCAATCCATAGCGACAGAATGATGGGAAAGAGAACTAAAAAGATAATGCCCGGAAACGCCAGTAATTGGTGTCGTGCACGATGACTCATTGCTATCAATTCCCTGCCTGTTTATACCCGGTTATTGCAAGGTGAAACCCTGGCTACCGACGTCTTTAGATAAATCTTACGGTATAAATAGCACTTTTGCCTGATATAAAATTGAGACCTTTTTAATCGTCACCAGGATGACGATAATTCATTGATCTTAAAAATTAATCACCTTCAGGAATGCAGAGGCGGCGGGAAGATATACCCTTAATGCCGCTGAAAAAACACATAATCTGTACGGCAATAAAAGTCACGGCCTAATCTGGCTAACAAACAACCAATTGTGATATAGTTCACAAAATTCATGAAACAAACAGAGTGTTTCATTTTTGTGTTCTGCAAGCCCCGCGATAGCCAGAGTGTATCACGCCTCCCGTGAACAACGCCGCGCTGTCCAGGGCATCAGCTCTTTTTCGAGGAATTGTTTGATGGCTACCCTCACCACTGGCGTGGTTCTTCTTCGCTGGCAACTTCTTAGTGCCGTAATGATGTTTCTGGCCAGCACGCTCAACATCCGTTTTCGTCGGGCTGATTATGTCGGGCTTGCAGTGATCAGCAGCGGTTTGGGCGTAGTTTCCGCCTGCTGTTTCGCAATGGGGTTGCTTGGCATCACAATGGCGGATATCACCGCCATCTGGCACAACATCGAGTCGGTGATGATAGAAGAGATGAATCAGACACCGCCACAATGGCCAATGATTTTGACTTGATATGTAGAAGCCTCCATAACGGAGGCTTCTTTTTTATGGCTGGCAGATGCTTTAATCATCCACCTTAAAACAATATAACCTATTGTTTTAAAGACAAATCAGAACGGAATATCGTCATCAAAGTCCATCGGCGGCTCGTTAGACGGCGCTGCCGGAGCGGACTGCTGCGGGCGAGACTGCGCGCCGCCGCTGAACTGATTGCCACCCTGCGGCTGCTGAGGCTGACCCCAACCGCCCTGCGGCTGACCACCACCGATATTGCCACCTGCAGGAGCGCCACCACCCTGACGACCACCCAGCATCTGCATGGTGCCGCCAACGTTCACCACGACTTCTGTGGTATAGCGATCCTGACCGGATTGATCGGTCCATTTGCGGGTACGCAGCTGGCCTTCGATATAAACCTGAGAACCTTTACGCAGATATTCGCTGGCTACTTCTGCCAGTTTGCCGAACAGCACAACGCGGTGCCATTCAGTCTGCTCTTTCATCTCGCCGGTGGCTTTATCACGCCAGGATTCGGAAGTAGCCAGCGTAATGTTGGCAACTGCGCCACCATTTGGCATGTAGCGTACTTCCGGGTCCTGACCCAGATTACCAACGAGAATAACCTTGTTTACGCCTCTGCTGGCCATGTTCGTGTCTCCTGAAAAAAAATCGTTCTGAATAAGTGTAAACGCGCGATTGTACCATTACCAATAGCGCTTTTACTATGTTGTGACCTCGGTTCCGGGAAACAAACCTGGCCAGACATTGTTACACAACACTCCGGGTAATGCATTCCAATACTGTATATTCATTCAGGTTAATTTGTGTCATAATTAACCGTTTGTGATCGCCGGTAGCACCATGCCACCGGGCAAAAAAGCGTTTAATCCGGGAAAGGTGAATGGATAAGATCGAAGTTCGGGGCGCCCGCACCCATAATCTCAAAAACATCAACCTCGTTATCCCCCGCGACAAGCTCATTGTCGTGACCGGGCTTTCGGGTTCTGGCAAATCCTCGCTCGCTTTCGACACCTTATATGCCGAAGGGCAGCGCCGTTACGTTGAATCCCTTTCCGCCTACGCGCGGCAGTTTCTGTCACTGATGGAGAAGCCGGACGTCGACCATATTGAGGGGCTTTCTCCTGCCATCTCAATTGAGCAGAAATCGACGTCTCATAACCCGCGCTCTACGGTGGGGACAATCACCGAAATCCACGACTATTTGCGTCTGCTGTACGCTCGCGTTGGTGAGCCGCGCTGCCCGGACCACGATGTACCGCTGGCGGCGCAAACCGTCAGTCAGATGGTGGATAACGTGTTGTCCCAGCCGGAAGGCAAGCGTCTGATGCTGCTCGCGCCAATCATTAAAGAGCGCAAAGGCGAACACACCAAAACGCTGGAGAACCTGGCAAGCCAGGGTTACATCCGTGCTCGTATTGATGGCGAAGTCTGCGATCTTTCCGATCCGCCGAAACTGGAACTGCAAAAGAAACATACCATTGAAGTGGTGGTTGATCGCTTCAAAGTGCGTGACGATCTTACCCAACGTCTTGCCGAGTCGTTTGAAACCGCGCTGGAGCTTTCCGGTGGTACCGCGGTAGTGGCGGATATGGACGACCCGAAAGCGGAAGAGCTGCTGTTCTCCGCCAACTTTGCCTGCCCGATTTGCGGTTACAGTATGCGCGAGCTGGAACCTCGCCTGTTTTCATTTAACAACCCGGCGGGAGCCTGCCCGACCTGTGACGGTCTTGGCGTACAGCAATATTTCGATCCTGACCGCGTGATCCAGAATCCGGAATTATCGCTGGCTGGCGGTGCGATCCGTGGCTGGGATCGCCGCAACTTCTATTATTTCCAGATGCTGAAATCGCTGGCAGATCACTATAAGTTCGACGTCGAAGCGCCGTGGGGCAGCCTGAGCGCGAACGTGCATAAAGTGGTGTTGTACGGTTCTGGCAAAGAAAATATTGAATTCAAATACATGAACGATCGTGGCGATACCTCCATTCGTCGTCATCCGTTCGAAGGCGTGCTGCACAATATGGAGCGCCGTTATAAAGAGACGGAATCCAGCGCGGTACGTGAAGAATTAGCCAAGTTTATCAGCAATCGTCCGTGCGCCAGCTGCGAAGGAACCCGTCTGCGTCGGGAAGCACGCCACGTGTATGTCGAGAATACGCCGCTGCCCGCCATCTCCGACATGAGCATCGGTCATGCGATGGAATTCTTCAACAATCTCAAACTCGCAGGTCAGCGGGCGAAGATTGCAGAAAAAATCCTTAAAGAGATCGGCGATCGTCTGAAATTCCTCGTTAACGTCGGCCTGAATTACCTGACACTTTCCCGCTCAGCAGAGACACTTTCCGGCGGTGAAGCCCAGCGTATTCGTCTGGCGAGCCAGATTGGGGCAGGCCTGGTTGGCGTGATGTACGTGCTGGATGAGCCGTCTATCGGCCTGCACCAGCGCGATAACGAGCGCCTGCTGGGTACGCTTATCCATCTGCGCGATCTCGGTAATACCGTGATTGTGGTGGAGCACGACGAAGACGCGATTCGCGCCGCTGATCATGTGATCGATATCGGTCCGGGTGCGGGTGTTCACGGCGGTGAAGTCGTCGCGGAAGGTCCGCTGGAAGCAATTATGGCGGTGCCTGAGTCGTTGACCGGGCAGTACATGAGCGGTAAACGCAAGATTGAGGTGCCGAAGAAACGCGTTCCGGCAAATCCGGAAAAAGTGCTGAAACTGACAGGCGCACGCGGCAACAACCTGAAAGACGTGACGCTGCCGCTGCCAGTTGGTCTGTTTACCTGCATCACAGGGGTTTCAGGTTCCGGTAAATCGACGCTGATTAACGACACACTGTTCCCGATTGCCCAACGCCAGTTGAATGGTGCGACCATCGCCGAACCGGCACCGTATCGCGATATTCAGGGACTGGAACATTTCGATAAAGTGATCGATATCGACCAAAGCCCAATTGGTCGTACTCCGCGTTCTAACCCGGCGACCTATACCGGCGTGTTTACACCTGTGCGCGAACTGTTTGCGGGCGTACCGGAATCCCGTGCGCGCGGCTATACGCCAGGACGTTTCAGCTTTAACGTCCGTGGCGGACGCTGCGAGGCCTGTCAGGGCGACGGCGTGATCAAAGTGGAGATGCACTTCCTGCCGGACATTTACGTACCGTGCGACCAGTGCAAAGGCAAACGCTATAACCGTGAAACGCTGGAGATTAAGTACAAAGGCAAAACCATCCACGAAGTGCTGGATATGACCATCGAAGAGGCGCGTGAGTTCTTTGATGCGGTGCCAGCTCTGGCGCGTAAGCTGCAAACGTTGATGGACGTTGGCCTGACGTACATTCGCCTCGGGCAGTCCGCAACCACACTTTCTGGTGGTGAAGCCCAGCGCGTGAAGCTGGCGCGTGAGCTGTCAAAACGCGGCACCGGGCAGACGCTGTATATTCTCGACGAGCCGACCACCGGTCTGCACTTCGCCGATATTCAGCAACTGCTCGACGTACTGCATAAACTGCGCGATCAGGGCAATACCATTGTGGTAATTGAGCACAATCTCGACGTGATCAAAACCGCTGACTGGATTGTCGACCTGGGACCGGAAGGCGGCAGTGGGGGCGGCGAAATCCTCGTCTCCGGTACGCCAGAAACCGTCGCAGAGTGCGAAGCTTCGCATACGGCGCGCTTCCTCAAGCCGATGCTGTAATCGTTAAGGCCGCTTTCAGAGCGGCCTTCTTCTTTCAGAGTTGCACCAGCAATTTACGTTTTTCTTCCGGCAGCAAATTCACCGCCTGCTGATAAGACGCATCCACCAGATAATAGATTTGCGAATCCGGCAGCGA
>OJVX01000049.1_pt1 | contig 9628 bp, 8 predicted proteins | sample 1600241 | NCBI WGS metagenome assembly OJVX01 (sample SAMN04436850, study PRJEB24849) | human gut metagenome | biome: human gut; feature: NICU; material: stool | host: Homo sapiens | place: USA: Saint Louis, MO | collected 2011-10-07
CATAGTATTGTCAATTAAATACAAATCGTGTCATTAATTGCTTGTTTCTTAAATATTCTATGCACCACTGACAGGCTTTGCCCATACAATCGGAACGAGCGGCATGAAATAACTTGGTGGCGTGTTTATGTTCGCGCATTGGCTTTTTAAGCAATTTACCGCTGTTCAATAACGGTAATGCCAGATGATGTGGAATATAACCAATACCGACGTTTTGTTCTATTAAGGCGATTGCCGTAGCGAAGTCAGGAACAAAAATGGGTTTTTGTCCTTCCAACAACCAGGCTTGCATCGGGGGGAAGTTAACGGAGGTATCGCGGATACAAACCGCTGGATAATGACGCAATTCACTGTTTTCTAATGGATGCCGCTTCGCTGCCAGTGGGTGGAGTGGGCTGACGACAAAATCCCATTCCATTTGTCCGACCGGTTCGCTAATGATGCCTTCACTGCTTGGTACTGCATGAGGAGCACCGTAGACCAGATCAGCACGCTTACTGTACAGCGCATCCCAGCAGCCGTTGTATACCTCAAGATCTACCGTCAGTGTTGTTGATGTGAATTGCCGTTCAAAATCTCGAATAAATGCCACCAGCAAATCACCAGGAATAATATTGTTTACCGCAATTGTCAGTTCACGCTCAATACCATCGTGAATCAGCACTGTGTTGCGCTTTAATGCTTCCAGGTCGCCAAGAATAGTTTTGCTATGTTCGATGAAGTAACTTCCCGCTGGCGATAATTCAATATAGCGCCCCTTACGAATGAACAGTTCAACGCCCAGGCTCTCTTCCGCTTTCTTGATGGTGTAACTGATGGCGGAAGGGACTTTATTTAACTGCTCGGCTGCGGTGGTAATGCTCTGGTGTCTGGCGACCAGATGAATAACACGAAGCGTTTCGTCTGAGATGAACATAAGGCTCCCTGGTCAGTGGTAAAGTGGCTGAATCTCTCCAGATTCAGCCGTAATCATTGCCTGAGTATACCCAGGAATTAGCGGTGTTGACTTGCCCGACTGAGAATCGCATACGCGATACATGCCACCAGAATCGAGTCTACCGAAGGGATCGTCGTCAGGGTGAATAAGCCTTTTACGGTCATAAAGCCAACCGCTGCGCCTATGATCCATGCTGCGAATGTCAGCACTTTAATCTGTGACTCCTGGGCTAACACTGACTCTTGATAGCCATTACGGCGATAAAGGAAAAAGTCAGCGATATAAATTCCGGCAACGGGTGGCGTGGCGATACCCAGGAACAGCAGAAACGGAATAAACCACGCCATAATATCCATACTGCCTACGATGGCGGAAAGGATACCCAGCGCCACGGTAATCTGCCATTTAGGAAAGCGGGTAAGCAGTGTGGAAACCACCAGCGTGCCCTGGAACATATTGCCCGCGTTACCGGTGACGCAGGCGAAAATCAACAACAGCGCCGCAGGCAGAACCGCACCGAATACCGCCATCGCACCCAGTAAAGATCCCTGACCACTAATGGCGCTCGGCGTTGCACCCGCCCAGTAGAGCAGAGGGTAGGCAACCAGAAACGTCACGCCTGCGGCAATCAGCGCATGTTTGCGGTTATGCACAAAACTACCGAAATCAGGCAGTGTGGCAACCAGCACAATAATGGTGCCAACAACGGTGGAAACGGCGACACCTGTATTCATCTCCACAATCGCCGCTGGTACTGCCACTTCGGTATGGGTTGCCACATAGAGGATGTAACACAGCACCAGCGCGATAACCGGCACGGCAACCTGGGCAATTTTTCCCAGAACGGCAAAGCCAAATGCCGTAGAGGCGACAAAAATGACACAGCCAGCCGCCACTAACAGTGCCAGTGGAACTTCCAGTCCATGTTGAGCCAGTAAGTCATGTACCGAATGACCAAACATATTGGCGGTAACGGCAATCCAGCCGAACAGACTTATCGCCATCAAAATGTTAATGGCGATGGCCCCTTTTTCGCCAAACGAATATTTCACAATGCCATACGTTGGCAGGCGGGCTTTTTCTCCCACGCTAATGGTGATGGCTGAAAGTAAGGTCAGAATGACGCCGCCTAACAATACGACGCTAATTAAACTGCCGCTGGAAAGTTGATTGCCGAGGCTTGAGGATGACAACAGCTCATGTGTGACGGCAATACCCAGCAAAATCATGGCAATACGCAATCCTGATGCCGTATTCAGATTCTCTTCTTTTTTACGCATAGTATGTTCCCTTTATAAATGCGCGTTACACAGTATGAAAATGCCCGGTGTATTTACGCCAGCTACCCAGTTCTGTAATTTCCCGTTGGCCTTCGGTCAGCCAGTTTTCTGCCAGTACGCCCAGCACTTCGCTACCATCGGCAAGTTTGATTTTGCCAATTGCCAGCCCAGCGGGTTCGCTCATTAACAGAGCGGCAAAACTGGCCAGCGGTAATTGCCAAATTTCTACGTCGACGTGTGTTCCTCCTTCATTCACGCGAATCATTCCCGGATGGCGATCATTAATACTCCACAACCGGTAATGGGCGTCAGTTCGGTCTTCACGGACAAAAATACCGCCCGCTTTTTGCATATTTGGGTTGAGTTCCAGGCCGCGCATCAGCGTTCCGTTAACGGATAAAAGCGTTGTAGGCATTGTGTTCTCCAGAGAATTAAAGGGTTATCCATGTACCGCTCTGATGCGCCAGGGCTGCTTTTATGGTTTGCGGTGAAGTAATCAGGCCGCTGGCCTGTTTGCCTTGTTGCTGGCTGGCATTGATGAAATCAACAATGGCTTCCACTTTGGGTTGCATACTGCCGACACCAAACTGACCTTCCCGCAACAGCGTTTGCGCTTCGGCAACGCTGATAGCGTCGAGCCACTGTTGTTGTGGTGTACCAAAGTTAATCGCTACTTTTTCTACACCGGTGGGGATCACCAGCAGATCTGCGCCTAACTGACTGGCGAGCAGCGCGGAGGCCAGATCTTTATCGATCACGGCTTCTACACCTTTCAGTTGTTGCCCGTCTCGCACCACCGGAATACCGCCGCCGCCGCAGGCAATAACCAGATATCCCTGGCGCACCAGGTGAGCGATGGTGTCGTGCTCAATAATTTCCAGTGGTGCAGGAGAGGGAACTGTACGCCGCCAACCACGCCCGGCGTCCTCCATCAGCGTCCAGCCGAGTTGTTGTTGGCGTTGTTGGGCCGTTGCTTCATCGAGAAACGCGCCAATTGGTTTACTGGGGCTGGCGAAAGCATCGTCATGTGGGCTGACTCGCGTTTGTGTCACCAGGGCAATTACCGGTTTGTTTATGCCACGGCGAGCCAATTCGTTATGCAGCGCTTTCTGGAACATGTAGCCAATTGCACCTTGTGTATCACCCACGGCGTAATCAAGTGGAACCGGAGAAACTTCGTTACTGGCGAGTTCAGAGCGGCGCAGAATAAAGCCCACCTGCGGGCCATTACCGTGGGTTAGCACCAGGTCCCATCCGGCTTCAACCATATCAACGATATGCTGCACGCTTTCCATCACTGCAACATATTGATCGGGAATACTATTGCGTTGCTCGTCCTGAATGAGCGCATTGCCGCCAACCGCGACGACAGCCAGTGGCTTAACCATGATGGTTCTCCTTTGCGACGATCTCCGCCAGTGCACGTACAGCGGCGACAAAACAGGCCATCGGCGCAGTGGTGATCCCGGCACCAATTTGCCCGACCCCCGCTTGTTTGTGGGCGATACCCGTATTGATGACCGGTAAAATGCCGCGATCGGTCACTTTACGCGCATCAATCCCTGCTGCGGTGGGGGCAAAATTGAGGGCTGGAAGTGTAAATGCGGGGTTACCGCCGAGGGTGATGGCTTGCATCCGACGGCTGTTATTGGTGGCATCGGCAGGGGTGCCTCCCACAAATTTGACGATCGCCGGAGACGACGCCATCGCGAAGCCACCCACACCTGCGGTTTCAGTAATTGCGCTATCACCCAGGTCAGCAGCAGCGTCGTCAACGCCAAATCCGGGGAAGAACAGACCTTCAACGGCATTGGCAGGAGCCTGGAACCAGCGATCGCCAGTACCGGAAATCCGAATACCAAAATTCACCCCGTTACGCGCCATCACCGTAACCATTGAACTGAACGGTACATTGGCGGCGGCATCCATCATTGCTTTACAGGCGGCCATCGACAGATTGAGGAAGAAGTGATCGTTACCGGTGATAAATGCCACGACGCGCTGGATATGTTCCTGTGGAAGAGAGCAGGCCAGCAATGCCGGGAGCAGGCGCTTAATCAGCAAACCGGTAGCGGCAGCATTGCGGTTATGAACTTCATCCCCCATATGCAGCGCCTGTGCCATTAATGGCTTGAGTTCCAGCTCGCCGTGTTGTGCGATTGCTGCTTTCATTGCCGGCGCCAGTTCATCGCGCATCCAGGCCAGACGATTGAGAACTTCATCGTTATTGGCGCCAAAACGGAGAACCTTACCCAGACCTTCATTGAAATTGCTAAAAGTACGATGGCCGTAGGTTTTGTTTTCTGCCACCCATAACGGCATCGACGGGCTGATGATGCCTGCCATTGGGCCAACCGCGTGATAATGATGACAAGGGGCAAGGTCGATTTCGCCTGCGTTTATTTGGTTTTCAGCGTCTTGCTGGCTGGTGGCCCAACCTTCGTACAGCATGGCACCAATAATCGCTCCTTTTACCGGACCACACATCTCTTCCCAGGCAATCGGCGGGCCAGAGTGCAAAATACGTTTTTGTTCAGCCATTGCTGGAATGGCCTCTTTAGCGAGCATGACATCCACCAGCACGGGGTGTGCTTCGAGATAACGTGTCATGGCGATTTGGTTGGCATTTTCTACCAGGGGATGACGTAGCAACGATGCCAGATCCAATCCAGCGTCAATATCGCCTTGTGCTGGTGGCTGCCAGTTGAGTGCAATTGCGCTTCCCCCGGCATGTTGAATATTGTCAGCAAAACTGTGTAGTCCCGCGTTCACAACCTTCAAAGGCTGATTAAATAAGGTATTCATGCGTTTAGCCCCTTTTTCTGCAACTGAGTCTGTGCAACGGTGCTGGCCCATAGCGCCGCCTGTGCATTGCTGCTGGCGATGATGACCCCTGCATTTTGTAGTGCGCTTATCTGCTGACTGCGTATTTGCGGATCAGCTTCCGTTCCGCAAACGTGCGCAATCAGCAACGGTGCGTTATTCATGTCGATGTGTGAAAGTTGGTCCAGTAATTCGCTGGCAGGCGTCGTGGAAGCGCCATAACCAAGTACCAGGTCGAATAACACGACGGCAGTGTGTGAGTCGTTGAGTTCGTTGAGCAGACGTTGATTGCGCAGAGTTGGGTCGATCATTGGATGCGGTTTGCCACGGGTGAAATCATCGTCGCCCATATCGATCAACGTGTGATCTTCGCTTTGCCAGATATTTGCCAGAGCACGATTACCCGCAACTGGCGTATTGGAAGCTGCGCTGAATCCCTTTTGTTGGCAGATAAGTTGCGCTTCGTAGCAGAAGGTTCCTCCGGCGAAAACACCGCGTATCGCCTGGCGATGGGCTGGCAGGCGCTGGCAGGCGTTTTGTAACATTGTGAGATCGGCGCAGGGTACATCGGTTTCGACAGCCGGAAGTGGCTGAGCATTCAGTAACGCCACAGCGATGTCGGCGGCGCTGGCAAGTGTGGTGGCGGCAGTGATATTGGGACGTGCCAGATCATGCGGATTCGCCCCGAGGAAATTCACCACCACGGGTTTTCCACAAGCCTCGGCACGCTCCAGAATAGTCCGGGCAACGATCGGTGAAGGCGGTTTTGAAATCAGCACAATTACGCGAGTTTCATCGTCTTGCGCCAGCGCATCTAAAGCGAAGAGCATCGATATTCCACCAATCTCTTCACTGAGATCATGTCCGCCTGTTCCCAACGCCTGAGAAATACCCGCTCCGAGCTGGTCGATTCGGCAAGTCACTTCCTGTAGCCCGGTGCCTGACGCGCCAATAACACCAATTGCTCCGCGTTTCACCACATTAGCGAAGCCTAACGGAATGCCGTTAACAATGGCGGTTCCACAGTCAGGTCCCATTACGATGCGCTGACGTTCTCGGGCAAGCGTTTTGATGGATTTTTCCTGCACGATACTGACGTTATCGCTGAACATCATCACGTTCATTCCGAGGTTTAACGCTTTAATTGCTTCGGCGGCGGCGTAGTCTCCCGGTACAGAAATGAGTGCCAGGTTGGCTTCGGGTTCGGCTTCCAGCGCCATTTCCAGGCTGACCTTTTCCGGTGTTTTAATGCCACTATCCGTTTCATCATCGGGTTTGCTGGTCAGACGTTGCTGGGCCAGTATCAGTGCTTCATTGCAAATATCTTCTTCACCCATGACTGCAATCACTAAATCATTGGGACTGGCGTTGATTTCGTTACCCAGACCCGCATCGCGCAATTGTTCGAGATTATTGGGCGTTCCCATGACGACCGAGGCCTGTTGAATACCGGGCAACTTGCTGATTTGCGCGGAAATCTGCATCAGAGAAACTGAGTCCTGATAAAGATTACTGAAAACTTTATATTTAACTTTCATGCTGTTACGCCTGTTTCATTCCGCCCGATAGCAAAATTCGGGCAAAGCATCCCCGTGTAGCCCCATAAACGGGCTACGGGAGAAAAGGTTGAAATCAATTCATGGTGTTCAGGGTTCGAAAGCCATGCAGCATTCCTGCAAGGCAATCTACTCCTGACGTTGCGCCAAATTGCATGACCTGTTCTGCACAGGATGCGATTGTCATTGCCGATGCGCTCCCAACCAGTTGTGCGAGTAACTGGCAAATCGGTTCTGAAAAATGTCCCTGAAGCGCACGCTCCAGATAATGACGACTGATATCCGTGGTGTTGTGCGCATGTTGATCAATTGCCTGCTGCAACCGGTATTGATGATCGGCAAGTGGTGCAGGGAGTTGCCATAACCAGAGCGCTGCCAGATAGCCCAACAAATAGTCATCTCCATCGGGCGTTAAGCCTTTACCAAAGCCGATCAGTTGTGGCACCTGGCGTTCCAGCGCATCTGGATGTTCCATAATTGCTAATCCCTGGTGCGTGAGGCTATCCGGCAGGTGCAATGTGCTTTGAACGTTATGTTCCAGACAAAATAAAAGCCGTTGCGATGCCATCGTTGGGTAGTGCTGGAAAACCAAAGGGAATGCCTCAAATGTCAGCATTCTCCCCACAAATGGCGACTGCCAGAGCGTTGCGTTTTCGAGCGCCACACAAAATCGAGGTGTCCGCAGTAAGCCTTGGGTTAACTGAATGGGATCTGAATGGGCAATCTCTCTTCGCCAGTCCCAACATTCAGGTAGCCAGACTCTGGCAGCATCAGGGAGATTCAGATACGTTTGCGCACACAACAGAGTGATGAATGTTCCCGCGTCTGAATACAGATTTACCGCATGTTTAAAAGCGCTATGCAGACGTAAATCTTGCGTTTCATTCTGCGGGAAAAGATATCCCAACGACGATGCGCAAAGCGTAACCTGTACCATCGGCGTTAGCCTTCCAGACCTGCAATAATGGCTTTGGAATCAGTAACCCAACCGAAAATGGCACCTTGTGCTTTGATCATCTCGCGGGCGTATTACTGGAATTCCGGGAAATAGGAGCCGACACAATCTTCCGGGATAATGCATTCATAGCCACGATCATTTGCTTCGCGCACGGTGGTGGTTACGCAAACTTCGGTTGTTACACCACAAACTATCAGCGTCTTGATACCGTGGTTTTGCAAAATCAGATGTAAGTCGGTTTGATAAAACGCGCCTTTGCCAGGCTTATCAATCACCGGTTCGCCTGCCACCGGGTACAGTTCAGGAATGATGTCATGACCTGCTTCACCTCTGACCAGAATGCGAACCATCGGTCCTGGTTCACCAATAAAGGTTTTTCCGCCGCGCGTCAGTTTGGCTGGCGGGCAGTCGCTTAAGTCTGCACGATGGCCTTCACGAGTATGAATAACCATAATTCCTTTTTGACGTGCGGCTGCCAGCACCTCTGTACATGGTGCGATAGCCGTGCGTACCAGTGAAACATCATTGCCCAGTGCCTCACCGAAGCCCCCTGCTTCGACAAAGTCACGCTGCATGTCGATCATGACCAGTGCAGTTGTGCGCGGATCAAAAGGTAATTCAAAGGGTTGAGCCTGAAAAATGGATTGCGTCATGGTAAATCTCCTGTCTGATGTTTAAACGATCCAGTTGTTCTGAGAACGAGTATTCAGGAGAAAAGCGGCACAAAACAGGAAAAAAGTTTGCCGCACAGCAACGAAATTTTTGCATTCAGCAGGTGGTGTGATGACGAATGTGAAGGGAGTCAAAGAGTGGCATACAGCAACAAATTTTTTGATGCTGTATGGTTTTGAGATTAAAAAAATCGTTGAAATTGTGTGAGCTTAATCATCAGATTTGGCGACTATGGCGTTACTTTTTAACACCATACTGTGTAAACCATTCCAACATTCGCTGCCAGCCGTCTTTCGCAGACTCGGCATGATAGCTCGGACGATAATCGGCGTTGAACGCATGCTCTGCATCCGGGTACACGATAATCTCTGCTTTCGCGTTTGCTGCCCGCAGCGCCTGGCGCATCGTTTCCACGCTCTCTTGCGGAATGCTGTTATCCTGGCCGCCATATAAGCCGAGAACCGGCGCGTTAAGATCGGTTGCGATATCAACAGGTTGTTTCGGTGAATTCAGCGACTTATCGCCCGTCAGTTTGCCGTACCACGCCACTGCGGCTTTTAGCTGTGGATTATGCGCGGCATACAGCCAGGTGATACGTCCACCCCAGCAGAATCCGGTGATCATTAAACGATGAACATCGCCGCCGTTGCGGGAAGCCCAACTGGCGACATGATCGAGATCGGCCAGCACCTGCGAGTCAGGCACTTTTGCTACCAGACCGCCAAGCAACGTGGGGATATCGGCAAAATCATTCGGATCGCCTTCGCGGAAGTAAAGTTCAGGTGCGATAGCCAGATACCCCTCCAGCGCCAGACGGCGACAAATGTCGCGGATATGTTCATGCACGCCAAAAATTTCCTGCACTACAATGACCACTGGCAGTGGGCCATCGCTTTGCTTTGGTCTGGCATGGTAAGCAGGCATGTTATCCCCTTGTGAAGGGATAGAGGTGAAGCCCGCCACAATCGCGTCGTCCGGAGTCTGAACGATGGTCGAAGCGAGAGGCGATGCAGCAGGTGCAAATCCAGATTGTTGTGTTGTTGCCATGGTATTCTCCGTACCCTTATAAAAATGTTGCGCAATGTTAACTATAGTCAGCATGCAACAAATCACATTGCCTGAATCGGCTCATCTTTTATGCAGTCCTGCAGAATGAAGAGTGATTTATGTGATTTGCATCACTTTTTGCGGGTAAATTTATGCAACGCATTTTCGTCATGGTGATGAGTATCACGAAAAAATGTTAAATCCTTCGGTAAAGTGTCTTTTTGCTTCTTCTGACTAAACCGATTCACAGAGGAGTTGTATATGTCCAAGTCTGATGTTTTTCATCTCGGCCTCACTAAAAACGATTTACAAGGGGCTACGCTTGCCATCGTCCCTGGAGACCCGGATCGTGTGG
>OJVX01000050.1_pt1 | contig 9530 bp, 7 predicted proteins | sample 1600241 | NCBI WGS metagenome assembly OJVX01 (sample SAMN04436850, study PRJEB24849) | human gut metagenome | biome: human gut; feature: NICU; material: stool | host: Homo sapiens | place: USA: Saint Louis, MO | collected 2011-10-07
AATGCGGCTTCGTCACGAGGATCTTCCATCCAGAGCTTCCCCATGAATCCCTGAATAACCTGACGCCGGAGGATCACCTGCTGATGGCTGAAAAACCGGAACTCTCAAAAAGTGCGTGGAACTAAAACAGGTGTGCATTACTCCACCTCATGTTGAAGAGACCAGACTGCATCAGAAAATTGCACCATAACTGAGCAAGCCGCATCCCATTGGTGCAAAAGTGTCTCCAAAAATAAATAATCCATTGATTTAACTGTGCTTTAAAAATGGCATGAATTTTTCATGTCGGGTATATGCAAGCAGGGGCAACCCTTAAGCCTTGAATCCATTAAATATCGACAGGTAATGAAGCCTGATTGTCCTAATAAGGACAATCAGGCTTTTTTATTAATGCAGAGAGCAAACATACGTGCAAACTATTGATATTGGAATTTTGCTTTCCACAGAAGGTACCTACAGCCACCTGGCGAACAGCACACTGCTTGGTGCGCGCCATGCCTTAGAGGAAATCAATGCCGATCCTGCTTATCCTTTTCAGCTGCGGGCCCGACATATCAACCCTGCGGGTGAACTCGCAGCCTACAGTGAAGCGGTGAGCACCTTTATCGCTCACGGCATCCGCCATATCTTCGGAACCATTACCTCTGCCAGTCGGAAGGAGATTATCCCGGACCTGGAGCAGCATAACCTGCTGCTGTGGTATGGCTGTCCTTACGAGGGGTTCGAGAGCTGCGAGCAGGTCGTATATCTGGGCGGTTGTCCGAACCAGACTCTGCTGCCACTCCTGCGGCTGGCGCTGGATATGTTCGGAAATCGCTCCTGGCTGATCGGCTCTAACTACGTCTGGGGCTGGGAAAGCAATCGTATCGCCCGTGAGGTAGTGGAAGGTTCCGGCGGTACGGTGGTGGGCGAAAAATATCTGCACCTGAGAAACAGCAACGTGACCGAGTTGATTGAGGCGATTCTCAGCACAGAGGTAGATTTTGTACTCAATAACCTGGTAGGCGAAACCTCTTATGCGTTTCTGCGCGCACTGGACGAGGCCTGTCTTCGCGATCGGCGGACGTTAGCGGTGCTCAGCTGTAATTTTACCGAAGCCGAAGTCGCCGAAGTCGCGCCACTAAGGGCGGTACGTTTGCTTTCCTGCGGACCGTTTTTTGAGAGCGTCGATCTCGCTTTTTGCGCGCGGCAGCACCTGCAACATGGCGCACAGCGCATCTCCCACTACTACATCGGCGGCTGGCGGGCAGTAAGGCTGTTTGCCAATAGCCTGCGCGAGGCCGGAAACAGCGAGCCGGGTGCGGTGCTGGCGGCACTGCATCGTCAGCACGACGTTGATTCTCCGGGCGCTCGCTCAGTAATGGCTCGAAACAACCACGCCTGTTTGCCCTGCTACATCGCTGAGTTGCAACAAACTTGCTTTCAGATACTGCATCGCGAACCGCTGCCGGTTATGCCCGATCCCTATCTCTCCGCGACCGAGCTACGTGAAAGCCGAACGGTTGCAGCCAGACCTGCTCTGAGGATTGTTAAATGAAAACGCTGCTGTCCCCGGATTTAGATGCTCAGCCGCTCCTGCTGGTAGACTGTGAAGCAAGGAGTCGCGAAGCGCTGGAAAAAAACCTGACGCGGATGGGTATCCGCTGGCATCACCTGACCGGAGATGAGGCTTTACCTCCTCTCACCCCCTGTGCAGTACTGGTGGAACTGGAGGCATTCGCCAGCCCGCTAACCCTGAGCCAGATCAATCTGGCGGGAATACCGGTGATCGCGCTGACCTCACATGAGGGACTTTACCAGGTACAGCGCGCGCTGGAGTTAGGGGCAACAGCGCTCCTTACCAAGCCTATTACACAGCGAGCCATCTATACCACCCTGATGATGGCAGTGGGGCTGCGTCAGCAGTTGCATGACATTCAACAGCAACAGATGCTACTGCGCCAGCGTCTGGCAGCAATGCCGCAGATTACCCAAGCTCTGGCGGCCCAGATGCAAGCGGAAAGTATTGATGAACAACAGGCATGGGTTCGCCTGCGCTCGGAATCAATGTGTACGAACCAGTCGGTGGCACAGGTGGCGCAGAAGTGGCTGCTACGAATGTCGTCCGGCAAGCGGGGAGCACAATGAATAGAGTCGGATATTTTCTGCGCCGGCCAGCCCTGCTGCTCTCGCTGCTGTTTATTCTCCTGGTGGTGATGAGCGCGCTGTTTGCCCCCTGGCTCACCCCCTTCGATCCCGATGAACAGTTTGTCGAGGGACTGAGCCTGGAAGGCGCACCGCTTTCTCCCAACAGCACTTACTGGCTGGGAACCGATCTGCTGGGACGCGATCTCTTCTCGCGTTTAATTTACGGAGCTCGTACTTCGTTACTCATCGGTGTTGTCGCCAACGGCACTGCAGTACTGATCGGCGTCCTGGTAGGGCTTAGCGCAGGTTATCTGCAGGGGCGTATCGGAGGGCTGCTGATGCGCTTTACCGATCTGATGATGGCGTTTCCCGCACTGCTGCTGGCGATTGCCCTGGCGGCGATTTTCCAGCCAAGTGTCTGGATCGTGTCCCTGGTGATCGCCATGGTGAACTGGGTGCAGATCGCCAGGGTTACCTACGCCGAAACTAGCGCGCTTAGCGCCCGCGACTTTATCGCCGTGGAACGCACCCTGGGGGCCGGAACGTTGCGTATTCTCGGCGTGCATTTAATTCCACATCTGGCGCCAACGGTGCTGGTCTGGGCCACACTAGGCATCTCCACCACAGTCCTGCTGGAAGCTACTCTATCGTTCCTCGGGGTGGGGGTACAGCCGCCAACGCCGAGTTGGGGCAACATCATCTTTGAAAGCCAGAGCTATTTTACTTCGGCTCCCTGGCTGGTGTTCTTTCCCGGCGCGGCGATTGTGCTGCTGTCGCTCTCTTTCAATATCGCTGGTGACGCCCTGCGCGACGCCCTCGATCCCGGCTTAAAAGGACGAAACTAATGCTATTTCTGGGAAAACGTCTGTTGCATGCCGGGCTGATCCTGCTTGGCGTTACGTTGATCTGCTATTTGCTGCTGTTTATGTTGCCCGCCGATCCAGCGCGCCAAATCGCCGGGCGCAGTGCCACGCCGGAAGTAGTCGAAAACATCCGCCATCAGTTGGGGTTGGATCTGCCGTTTTATCAGCAATATTGGCGTTATCTGCAGGGGCTGCTGCACGGCGATCTGGGACGCTCGTTTATTCAGCGCAGCGAAGTGAGTGAACTGGTTTCCGCCCGTATTGGGCCGTCACTGCAGCTGATGGCGGCGGGTATTCTCTGCGAGTTGGTACTGGGGATCGCACTCGGCACCCTGGCGGCGTTAAAACGCGGCGGGCTGGCGGACCGGCTTCTGATGGCGCTCTCCTTTATCGGTGTTTCGGCGCCGCAGTTCATCGCCGCGATGCTTTTTCTCTATCTTTTCGCCGTGGTACTCAACTGGTTCCCGATGGGAGGCTATGGCGGCTTCAGCCATCTGGCGCTACCGGCGCTAACCCTCGGCCTGCTCGGCAGCGGCTGGTATTCACGCATGTTGCGCTCGTCGATGATTGAGGTGCTGCATCAGGATTTTATCCGTACCGCGCGGGCCAAAGGGCTGGGCCGAACCCGCGTACTGCTGCGTCACGTGCTGCCGAATGCCGTGCTGCCGCTAATTCCGATGATAGGCATTGATATCGGCATTTTTATGGGCGGACTGGTGGTAGTCGAATCGGTCTTTGGCTGGCCGGGTATCGGTCAGCTGGCCTGGCAGGCGATTCAACAGGTGGATATCCCGGTGATTGTCGGGGTAACCACCGTGTCAGCGGTTGCCATTGTTGGCGGCAACCTTATTGCGGATCTGGTGCTGCCGTGGGTCGATCCGCGCATTGATGTCAAAAAGTAGCAGGGGAAGATGATGAAAAATGCGTTATTGACAATGGCGGTGGCCGCGGCCTGTTTCTCTTATGGCGCGCAGGCTGACGAGAAGACTGGCGGCGATATCGTGGTGACCTACCAGAACGACGTGGCGACCCTCGATCCGGCCATTGGCTATGACTGGCAAAACTGGTCGATGATCAAAAGCCTGTTCGACGGCCTGATGGACTATCGTCCCGGCACCACCGAGTTGGTGAACGACCTGGCGGAGAGCTACGCCATTTCCGAGGACGGCAAGGTCTACACCTTTGTGCTACGCAAAGGGGTGAAATTCCACAACGGCCGCGAGGTCACGGCGGCGGACGTGAAATATTCTCTGGAACGCACAGTCAACCCGAAAACCCAAAGTCCGGGCGCCGGGTTCTTCAGTCCCATCGCGGGCTATGACGAGGAGGCCAGCGGTAAAAGCACGACCCTGAGCGGTATCGAGGTCGTCGACGATCATACGGTAAAAATCACTCTGAAAGAGCCCAACGCCACCTTCCTGCATGTGCTGGCGCTGAACTTTGCCTCGGTGGTTCCCCGTGAGGAGGTGGAGAAATGGGGTGCCGACTTCGGCAAGCATCCGGTCGGCAGCGGCGCGTTTGAGCTCCAGGAGTGGAAGCTGGGCCAGGAGCTGATCTTCCGCAAAAACCCGAACTACTTTAAAGCCGGCGTGCCGCGGCTGGATCACATAAAGTTCGAAATGGGACAGGATCCCTCGGTCGCTCTGCTGCGGCTGGAAAAAGGCGAAGTGGATATTGCCGGCGACGGCGTACCGCCCGCACAGTTTCTGTCGTTTAAAAACAACCCGGCCTATAAGGGCCTGATGGTCACCGGCGACCAGTTGCAGACCGGCTACGTGACGATGAAAACCACGCTGCCGCCTTTCGATAATCTCAAAGTCCGCCAGGCGGTGAACATGGCGGTCAACAAAGATCGCATCGTGCGCATCATTAATGGACGCGCGGCGCCGGCCAACCAGCCACTGCCACCCGCCATGCCCGGTTATGACAAGGCATATCAGGGTTTCAGCTACGACCCGGCAAAAGCGAAGCAACTGCTCAGCGAAGCGGGTTTCCCCAACGGTTTTGCTACCGAACTGTACGTGATGAATACCGATCCGCAGCCGCGTATCGCTCAGTCTATCCAGCAGGATCTGGCCAAAGTGGGCATCCACGCCAGCATCAAATCCCTGGCGCAGGCGAATGTGATTGCGGCGGGCGGCTCCGCCAGCCAAGCGCCGATGGTCTGGTCCGGCGGCATGGCGTGGATCGCCGATTTCCCGGATCCCTCCAACTTCTATGGCCCGATCCTCGGCTGCGCCGGGGCGGTAGAGGGCGGCTGGAACTGGGCGCGCTACTGCAACAAAGCGCTGGACGCGCAGGCGGCCGCGGCGGACAGCATGGTGAAACCCGACCAGCAGGACGCGCGCATTGAAGCCTGGCGCAAAATCTTCATCACTGCAATGGATGACGCGCCCTGGGTGCCGGTATTCAACGAGAAGCGCTACACCGTACATTCCGCACGCATGGGGGGCGAGGACGCGCTGTATGTCGATCCAGTGCATGTACCAGTCAACTACGACTATATCGGACTGAAATAATTTGATGGCGCCGGGACGGCGCCGCTGCTTAAAGGAGAGTCAGGATGTGCCAAAATTGTCTGGTGAAGACCATTCATCATGCTCAACATCATTTCGGCTGGGATAACAGCCTGAGCCCGGTCCTGCACGTAGCTTCCGGCAGCCAACTGGAGTATCACTGCCTGGATGCGGCTAACGGCTGGTTCAACGCCGGTTCTACCGCAGCGGATATCCCAACGCTGCCGTTTGATAAGCTCAACCCGGTCAGTGGCCCGGTCTATGTGGAAGGCGCTCAGCCGGGCGATGCGCTAAAGGTGACGCTGGAATCCTTTCGTCCCAGCGGCTTTGGCTGGACTGCGAATATCCCGGGCTTCGGCCTGCTGGCCGATCAGTTTTCTGATCCGGCGCTGACGCTGTGGCAATATGACCGCCAGGGCTTAACCCCCTGCGCCTTTGGCCGATATGGCCGCGTACCGCTGAAACCCTTCGCCGGTACCCTCGGCGTCGCTCCCGCCGCCGCGGGCCATCATTCGGTGGTGCCGCCGCGCCGCGTGGGCGGCAATCTGGATATTCGCGATCTGGCCGCTGGCTGCACATTATGGCTACCGGTGGAAGTAGAAGGCGCGTTGTTTTCTATTGGTGACACCCACGCCGCGCAGGGCGATGGTGAAGTCTGCGGCACGGCGATTGAAAGCGCGATGGACGTGGTGGTGAAGCTGGAAGTGGTTAAAGATATGCCGCTGAAAACGCCGCGTTTCGCCACCCCTGGCCCAGTGACCCAACATCTGGATCGGCACGGCTACAGCGCCTTCACCGGCATTGGCCCTGACCTGATGACCGCCGCCCGCGACGCGGTAAGCTATACCATCGATGCGCTGTGCCGCGAACAAGGGATGTCGGCGGAAGAGGCCTATATGCTCTGCTCCGTGTGCGGCGATCTGCGCATCAGCGAAATCGTCGATCGGCCTAACTGGGTGGTGTCGTTCTATTTTCCCAACAGCGTGTTTAATTAGGAGCGTTATGTCAGCAGTCCTATTTCCGGCGCCGCTGCTCTCGGTCGAGCGCCTGTCGATCCAGTTTGGTACACAGCGGGTGGTGGATGACGTCAGCTTTGCGCTCTGGCCGGGAAAAACTCTGTGCATTGCCGGCGAGTCGGGCAGCGGTAAATCGCTGACTTCGCTGGCGATCATGGGTTTGCTTCCGGAGGAGGCACAGATTCCAGGCGGCGCGATTATTTTTGATAACCAGGATTTGCTCAGCCTGCCGGAGCGGCAAATGCAGTTGCTGCGCGGCAAGTCGGTTGCCATGATTTTTCAGGAACCGATGACCTCGCTCAATCCGCTGATGACGGTGGGCCAGCAGCTGGAAGAGACGCTGCAACGCCACGAAGTGCTGGGCCGCCGTGAACGGCGCAACCGGGTCAGCACGATGCTGGACGCGGTCAAAATCAGTCATGTGGAGAAGCGCCTGCAACAGTATCCGCACGAGCTTTCCGGCGGTATGCGCCAGCGGGTGATGATCGCCATGGCAATGCTGTGCCAGCCACAGGTGCTGATTGCCGATGAGCCGACCACGGCCCTCGACGTCACTATTCAGGCGCAGATCCTCGAGTTGATGCGCGAACTGCAGCAGGCGTTTTCCACCAGCCTGCTGTTGATCACCCACGATATGGGAGTGGTGGCAGAAATGGCCGATGATGTGCTGGTCATGAGTCACGGCAAAATCATGGAGCAGGCTCCGGCAAAAACGCTGTTTACCTCGCCGCAGGCGGCTTATACCCGCCAGCTGTTGCAGGCGGTACCGGTGCTGGGCCAGGCGCCCGCGCTGGCGCCGGTCGAGGCGACGCGACCGTTGCTCAGCGTCCGCGACCTCAGCGTGCGCTTTCCGGTGCGCGGCGACGGCCTGCGCGTGCGTCGCGAAGTCCATGCCGTCGATGGCGTCAGCTTCGATCTTTTCCCCGGCGAGACGTTGGGCATCGTCGGTGAAAGCGGCTGCGGTAAATCGACGACGGCAAAAGCGCTGATGAATATGGTGCCATTTAGCGGCAGCGCGCAGCTTAACGGACAGGAGCTGCACGGCCTGAAGGACGAGGCGTTAAGAGCGGTACGCCGCGATTTGCAGATGGTGTTTCAGGATCCCTGGGCGGCGCTCAATCCGCGCAAAACTATTTTCGACCTGGTTGGGGAGCCGCTGCTGATTCATGAGCAGATGCCCGCAGTACAGCGCACGGAGCGGGTGGCGCAGCTATTGCAGCAGGTCGGCCTGCCAGCGGAAGCGATGCGGCGTTATCCGCACCAGTTTTCCGGCGGCCAGCGCCAGCGCATTTGCATTGCCCGCGCGCTGGCGCTGAACCCGAAAGTGATCATCGCCGATGAATCGGTTTCCGCGCTGGATGTTTCAGTACAGGCGCAGGTGCTGACGCTGCTGGAAGATTTGCGTCAGCGCTATCGGCTCAGCTATCTGTTTATTTCCCATGATATGGCGGTGGTGGAGCGCATCAGCCACCGCGTGGCGGTGATGTATCGCGGTCGCATTGTCGAAATAGGCCCGCGCCGCGCGGTGTTTGAAAACCCGCAGCACCCCTATACCCGTAAGCTCATGGCCGCCGTACCGGTGGCCGACCCGGGCCACCGTCATCCGCAGCGGGTTCTGCTGTCTGATGACGTCCCGGGCAATATTTATAAGCGGGGCGAGGAGATCGCCAGCGTGCCGTTGCAGCAGGTCGGGCCGGGCCACTTCGTCGCCCGCGAATCCGCCGATGTGCTGGGCAGAACATAACAACACATAACGCATCTTTTCAGGAGAACACGATGACACAACCTGTTTCACGCAAATGGTGGCTGGCGCTGAGTATCGCGGCAGCCCTGGCGAGCGCTCCCGCCTTTGCCGCCAAAGATGTGGTGGTGGCGGTCGGGTCTAACTTCACGACCCTCGACCCCTATGATGCCAACGATACCCTGTCGCAGGCGGTGGCGAAGTCCTTTTATCAAGGCCTGTTCGGCCTTGATAAAGAGATGAAGCTGCAAAACGTTCTTGCTGAGAGCTATACCGTGTCACCGGACGGCCTGGTGTACACCATTAAGCTGCACAGCGGGGTGAAATTCCAGGATGGCACTGACTTTAACGCCGAGGCGGTAAAGGCTAACCTCGATCGCGCGAGTAACCCGGATAACCATCTCAAGCGCTATAACCTGTATAAAAATATTGCCAGTACCGAGGCGGTCGATCCGACTACGGTCAAAATTACCCTGAAGCAGCCCTTCTCGGCGTTTATTAACATTCTCGCCCATCCGGCGACAGCGATGATTTCGCCGGCGGCGCTGAAAAAATATGGTAAGGATATCGGCTTCCACCCGGTGGGCACCGGGCCGTATAAGCTCGACACCTGGAACCAGACGGATTTTGTGAAGGTCAGCAAGTTCGATGGGTACTGGCAGCCGGGGCTGCCAAAGCTGGATTCTATCACCTGGCGTCCGGTGGTGGATAACAATACCCGGGCGGCGATGCTGCAGACCGGCGAGGCGCAGTTCGCCTTCCCGATCCCTTACGAACAGGCGCCGCTGCTGGCGAAAAACAGCAAACTGGAGCTGGTGGCCAGCCCGTCGATCATGCAGCGCTACATCAGCATGAACGTGACGCAGAAGCCGTTCGATAATCCGAAGGTACGGGAAGCCATCAACTATGCGATTAACCGTCAGGCGCTGGTGAAGGTAGCGTTCGCCGGCTACGCCACCCCGGCGACCGGAGTGGTGCCGCCGTCGATCGCCTATGCCCAGACCTACACCGCCTGGCCATACGATCCGGCGAAAGCGCGCCAGCTGCTGAAAGAGGCGGGCTACCCTAACGGTTTCAGCACCACGCTGTGGTCATCACATAATCACAGCACCGCGCAGAAAGTACTGCAGTTCACCCAGCAGCAGCTGGCGCAGGTGGGGATTAAGGCGCAGGTGACGGCGATGGACGCTGGTCAGCGGGCGGCGGAAGTGGAAGGTAAAGGCGAGAAAGAGAGCGGGGTACGGATGGTCTATACAGGCTGGTCCGC
>OJVX01000054.1_pt1 | contig 9337 bp, 7 predicted proteins | sample 1600241 | NCBI WGS metagenome assembly OJVX01 (sample SAMN04436850, study PRJEB24849) | human gut metagenome | biome: human gut; feature: NICU; material: stool | host: Homo sapiens | place: USA: Saint Louis, MO | collected 2011-10-07
ATTTCAGCTTCACGCGACCGCCACGCACCAGCGGTGGCTGATGAGCTTCCGCCGCCATGTTCATGATCCGGGTCAGCATCGCGGTGCTTACGCGGCGCGTAGCGCTGTCGTAGGCTTCGCGTACCGATTCAAACAGGTTGCCGACGCCGCTGCCGTGCAGGGCGGAGATGAAGTGCACCCGGGCAAAGTCGATAAAGCCCAGACGATAGTCGAGGGTCTCCTTCACCTGCTCCTTCACTTCCTGACTCAGGCCATCCCACTTGTTAACGACGATCACCAGCGAACGGCCGCTGTTGAGGATAAAGCCCAGCAGCGAGAGGTCCTGGTCGGAGATCCCTTCGCGAGCATCGATCACCAGCAGCACGACGTTGGCGTCTTCAATCGCCTGCAGCGTTTTGATCACCGAGAACTTTTCCACGACGTCGGTGATTTTCCCGCGCTTGCGCACCCCGGCGGTATCGATGAGCACGTATTCGCGCTCGTCACGCTGCATCGGGATATAAATGCTGTCACGGGTGGTGCCCGGCATATCGTAGACCACCACGCGATCTTCACCGAGGATGCGATTGGTGAGGGTTGATTTACCGACATTAGGACGCCCGACAATCGCCAGCTTGATCGGCAGATCCTGCGGATTGAAGTCGTCTTCCGGCTCTTCTTCCGCTTCGCCATTCTGCTCGGCTTCGAATTTCGCCCAGTATTCGGCGTCTTCATCCACTTCTTCCTGCGGATTAACCTCATCTACCCATGGCAGCAGGGCCTGCTCCAGCAGGCTGGTCACGCCGCGGCCGTGCGAAGCGGCAATCGGATAGATATCGCCCAGGCCGAGCGACCAGAAGTCCGCCATTGCCTGGTCGACGTCGATGCCGTCGGTTTTGTTAGCCACCAGGAAGGTGGGCTTTTCACGAGAGCGCAGGTGTTTAGCGATCGCGATGTCCGCCGGCATCAGGCCCGCGCGCGCATCGACCATAAACAGCACCACATCGGCCTCTTCGATTGCCAGCAGCGACTGCTCCGCCATCCGGGTTTCCACGCCCTCTTCCGTACCATCAATACCACCGGTATCGATACAGATGAATTCGCGGCCTTCGACTTCGGCCCGACCGTACTTACGGTCACGAGTCAGCCCCGGGAAATCCGCAACCAGCGCATCACGAGTGCGCGTCAGGCGGTTAAAGAGCGTGGATTTTCCAACGTTAGGGCGCCCGACAAGCGCGACCACAGGTATCATGTTAAATGCCTCATACAATCACTAAGCAACATCGTCTTAACGACGTTTTTAAAAAAGTCAAAACGGCCCCTGTCTGCCAGGGGCCGTTTCTTAATCACTCACGACAGCGGTAATTAACGCGTAATCGCGTACAGCGTACCGTCTTTCGCCTGGATCAGCAGTCGACCATCGGCAACCACCGGGTCGGTCAGGAAGCCGGAACTATCGACTTTCTGCTGCGCCACAAAATGGCCATCTTCCGGATTAACCCAGTGCATGTAGCCTTCGCTATCGCCGACGACCAGATTGCCATTATACAACACCGGCGCGGTCAGCAAACGGTGCAGCAGATCGCTTTGCGTCCACAGGGTTACACCGCCGTCGGTGGTCAGTGCCAGCAGGCGATCGTTCTGGTCTACCAGGTAGATACGGTTACCATCGACGATGAAATCATTCACCGAACCCAGCTCGCGTTTCCACATAATCTGGCCGCTACGCAGGTCCAGCGCGGTCAGGTTACCGTTATAAGCCAGCGCATAAACCACACCGTTAACGATGATCGGCGTCGTGTCGACGTCGTTCAGGCGGTCAATTTCCGTCGGGCCGGTGGCCGTAGAAATACGCTGCTGCCAAATCATCTGCCCCTGCTGCATCAATACTGCACTGACGCGGCCGTTGTCGCCGCCGACGATCGCCGCGCCGTAGGCGGTCGCAGGCGCAGACTCGCCGCGCAGGGAGAGCGCCGGCATATCGAGGTTAACGGTCCACTTCACGGCCCCATCGGTCTCGTTTAGCGCCTGCAGCTGGCCGTTACTGGTATGCACCAGCACCATGCCATCGCTCACCACCGGACGCGACAGCGCCTCGCCGGCGACACGGGTTTGCCAGGCCACGGTACCATCGCTGGTATTCAGCGCATAAAGCTGCGCTTTCTCGCTGCCGATATAAACATGGCCGCCAGAGACGGTCACCCCGCCAGAAAGCAGCGCTGGCGTGCGCGAGAACCAACCATCTTTCTCCGCCAGATTCACCGACCACACCTCTTTGCCGTCGTCGGCGTTCAGCGCTTTGACGGTGCCTTTACGGTCAGCAGCATACACTACGCCGTCGGCAAAGGCCGGATGAAGGTTAGAGTAAAATTCGCCGATACCATCGCCAACCGAGGTGCTCCAGGACGTGGACGGCGTAAACTGGTTTTCTACCGTCGGCAGCGGTGACATTTTAACCACATCTTCTTCGCTATTAAACAGCGCACACCCGCTCAGCAAGGTAACGGAAAGCAGCCCTGGCAACAGTAATTTACGCAATTGCATCGGGTCCCTCTCAGATGGACAAATTATTCATTTTCATACGCATCATTTCGCTGAGCGCAGGAGAAGCATCGCTTTTCACGCCAGCTTCCCACGCCGCACGGGCCCCTTGCTTATCGCCTTTGCTCAACAGAATTTCGCCGCGCAAATCGGCCACAATGGCGGTCCAGCCCTCACCTTTGATGCTGTCGAGGGTTTTCAGCGCCGCATCAGCCTGTTTCATTTGCAGCTGAACGCGGGCCAGACGCATACTGATAACCGATTTCAGATTATCATCAGATGCGGCCGCCAGCCCCTGCTGCAGCTGCTTTTCAGCGTTCAGCAGATCGTTCTGTTCAACAAAATGCTGTGCCAGCTCGAGAGAGGCGAAGGCGCCGTAGGTATTTTTATTGTCAGCCGCGAATTTCTCTGCCCCTGACAGCACTTCTGGCGTATTCGATTTCAGCGCGGAAGTCGCCTTCTCGTAAGCCAGCGACGCGTCTCTGGCGGTATCCTGCTGATGGGAGGTCCAGTAGCGCCAGCCTACCAGCGCGCCAATCCCTAAAATCACCCCGACCGCCAGCGCTTTGCCGTTTTCGGCAAAGAAGCGCTTCAGCGCATCGACCTGATCGTTCTCGTTGTTAAAAGTTTCCACGCAGTCCATCTCCTGACTAATAATTCCCGGGAGATTAACCCAGAAGTGTGCGCAAATGCGCGGCAACGCTCTCCTGCGTTACGGTAGTTTGCTCACCTGAGCGTAAATCCTTCACTACCACGTTTCCGTCAGCAATCTCTGATTCACCGACCACCAGCGCGACGCGCGCCCCCCACTTGTCAGCGCGGGCGAACTGCTTCTTAAAGTTGCCGCCGCCGTGGTTGGTCATCAGCTTCACGCCGGGCAGCGCATCGCGAACCTGCTCAGCCAGACACATTGCAGCAGACTGAGTATCGGTCCCGGAGGCTACCAGGTATATATCGACAACAGGATCGGCTTTAAATTCCGGATTCACTGCCTGGACCAGTAAAACAAGACGTTCCAGCCCCATGGCAAAACCCACGCCCGGGGTAGCGCGACCGCCCAGCTGCTCAACCAGGCCGTCGTAACGACCGCCGGCGCAGACGGTGCCCTGGGAACCAAGGCTGGTGGTCACCCACTCGAACACGGTGCGGTTATAGTAATCAAGGCCGCGCACCAGGCGCTGGTTGACGGTGTAGCGGATCCCGGCATAGTCAAGCAACGCGCGCAGGCCGGCAAAGTGGGCTTTCGACTCTTCGTCAAGATAATCGCCGAGCGCCGGCGCGTCGTTGAGCAGCGCCTGAACGTCCGGGTTTTTGGAGTCCAGCACCCGCAGCGGGTTGGTATACATCCGGCGTTTACTGTCTTCATCCAGTTTATCGGTAAACTGCTCCAGGTATGCCACCAGCGCGTCGCGGTAGTTGGCGCGCGCTTCCAGCGAACCGATGGAGTTCAGCTCCAGGCTGACGTGTTCGGAGATGCCCAGCTCACGCCACCAGCGCGCGGTCAGCATAATCAGCTCCGCGTCGATGTCCGGGCCCTGCAGGCCAAACACTTCGGCGCCGATCTGGTGGAACTGGCGGTAGCGACCTTTCTGCGGGCGCTCGTGACGGAACATTGGCCCGACGTACCACAGACGCTGTTCTTGATTGTACAGCAGACCATGTTCGATGCCGGCACGTACGCAGCCCGCCGTCCCTTCCGGACGCAGCGTCAGGCTGTCGCCATTGCGGTCTTCGAAGGTATACATCTCTTTTTCAACCACGTCGGTCACTTCGCCGATCGCGCGTTTGAATAACGGGGTCTGCTCTACAATCGGCAAACGGATTTCGCTGTAACCGTAGCTACCGAGCACCTGCTTCAGTGAGCCTTCAATGCGCTGCCAGAGAGCGGTTTCGCCCGGCAGATAATCGTTCATGCCACGGATGGCTTGAATGTTCTTTGCCACGTTTATTCTCTTTATATATACAAAAATGAACCCCGGCGCCTCGCGCCCGCAGGTTCAATCATACACGGGAAGCGTATCGCTTCCCAACACGTTATTTTGCTTCAACCTGTTGAACGTCAATCCGACGGGCTTCATCGAGCATCGAGGCTTTGGCGCGGATCCGCGCTTCCAGCTGGTCGATCATGTCGTTGTTGTCCAGGCGATCTTTACGCACGCCGTCTTCATACAGGCCGCTTTTCTTGTTGCCGCCGGTGACGCCAAGGGTGGAGACCAGCGCTTCGCCCGGGCCGTTCACCACGCAACCGATGATCGAAACATCCATCGGGGTGATGATATCTTCCAGACGCTGCTCCAGAGCATTCACCGTACCGATAACGTCAAACTCCTGGCGTGAACAGGTCGGGCAGGCGATAAAGTTAATGCCGCGGGAACGAATACGCAGAGATTTGAGGATATCGAAGCCGACCTTGATCTCTTCCACCGGAGCCGCCGCCAGCGAGACGCGCAGCGTATCGCCGATCCCCTCGGACAGCAGTAGTCCCAGACCGATCGCCGATTTTACCGCGCCGCTGCGCGCGCCGCCCGCTTCGGTGCTCCCGAGATGCAGCGGCTGATCGATCTGTTTCGCCAGCAGACGATAGGATTCCACCGCCAGGAAGACATCGGAGGCTTTAACGCTGACTTTAAACTGATCGAAGTTCAGACGATCGAGATGATCGACATGACGCATGGCGGATTCGAGCAGCGCCTGCGGCGTCGGCTCGCCATATTTTTCCTGCAGATCTTTTTCCAGCGAGCCGGCGTTGACGCCGATGCGGATCGGGATGTTTTTATCGCGAGCGCAATCTCCAACCATGCGGATGCGCTCTTCGTTGCCGATGTTGCCCGGGTTGATACGCAGGCAGTCGACGCCATATTCCGCCACTTTCAGCGCAATACGGTAGTCAAAGTGGATATCGGCGACCAGCGGGACGTTAACCTGCTGTTTGATAAGTTTGAACGCCTCAGCAGCGTCCATCGTCGGAACAGAGACACGGACAATGTCCGCGCCTACGCGCTCTAACGCTTTGATTTGATTTACGGTCGCCGCCACATCGGTGGTGCGCGTATTGGTCATTGACTGAACGGCGATGGGAGCCCCATCGCCAATTGGCACATTACCAACGTAAATACGTTTAGATTTTCTACGTTGAATCGGAGCCTGGTTATGCATGAAAAATCTCCCGCGTTACCCGTCTGTTACTGCGCCGGTGATGCTTCGGCATTGAGGGTCAGACGCGCAACCTGGTTAGTTCTGATAAAACGACTTAAATCGACAGGCTTGCCCAGATACTGGATCTGTACCGCGGCCGGGGCGCCAATTTTCAGCTTATACGGCGCCTGACCGCTCAGGTTCAGGTTACCGCCTTTACGCTGCAGGCCGCTGAACAGTTTTTTACCGGTGGCATCGCTCACTTCCAGCCAGCAGTCGGCGGAAAAGTTCATCACCAGATCCTGCGCCGACGCCGCCGGAGTCGTGACGTTCGCCTGATCGGTCGGCAACGGCGAGGCTGGGGTGGTAGCCGGAGCTGCCGGCGTCGTCCCCGCGGTATCGACATTGGCCTGGGAAGGCGCCACGACAGCGTTATTATCCGCTGGCGTCTGGGCCGGCGCGCTGGTGGTCGGTGCGCTGGCGGTATCGGTTGGCGCGCTGTTCGCGGCGCTATCGGCGGTCGGGGCTGCAGGGGCGCTGGTATCCAGCGGCACGTTCTGGCTGTTGGCGTCGCCGCCGTTCAGCTCTGCGGAAGACTGATCGGCCATGGTCGAAATCTCTTCCTGCTGCGCCTTATGGTCTTGCCACCACCAGGCGCCGCGCAGACCGATAACCTCAAACAGCACCAGCCAGGTGAAGCTCATCAGCCAGCCGTCGCGCTTTTTGCGGCGCTTGCCTAAAGAGAAACTCTGCATTGGCGCGACTTTCGCCGCGCGGATGGGCGCCTGCTTGGCCATCATCGGCAGCAGCTCGTCTTCTGGAATATGTACGAGGCGAGCGTAGGAGCGGATGTACCCGCGCAGGAAGGTGGAGGCGAGGTCGGCGGGGGCCTTATCGTCTTCAATATCACGAACCGTGGACACCTTCAGGCATAAGCGTTCGGCCACCGCTTGCTGGCTAAGTCCGAGTTGTTCGCGGGCGTGACGCAGACGCGCGCCCGTGGTGTTTGCTTCTTGATGATCTTGAGTGGCTTCAGTATTCATTCGCTACAACTACTGGTACGTGAAATTTAAAGTTCAGCGCGGGAAAAAGCCGGCGCCGCGAGACATCTGTGCTACGTCAGCCTCACAGTATAGGACTGTCAGCCGCGCGATCACAGAGACGAATCAAAATTGAATGCTAAGCGGTTGTTGTGCCGCTACATACTGCCTCAAAGTCGACAAAAACGCACCGTAATTATTAACCGAATCAGCGTATTTCGCCTGGCTATCGGCCATAAATATGACCCGTGCCGCCTGCGCTGCACGGGTCATCATTTGTCAGACCGCTTTTACGTCAATCGCTTCGCCCTGCATCCGCTTACGCAGCGTACGCTTGGTACGGTCAATGACGTCGCCCGCCAGCTGGCCGCAGGCGGCATCGATATCGTCGCCGCGCGTTTTACGCACGATGGTCGTAAAGCCGTACTCCATCAGGACTTTGGAGAAACGGTCGATGCGGCTGTTGGAGCTGCGGCCATACGGCGCGCCCGGGAACGGGTTCCATGGGATCAGGTTGATCTTGCACGGCGTATCTTTCAGCAGCGCCGCCAGCTCATGGGCGTGCTCGGTGCCGTCGTTGACGTGATCCAGCATCACGTACTCGATGGTCACCCGGCCCTGGTTGGCGTTGGACTTCGAAATATAGCCGCGCACCGAGTTGAGGAACGTCTCGATGTTGTACTTTTTGTTGATCGGGACGATTTCGTCACGAATGGTGTCGTTCGGCGCGTGCAAGGAGATCGCCAGCGCAACGTCGATCATATCGCCGAGTTTATCCAGCGCCGGCACCACGCCGGAGGTAGACAAGGTCACACGACGCTTGGAAAGGCCAAAGCCGAAATCGTCGAGCATGATTTCCATCGCCGGAACGACGTTGTTCAGGTTGAGCAGCGGCTCGCCCATACCCATCATCACTACGTTAGTGATTGGGCGCTGACCGGTGACTTTTGCTGCGCCGACAATTTTCGCCGCACGCCACACCTGGCCGATAATTTCCGATACCCGCAGGTTGCGATTAAAGCCCTGCTGGGCGGTGGAACAGAATTTACACTCCAGCGCACACCCCACCTGCGAAGAGACGCAGAGCGTGGCACGGTCGTCTTCCGGGATATACACCGTTTCAACGCGCTGATCGCCAACGGCGATCGCCCATTTAATGGTGCCGTCAGATGAACGCTGTTCTTCAACCACTGCCGGTGCACGGATTTCCGCCACCTCTTTCAGTTTGCCGCGCAACACTTTATTGATGTCGGTCATCTCATCAAAGTTGTCGCAGCAATAGTGATACATCCACTTCATCACCTGATCGGCGCGGAAGGGTTTTTCACCTAAATCTTTAAAAAACTCCCGCATCTGCTGACGGTTGAGATCCAGCAGGTTGATTTTTCCATCTTTCGTGGTGACGTTTTCAGGTGTGACTAATTGTTCAGACATATGCTATTCCGGCCTCGTTATTACACGTTATGGCCCCTGGAGGGTTGAAAAAAGAAACGCCCCGGTGAGCGGCTGCTCGTCCGGGGGCGCTGCATTGTACAAATTCTGGCGCACGGATGCCACGTTTGCACGCGGCATTTACGAAATTATTAACGGGTGCGCGGGCACACTTCACCTTCGCCGAAGAAATAAGCGATTTAGCGAGCGGCAGATTCGAAGGAATCAGAACCGTGGGTACCATTTTCGGTCAGGCTGTCAGCGTAATCAGCACGCAGAGTACCAGCCAGTGCATTTGCCGGATTGGTCGCACCCAGCAGATCGCGGTGACGCTGAACAGCATTTTCACCTTCCAGCACGGAAACAACGATCGGGCCAGAAGTCATGAATTCAACCAGACCATCAAAGAACGGTTTTCCATCGTGTTCAGCATAAAAGCCACGAGCCTGTTCAACGGTCAGGTGCAGCATTTTGGTGCCGACAATTTTGAACCCTGCAGCTTCAAAGCGCGCAAAGATACTACCAATCACGTTTTTTGCTACCGCGTTCGGTTTGATGATGGAAAAAGTACGTTCAATAGCCATTTTTACCTCTGTAAATTGTTCTGTTGTTGTCTGTACCAGCGTACGAGATGGCGCGGATTATAATGAGCAACAGAGCCGTTGACTATTGATGAAGGTAACATTTTTTAAAAATAAACCCAGATTACGCGACAATCAGGGACAAAACAGACTATTGCATGACAAATTTCACTGTCGCTATTTGCCCCACGTCATCCATCACCAGCAATTGATAATCGCCTTTATCCGTCAAATGCAGGGTCACGTTGCGCCCACGTTCAGTTAACGGTTCGCCGTTCAGAAACCACCAGCGTTCACCTTCCCCTCCACTTGATTGCAACGGCAAAGTCGCTGCCGCTGCGCCCGGTAAACGTTTAATAATCGCGCCATCGCGCACACCTGTTAGCTGCAGCGGGAGTTGTGCATCGTGACCGTATGGCGGGCAAATTGTCGAGGCCGGTGGCAAGCGAACAGCGCGACGTTCTGATGCGGGCAGCCAGGGTTCCAGCGGTAGCGGCCAGACATTTATCATTTCTTGTCGCGCCTGAGGGCAATCAGCGGCAACACGTTTGCCGTTTTCATCAAGCCATATGGGGAAACGAATGCAATTAATGCCTTCCTGCTACGGCAGTAATTGAGTTAGCGGCTGGC
>OJVX01000055.1_pt1 | contig 9314 bp, 9 predicted proteins | sample 1600241 | NCBI WGS metagenome assembly OJVX01 (sample SAMN04436850, study PRJEB24849) | human gut metagenome | biome: human gut; feature: NICU; material: stool | host: Homo sapiens | place: USA: Saint Louis, MO | collected 2011-10-07
AAATCTATAGAAAAGAAACTGAAAGATCTATGGAGAAAAAGGAAATAAAACGAAATCTGTGATCGTTTAAAGAAAAGGTAAGGGAAGTAAAAGGGATTGCTGGATGCGGCGTAAATACTTTATCCGGCCTTACGCTCACCAACCGTAGGTCGGATAAGACGCATTAGCGTCGCATCCGACACCGCTGCACAGATCAAAACGAAAGAAAAAGAAAGGCCTTACGGGGGAAGTGAAGGCCTAATAAAGGAGCAAACCATCAAAACGAAGCTAATTGACCCTGAATCCAGATTTGTTGCACATGCAGCCCGCTATCCAGCGCAACGACGCTGGCGCGTTTGCCCGGTTTAAGCGATCCCAGAACACCATCAACACCCAGCATTCGCGCCGGATGCAGCGACGCCATATGGATGGCTTCCGCAGGCGTTACGCCCGTCAACTCGACCATGTTGCGCACTGCCGCATCGACAGACAGCGTACTGCCCGCCAGCCCACCGAACGCGGTACGGACAATGCCACCGTGCATCTGCACTTCTTCACCACATAACGTATAGTGACCATCCGGCATCCCGGCTGCCTGCATCGCGTCGGTGATCAGTACGATCCTCTCTTTTGCACAGCAACAACAGAGCGACATTGCCGCCGGATGTACATGATGACCATCGGCTATCAGTTCCAGCCAGGCGCGCTTGTCCGTTAATCCCGCGCCAACCATTCCCGGTTCGCGGTGATGTAAACCTGTCATCCCGTTATAGCAATGCACCAGGCCGTCGGCACCAGCATCAAACGCGGCACGGGTTTGTTGCCAGGTCGCCGCGCTATGCCCCAGCATCACCCGTACGTTTTGCTGTTTAAGATGGCGGCTGGCCTGCAATGCCCCTTCTTTTTCTGGTGCCAGCGCTACCACGCGTAAGGTGTGCTGAGAAACGGCAATCAATTGATCCAGCTCGGCAATTTCCAGCTCGCGAAACAGCTCCGGCGGATGCGCGCCTTTATTCTGCGGCGTGAAGTACGGTCCTTCGAGATAACTCCCCAGCACTTGCGCACCAGGCCCACCGCGCTGGCAGCGTAGAGCAATACGTTTCAGCGCCGCATGAATGGTATTAAGCGGCGCGGTTACGGTGGTCGGTAACCAACTGCCGACACCTTCGCGTGCCTTGTGCATTGCCAGCTTGTCGAGCGCATCCGGCGCGTCATCCATTACATCAACGCCCGCACCACCGTGTACATGGGTGTCGATGTAAGCGGGGCAGAGCAGTTCCGCATCGCGTTCAGTCACGCCCACTGGAATCGGTTCGATTGCTGCGATTACACCGTCAGCAATACGCAACTGATGGTCATCGAGCCATCCCTCTTCAGTCAGCAGCCTTCTGGCGCGCAGAACGTGTGTCATATTCCTTCCTCGACCGGACATTCCTCATGGCAGCGACCAAGTTCGTCCACCAGACTGGTTAGCCCACGGTGTCCACACTCCAGCGCCTGCACACGGAACTCTTCACCGCTTAACCCTTCGCGTTCCAGCACCATTTCCAGTAATAGTTGCAAATTTGTGCCGGTGATCACTTCACAGCCCGGTTTTTGCATCGCCAGCGTTGAAGCTACGCGAAACGGCGTGCCGCCCAGCAAATCCGTCAGAAAAACAATGCCGTCTTCACAATCCAGTTGGGCGATGGCCTCTTCAAGCTGCGATGTAAGCTGCGCGGTGCTTGAGGTTTCCGGAAAATCGATGGCGATAAACTGCGATTGCTCACCGAGAATTTGCTTCATTGCTTTTTCCATACCGCTGGCAAATCCGCCATGCCCTGTCAAAATAATACTTAACATCTAATACCTCATTGTATTTAAAGGAAATGGCAGAATTTACCGACGATGCCGAGAACCACGGTCACTACAATCAGGCGCAGCGGACTCCAGCCGCGGCGTACCAGACAGAACATGGTCAGGGTGTAGACCAGCGGTAAGAAGGCTGGCATCAGTTTGTCGATAACATCAGCCTGTAACTTAACCACTGCGTCGCCCGCTGTGATTTCCAGCGTGGTGCTTAAACGAACATAGGTTGCCACCAGCGCGCCGATTACCGTCATCCCAACGATAGATGCCGCATGGCCGACTTTTTTGGTATTTGCTTTAATGAGTGGAATAGCCGCCACGCCCATGCGGTAAGCATAATGCGCCAGACCAAAACGCAGCCCCAGGTGCACCACGTTGAACAGCACAATAAAGACGACAGCGCCAAGAATAGAGCCTTGTAGCGCGAGGCTTGCGCCTATCCCGCCACAAATCGGCAGTAGCGTTAGCCAGAACATCGCATCGCCAATCCCGCCGAGCGGCGCACCGACGGCAATTTTGGTGCTCTGAATACTGTTAACGTCCTGCTTAGAACGCTCCATCGCAAGGATAATGCCGATAACAAACGTCACCAGAAACGGATGGGTATTGAAGAAACCCATATGCCCCTTCATGGCGCGCGCCAGGTCGCGTTTATTAGTGTGGATCTTTTTCAGTGCTGGCAGCAGGCCGTACAGCCAGCCGGAAGCCTGCATACGTTCGTAGTTGAAAGAAGCCTGTAACAGCATGGAACGCCAGGCGACGCGGTTGATATCTTTTTTCGTTAGCTCCGCGCCAATGCTCTGATCTTCATACACGTTTTCATTGACGCCAGTCAGCAGTGTTTCTTCATTTTCGCTGACGTTCGGCAGGGTGGTTTGATTAGATGCCATCTTCAAATTCCTCTTTCTGTGCCGCAGGTTGAGTCGGTTCAGGAGATTTACGCAGCAGGTCGATCAGCGCCATCGCCAGCGCGGCGGCAGCAATAGCCAGCACCGGTAACTTGAGCCAGGCTGCGGCAACAAAGCCCAGGATGAAGTAGGGGATGTAGACGTTTTTCATCATGATTTTCAGCAGCACGGCAAAACCGATTGCTGGCATGATGCCGCCCGCGACGCCGAGGCCGTCGATTAATCGTTGCGGCAGGACATCAATGATGGTTTTTGCATGTTCCGCGCCGAAGTAGATAGGCAGGAAAGCGCAGAGAAAATAGAAAGTGCCGAGTGCCAGCAATGCCAGATAGTTCACGCGTTCAATGCCGCGTGTATCGGCGTTCTCCGCCATCCGGTCGCAGCGGGACATCACGCCAGACATCACCGAGAACAGGAAGGTAATCCCCATCTGTACTGCGACAGCGAAAGGTACGGCGACACCGACCGCGACATCGGGTTTCACGCCAGTAGTAATGGCAAACGCCGTGCCGACGATAGTACCGATAATCACGTTAGGCGGTTGTGCGCCTGCCAGCGGGGCCAGCCCCATCCACACCAGTTCCAGCGTACCGCCGGTTAAAATACCGGTATGCAGATCGCCAAGTACCAGCCCGACCAACGGGCCGAGAACCACCGGGCGGTGCATATGGGTTAAGCCGTTAAACATATCCAGGCCAGCGATAAAGGCGATAATGCCCAACGCAAATGCCTGCAACAGACTGATTTCCATGATGAATCCCTCAAAGTAATTTAAAGAGGTCCACAGCAGGCTCTGTCGGGACGCCCTGAACGAAGCATTCCACCCCAGCGGCTTTCAGGTCGTTAAATGCTGCGATATCACCCGCATCCACAGAAACCGTTTTGGCGATTTGTTGCTTGCCATTGGCGTAGTGCATATTGCCAACGTTAATGCGATTCACCGGAACGCCACCTTTCACCAGCGTCAGGAAATCGGCCGGTGTTTTACAAACCAGCAGGATTTTCTGTCGATCGGCGGCGCGATGAATGTTGTCGATGACTTTTTGCAGCGTCCAGAAACGTACGGCGATCCCTTCTGCCAGTACCATTTCCATCAGGTTTTGTTGTACCGGATCTTCGGCAACCTCATCGTTGGCTACCAGCACCAGATTTGCCCCCGCAAATCCTACCCACTGAACGCCGACCTGACCGTGAATCAAGCGTTCATCAATCCGACTTAAAACAATATTTGGCATAGCGTGTTCCTCTTTGTTTTGCTTATTGGCCTTCACAGGCTGTGTGGTACTGCGCCAGGATGTCCTGAATATGGTTGATAATGAGTTCCCGTGGCGTTGGCTGCAGCTCGCCGGAGCGAACTTTCACGTACTGCAGCGGCAGATACTGACTGATCAGCGGCAGCGGAATTGGTGAATCCGCCAGATTACGAACCAGATGAGCGAAAGCGTCATCAATCTGGCTGTCCGGCCAGTAATAGCGCACGCGATCCGAGTAGCTATAACCACGCGCCAGACGACGCGCGTTGCCGTCACCGTGGTAGTGGCTTTGCCAGTATTCCGGGCGGTCGAGCATCACGTTTTCCAGCACCTGACGCAGACCAGAACAGGCTTTTGCTGGCACTAGTTCTTCTTCAATCGCTGCCAGAGAGAACAGAGCTTCACGCAGAGCAAAGGTCAGCGCCGGGCCAACTTTCAGAATGGCAAAGTGGTCAATCACCAGCTGGCGCAGCGATTGCGGCGTTTGGTAATCGGTAGAGTGCGCTTCGAAAATCAGCGTTTCGTAGTTTTCGACCATCTGGCTTAAGGCGGTCGCTTTGGCGGGCTGATAATCAATAACGTTGGTGTGATCGAATTCGACGCCGGGTTGAACCACCAGGGCAATAATGCGTGGCCAGATGGCATTCAGGCCCTGCTTTTCAAAGGCGTGGCGATGGGCTTCCAGTGTGGCGCGGGCGGCATCCGGCGTGGTGACCGCCAGCTCGCTTAAGGTTTCATGCGCGCCGCCAGGCACCGGCACTTCGGTACCAATGACATACTCCAGATCGGCCTCGCCAAAATGTTCACGGCAGGGTTCTTCCGCCACATTCGCCAAACGAGCGGCGCGTTCGGCCACGATGCCATCGGTTAAGGGAATCGGATCGTCCTGACAGGACATGCTGCAATCAAGGTGAATTTTTTTGAATCCTGCCGCCACGTAGCTTTTAATCAAATCATCGGCATTGGCCATTGCCTGAGCGGCAGGCAGATTTTGCCAGCGGTTTGGCCCCAGATGGTCGCCACCCAGAATCAGCGCATCCTGCGGGAAATTCAACGAGTCGGCGAGCTGACAAACAAAGCCGCGAAAACCGGCGGGCGTCATTCCGGTATAACCGCCGAACTGGTCCACCTTATTGGAGGTAGCTTCAATCAGTAACGGCGTTTGGTTTGCACTGGCGTAGCGGATTGCAGCTTCCAGCACCAGCGGATGTGCGGAACAAACGGCATAAATCCCATTTGTTTTGCCCGCTTTGTGCTGTCTCACCATTTCTGTCAGATGTTTCACTTTCCTCTCCAGTTCAGATTACTGCGACATTAATCTTTCGTTTTGTTTCAGTTGATACTGCGTCATGGTGAGATAAAAATAAAACGAAAGATAATAGTTTTCTGATCTGATTCACAAAAGAAACATAATGAAAGCCACTGAAACGAGAGTAGCTTGCGCCAATGGGTAAGGTGGGCTTGCATTTGCTTAATAGAAAGGCGTTAATAGGCAAAACGAAATGAAACGAAAGTTTTACGAAAGGACTTACTATGAGTAATACCGACGCTTCAGGTGAGAAGCGAGTGACAGGCACCAGCGAGCGACGAGAACAGATCATTCAGCGTCTGCGACAGCAAGGAAGTGTGCAGGTTAATGATCTATCGGCGTTGTATGGTGTATCTACTGTGACGATCCGCAACGATCTGGCGTTTCTGGAAAAGCAGGGGATCGCCGTGCGTGCCTATGGCGGCGCCTTGATCTGCGATAGCACAACGCCGTCAGTCGATCCATCAGTGGAAGATACAAGCGCACTGAACACCGCGATGAAACGCAGCGTTGCGAAAGCTGCCGTTGAGTTGATTCAGCCTGGTCATCGGGTGATCCTCGACTCCGGGACCACCACTTTTGAGATTGCTCGTCTGATGCGCAAGCACACCGACGTAATTGCGATGACCAACGGTATGAACGTGGCTAATGCGTTGTTGGAAGCGGAAGGCGTTGAGCTGCTGATGACCGGGGGGCATTTGCGCCGTCAGTCGCAATCTTTTTACGGTGATCAGGCTGAGCAATCGCTGCAAAATTACCACTTCGATATGCTGTTTCTTGGTGTAGATGCGATCGATCTGGAGCGCGGCGTCAGCACGCATAATGAAGATGAAGCCCGTTTAAACCGTCGGATGTGCGAAGTTGCGGAACGGATCATCGTGGTCACCGATTCCAGTAAGTTCAATCGTTCTAGTTTACATAAGATCATTGATACTCAACGTATCGACATGATCATTGTTGATGAAGGCATTCCTGCGGATAGTCTGGAAGGACTGCGAAAGGCTGGGGTTGAAGTGATTCTGGTCGGGGAATGAGAAAGGATGCCCGCTGGTCAACACCAATGCGTTCGGCGGGCATTGTGAACACCATCAATGGTTTTCTTCTGTCTCTTGGGTGAGGCTTTCCCAGTCGGCAGGAGGATGTCCTCTTTTTAACATTTTACTGAATACGGTATAGGCATCTGTTTTTTTACCGTAGGTGCGCAGCGTGTTTTCATCGTTCATCCATCCCAGAATGATGACTTTCTCTTTTTCACTGTAACGAAAGAAGAGACGATAGCGACCAGCACCAAATTTTACCCGTGACCAGTCTTTATTTTTCCCAGAGCCTAACGACTTGCCATGACGGAATGCCGGTGATGATGGATTGACCGTGATATGCTCCTCAATCACTTTTTGGACCACCGCCAATTACTTTGTGGCAGCTTTTCTCTGATAATTTTCAGGATCTTTTCCCTTTAATGCCTCGACTTCGGCAACTAAAGCATCGTAGGTTTCCTGAAAACAGGGATGAGCATATAGCGCCCAACCATTAACCCTTTGTGGAAAATCCATTATTCGTCGTCGCCAATCTCATCGTCAATGTTGACGTCCATGCCAGCGACAAGTTTCTTTCCTTGTTGAATGTCGAATGGACGAGTTTTTTGCGGGTTGTTCTGGATATCTGCATCCAGAAAACGCAAAAATGCATTCATAGTATGATCCTCCTGTTCATCTCCCAGTCGGCACATAAATACTTGCCCACCAGGCAGAATTTCGTAATGAATGCTGTCCAGGCCTGGCTTCAGTTTTAAGGCCTCACGCACTGGCGCGGGGATAGTTGTTTGTCCGCGTATAGTGACCTTTGATTCAGTGGTCAGTACAGCGTTAGAGCGAGCATTAGCGGGCATTATTTACTGTCCTTTTACAGCCTGTTTTCTGCTCAAATTAAAAGCTTGAACTAAGGTAATGCAAATGCATTATTAATGGATGTGTGGACTTTAAACAATAAAAACATGGCACTAAGGCCATGTTTTGCGAGGGACGTTCCAAAAGAAATCAGGTCACCGGTGCCGGGTTAAACACCGCCAGCTGGTTATGCAGTCCCCATTGATCCGAGAAAGTTTTCTTCTTCCCGCTGGCGACGTCGAGAATAAAGTGGAACAACTTCCAGCCCACTTCTTCAATGGTTTCTTCGCCGGTAGCGATAGTGCCCGCGTTAATATCCATTAAATCAAACCAGCGGTTCGCCAGCTCGGTGCGGGTCGCCATTTTAATGACGGGTACCGCCATCAGGCCGTACGGCGTACCACGACCGGTCGTAAACACTTGCACGGTGATACCCGAAGCCACCTGTTGCGTGCCACAGACAAAATCGCTGGCTGGCGTCGCGGCGTAAATTAATCCGCGTTTAGTCGGGCGTTGGCCGGGCGACAGCACTTCAACAATTGCACTTTTACCCGATTTAGCAATGGAGCCGAGTGCCTTCTCCACCACATTTGCCAGACCGCCTTTCTTGTTCCCCGGCGAAGGGTTGGCGCTGCGGTCGGTTTTTCCCATATTGAGATAGTTATCGTACCACTCCATCTCCTCCAGCAGCCGTTTGCCGACCTCTTCGTTCACTGCGCGTGGTGTCAGCAGATGGATCGCGTCACGCACTTCTGTGACTTCTGAAAACATCACCGTTGCGCCGCAGCGCACCAATAGATCAGACGCATACCCAACCGCCGGGTTTGCCGTTACGCCAGAAAACGCATCGCTGCCACCGCACTGCATGCCGACAACCAGTTCTGAAGCCGGACAGGTTTCTCGCTGACGTTGATTCAGTTTTTGTAGATGGCGTTCGGCGACCTGCAAAATATCCTCGACCATGGGCTGAAAACCGACATGCTTTTCATCCTGCAAACTGACAATGCTGGCGCTTTCTACTGGAATAGCTTGCACATCATCCGTTCCAGTCAGTAGGCGTTCAGGCTGCAACTTTTCACAACCCAGACCAATCACCATTACTTCGCCGCCAAAGTTAGGGTTCAGCGAAATATTGTGAATGGTACGAATAGGTACAACTGCCGCGGGTGCGTTAATCGCCACGCCACAACCGTACAAATGATTCAGCCCCACCACGCCATCGACGTTCGGGTATTTCGGTAGCAGATCGCGTTCAATGATTTTTACTACGTAGTCCACCACGCCTGCCACACAGTGGACGCTGGTGGTGATGCCGAGCAGGTTTTTGGTGCCCACGCTGCCATCGGCATTGCGATAGCCCTCAAAGGTGTATCCTTCCAGCGGCGGTAAGGGTTCCGGGGCTTTGGTTGCCAGTGGCAGCGTATGTAACGGCGGCGCTTCCGGTAGTACAACCATTGATTCGTCGATCCAGCTTCCGCGTGGGATTGCGCGCACGGCGTAACCAATCACCTCGCCATAACGAATAATTTCACCATTAGCCGGAATGTCCAGCAATGCGACTTTATGCCCCTGGGGAATATGTTCAATATATTCCAGCACATCCTGAAAACGCGTTCCTGCTTTCAGGCCATTATCATTAACAATATTTGCCACATTATCTGTGTCGTGAACTTTTATATAAAACGCAGTTGGCGTTTCTTGTCTGATTTCGATGTTGGCCATTGTGCAATATTCTCCAGCCAGGGACTATTAAAATGAGGACCTGGTCTCATTTAAAAATAAATAACTTCATTGGGTGAAATAAGAATGTCAGGAGTTTAAATGCAGAAATGTGATCAATGTCAATCATTTCAGGGATTGCAGTACCTCCCGGCAAGGTAAAGCGCAAATCTGTGCTTTAGCGCGCAACCTTATGTGCATATGCTCAAAATAATATTTAAATAGTACTAATTAAATTAGCATTTGCACAATGATTATTATTCTCGCGCTGCTTATACTAATTCCCGAGTTCATTGTCGTAACGGCATAAATGAAACTCATAAATAACACCTTCCCCATAATAATAAAAATCAGCATAAGTACCCGAGGTAAATAAAAAAATGCAGGACAACGTAGACGAAAAAAAGAAAGG
>OJVX01000060.1_pt1 | contig 9203 bp, 9 predicted proteins | sample 1600241 | NCBI WGS metagenome assembly OJVX01 (sample SAMN04436850, study PRJEB24849) | human gut metagenome | biome: human gut; feature: NICU; material: stool | host: Homo sapiens | place: USA: Saint Louis, MO | collected 2011-10-07
AAAAAATAAAATCAGCCTTAGAGCCATGCTTGAAAATACCCATGGTTTATACAGTGCACTGACGAAAATATTTTTCCTGTCTATCATTATTGAAAGTATAAACTTAGTGATGCCTGTTGCAACCCAACTGGTCATGGATCATGCCATACCGGCAAATGACTCCGGTCTATTAACATTAATTTGTTTCGGCCTTGTTTTCTTTGTGGCACTCAGAACCATTACTGGTCTTATTCGCTCATGGACAGTACTGATTATGTCATCATTTATTAATGCCCAATGGCAAAAGGGATTACTGCAGCATTTACTAAAATTGCCTCTAGAGTATTTTGAACGCCGAAAATTTGGTGATATACAGAGCCGATTTGGTTCCCTGAACACCCTTCAGGAGACGTTTACAACCAGTATTGTCGGTGCAATAATTGACTCCATTATGATCATCGGATTATTGATTATGTTGGTACTCTATGGCGGGTGGCTTACCTGGTTTGTTATCCTTTTTACCTGTCTATATGTATTTATCCGGGTACTAACCTACAACAGATATCGTCAGTTATCTGAAGAGTCCTTAATAAAGGATGCAAGAGCTAATTCCTTCTTTATGGAGACACTTTATGGTATTGCCACTGTAAAGGTACAGGGGCTGAATAAACGGAGAGAGGAAAACTGGTTTAATCTTGAAGTTGACTCGATTAATACCGGAATAAAAGTATCCAGATTAAACCTGTTCTTTGGAGGCATTAATACACTGATTGCGACGATGGAGCAGATACTCATCCTCTGGCTTGGAGCCAGTTTAGTGATATCGGGAAATATGACAATTGGCATGTTTGTTGCTTTTAGTTCCTATCGAGGTCAGTTTTCTGATCGAATTGCATCATTTATAGATTTTTTACTCAGACTACAGATAATGAGCCTTCATAACGAAAGGGTTTCGGATATAGCACTTACTGAAGTTTCCCCATTTAAAGATGATATTCCGGTAAAAAATGACATGTGCCCTGTCTCACTGTCGGCAAAGAATATCAGTTATAAATATGATAGTTATGCATCATATACTCTAAGACATCTAAATATAGAGATACAACCTGGTGAGCATGTAGCAATTACAGGTGCTTCCGGGACAGGGAAAACGACGCTATTGAAGGTACTGTGCGGATTATTCCCGGCAAGTGAAGGAAAAATACTTGTAGATGGTATTGACATAAAAGAATTGGGTATTAACAACTATCAAAAATTAATCGCCTGCGTTTTACAGGATGACAGGCTTTTCTCCGGAACATTAAGGGATAATATCTGTTCCTTTTCTACTCAAATTGTTGATAACTGGCTGATTTAGTGTGCCAGATTTGCACAGATACACGATGATATAGAAAGAATGCCGATGGGTTATGATACATTAATCGGAGAGCTGGGTGAAGTTTTATCAGGTGTACAATAACAGCGTATTTTTATAGCAAGGGCAATTTATAAAAAACCATCCATTCTCTTCATGGATGAAGCAACCAGTTCTCTGGATAATACAAATGAACAATACATCAACGATGCGATAAAATCGCTGAATATCACACGCATTGTGATCGCGCACAGAAAATCCACTATTAACTCAGCTGATCGCATCATCACTTTACAGGAAAATTTATAATGCCACGACTTTTCAATTTAAAATATAAAGAACTGTTTGTGTGTTTAGGATTTATTTTTATTGCCTTTGCTTATCCGTGGATATTTCAGACATACCTGATTAACACAGGTATTGTTGGTATTGATATGGTTATCCCCTTAATGTCTTCAGCGATATTGATAACAATCACTCCAGTTTATTTTCAATTTTATAAACACACAAAGGGTTACGGTCTTGGCGAACGGCGTATTGATTTATTTATTGTGTTTATGTCTTTGATTTTATCAGTTCAATTTATGATGTTTCGTTATCAGTCGTCATATATACAGTCCCCTCCCTTGGATATCAATATCATTCTAGTTATAAATATCATTGCTGTAGTAATATTAGCACCTTTGTATGAGGAAATAATATTCAGAGGTGTTGTTTATGGATTTTTTAAAAATACATTGATGTGTAGCACAATGACTTCCGTAGTTTTAACCTCACTGATATTTTTATCCCTTCACTGGTATTATGATATATTAAGCTTGTTTATCCTGTTTTTTATCTCGGTGATCCTGACATATGCGAGAGTGCTGAGTTACGGAATATTACTTCCTTTTATACTTCACTCATTAATGAATGGCTTTGTTTTTTTCTTGCGATTTCAATGACCATTACGGGGTGATATAGTTTTCTATCGTTATAACAGCGACCGGAAAAATTATAACTGGCACAGAGCTCTATACTTACCACCCTGTGCCTTTTATTTCAGCTACGATAATTTACAGGTGCCGCCCACTCCTGAACCACAATTACTTCCGGAGGATTTACCGCTGCCACCGCCATATCCATTTCCGTGAGAAAAACAGCCTCCTGCACGCGCACCACCAACCAGACCCGTCCCCAGACCCAAAACGCCGCCAGGAGCACCGGCAATCATGCCGCCAATAATACCATTATTGCAGTTTGTAACATCTTGCCCCAGATTATTGTAATACCCGGTGTTACCTTTGTTATTACTTCCGGTATTTTTATTACTTTTTCCCATATTGGCATCCCGCACATCACCGAAGTGACCAGCGCCTGAAACCCTCTTCATTTCATCAAACGATAAAGTTTTCATAAAAACTCCTTTTACAGTGTGTGGACATTCATTTTGGTATAGATCTTTTGTAAAAAAACGTCAAGTATTTTAAACCTGTTAATATTCAGGGGGAGGGAAGATTAATCCTGTATGGCAGGCAATAATAATCTTTCTGTGAATGGATATATTATCCGAAAATCAGTTAGTTACTCCGGTAAGCAATGTTAAGGTTCAATCCCGCATGTGAAACCGAGCAGCGACAGGCATCTGAAACCGCAGACAGAGTCGGTCCGGTTCACAGGGAAGTGACATGGTCCAGGGCTCGAAAAACCCCTGTATAGCACACGCGTAGAACCCTAGTTGAAGCTGCAACCTGGTGAAGAACTGGGCTGGTATAACTGGAAAAAAGCCGTTTCCGCCACCATGCAGCCGCTGATGCACTGCCTTGAGGTGACGCTGCGTAACGCCATCGATTACAGTATTCGCCATGCCCGGTTGCCCGGCGCTGCCGGACACTGGCGAACCGATACCAACTGGATTTTTGATTTACCCCGCTATATCGGTGAAAAGACCTGGATACGCCAGAACAAGCGCTACAAAACCGATGCCCGTGGCCAGAAGCTCATGCATCACGGGAAACCGGTTTATGACCGGACAGCCTGGGAGGAAGACTGTATCCGTAAGGTGTCAAAACGTATCCGTGCTGCGGGCAAGGCGCCGACGGCAGAGCGGGTGATCTCCGGACTGGACTTTGGTTTCTGGACCAATTTTCTGACGAAAAACTACGATGAACCGCGGAACCGCTCGCTCCTGTGGCCCCAGTTGCTTCCGTCGGTGTTCCCCGGGTACCCCCCGTCACGTGCTGGAAAAGAAATTTACCCGTATCCGTGACTTGCCTAACCGCCTGGCGCACCATGAAGCAGTCTGGAAATTCCAGGAGGAAGATCCGGTTACCGGTGCGCCGGATTACAACCGCCCGGTATATGGTCTTCAGGCGTCCCTGCAGCTGTTGCGTCGGGCATGGAAAGACATGCTGGAGGCTCTCAGCTGGCTCAGTCCTGCAAGGCATGCTGCGTTTCTGGCAGAAGGCCATCACCTGCGTTTCGAGGCACTGGCCACGCACGACGGTTTGCTGAGTTTCACCGGACGGGCACAGCTGATGCACGACCTGAACGTGCGGCGCAGTAAAGAGATCAGAAAATTATTGCGGGGGCTCGGACAGCAAAAAATCATCCGCCTGACCAGCCGTACCCGGATCATTGGCATTATTGGTCCCGATTTTATCCGTACCCTCTGCGGAGCCCCCTCCTTTGTGGAAGGGGACTCCTCACAAAACCGTCAAGGCTGAACGACTTCCGGGTTCAGATACCATCTTCAGCAAGAGGTGAGGCAGTCCTACCTTCTTGCTGCATATTCTGGCATGCATTGCTGTCGTAAATCCATTTTTCACACGCGCCGATATATTACACTCTGAAGATTAAGTCTCACTAAACCGATTGGCGAAGCACACGTTTTTCAGCCCTTAGCCACAGTTCACCGGCACCAGGTACGAAGAATGGGACATTGTGCGTTCCGCCGCCAGAGCCGTGGGCTGATACCCAGGTCGTTACTTCTGGGCTACTACCAAAAGCGGCGCCTGCCTCTACGCCTTCATGAATCCTTTGAGGATCTTCCTGGATAGTGAAAGCATGCTTTAAGCTTGGGTGATTATTATAATCTTCAATATTATCAATAGGTAAAACGGAAATAAGTAACGTGTGTGAACCACATTCCGAGTGACTACACGGAAAACTGACCCAGAAATCGGGAGACCAGTCACCAACACATACAGGATTCACATGCCATTCCCAGCCAGCAAGGTCGAAAAATGCGGCCCAGCGTGATTCCACCGCAGTTTTGAACTGCACCCCTTTGTAAATTGCACCCATTATTGAGACTCCTGGTTCTCAGGATAGTTGATAGTCGCGCATCCACTGAACCGTAAGTTGCTTATTAATGGCCGGAACATCATCTGGCTCAGCCAGAAAGTAAAAATGAGGGGATCCAGACCGCTTCAGTACTTGATAACGATGGGACCCACCGCCGAAATGAAATCCGCCATCTTCGTGCAAACTTAACAAGACAGGCGAGATAGGCCATCCTTTTGCGATATGAAGTATGGCCATCCCCAGCTTCCGGGGTTCAAGCCTCGTCCAGAGACTGGAATCTGTCAGTCGAAAGAAGGAATTAATAAGAGGTTCAAAATCAGCAAAAGAGGCTTTCCCCAGCACCAGAGAACTGAGATCAATTTGTTCACAGTCAGCAGGCTGCAATACCCATGTACCCGGAAGGTCAATCGTATGTTTGCGCCCCGGAACAGACAGATCCCAGTTAATTTCTGTCTGTCCTGCCGTTGGCCATCTGTCCGGACACAACCCCTCCAGGGCATCAATCTCATCATCTGAAATCCGGTACAATTCTTCCTTGGAATCACCTTTAAACAATGAACTCAACGCTTCAACCCACATATCGCGAGCGACTTCGTTCTGGTTATCTTTCATTGCCATGTTCTCATATTCAAAGAGGACCACATTATGCACCTTTGCCCGCTCAGGAGCCTAATACATGAATACGTTAATCACCTCCAATACCGGGCTTCCGAATTAGTTTTTTTCGGATCTGACCGGGAAAAGAGAGAATACAACATAGGTTCAACATATCCATATGCCGGGCATCTGCATAGGTGTGGCATACGCATATACTTACCATCTGCATATGCTATGACTATACATATGCTTTGCATCTGCATATACTGAACATAGTCATACAGGCCGGTCGGCCAGGAGGAAATGATGAGAACTGTATCCATTTTTAAAAACGGCAATAACCGCGCCATTCGTCTGCCCCGCGATCTGGATTTTGAGGGAGTGAGCGAGCTGGAGATCGTCCGGGAAGGGGACAGCATTATTTTGCGTCCCGTCCGGCCGACCTGGGGCTCGTTCGCGCAGTTCGAGAAGGCAGACCCGGACTTTATGGCGGAGCGCGAGGACGTTGTCAGCGACGAAGGACGATTTAACCTGTGAACAAGACCTATATGCTCGACACCTGTATCTGCTCGTTCATCATGCGCGAGCAGCCGGAAGCCGTCCTGAAGCGCCTGGAGCAGGCGGTGCTGCGCGGCCAGCGCATCGTTGTCTCGGCCATCACTTATTCTGAAATGCGCTTCGGGGCCACCGGCCCGAAGGCCTCCCCGCGCCACGTCGCGCTGGTCGACGCGTTCTGCGCCCGCCTCGATGCCATCCTGCCCTGGGATCGCGCTGCGGTGGACGCCACCACGGAGATTAAGGTGGCGCTGCGAATGGCCGGGACGCCGATCGGCCCGAACGACACGGCCATTGCCGGGCACGCCATCGCCGCCGGTGCCGTGCTGGTGACGAATAATACGCGGGAATTTGAGCGGGTACCGGGTCTTGTGCTGGAAGACTGGGTAAGATAACGCTGTAAAACAAAACAGGCGGTCTGGCGCAGCCGGACACTCTTTCAGTCAGCGGTATATAAAGGAATAAAAGATGCCTCTGATCACGCGGCTTATGCTGCAAAACTTTAAAAAGTTTCCGGAACTGGACCTGCGCTTCACTCATGACCGTAACATTCTGGTCGGGGACAATGAGTCCGGGAAAAGCACGATTCTGCTGGCCCTTGACCTTGTGCTGAGTGACAGCCGGCACCGGGTCGAGGCATTGGGTGTGGAATCGCTCCTGTCCCAGTCAGCAGTAAGGCAGTTTCAGGAAGGTGAGCGCCGCGCCGATCAGTTACCCGTGCTGACAGCTGACGTTTTCCTGAGTAATGGGGGAGATCCTGACCTGAACGGCAGGCAAAATCTGGCGGGTATCAATGCGGATGGTCTCAGAATGCGTATTGCACCAATGACGGAGGAATACGGCCAGGATATTCACAATGTACTACAGCAGGATCCCGATAATTTTCCCTATGAATACTATTCCGTGCGGTTCAGCACCTTCTCCGGTGGTCATTTCGCCAGCTTCAGACGCTATCTGCGCCATCTGCTCTTAGACAGTGCACGCATCGATAACGAGCACGCCGCACAGGAATATACGCGCACAGTTTACAGCGTCAATGTGCCGGTGGCCGATCGGTACCGGCTTGAAAACAGTTACCGGCAACAGAAAATGCACTTCTGCACCCGGCATCTGTCAGCCATAAACGACACGCTGGAAACGTATCAGTTTGGCGTGCGTTCCGGTGCTAAATCAGGGCTTGAGGCGAATCTGGACATTACCGAGGACGGTATTTCCATTCGTCACCGTGGAAAAGGAAGGCAGTGCTTCATCAAAACGGAGTTTGCGCTGCAGCGGCATCAGCAGCAGGGAGAGCTCCACGTACTGTTGCTTGAGGAGCCGGAAAATCATCTCAGCCATGTCAGTATGAAGAGGCTGGTTAATCAGCTTGCCACTGAACGGCAGACGCAGGTGTTTATTGCCACACACAGCAGCCATATCTCCTCCCGCCTCGATCTGCGTAAGGCAATCCTCCTCGGGTCTGCCCGGCCGGTACTGATGAATGAACTTTCCGCTGAGACTGCCGCCTTCTTCATGAAAGCACCGGATAATAACGTACTGGAATTTGCGCTGGCCAGACGTGTGCTGCTCGTGGAGGGGGATGCTGAGTTTAATCTGATCGAGGCCTTTTATCGCCGCCTGTATGGCAGGGCACCGGAGGAAGACGGAGTTCACATCATCGCTATCGGCGGAACGAGTTTCCGTCGTTATCTTGAACTGGCCCGTCTTCTGGAAAATCGCGTCGCGGCCCTTCGTGATAATGACGGCAACTATCAGCAAAACTGCGATGAACGCTATGCTGACGTGATTTGTTCCCGCTCCCGGGTATTTGCTGATCGCGATAACACCCGATCCACATTTGAAATCAGCCTGTATCAGGATAACGCTGATCTGTGTGATACGCTTTTCCTCGGACCCCGCCGGACACTCACGGTGCAGGAATACATGCTGGCCAATAAGGCAGATGCAGCATTCCGGCTGTTACAGCTGCACGCCGGAGAGCTGACCGTACCTGATTATATTCAGGAGGCACTGGCATGGATAAGAGAGTGATATTTGCGGTTGCCGGCTCGGGCAAGACCACGCTGCTGATACGACGGTTGAGTGAGGACAGGAGGACGCTGCTCCTGACCTTCACCGTGAATAATGAAGCGCATCTGCGGGCACAGATTATCAGACGTTTTGGCTTTATCCCGGAAGGGATCAGGGTGATGACCTGGTTTGAGTTTCTGCACGGTTTTTGCTTCCGGCCTTTCCTGCAGGAGCAGCTGGCATCGCGTGGCCTGAGCTTCGACCAGCCCCCACCCAGAATACCGCGCACGAATGCCCGGCATTATCAGGATCCCGCCGGACGGCTGTATCACCGGAGGCTCGCACATTTACTGACAGCCCGGGGGTTGCTGCCGGATATCCGTATCCGGCTTGCCCGTTACTATGATGAACTGCTTGTCGATGAAGTCCAGGACTTTGCCGGACATGACTTTAATTTTCTGCTGGAGCTCTGCCGCGCGGAAATCACTGTGCTCTGTTGCGGCGATTTTTATCAGCATACCTTTGATACAAGCCATGACGGCAACGTTAATTCAACGCTGCACGACGACATCACGCGATATGAGGCCCGCTTCGACGCAGCAGGTTTCGCGGTTGACCGGGACACGCTCAACCGGACATGGCGTTGCTCAGCTTCAGTGTGCGAGTTTATCACCGGGCAACTGAACATCCGTATCGCTGCCCATGGGATACATGCCTCCCTGATTGAAACGATCGCAGATACAGAGCGCTCAGCCACCCTGCACGCCGATAATACGGTGATTAAGCTCTTCTATCGTGAACATCACCGTTACGGCTGCTATTCCATGAACTGGGGCGCCAGTAAAGGGCTCGATCACTTTCAGGATGTCTGCATTGTGATGGGATCCTCCCACTGGAAGCTTCTGACCCGTCAGGAACTGGCAACCCTTCCACCGTCGTCCCGTAACAGGCTGTACGTGGCATGCTCACGGGCGCGCGGCAACATTTATTTTGTTCCCGAAACTCATCTGCGCCGATTCCGAAACTGAGTTACCGACTTCTCAGTCGGGCACAAATCAGTAAAAAGCGAGGGTCATCGACGGGAATACCGGCTGGACAGGTGCGGTTCCGGTTCTCGCTTTCCGGAACCTGGCTAACAATATGTAACATTATCATTAAATACAATTATGCCAGTTATTTTTATTCGCAAAATGCTAATAATGTGGCATACACGCCAGTATGAAAACATTGTTAACTTTTTAAGTTCTGAATGGTATGTCGCTTGTGCAGTTAAAAGTGCAGATCATTGAAAGTATTGTACGGTTTTGTTGACCGGAGACTGTTTCATCGTCGCGGATAATGAGCAGAATTATCTGTCCACTATATATGGGGCAGGCTGAAAAAATGTAATGGTTGGTTATGGATGATGAGATCCTGTCATTTA
>OJVX01000064.1_pt1 | contig 9015 bp, 6 predicted proteins | sample 1600241 | NCBI WGS metagenome assembly OJVX01 (sample SAMN04436850, study PRJEB24849) | human gut metagenome | biome: human gut; feature: NICU; material: stool | host: Homo sapiens | place: USA: Saint Louis, MO | collected 2011-10-07
AGCCGTGGCAGCCTCCGTCACGGCCACCACCAGCAGTTCTTCAACGGGCAGCGGGCGGGTAAAGGCGGCCGAACCGCCTAGTCCAAGTAACAGGCGCAAATAGAGCGCCGCAATCGTAAAGGTTTTGCCTGTGCCGGCAGAGGCTTCAATCAGGCGCTCGCCCTGTAAGGGCAAGCGCAAAGGATCTAGTGTCTCGGCGACATCACTCATTCTTTTCACTCATCAGGGGCATTGTTTGCTGCAACGCGCTGACGTTCTCCCACACTTTCCAGCCTTCAGGATGCACATATTCGGCTTTCCCATTCTGGCTGCCGGAAATCTGCGACAGAATAGCCATACCTTGCGGCTCGACCACCGCCTGATGGAAGAAATCAGCAATTTTTTGCGGCGTCAGCAGTTTTATCTGGGCCACGATTTTATCACGCGAATCGAAGCGCATATTGCCGCGATCGAAATCTTTACTTAACTTCGATGCTTCTTCGCCGAGCGTTTGCGGTGCCTGCAGCATCTGGGTAATTACCGCCTGCTTGATTTGCGCAAACTCTTCTGGCTTCATCGCCCGCAATTTTGCCTCTGCGGTTGGGAAAAACGCCTTGTAACGCTCCCACAAGAATGAAGGCTGTTTATCATTGCTTTGCAAAAGGAAGCCCATGCCCCACTGACGCCCAACGCTCATTGGAAACGCAAACACGGCATAGCCCAACTGTTCTTCGGTACGCAACTGATTGTAGAACAACGGCTGTACGATCTGCCCCAACAGAGAACTATACGCTGAGCTGGTGTATTCATCGTAGCCAGTCGGTACAAATACCGCTGCCAGTGCGGAGTCGGTGCTGTTACCGGCTTTTTCAAAGATGACGGATTGTTTTTTATCGACCACGACATCTTTGTTACGACACCACTCTGAACCATCAGCGCCCAACTGTTTTTGCACATGGCGTGCCAGCGTTATTGCCTGGGCTTCAGTCATGTTGCCGATAACCATAAACTCTGGTCTAGCCCCTGATTTTAAGGCGTCGCGATAGGCCAGCACCTCTTTCAACGTAATGGAGGGCAAAATTTTGCGCCGTTCATCTCGCGAGAAGTACGGCACTTGCGAGAGCATCTGCGCGGGCATAATCGCCTGCTCGAACGCTTTGCCCTTTTCTGCGGAATCCATCATCTGGTTATACCAGGACTTCGCCTGCTCAAGCTGATCTTCCGTAGCGGTATAGCTAAAGTAGCCCTCCAGCAGAGCCTGGAACAGCTGCGGCAGACGCTGGGTGTAACCATTAGCATTAACCATAAGGCCGTTGTTAGCATTGGTGGAAAAACTTATGCCACCAACCGACGCCTGGTTGCTTAACTGATCAAGCGCCAGCCCTGCGAGATAATCATTGAGTGCAAACATCACCTGATTGCGGGCGCTGTCCATGGCTTTCGGATTACGCAAAATCAGGCTGACATCAGCTTTGGGCTCGCTGGCAAAATAACGGCTTGGCGCATACACCACGCGCAGATTCGACTCATCAACAATCAACTCTGGATGGTCGTAATTCTTCTCTGACATAATCAGCGAGAAATCGTCAGGAATATAGGGGTTAAGCTCCGGTAAGGAGAGCGCAATATTGGCGGCTTTTTTCTGCCAGTCAGCGAAAGTTTGTGCGCTAATTTTATCGACCTGATACGGCGCATCGACAAAGTAAGCCGTTTTGTTGTGCGGCTCTTTCGGGCTGATATACCAGATACGCGCATTCTGTGGCGTCATCATCGCCAGACGTTCTTTTACCGCTTTAGCGTCGTACCGATCGGCAATATTGACTGCATCCAGTGTATGCTCAACAGGAACGCGAATCATGGTATCTGCCAGCCATTCGACGTAATCCATATCACGGGTGATTGACGGATAACGGAAGTCGATATCCAGCACATTCGCCAGTTCATCGAAGTATTGTTTATCGATCCCTTTTTCACGTAACAGATTGAGGTAGCTAAAAATGGCCGCCACAACCTGATCGCGATTCGCCAGACCTTTATCGGTTAAAGACGCAGAGATCGCTAATACGCCGCTGTTGCCGTTGACGATAGGATCGGAATTGGCGCTAATGCCCTCAACTAATCCCTGCTTTTGCAGCCAGTCAGAAAGTGTACCAGGGCTGCGATTACCAATCAGATAGGTAATCAATTCATCCGTTTTACTACGGAACTTCGCTGAATTGTTATCGATGCGAAACTCAACGCGCAGAACTTTACGCGGCAGCGCCGGGACGTAATGAATGATAATGCCCTTTTGCGCGTCGGTGACTACCGGCACGGTGATTTCCGGTTTTTTGCTCTCTTTGTTCGGCACGCGACCAAAGGTGTCCGCCGCCATTTTCGCCAACTCCGGCAACGGTTTATTGCTGTAAATAACCGCCTTCATCAGATTGGCGGAATAGTACTTCTCGTGGAAATCTTTCAGCGCCTGCTGTACCGGATTACCTGGGTTGTCGCTTAAAATTTCGAGGTTCCCACCAGAAAACTTTGAACCGGGGTGTGCCGGGTTAATGGGTTCTGCGCTGACCTGTGCCATGCGCATCCCGTCACGCGTACGCGCCATGGTTAATTCGGCATTCACTGCATTACGCTCACGTTCGGCGTATTTCTTGTCGAGCAAGGGTTCTGCAATAGCATCGGCCAGGCGGTCTACCGCACCGGGTAAGGCATCGTTCTCAACTTCCAGATAGAACGCCGTGCGATACGGTGCAGTGCTGGCATTGTGACTGCCGCCGTGCATTTTGAGATATTCGGCCAGACTGTCAGCCTGCGGATACTTTTTCGACCCCATCAGACTCATATGTTCAAGGTAATGTGCCAGCCCCTGGTACGCCTCAGGATCTTCCAGCGACCCAACGGGCACCACCAGCGCCGAGAGCGATTTAACTGCCTGCGGATCAGAAACCAGTAAGACCACCATACCGTTATCCAGACGTATAGCCTGATACTGGCGGTTATCTTTATCACTTTTACGGATGGTTTCCTGAATCGGCTGCCATCCCGTTTCTGCCTGACTTAAGGGTGCCCAGAGGGCAACAAACAACAATAATGCTTTGAACCAGATGCTGCGGGGCATTCACGGACCTCATAATCAACTTTATTTTCTGGCCAGATTCAACACGTTAACGCAAATCATCTGCCAGAATTTAATCTTGTGCTGAACGAGTCAGCCTATGTCTATATAACCATCAGTCCGTGACTGGTGCGCATCATAAAGTAAGCGGATAGATTGCGCAATTTTTATACAACACTCATGACTGATTAAAGCGAAACAGCGGTAACAGGAAACGTTGCGACTGTTCAACGATAGCCTCCATTGTCTCTGGTGTTAATTGCCGCCAGAGCCGTTGATACCAGATATCATCACCTTCGCCACGCACCATCATGTTGCCTTCGTAAGCCTGAAGGAATTTCGTACGGGCTTTTTGCAACGTGGAATCGTCATCCAGCATGGCATCGTTTTGCGCGTCATAACAGGTTTTTAGCCACGCGCCGCCACTTTCAGGTAACACCAGCAATGGCGCGGACATTCCTTCACGATACCCCTCAATCAGTTGTGAGAGGTAATGCAAAGCCTGTTCGGCTGCAAGCGGCGGAAAACGCCACTCGCCGTCTTTGCGTAGAAAAAGGCGACTTTCACCATTACCACCGCTGGCACAGTAGACAAGGTGTTCCAGCCAAAGTTGCATTCCCTGCGCCACACTTAATAAAGAGGGACGCCAGCGCAACAGGCCATCCGGCTGCACCTGCGGCAACCAGCCCGTTATTTGCACACCGTTGCAGGCGAGATCAATCTCCATACTCTGCCCCGGCTGGCGACAGGCAATGACTCTGTCGGCAAGCTGCTGCATCTCCTGACACTGCGTTTCCCAGAAAATTTCACCAAAAGCGCCATACGGTAAATCCCCTGCCGCCCGGAAGCGACGGAACAAGCGTTCGGCATCATCCTGCTCAACCAGTGCATTCAAAAACTGCTGATTGATTTGATAACGGCTAAGTCCTTCCAGAATAAATGGCTCGGTGACTGTGATTTAGCTTTCTTCTGTACGGAAGTTCACCTGCAAACGCATCTGGAAAAATGCCCGCACCGGATGTGCCCAGAATCGTTGTAGCGTTTCCAGCGGCACGGTTTCCGGTAAGGTAAATGGCAGCGGCTGAACAAATTCAGAATGTGCTTTACCAGCCTGGCTGGCCGCAGGTAGCCATTCACGAGCATAACTTTGTCGTTCGCATGGCTGGTAGTTTTGTGGATCAAACGGCATTCGGGTATGGAGGCAAGTAAGATGCGCTTTTACCCTTGCCTCGCTTTCATCACAGTTGAGCGCTTCATCGCCCGGTAGATAATGGCTTTGCCCGATGTAGTCGATCAGTTCCTGCACCAGTACCGACGGGAAACGTTCACTGTTATCCTGAATGGAACGCCCGATATAGCTGATATAGAGTTTTTGCTGCGCGGAAATTAACGCTTCCAGGAACAGATAGCGGTCGTCATCGCGACGGCTACGGTCGCCACGCTTCGGTTTCTGGCTCATCAGATCAAAGCCCAATGGCGCAAGCTGACGTGGATAAACGCCGTCGTTCATTCCCAGCAGGCAAACCACTTTGAACGGAATTGAACGCATTGGCATCAGAGTACAAATGTTAACCGGTCCGGCGAGAAAACGCTGGCTGATACGTTCTTGATCCAGGCGCTGTGCCAGTTCATCACGCAATAGTGACAGCGGCACCGCGTCGCCATACTGCGCACCTAAACCTTCGGCGATAATCGCCTGCCATTGTTGTTCGATCAGCGTCATCGCCGCTTCGGTTTCCGCATCCGGCAGGAAGAAGGCGTTGAGCATATCGCGACAAACCGGCAACCACTCTTCCAGCGGACGCTCCTGCGCCAGCCCGCGACGCCAGATATTTAGCTGCATTAGCAGTGAAGCCAGATGCCCCACCAGTTCTGCAATTAAGCCGCTCGATTCATCATAAGGTAGAACCGATTGCCACTCGCCCTGCGCGCTCTCCATCGCGTAGCCCAGCAACATGCGCGTCAGGCCAAACCGCCAGGTGTGTTGACCGGTAGCGGGAAGTTCCAGCTCGCGAACGTTGTCGTCATCTATCCCCCAACGAATGCCGGACTCGTTGACCCACTGGCGTAAATAACGCAGCCCTTCTTCGGTGATGTCAAACCGCGCCGCCAGCACCGGCACATCCAGTAATGCCAGCACGTCTTCCGCCACAAAGCGGCTGTCTGGCAACGATAACAGGCTGATAAACGCTTCAAGTACAGGATGCGACTGCCGCGCCCGACGGTCGGAAATGGCGTAAGGCAGGTAACGATCCGCAGGTGCGCTACCAAACACAGCCTGAATAAACGGACTGTAGCTGTCGATATCAGCCACCATCACGATGATGTCGCGCGGAGTAAGTGTCGGGTCTTCCTCCAGCATCGCCAGCAGGCGATCGTGTAAAACTTCAACTTCACGCTGCGGGCTATGGCAAACGTGGAAGGTGATACTGCTATCCAGTGGATCAAGCGGGCGTTTGTTATCGCTACGGGAAAACTCTTCGATGTTCACACCAGCAACGGCGCGGTTTTCCAGTTCCAGAATGTCAGACTGAATATTATGCAGCAGGTTATCTGGCGTCACATCGACAAAAGCGTCCAGCTCCTGGCTGCTCTCCAGGTCAGAAAGGAGATAAATGTAGTCGCGCCCAAGCTTGCCCCATGAAGCCAGCAGCGGGTTGCCGACATCCTGTTCACCATCGCTGTTAAAGAGCTGCCCGGCATTTTCGATGTCGCGAAATAGCGGTAATTCGCGATCTTCAAAACTGTGTCGGCGCTGGCGAGTCAGTAGTTTCGCCAGATAAGCTGGATCTTTAATGTCGCCCCAGTAATAACGGCAGGGGTTGGTAAACAGGAGATGGATTTCAATATGTTTACCCAGCGCCTGTAGCGCCTGGAGATAAACAGGCGGTAACGCGGAAATACCGCATTTAAAGACGCGCGAAGGTAACCCCGGCGGGCAGGTCGTCGCGGACTCCAGCGTTTCGATAAAGCGCTGATAGAGATTGGCGCGGTGCCAGCGCGGTTGCCCAAGTTTGTCGGTATATTCCACCACCGCCTTCCACAACGGCGCTTGCCAGGCCTGTGCTTCTCCCAACCCTTCTACCAGATGTCCTGTTTCCCACTGTGCCAGCCAGTCCGGACGATAGACCAGATACTGGTCAAACAGGTCCGCCGCTTTTGAAGAAAGCTGGAACAGTTTTCGCTTGTCACTATCGTCAGTCAGATAATGCCGCAACAGGGTAAAGTCTTCGCGCTCCAACAGTTGCGGCAGCAGAGTCATCAGTTTCCAGCTCATGCTCTGTTTGTTAAAGGCGCTCTCTTTGGGGATCTCCGGTAACACCCGGACGAACATATCCCAGATAAAGCTCGCTGGCAGCGGAAAATCAATGTTTGCCGCAATACCAAACTTTTGCGACAGGGTCATTTGCAGCCACTGTGCCATACCGGTACTTTGCACCAGAATCATCTCTGGTTCGAAAGGATCGTCCAGCCGTTCGCGTTCGACAATAAACTCCATCAACGCTTCCAGCACGTCCAGACGATTGGAATGGTAGACCCTTAACATAGCGGCTCCTGACTACTGACGATTCGGGCAATGCAGGCGGGTCATCTCGCCTTCTCTGCCCCCGGGTGAAACTAGCGTAACGCTGATGCTGACACATCCCGCTTGCGATGTCTGCATTCGGTTGACCTGCCAGTTAGCAGGTGGCGAAATCGCGCGCAGTTGCGTTTGCTGCCAGCCATGCCGCCAGAGCTGTTGGTACTGGTTTCTGCTGGCAAGACTGTTCATTAATGTTCGCTGGAAACCCGATAACGCAGTGACAATCATCACCATCAACACCATCGCCAACATTACCTCCGGCAGACTAAAGCCTTGTTGATTCCTCAGGGAAGCTGACATAACGCCCTCTCTTTCAGCGGACAAAAATCGCTCCAGCCGCGTGGCGAAAAAACAATGTTTCCATCGATGACTTCGCCTGTTCGCCACAACGAAACGCCTTCATAACCAGCAATCAATAAGGCTTCATTATCTGCCAGTAAACGCAGACAAACCTGGGCACCGGTGGCAGCATACAGTAAGCACTGAACTGCGGGCAGCGTCTGCCAGGAGTGCATTTTTCCCCACTCCAGCGCCGACTGAACGATGGCCTGGCGGCGCAATGACTGACTTTCCATGCTCACGCGAGAAGCAAAACTGCGATCCTGCTGACTCATTCCTTGCAATAGCAAGCTACCCAAAATCAGCAGCATCAGGACCAGAGCCAGGTACGAAACACCCTTTTCGCGGTTCACAGGTTGGATCCTGTCACGCTATAGCTGGCATCCACCACGGTTTGCGGATCAGCCTTGCTGGCAGCGTGCATATTAACCGTCAACACCGGCGAGAAGCCGCTGACATCCTGACGTACGACCTGAAAAGTGTCGATAATGATGGCATCCGGATTAGTGACTTTATCCCAGCCCTTACCTTCACAGGATGTCGCACCGCGTAGCGTTTCCAGCACATGCTCCTTCAGACGAAATCCAATCTGGTCGGACTCTTTTACCGGTTCGCGATCCCAGATACCATTACTGTTCGCATCCCACTGCACAATGACACAGTCACCCTGTCCGACAATTTCCAGCCCTTCGCCCGTACAGCTGCCATGGCAATAACCCGCCCTCTGGAGATGCTTAGCGACGGTAAATACCCGCAGCCAGATTTCATCTTCCAGCGCCAGCTTACGGGTGCTCGTTAAACTTTCACGCTGTAACGCAGGCAGAAAGCGTGCAGCCCCCAGCAACAATACGCTACTGATCGCCATAGCAATCAACACTTCCAGCAGAGAAAAACCTTGCTCTTTTACAGGCATCCTTCTGTTTCTCCTTGCTGACAAAGCCGGAGTCTTCCCCACGGCGAAACCACCAGCCACCACTCGCCCGTTGAGTTTTTGAAGCGAATATGCCCAGCCCATGCGGTATTGCGCAGGCCAAAGAAAGCAAGCGAAGGTGTCAGGTCGCTCATTTCGACTTCGGGCCAGCGCGGCACAAAGACCAATGGTGAACTGCCATGACAGGTATTCGCCCCAGCAACGGAACTCACAAGGCACCATAACGTCCCCTCCCTGATAAGACTGATACTGTGGTCGCGGTTATGCCAGTTGGCATCTTCACGTAAATAGAGCAAATAGTCCCGCGCCTGGCTGGCGGTTTGCCAAAGCCGTTGCGACTGCTGCCAGTATTGCCAGCCATAGAGCCCACTTGCGCTTAGCATGACCAGAATCAGCATCGCGACCAGCGTTTCAATCAGCGTATAACCACGTTGTTTTTTCATGCCGGCAGTATGGAGCGAGGAGAAAAAAAGACGAGGGCCAGTTTCTATTTCTTCGGCGCATCTTCCGGACTATTTACGCCGTTGCAGGACGTTGCAAAATTTCGGGAAGGTGTCTCGAAGAATTTAACGGAGGGCAAAAAAAACCGACGCACACTGGCGTCGGCTCTGGCAGGATGTTTCGTAATTAGATAGCCACCGGAGCTTTAATGCCCGGGTGCGGATCGTAGCCTTCAATTTCAAAATCTTCGAAACGGTAGTCGAAGATGGAGTCAGGCTTACGCTTGATAACCAGCTTCGGCAGCGCGCGCGGCTCGCGGCTGAGCTGCAGGTGCGTCTGCTCCATGTGGTTACTGTAAAGGTGCGTGTCGCCACCGGTCCAGCAGAAGTCGCCCACCTCCAGATCGCACTGCTGGGCCATCATATGCACCAGCAGCGCATAGCTGGCGATATTGAACGGCAGGCCGAGGAACACATCGCAGGAACGCTGATACAGCTGGCAGGAGAGCTTGCCGTCGGCGACGTAGAACTGGAAGAAGGCGTGGCACGGCGCCAGCGCCATTTTATCCAGCTCGCCGACGTTCCATGCCGAGACGATGATCCGGCGGGAGTCCGGGTCGTTTTTCAGTTGGTT
>OJVX01000066.1_pt1 | contig 8954 bp, 10 predicted proteins | sample 1600241 | NCBI WGS metagenome assembly OJVX01 (sample SAMN04436850, study PRJEB24849) | human gut metagenome | biome: human gut; feature: NICU; material: stool | host: Homo sapiens | place: USA: Saint Louis, MO | collected 2011-10-07
GTACCGTACAGCTGGACTTCTCTCTGCCGCAGCGTTTAAGCGCCTCCTATGTGGGCGAAAACAACGAGCGTCAGGTGCCGGTCATGATTCACCGTGCGATTCTCGGTTCTCTGGAGCGCTTCATTGGCATCCTGACCGAAGAGTTCGCAGGCTTCTTCCCAACCTGGAATGCACCAGTGCAGGTAGTGGTCATGAATATTACCGATTCTCAGGCTGAATATGTTAACGAATTGACGCGTAAACTACAAAATGCGGGCATTCGTGTAAAAGCAGACTTGAGAAATGAGAAGATTGGCTTTAAAATCCGCGAGCACACTTTACGTCGTGTCCCGTATATGTTGGTCTGTGGCGACAAAGAAGTCGAAGCCGGCAAAGTGGCCGTGCGCACCCGTCGCGGGAAAGACCTCGGCAGCATGGACGTAAATGAAGTGATCGAGAAGCTGCAACAAGAGATTCGCAGCCGCAGTCTTAAACAATTGGAGGAATAAGGTATTAAAGGCGGAAAACGAGTTCAAACGGCACGTCCGAATCGTATTAATGGCGAGATTCGCGCCCAGGAAGTTCGCTTAACAGGTCTGGAAGGCGAGCAGCTTGGTATTGTGAGTCTGAGAGAAGCTATCGAAAAGGCTGAAGAGGCTGGAGTAGATTTAGTTGAAATCAGCCCTAACGCCGAGCCGCCAGTTTGTCGTATCATGGACTACGGCAAGTTCCTTTATGAAAAGAGTAAGTCTTCTAAGGAACAGAAGAAGAAGCAGAAAGTTATCCAGGTTAAGGAAATTAAATTCCGCCCTGGTACTGATGAAGGTGACTATCAGGTAAAACTCCGCAGCCTGATTCGCTTTCTCGAAGATGGCGATAAGGCCAAGATCACGCTGCGTTTCCGCGGTCGTGAGATGGCGCACCAGCAAATCGGTATGGAAGTGCTTAATCGCGTGAAAGACGATTTGCAAGAACTGGCAGTGGTCGAATCCTTCCCAACGAAGATCGAAGGCCGCCAGATGATCATGGTGCTCGCTCCTAAGAAGAAACAGTAAGGCCTTCAAGTAGCACTGTCTGTGGAGCCTTTGGGCTTCACAGGCATTGTTCGCCTTTGTTTCGTTTATTAACAATGCGAAGTGGAAGTTATTAAAATGCCAAAAATTAAGACCGTACGCGGTGCTGCTAAGCGCTTCAAAAAAACCGGTAAAGGTGGTTTTAAGCACAAGCACGCTAACCTGCGTCACATTCTGACTAAAAAAGCTACCAAGCGTAAACGTCACCTGCGTCCGAAAGCCATGGTTTCCAAAGGCGATCTGGGCCTGGTAATCGCGTGCCTGCCGTACGCATAAGTCGTTAACGTTTAACTTTTTTAACTTAGAATAGATACAGGAGAGCACACATGGCTCGCGTAAAACGTGGTGTAATTGCACGTGCACGTCACAAGAAAATTTTGAAACAAGCTAAAGGCTACTACGGTGCGCGTTCTCGCGTATACCGCGTTGCCTTCCAGGCTGTTATCAAAGCTGGTCAGTACGCTTACCGTGACCGTCGTCAACGTAAACGTCAGTTCCGTCAACTGTGGATTGCACGTATCAACGCAGCAGCACGTCAGAACGGTATTTCTTACAGCAAATTCATCAATGGCCTGAAAAAAGCCTCTGTTGAAATCGACCGTAAGATCCTGGCTGACATCGCTGTATTCGACAAAGTAGCGTTCACCGCTCTGGTCGAAAAAGCGAAAGCAGCTCTGGCATAAGCCAGTTGAAAGAGGGAGCTAGTCTCCCTCTTTTCGTTTCAACGCCATCAAAACATTGACTTTTATCGCCGTAGCCTTTTCAATAAAGGTCTTTTGAAGAGTACCAAAAGGTAACGCAAGCAATGAATGCTGCTATTTTCCGCTTCTTTTTTTACTATAGCACCTGGCTCAAGGAGGCTAGCGCGTGAGAAGCGAGACGGAAAACAGCGCCTGAAAGCCTCCCAGTGGAGGCTTTTTTTGTATGCGCGTTTTGAAAAATAAAAAGCCTGTCTCATCAGGCGTAATTGTCGCAGCCAGTCTGGACACGGCCAGCGCGGAGAAACCGGACCGTACTTAAGTACGTGAGGATTTCGAGCACTGCCCGGGACCAAAATGGCAAGTAAAATAGCCTGATGGGATGGGCTCTAAGTCCAACGAACCAGTGTCACCACTGACACAATGAGGAAAAACATGTCACATCTCGCAGAACTGGTTGCCAGTGCGAAGGCGGCCATTAGCCAGGCGTCAGATGTTGCCGCGTTAGATAATGTGCGCGTCGAATATTTGGGTAAAAAAGGGCACTTAACCCTTCAGATGACGACCCTGCGTGAGCTGCCGCCAGAAGAGCGTCCGGCAGCTGGTGCGGTTATCAATGAAGCGAAAGAGCAGGTTCAGCAGGCGCTGAATGCGCGTAAAGCGGAACTGGAAAGCGCAGCACTGAATGCGCGTCTGGCGGCGGAAACGATTGATGTCTCCCTGCCTGGTCGTCGCATTGAAAACGGCGGGCTGCATCCGGTTACCCGTACCATCGACCGTATCGAAAGTTTCTTCGGTGAGCTTGGCTTTACCGTGGCAACCGGGCCGGAAATCGAAGACGATTATCATAACTTCGATGCTCTGAACATTCCTGGTCACCACCCTGCGCGCGCTGACCACGACACTTTCTGGTTTGACGCTACCCGCCTGCTGCGTACCCAGACCTCTGGCGTACAGATCCGCACCATGAAAGCCCAGCAGCCACCGATTCGTATCATCGCGCCTGGCCGCGTTTATCGTAACGACTACGACCAGACTCACACGCCGATGTTCCATCAGATGGAAGGTCTGATTGTTGATACCAACATCAGCTTTACCAACCTGAAAGGCACGCTGCACGACTTCCTGCGTAACTTCTTTGAGGAAGATTTGCAGATCCGCTTCCGTCCTTCCTACTTCCCGTTTACCGAACCTTCTGCAGAAGTGGACGTCATGGGTAAAAACGGAAAATGGCTGGAAGTACTGGGCTGCGGGATGGTGCATCCGAACGTGCTGCGTAACGTTGGCATCGACCCGGAAGTTTACTCCGGCTTCGCCTTCGGCATGGGCATGGAGCGTCTGACCATGCTGCGCTATGGCGTCACCGATCTGCGCGCGTTCTTCGAAAACGATCTGCGTTTCCTCAAACAGTTTAAATAAGGCAGGAATAGATTATGAAATTCAGTGAACTGTGGTTACGCGAATGGGTGAACCCGGCGATTGATAGCGACGCGCTGGCAAATCAAATCACGATGGCGGGCCTGGAAGTTGATGGTGTAGAACCGGTTGCCGGTAGCTTCCACGGCGTGGTTGTGGGTGAAGTGGTTGAGTGTGCGCAGCATCCGAACGCTGACAAACTGCGTGTGACAAAAGTGAATGTCGGCGGCGATCGCCTGCTGGACATCGTCTGCGGCGCGCCAAACTGCCGTCAGGGGCTAAAGGTCGCGGTAGCCACCATCGGCGCCGTGCTGCCGGGCGATTTCAAAATTAAGGCCGCGAAGCTGCGCGGCGAGCCGTCTGAGGGGATGCTGTGCTCCTTCTCCGAGCTGGGTATTTCCGACGACCATAGCGGTATCATCGAGCTGCCGGCAGATGCGCCCATCGGCACCGATATTCGCGAATACCTCAAGCTTGACGATAACACCATCGAAATCAGCGTCACGCCAAACCGCGCCGACTGCCTGGGCATCATTGGCGTGGCGCGCGATGTCGCTGTCCTGAACAAAGCGCCGCTGAACGCGCCGGAAATCACGCCGGTTGCCGCGACGATTGACGACGTGCTGCCGATTCAGGTTGACGCGCCGCAGGCTTGCCCGCGCTATCTGGGGCGCGTGGTGAAAGGTATCAACGTCAAAGCGCCGACGCCGCTGTGGATGAAAGAGAAGCTGCGCCGCTGCGGGATCCGCTCCATCGACGCGGTGGTTGACGTGACCAACTATGTGCTGCTTGAGCTGGGCCAGCCGATGCACGCCTTTGACCGCGACCGTATTGAAGGCGGGATCGTGGTGCGCATGGCGAAAGAAGGGGAAACCCTGGTCCTGCTCGATGGCTCTGAAGCAAAGCTCGACAGCGACACGCTGGTCATTGCAGACCATAACAAAGCGCTGGCGATGGGGGGGATCTTCGGCGGGGAACACTCCGGCGTTAACGACGAAACCCAAAACGTGCTGCTGGAATGCGCGTTCTTCAGCCCGCTGTCCATTACCGGCCGCGCGCGCCGTCATGGCCTGCACACCGATGCCTCTCACCGCTATGAGCGCGGCGTCGATCCGGCCCTGCAGTATAAAGCGCTGGAGCGGGCCACCCGTCTGCTGATCGACCTCTGCGGCGGTGAAGCCGGCCCGGTCATTGACGTTACCAGCAAAGAGAATCTACCAACACGCGCCACCATTACGCTGCGTCGCAGCAAGCTGGATCGCCTGATTGGCCACCATATCGCTGACGCGCAGGTCACCGACATTCTGCAGCGCCTCGGCTGCGAAGTGACGGTTGGCGAGGGCGAATGGCAGGCGGTTGCGCCGAGCTGGCGTTTCGACATGGAGATCGAAGAAGATCTGGTTGAAGAAGTGGCTCGCGTTTACGGCTACAACAACATTCCTGACGAGCCGGTGCAGGCGGGTCTGATCATGGGAACCCACCGCGAAGCGGACCTGTCGCTGAAGCGCGTGAAAACGCTGCTGAACGACAAAGGCTATCAGGAAGTGATCACCTACAGCTTCGTCGACCCGAAAGTCCAGCAGCTGATCCACGCCGGGGAAGAGGCGCTGATCCTGCCAAGCCCGATCTCCAGCGAAATGTCGGCGATGCGCCTGTCGCTGTGGACCGGCCTGCTGGGCACCGTGGTCTACAACCAGAACCGTCAGCAGAGCCGGGTGCGCATCTTTGAGAGCGGCCTGCGCTTTGTGCCGGACACCAATGCGCCGCTGGGCATTCGTCAGGATGTGATGCTGGCCGGGGCGATCTGCGGCAACCGCTACGAAGAGCACTGGACACTGGCGAAAGAGACGGTCGATTTCTATGATCTGAAAGGCGATCTGGAAGCCGTTCTGGATTTAACCGGAAAATTAGCGGATATCGAATTCCGTGCTGAAGCGACCACCGCGCTGCATCCGGGACAATCCGCAGCGATTTATCTTAAAGGTGAACGCATTGGTTTCATTGGGGTTGTTCATCCTGAGCTGGAACGTAAACTGGATCTGAACGGTCGCACTCTGGTGTTCGAACTGGAGTGGAACAAGCTCGCAGACCGCGTGGTGCCTCAGGCGCGCGATATTTCCCGCTTCCCGGCGAACCGTCGCGACATCGCGGTGCTGGTCGCGGAAAACGTGGCTGCCGCCGATGTTTTAGCCGAATGTAAGAAAGTTGGCGTAAATCAGGTAGTTGGCGTAAACTTATTTGACGTGTACCGTGGTAAGGGTGTGGCGGAAGGGTATAAGAGCCTTGCGATTAGCCTGATCCTGCAGGATACCAGCCGTACACTCGAAGAAGAGGAGATTGCCGCTACCGTTGCCAGATGTGTAGAGGCATTAAAAGAGCGATTCCAGGCATCATTGAGGGATTGAACCTATGGCGCTTACAAAAGCTGAAATGTCAGAATATCTGTTTGATAAGCTTGGGCTTAGCAAGCGGGATGCCAAAGAACTGGTCGAGTTGTTTTTCGAAGAGATCCGTCGTGCTCTGGAAAACGGAGAACAGGTCAAACTCTCCGGGTTCGGCAACTTCGATTTGCGGGATAAAAACCAACGCCCGGGACGTAACCCGAAGACGGGGGAGGATATTCCCATTACAGCCCGGCGCGTGGTGACCTTCAGACCCGGTCAGAAGCTGAAAAGCCGTGTCGAAAACGCGTCGCCGAAAGACAAATAATCTGAACTAATTAAAAAGGCCGCATTGCGGCCTTTTTCTTTTCTGTCAATCTTTACGCTTTGACGGCGGTGAGCATGATCTCCACCAGGATTTCTGGTCGCGCCATCTCCGCCTGCACGGCCGCTCGCGCCGGGCTATAGCCTTCCGGCATCCATTGCACCCACACCTCATTGAATGCGGCAAAGTCACGCTCGATATTTTTCAACCAGATCTGCGCGGAGAGAATGTGCTGCTTATCGCTCCCGGCCGCGGCCAGCAGCGCGTCGATCTTCTCCAGTACTTCACGGGTTTGTAAAACGATATCGTCTTCATTGCTTTTTGGCGTCTGCCCGGAGAGGAACAGCAGATCGCCATACGCAACGCTGGCGGCAAGACGAGGTTGTGGATTATTGCGAATAATTGTCATGCGGTTTGTTTCCATGTGAGACCTTCTAAAGAAATGTCTGGCATCTGATTGTCGATTAACGCGCCCAGCACCACCGCGCTGCCGGCGGCGAGAGTAAAGCCGAGGCTACCCTGGCCGAGGTTCATCCACAGGTTGGGGTATCCGGCGCGCCCCAGCATCGGCGGGCCAGCTGGCGTTGACGGGCGCATGCCGGTCCAGACTTCGGCCTCGTCCAGCCCCTCCAGTTCAGGAAAGCTGCGGGCGACGATGTTTTTCAGCGCCTGAATGCGGCTTTCGCGCAGTTCGTCGCCGTCGTAGCCGATGTCCACCATCGCCGCGATACTCAGCTGTTGGCCAAGGCGGGCATAAACGATTTTGTGCCCGTAGTCGGTGACGCTGATGTCAGGGGCAATAACTGCTTATTCAGGATAGGGCAGGGTCAGGCTGTACCCTTTCAGGCCGCACAGCGGCACGCGCACCCCCAAATGCCCAAGCAGAGAACCACTGCCGTTACCGGCGGCGACGACATACTCATCGCCGGTGAGGGGCCCCTGACTGGTCTCCAGGCTGCTGATGCGTCCCCCGAGCTTATTGAGTCGCCGCACCTCACACTGGGTCAGCAGGCTAAAGTCGCTGCTGGCATTGAGCTTGTCGAGCAGGGCAAGGCAGAACTGATGACAATCTGCCGTTTCATCGCCTGGCGAATAGATTCCGCCCTGTAGAGAAGGACTAATATGTTTGAGCGCCGGCTCCAGCTGCAGGCAGGCTTCAGCATTCAGCGCCTGCTGATACTGAGGATCAATCCCTTTTGCTGCTTTATTAAAATCATATTCGCGACGATGGATAATTAATTTTCCGCTGCGCCGCCAGTGGAAATCGGCAAGATTATCCTCATCCCGCCACGCCTGCATGACCTGACGGCTGAGCAGCGACAGGCGTAAAATATGGTCGCCATTCATTTTATTGGTCTGGTTATTACAGGCGCGCAGAAACTGCAGCAGCCAGCGCCACTGCTGGAGAGACATCCTGAGACGCATATTCAGCGGCGAAGCGGCTTTGCCCATCCAATTCATTCCCTGCAGAGGAACGCCGCTGTCGGCAAGGGGGGCGACGTAGCGGTAACTTAATTGTCCGCCGTTGGCAAAACTGGTGGCGCTGCCCGGTTCGGCATTGCGCTCCAGTAATTGCACCTGATGGCCGCGCTTGATCAGTTCCCAGGCCGTGGCCAGACCGACCACGCCGCCGCCGATAATGACAATGCGTTTGTTCATAAACCGATATATCAACCGCTGATAAATTTATCGGGTTATGTCAAAGCATTTACCCCAGCGGCGCAATTGACTTTTTATGGTCAGGGTATAACCGCAGGTTAATCTCCTTGAGCTGCAGGCGCAGACGCTGGCAGAGAAAATCGACGAACTTTTGCGCCATCGGGCTCAGGGAAACGTCGGCCCGGCGTAACAGACAGAGGTTAATCGCCATCGGCGGCGTAATGGGATGGATCATCTCCGGGGCCAGGTTGTGCTGGGCGGAAAAGATATCAGTGATGCTGCAGCCCATGCCGCGCTTCACGAACTCGGTGGCCATGTAGTAGGTCTGGACGTTTAGCCGGGTGGTGGAAAAGTCGCGACGGGTGGCGATGGCGGCAGAGAGCGAGTGCGGTCCCGGCGAGATCCAGCGCTGCTGGTCGATCTGGTCGATCTCCACCGCCCCCTGACGATAATGACGGTCGATGTACACCAGCGGTACTTCGGCAATCAGGGTGGTCAGGATCTCTCCCTGCTGCACCGGCTGTAGCGTCAGCGCCAAATCTATCTCGCGCAAATCCAGTTTTTTGACCAGCGTCTCGGTGTGCTCGGTAGTGAGCGTCATCACCAGGTTGCTGTTTTGCTGAAAAAAGTCGGTCACCAGCTCCGGCACCAGGCTTAACCCCAGGCTTGGCAGACAGCCTAAAGTGATCTTGGCGCGCGGATCGCGAGCCAGGTTGTCGGCCAGCAGGCGCAGGTACAGGAGCAGCGTCGGCGCATTAATGCAATGTTGCAGGACTACGAATTGCAGCGTCGCCTGCACTCTGAACAGCTCCAGTTTGAACAGTCTCAGACTCAGCAGGCTGCCGTGCAGTCGGTGCCGGGTTATCAAACGTTAGGAACGCAATCGCAGTAATGAAGCAACTCTGGTGTGCCATGTCACTTGTGGCTGGTTGCCTGTTCTTCTCCACCAACGCCTCGGCTGATACCTCGTCCGGGGCGTTGTTGCAGCAGATGAATCTGGCAAGTCAGTCTCTTAATTATGAGCTGTCATTTGTTAGCATCAACAAGCAGGGCGTTGAATCGCTGCGCTATCGTCACGCGCGGCTGAAAAATCAGGCGCTTGCACAGCTGCTGCAGCTGGACGGTCCGCGTCGCGAGGTGGGCCAGCGCGGCAACGAAATCAGCTACATCGATCCTGGCCTCGATCCCTTTACGCTAAACGGCGACTACATCGTCGACTCGCTGCCTTCGCTGGTCTATACCGACTTTACGCGCCTGTCGCCCTATTATGATTTCATCTCCGTCGGGCGTACGCGTATCGCCGACAGGCTATGCGAAGTGATCCGCGTCGTGGCCCGTGACGGGACGCGCTTTAGCTATATTGTCTGGATGGACACCCAGACGAAACTGCCGATGCGCGTCGATCTGCTGGACCGGGACGGCG
>OJVX01000072.1_pt1 | contig 8561 bp, 9 predicted proteins | sample 1600241 | NCBI WGS metagenome assembly OJVX01 (sample SAMN04436850, study PRJEB24849) | human gut metagenome | biome: human gut; feature: NICU; material: stool | host: Homo sapiens | place: USA: Saint Louis, MO | collected 2011-10-07
GCATAAGCCTGCGAACCTTTCAGGTATGTACCGATTTTAATCGCTTCGTTCAGCGACCAGGCACCGTTAGGATCGAGCGTAATACGCGCCTGCGGGAAACGTTGCGCCAGTGCCACAATAGATTCGGCTTCTTCTTCCCCGGCCAGTACACCGCCTTTCAGTTTGAAATCGTTGAAGCCATATTTTTCATACGCCGCTTCCGCCAGGCGCACCACCGCATCCGGCGTCATCGCCTCTTCATGGCGCAGGCGATACCACTCGCACTGCTCATCCGGCTGGCTCTGATAGGCCAGCGGCGTCGCATGGCGATTACCGACAAAGAACAGATAGCCCAGCATTTCGACTTCGCTGCGCTGCTGGCCATCGCCTAGCAGCGAGGCGACGTTGACCCCAAGGTGCTGGCCCAGCAGATCCAGCAGTGCCGCTTCGATGCCGGTCACCACGTGAATGGTGGTGCGCAGGTCAAAGGTCTGCAGGCCGCGGCCCCCGGCGTCGCGGTCGGCAAACTGATTGCGCACCGCGCCCAGCACGTTTTTATACTCGCCCAGCGTTTTGCCCACCACCAGCGGAATGGCATCCTCCAGGGTCTGGCGAATTTTTCCACCGCCCGGGATTTCACCGACGCCGGTATGGCCGGCGTTATCTTTGATAATTACGATATTGCGGGTGAAGTACGGGGCGTGCGCGCCGCTCAGGTTCATCAGCATGCTGTCATGGCCGGCAACCGGGATCACCTGCATGGTGGTGACAACGGGCGTTGAAGAGAAAGTCGTCATAGCATCATCCTTTTTAATTAGTGGCGGCCGAAAACGGGACGTTTGCGGTCGAATGTCCAGCCGGGGATCAGGTACTGCATCGGGCCCGCGTCGTTGCGCGCGCCGCCCGGCAGCGCTTTATAGGCCTCATGGGCTCTGCGCACCTGCTCCCAGTCAAGTTCCACGCCGAGTCCCGGCGCGTCTGGCACGGCAATGCTGCCGTTAATAATCTGCAGCGGATTTTTGGTCAGGCGCGCGTCGCCCTCCTGCCAGATCCAGTGGGTATCGATGGCGGTGGGGTTGCCCGGCGCGGCGGCGCCGACGTGTGTAAACATCGCCAGGGAAATATCAAAGTGGTTGTTGGAATGGCAGCCCCAGGTGAGCCCCCAGTCGTCGCACAGCTGCGCCACCCGCACCGCGCCGGAGAGCGTCCAGAAGTGCGGGTCCGCCAGCGGGATATCGACGGCGTTGAGCATCACCGCATGGCCCATTTCGCGCCAGTTAGTGGCTATCATATTGGTGGCGACCGGCAGCCCGGTGGCGCGGCGGAACTCGGCCATCACCTCCCGGCCGGAGAAACCCTGCTCGGCGCCGCACGGATCTTCGGCGTAGGTCAGAACATCCTGCAGCCCTTTACACAGCGCGATGGCCTCATCCAGCAGCCAGGCGCCGTTAGGGTCGACGGTGATGCGCGCATCCGGGAAACGCTTTTTCAGCGCCCGCGCGGTGTCGATCTCCTGCTCGCCGGGCAGCACGCCGCCTTTGAGCTTAAAGTCTTTGAAACCGTAGCGATCCTGGGCGGCTTCCGCCAGACGCACTATCGCCTCGCTGCTCAACGCCTGCTGGTGGCGCAGGCGGTACCATTCGTGATCGCCCGGCGTATGGTCCAGATAACCAAGGTCGGTTTTCTGCCGATCGCCGATATAGAACAGGTAGCCCAGCACGGTGACGGCATCACGCTGCTTACCCGGGCCCAGCAGCTCGCAGACCGGCACATTAAGCACCTGGCCGAGCAGGTCCAGCAGCGCCGCTTCCAGCGCCGCCACCGCGTTAACCTTCAGTTCGAAGGTCCACGCCCCTTTGCCGAAGGTGTCGAAATCCGCCGCCTGATTGCCTTTGTGCACCTGCTGCACCACGCGATTGAGTCGGGCGACCTCCTGGCCCACCACCTGCGGGATCGCCGCCAGCAGCGTCTGGTAGATGACCTCTCCGCCGGGCGCTTCGCCGACGCCGGTATGGCCGGCGTTATCGGTTAACACCACGATATTGCGGGTAAACCATGCGTTATGCGCTCCGCCGATGTTCAGCAGCATGCTGTCGTGCCCGGCCACCGGAATGACCTTCATCTCTGTGATAATCGGGCTGGATTGAGTAGTCATGATTAACGTCCCGCTACAGGTTTCAGTTCGATACGTTTGATATCGCCCACCAGCACCAGATAGCTCAGCACCGCCACCAGGGCATGGATACCGACGTAGATCAGCGCGCCGTTGAACGAGCCGGTGGTGCCGACGATATAGCCGATGGCGATTGGGGTGACGATGCCGGAGATATTGCCGAACATATTGAACAGACCGCCGGAGAGACCGCTAATCTCTTTCGGCGCGGTATCCGCCATCACCGCCCAGCCGAGGGCGCCGATCCCTTTGCCGAAGAAGGCCATTGCCATAAAGCCGATCACCATCCACTCCACGTTGACATAGTTACACATCAGCATGGTCATGGAGAGCAGCATCCCCAGCACAATCGGCGTTTTGCGCGCAATGTTCAGCGAGCCGGTGCGGCGCATTAACCAGTCGGAGATCACCCCGCCCAGCACCCCGCCGACAAAGCCGCACACCGCCGGAATGGAGGCGACAAAGCCGGCTTTGAGGATCGACATGCCGCGCGCCTGCACCAGATAAACCGGGAACCAGGTGATAAAGAAGTAGGTTAAGGCGTTGATGCAGTACTGACCGATATAGATGCCGATCATCATCCGCGAGCCGATCAGTTGCTTGATCTGCCCCATTTTGACGCTAAACGGCACTTTCTGCGCGCTGCTCTTCTGATCCATGTTGATCAGCGCCCCGCCTTCGGCGATATAGTCCAACTCTTTCTGGTTCACGCCCGGGTGGTTGTTCGGATCGTGGATCACTTTCAGCCACACAAAGCTGATCACAATCCCCAGCCCGCCCATAAAGAAGAACACATGCGACCAACCCACCTCATGCGTCAGCCAGCCCATGATCGGCGCGAAAATAACGGTGGCAAAGTACTGGGCGGAGTTAAAAATCGATACCGCTGTCCCCCTCTCCTGCGCCGGGAACCAGGCGGCGACGATCCGGCTGTTGCCGGGGAATGACGGCGACTCGGCAAGGCCGACGAGGAAGCGCAGGGTAAACAGCGCAACGATAATGCCAAAGCCGCTGAAGATATCGACGAAGCCCTGCAGCAGGGTAAACATCGACCAGATGAAGATCGACCAGAAATAGACGCGCTTCGAGCCGAAGCGGTCGAGCAGCCAGCCGCCCGGGATCTGGCCGATGACATAAGCCCATGAGAAGGCGGAGAACACATACCCCATCCCCACCGGATCAAGGCCGATATCCCTGGCCATTTCCGAACCGGCGATCGACAGCGTCGCCCGGTCGCCATAGTTAAAAGAGGTGACGATAAACAGCATCACCACTATCCAGTAGCGGGCGTTGGTGCGCTTTTCAGCCGCCGTCGCCGCCTGACTTAATGAACTCATTGTTGTACTCCTGAATCATAGCGTTTAGCTACGTTCATTCTGAACAGCACAACCTGTAGGGTAATCAGAATGACGTGGTCGTGTTTTGATAGTTGTCGTTATATCTGGCACTGCATTTATCACTGGCTGGAGCAGTATATGAAGAGGCACACCGCGGCTCACCGTGCATCCACACAGCTTTTACGCCGCTATTGCAGGTGGTTTGTGGCGAATGCCTGAAAGAATGGGGGGAAGTTCACGGAAATGAAAAGCCAGCGCCGCTGGCGCCGCATAGCGCAGCAAAAAGGGCCGGAGTGTGAAATACCTCACTTGACCCGGTGAAACTGGCTGGCTTAAGCCATGATATTGTTAAGGATATTGTGGCGTTTGCCTAAAGGCGTGGCGCCTGGAAAGCGCTACTATTTTGACGTCCGCGTATCTGGCCGCGACGTATTGAAAGAGCGCCCTCTGCGTAGGGAGAGGGCAGCGCTTTTATGCGAGCAGGGTGGCCCACTGCTCAACCCACGGATTGGAGACGCTCTCCGGCTCCGGGTCTTCGCTGGCGTCAATCTTCAGCATCTCGCCGATGCGCTTCGCGCCCTGCTCCTGCAGCAGCTGATCGAACTTCAGGCCGCCGCCGCAAAAGTTGGCATAGGTGCTGTCGCCGAGCGCGATAATGCCGTACCGCAGGTGAGGCTGATACATATCTTTGATGCCCTCATACAGCGGGACGATGCTGTCCGGCAGTTCGCCCTGCCCGGTGGTGGAGGTGACCACCAGCACATACTAACCCGTGTAGGATTCCCAGTCGTTGACCTGCGGATCCTCATACACTGTAGCCTTGTGTCCCAGTCCGCTGAGGATCGCTTCCGCTTCTTCCGCGACCAGCAGCGAGTTGCCGTACATGGTGCCGACAAAAATTCCGACTTCCGCCATGCTATTATCTCCCTGGATTGACCTTATTCTCTTCATCCTGACCGCTGTCGTCGGCAAACTCAACCCTTTCATTTAGCGTGAGAAGCCCGCGCCAGCCAAACTGCGACAGCGCGCGCAGCCAGACGTCGTCAAAACCGGCGCGCAGGGTCAGCGGCTCGCCGGTAAAAGGATGGGTTAACGACAGCTCGCTGGCGTGCAGCATCAGGCGGTGACAGCCGAAATGTTCCGCGGCGCTGCGGTTTTGCCGCAGATCGCCGTGCTTGCTGTCGCCGAGGATCGGATGACGGAGGTGGGCCAGATGACGGCGCAGCTGGTGCTTGCGGCCGGTTTTCGGCTCCAGTTCCACCAGCCCATAGCGCGAGGTGGGATAGCGCCCAGTCGCCACCGGCATCTCCACTGTCGCCAGACCGCGGTAGTGGGTTACCGCTGGCTGCGGCCCTTTATCTTCGCGGGCGAACTTATCGGCGATTCTATCCAGCTCCTCCACCAGCGGGTAATCCAGCAGCGCCTCTTCCATCAGCCAGCCGCGGACGATCGCATGGTAGCGCTCCGGATCTGGTGCTGCTCGAACTGTTGCGCCAGCAGCCGGCCCGCCTCGCTCGACAATCCCATCAGCAGCACGCCGGAGGTGGGCCGGTCGAGACGATGAGCGGTAAAAACGTGCTGACCAATCTGGTCGCGCACGGTCTGCATCACCACCACTTTTTCGTCGCGATCGAGCCAGCTGCGATGCACCAGCCAGCCCGAGGGGTTGTTGACCGCCACCAGCCAGTCGTCCTGGTAGATAATCTCCAGCATCAGGCCTGCTCACCGGCAAACAGCGCGTCTAACAGCAGAAGTTCCGCCAGCATGGATTCGCGGACCGGGTGGGCCTGATCCAGAGCCATTTCGTAATAAGGCGCAACGGCAAAATTTTGCGGCAGCGGCTGGCCGCTCTCCAGCAGCTGGTGCATACGCGGGATCAGGACCCACTGCAGCCACTCCAGCGGCTCCAGGGTATCCAGGCAAAACGGCTTATCGCTGGCGAAGGCGCTGCTGTCCGGCGCCGTCTCCTGCCAGTGCTCCGTTTCGCGCAGCAGGGCTTCAATGGCGCGCAGGCGATCGCGCACGCTATCGTGAAGAGTCATGGGGAAACCTCGATGAGTAAAAAACCGGGCGCAGGATAGCAAATCCGCAGGAGAAATAAAAAAAGGGAGCACTGTATAAACAGTGCTCCCGGTTCGTTTTGCAGCAGTCCCGCTACATTGGTGCTCCCTGCTCGTCCTTGAAAACTTTTCCTGAGGTCTCCTGACCATGTTCATCCATAAACACGTGCATCCTGCTTTCACACCACCCCGATGCGAAATGACTTATCCATAAGTTTGTCCCGATCTTCCTGATCCACCGTTCATCCTGAGCGGCTCTCGTTCTCCATCCTGGAGGTGTCCATTACGCGATCCTGCGTTATCCTTGCTTCATCCTGAAGCCTGTCCCTGCAACGCCGTCCTGGCGGGTCCTGCAGAAGCGCCATCATCCTGATGTTCGCTTCATTTCGTGACGTCCTGTCGACAGACATAGGATCACTGATTCTGCCCCTTCTTACAACCCTTCTTGAGACAATCTCTTAAGATTAGTCCCCACTCAAAAGGACGAAAAAATTAAGATCTGATTTAATACCAACAACTTATATAAAAAAGTATGGATTAAATTTACCTTAAATGATGACGATCTCTTACAGGTTTTGTAAGAGATCTCTCACAAACGATCTGGCAGACTGGATTACAGAACTGGCTCAAGGTGGTTGAGGAAACCCGCAAGTGAGGGAGAAAGCGTAATGCGTTTGGCGGTGCCGAGGGTCTCTTTGACTACCTCACCGCTGAGATTACAGACGGATATCACATCCAGTTCACTCTCGAGGGTGGCGATGAACAGCGTCGGCGACAGCTTCAACCGCTTCTGCACCACCAGGTGCCCGATTAAATTTTCCTGCACCCGCTGGAAATCCTCTTCACTCCAGGTCTGCAGCAGCGTCAAGGTTTCGCCGGCAAACCGGCCGGACATATCGCCGGCAAACTGAGTGGTATAATAAGAATGAAGCGGCTGTTGTACCACAATGTCGAGGGCGCGTTCAACCGCGCTGATATTTTGCGCCAGCGAAAACGGCTGCGGCTGCCAGAAAACGGCCTCGCCCTGGGTGTCGACAACGCAAGGCGACGGGACGCCGTAAAGCTCTTCACTGCGCGGCAGGCTGTGGCGCTGCTGCTGCCAGACGGCGCAATATCGTTGGGTAAAAGCGCGTAGCGCTTCTGCTGTCTGATGGTCCACCGGTTTCTCTCTTCACGTTAGACAGGATACACTGGAGCAATAGTGTACCCGCTTTACTATGGTGAAACATGTCTTCTTACGATAATCATCAGGCGCTGGCCGGCCTGACGCTCGGTAAATCAACCGATTACCGCGATACCTATGACGCCTCGCTGCTGCAGGGCGTGCCGCGCAGTTTAAACCGCGACCCGCTGGGCCTGCATGCCGATAATCTGCCGTTTCACGGCGCCGATATCTGGACGCTGTACGAACTCTCCTGGCTGAACGGCAAAGGTCTGCCGCAGGTGGCTGTCGGCCACGTCGAGCTGCCCGATACCAGCCTCAATCTGGTGGAGTCGAAAAGCTTTAAGCTCTATCTCAACAGCTTTAACCAGACCCGTTTCGCCAGCTGGCAGGACGTTGCAGAGACCCTGACTCGCGATCTCAGCGCCTGCGCGCAGGGGAAGGTGAAGGTATCGCTCTACCGCCTGGATGAACTGGAAGGCCAGCCGATTGCCCGCCTGCACGGCACCTGCATCGACGATCAGGATATCGAGATCGATAACTATCAGTTCAGCGCCGATTACCTGCAGGGCGCCGCCAGCGGCAAAATCGTGGAGGAGACGCTGGTCAGCCACCTGCTGAAGTCTAATTGCCTTATCACTCATCAGCCGGACTGGGGCTCGGTGCAGATCCAGTATCGGGGGGCGAAAATCGACCGCGAGCAGCTCCTGCGCTATCTGGTTTCGTTCCGCCACCATAACGAATTCCATGAGCAGTGCGTCGAACGTATCTTTAACGATATTCTCCGTTTCTGCCAGCCGGAATCGCTTTCCGTTTACGCCCGCTATACGCGACGCGGCGGTCTGGATATCAACCCCTGGCGCAGCAATGGCGACTTTTCCCCCGCCACCGGCCGCCTCGCCCGTCAATAATAAACAATATCACAATTTGCGTGCGTTTAGGCGCGCGCAAGGTTGTGGAAACGCCGTTCGCAGGGCTATTGTAATCACAGGAAGACCATAAGCGTCCTGTAAGGAGTTCACTTGATTACACATGTTAGCCCGCTTGGTTCAATGGATATGCTGTCGCAGCTGGAAGTGGATATGCTTAAGCGCACCGCCAGCAGCGACCTGTACCAACTCTTTCGCAACTGCTCGCTTGCTGTGCTCAACTCGGGGAGCCTGACCGATAACAGCAAGGAGCTCCTGTCCCGTTTCGAAAATTTCGAGATTAACGTGCTGCGGCGCGAACGCGGCGTGAAGCTGGAACTGATAAACCCGCCGGAAGACGCCTTCGTTGACGGGCGGATTATCCGCTCCCTGCAGGCCAACCTGTTCGCCGTGCTGCGCGATATCCTGTTCGTTTACGGCCAGATCCACAATACCGTTCGCTTCCCGAACCTCGATCTCGAAAGTTCGGTTCATATCACTAACCTGGTGTGCTCGATCCTGCGCAACGCCCGCGCGCTGCACGTCGGCGAGGCGCCGAACATGATCGTCTGCAGGGGCGGCCACTCCATCAACGAAAACGAATATCTCTACGCCCGCCGCGTCGGTACGCAGCTGGGCCTGCGGGAACTGAATATCTGCACCGGCTGCGGGCCTGGCGCAATGGAGGCGCCGATGAAAGGCGCCGCCGTCGGCCATGCGCAGCAGCGCTACAAAGACAGCCGCTTTATCGGCATGACCGAACCATCCATTATCGCTGCGGAACCACCGAACCCGCTGGTCAATGAACTGATCATCATGCCGGATATCGAGAAGCGCCTGGAGGGCTTCGTACGCATCGCCCACTGCATTTTCATCTTCCCCGGCGGCGTCGGTACGGCGGAGGAGCTGCTCTATCTGCTGGGGATCCTGATGAACCCGGCC
>OJVX01000076.1_pt1 | contig 8457 bp, 10 predicted proteins | sample 1600241 | NCBI WGS metagenome assembly OJVX01 (sample SAMN04436850, study PRJEB24849) | human gut metagenome | biome: human gut; feature: NICU; material: stool | host: Homo sapiens | place: USA: Saint Louis, MO | collected 2011-10-07
TCCCTCGATATGTTTTTTTAAGTATTTTTTACATGGAGATGACAAAAGTGAAATTAAGCGCCCTGATTATTGCCCTGATTCCTCTACTGGGCTCGCCGGTTATTCATGCAGAAACTACTGCTGCGCCGGTTCTGGAAAATCGCGCTGCGCAGGGAGATATCACCACTCCTGGCGGCGCGCGTCGTTTAACAGGCGATCAAACCGAAGCGCTGCGCGCCTCGTTAATCAATAAGCCAGCTAAAAACGTTATTTTGCTGATTGGCGATGGCATGGGTGATTCGGAAATTACCGCTGCGCGAAACTATGCCGAGGGGGCGGGCGGTTTCTTTAAAGGAATTGATGCTCTGCCGTTAACCGGGCAGTACACGCATTATTCGCTGGATAAAAAAACCGGGAAACCGGACTACGTGACCGACTCGGCGGCCTCCGCCACCGCCTGGACCACCGGCGTGAAGACTTATAACGGCGCGCTGGGCGTCGATATTCATGAGAATGCGCATCAGACCATCCTCGAGCTGGCGAAAGCGGCGGGGCTGGCCACCGGCAACGTTTCCACCGCCGAGCTGCAGGACGCCACCCCCGCGGCGTTGGTAGCGCATGTGACATCGCGTAAATGCTACGGCCCGACGGTTACCAGCGAAAAATGCCCTAGCAATGCGCTGGAAAAAGGGGGCAAAGGCTCCATTACCGAACAGCTGCTGAACGCCCGACCGGATGTCACCCTGGGCGGCGGCGCGAAGCCCTTTGCCGAAACGGCGACGGCGGGCGAGTGGCAGGGCAAAACCCTGCGCGAGCAGGCGCAAGCGCGCGGCTACCAGATTGTGACCGACGCGGCTTCTCTTGCCGCCGCGACGGAAGCCAGTCAGGATAAACCGCTGCTGGGAGTCTTTGCCGATGGCAATATGCCGGTACGCTGGGAAGGGCCGACGGCGTCTTATCACGGTAATATCGATAAGCCGCCGGTGACCTGTACGCCAAACCCGAAGCGTGACGCCTCGGTGCCGACGCTGGCGCAGATGACGGAGAAAGCGATTGACCTGCTGAGTCGCAATGAGAAAGGTTTCTTCCTGCAAGTCGAAGGCGCGTCCATCGATAAGCAGGACCATGCGGCCAATCCGTGCGGCCAGATCGGCGAAACGGTTGATCTTGACGAAGCGGTGCAGAAGGCGCTGGAATTCGCGCGAAAAGACGGTAATACCCTGGTGATCGTCACCGCCGACCATGCGCATGCCAGCCAGATCATCCCGGCGGATAGCAAAGCTCCGGGGCTGACCCAGGCTCTGAACACGCACGATGGCGCGGTGATGGTGATGAGCTACGGCAACTCTGAGGAAGAGTCGATGGAGCACACCGGCACCCAACTGCGCATTGCGGCCTACGGTCCGCATGCGGCTAACGTCGTCGGCCTGACCGATCAGACCGACCTGTTCACGACCATGAAAGCTGCCCTGAGTCTCAAATAAGTCGCTGCCGGTGGCGAAATTGCGTCACCGGCTGGTTTTTTTTCTATCTGCGTCCAGACTTACAACGTTCCACTCACAGAAGGATGGTGCGATGAAAATAACTTTATTGATGACCCTACTGTTTGGCTTGATCTTTATCAGCGCGGTTGGCGCGGCAGAAAAAACGCCCACTCCTCAGCAGCAAAGGATGACGGACTGCAATCAGCAAGCGTCAGCCAAAATGCTGAAAGGTGAGGAGCGCAAAACCTTTATGAGCCAGTGTCTGAAAAAAGAGACAACGACCTCGCAGGGAAAGGCGCTCACCCCTCAGCAGCAGAAAATGAGCGACTGCAGCAAAGCGGCCACGGCGAAATCACTGAAGGGCGATGAACGCAGTACCTTCATGAGTAGCTGCCTGAAGAAAACCTGAAAAAAAGGGAGCGCTCGCGCTCCCTTGTTCTTTAACCTCTCAGGGCTTGAAGCCCGCCAGCTCAGCTTCAGGAGCGGCTCAGTTTCTCTGATTTTTCCATACACTGGGTGATGGCTTCGATTACCGCCGAGCGGAACCCTTTCTCTTCCAGCACGCGCACGGCTTCGATGGTGGTCCCGCCAGGGGAACAGACCATATCTTTCAGCGCCCCTGGGTGTTCTCCGCTCTCCAGCACCATTTTGGCGGAGCCCATCACCGCCTGGGCGGCGAATTTATAGGCCTGAGCGCGCGGCATTCCGCCGAGGACGGCGGCATCGGCCATCGCTTCGATAAACATAAAGACATAGGCCGGCGCCGAACCGCTTACCCCCACCACCGGATGGATCATCGGCTCGGCAATTTGCTCCGCCTGGCCAAAGCAACGGAAAATAGTCAGCACTTCGGCTACATCTTCGCTGCTCACCAGGGCGTTAGGCGTGACGGAGGTCATACCGGCGTTAACCAGCGACGGCGTATTCGGCATCGCGCGAATGATTTTGCGATCGTGGCCAAGGGCGCGCGCCAGCTGCTCAAGCGTAACGCCGGCGGCGATAGAGACCACCAGCGACTCTTTATTCAGGCTGGAGGCGATATCGCCCAGCACTTTGGTCATGATCCCCGGTTTAACCGCGCCGAAGACGATATCGGCAATCTGCGCCACTTCCTGGGCGCTGTCGGCGGCGTTGATGCCATACTGGTCGCGCAGAGCTGCAACCTTGTCCGGCGACGGGGTGTAGACCCAGATTTGTCCCGGCTGTACCTGACCGCTGGCGATCAGCCCGCCCAGAATGGCCTTACCCATATTGCCGCAGCCGATAAAGCCAATTTTCTTATCCATCACCATTCCCCTCTGCTTTTTTCGTTACGATCTGATTAGCTTACCATCCTGGCGCTTTCCTGGGGGAGAAAAGCAGGTAACATTGGCGTCACTTATTGCAGGTAACAGGAGCTGGCATGGCCATTTGGGTGGATGCGGACGCGTGTCCGAACGTGATTAAAGAGATTTTGTTCCGCGCGGCAGAGCGGACCCAGACTCCGCTGACGCTGGTGGCGAACCAGCCGCTGCGCGTGCCGCCGTCGCGTTTCATCCGCACCCTGCGGGTTGAGCAGGGTTTTGACGTGGCGGATAACGAAATCGTCCGCCAGTGCGCGGCGGGAGATTTAGTGATCACTGCCGACATCCCGCTGGCGGCGGAGGTGCTGGCGAAGGGCGGGGCGGCGCTGAATCCGCGCGGGGAACGTTACAGCGAGGCGACGATCCGCGAGCGGCTGACAATGCGGGATTTTATGGAGACATTACGGGCCAGCGGCGTTCAGACCGGCGGCCCGGATAGTTTATCGCAGCGCGATCGGCAACAGTTTGCCGCCGAGCTGGAGAAGTGGTTGCTGGCGGTTAAGCGTCGCCAGGGTTAAACCCAGCTATCGTCATCGCTGCCAAAATCATCGTCGCCAACGCCGGCGTCGAAGTCCTCGTACCAGGTATTGTCGGCAAGGAACTGATCGTCTCCCTGGCGGAACGGATCGTCACCTGCGGTGGTGTCCTGCGCGGAGGCGGCATCAGGCTGCGGCTTCTCTTCGATGATATTGACTATCTCCTGCGGGTGCGAGCCGCTGAACATATTGGTCAGCATATTGCCCAGCACCACGCCGCCTGCCACGCCAGCGGCCGTTTGCAGCGCGCCCGCCATAAAGCCGCCGCCGCGTGCGGCAGCCTGCGGGGCATAGTTCTGCTGCGGTGGTGGCGTATACTGCGGCTGAGCGCTGGCCTGCGGGCGACCATATTGCTCCGCGCCCGGGATAGGGTCAGAACCGCGTGACGAGCAGCCACCGCCAAACAGGCCGGAGAGGAAGCCGCCGCTGCTGGGCTTTGCCGCCTGCAGTTGGCTGACCTGACTCTCCAGCGCCTGGATGCGATCGTTAAGCTGTTTAATCGCGGCTTCCTGGATAAGAATGGTTTGCGCCATATAGTAGGGGGCCGCCGGCTGCGCGCTCACGTGTTGGGCAATCCGCTCCTCGGCGCTGGCATCGCGCGATGCGCTGTGCGCCTCAGCCTCTTTCAGCCGGGAAAACAGTCCATCAATAAGGCGTTGTTCTTCAGATTGCATGTTACATTCCTCTGTCACACTGTCGAATAGGCATCAGGGTGCTTCTGAAACATGATGTTGTAAATATGTTGCTTCGTAAAGCTATGCATAAATGTGTTACCGTTTACGCAAGCGGTGGATAAAAAATAACGCCAAGCGGAAAGTAAAGCTGGTTAAACACTAAATGCAATGATAAGTTTACATTAATAGCCCCTCTTCTCACCGTGGTAATGGGGTGTAAAGAAGTTGTGTAATTTTTTCTTTACGTATGCTTTGCGGGACAGACAGCGATAATACGTGCTTTCGTTTTCATTTTTTTTCGACAGACGGAACCAGGGGGTCTTCGGTTATGACACAGCCTATCTTTCTTATTGGGCCACGCGGCTGCGGTAAAACCACCGTCGGCCATGCGCTGGCGCGAGCGCGGCATTTTCAGTTCTCCGATACCGATCATCGGCTACAGGCCCATGAGCAGCGGACGGTGGCTGAGATCGTGCAGGCGGAAGGGTGGGCGCGTTTTCGCGAACTGGAGACCCTGTCGCTGAAGGCCGTGACCCTGCCGAATACGGTAATCGCCACCGGCGGCGGTATTGTACTGGCGGAAGGTAACCGTCAGTTTATGCGGGAGAATGGCGTGGTGATTTATCTGCAGGCCTCGGTGTCGGCGCTGATTGACCGTCTGGAAGCCTACCCGAAAGCCGAACAGCGGCCGACGCTGACCGGAAAACCGGTGCGCGAGGAAGTGGGCGAGGTGCTGGCGCAGCGCGAAGCGTTATACCGGGACGCTGCCCACCATATTGTGGATGCCACGGCCTCGCCGGATCGGGTGGTGGAGCAGATTATGTCCATGCTATGCAGCGCGACGGCAACCCCGGTAAGTTAAGAATTTACTTACATTAAGGCGGCGAGGGGCGCCTATACTTAATAGTTCTGCTACCAGAAGAAGGAAGAACTATGCCAAACAGGCCCCCATATCCGAGAGAAGCGCGCGTGGTTGCGGTAGAGAAAGGTCCTCAGGGTCAGACGGTGACCTGGTATCAGCTCCGTGCGGATTATCCTGAGCCTGATTCGCTTATCAGCGAACATCCTACCGAGCAGGAAGCCGTGGATGCCAAACGGCGTTATGAAGATCCTGACAAGTCGTAACCCCCTGAGCCCGAATTGCCCGCCATGCTGGCAATATCGGGCGTATCTCACATTTTTTATTTATCAGTCGTACTAATGAATATCTAACACACGGATTTTTCAGGCACGGCGCCGCCGCCCGGCAATCTTTACATTCAACCGCGGCGTGGAGCTGCTACGCTTCTCGACGGTTGATTTTTACTCACCAGGGGGGCGGATGCTGTGTGTGGAAAGCCTGTGTTGAAGCAGTGGTTGTGAAAAGGTACATGATATGAGTAGTGCAACGATGGCAATTTTGACCATCGGCGTTGTGCCGCTGGCGGGAGTATTGCCGCTCCTGACCGAACATATCAGGGAAGAACAGATCGCCCACATCAGCCTGCTGGGCGAGATGACGCCTGACGAGGTAATGGCCGAGTACGCCGTAGGTGACGGCGAGAAAGGACTCCTGACCTTGCTCAGTAATAACCAGTTGGTGATGGTGTCGCGACAGAAAATTGAACGCGATGTCCGCAGCGCGATCGCGATGCTGGATCGACAACATTATGATGTGATCCTGCTGCTCAGTTCCGAACAGCTGACCGGTTTTACCACCCACCACGCGATCCTCCTCGAGCCGCAGCGGATCATCCCGCCGCTGGTGGCATCGATCGTCGATGGGCACCAGGTAGGGGTGATCGTGCCGGTGGAAGAGATCATGCCCATGCAGCGGCAAAAGTGGCTCTCGCTGGAAAAGTCGCCATACTACGCGCTGGCCAATCCGTTTACCGGCAGCGACAGCGAGTTATTAACCGCCGGCAAAACGTTGCTGGAGCAGGGCGCCGACGTGCTGGTCCTCGACTGTCTCGGTTACTATCAGCATCATCGCGATGTGTTACAAAAAGCCCTCGATGTTCCGGTTTTGCTGTCGAATGTGCTGGTTTCCCGACTGGCGGCAGAACTATTGGTCTAATGTGTTAATTTCGCGTGACAGGGGCAAGGAGCGCCCCCTATATTGAGCCTTTAACCGACGATCAGAAGGGCTTGTTTATGCTTCAAAGCAATGAATACTTTGACGGAAAAGTGAAATCCATTGGCTTCACCAGCAGCAGTACCGGTCGCGCCAGCGTTGGCGTGATGGCGGAAGGGGAATACACCTTTGGTACGGCGCAGCCGGAAGAGATGACGGTAGTCAGCGGGGCGCTGAATGTCCTGCTGCCGGGTGAGACTGAGTGGAAAGTTTACGCTGCCGGCGAAGTTTTCAATGTGCCAGGCAACAGCGAATTTCATCTGCAGGTGGCTGAGCCAACCTCTTATCTGTGCCGCTATCTGTAAGCCAGCGCGACGCCCGGCGCCTGCCGCCGGGTTGTTTTTTCCTTCCTGCCCGGCAGGAAGGAAAGCGGCGCTTAGCGCTGCGCTTCGCCGCCGAGCCCTTCCACCAGGCTTTGGATCAGGGCAGCCAGCTCGCCGGTCATTAAGATAAAGTCGGCGTCAAAGCGCTGGGCGAAATCTTCCCGATCGATATCTTCGTTTTGGTCGCGCAGTTCATCGCAGAACTTGAGGCGTTTAATTGACGCGTCGTCGCAGATCACAAACTGAATACGCTGCTGCCAGTCCAGCGCCAGCTTGGTGACGACCTTCCCGGCCTCAATGTGTACAGCGATTTCGTCGCTAACCAGATCCTGCTTCTTGGCGCGGATCACGCCGCCATCTTCCAGCATCGCTTTCAGCTCGGCTTCGTCCAGCAGCTGGAAGCCCTGCGCCACGGTGCCGGAGCGGACCCACTCGGTCAGCGTTAGCTCAATCGGATTCTCCAGGGTCAGCGGCACCACCGGCAGCGAGCCGAGGGTTTTACGCAGCAGGGCCAGAGTATCTTCCGCTTTCTTCGCGCTGGCGCAGTCGACCATGATCAGGCCGTTGACGGTGTCGATCCACATCATTGTCTGGCTGAAGCGGCTGAAGGCGCGCGGCAGTAGCGAGTGCAGCACTTCATCTTTCAGGGAATCTTTCTCGGTCTTCTTCAGCTTGCGCCCCTGATCGGCTTCCAGCTTCTGGATCTTTGCCTCCAGCGCCTGCTTAATCACCGGCGACGGCAGGATCTTCTCTTCTTTACGCGCGCAGATAATGATCTGGCCGTTTGCCGTATGCGTCAGCGCGTCGCTGTGCGATCCCATCGGCGACACCCAACCGGTTTTCGCCATATCCTGGCTGCCACAAGGGGTAAATGTCAGCTCGGCCAGCTGTTTTTCCATCTCCTCGGCGCGCAATTCGATATCGCGGCTGAGACGGTAAACCATTAAATTTTTGAACCACAGCATGATAATTTCCACGGCTTTGTCGTTAAATCAGGCGGGCATGATAGCGAATTGTCGCTATGCTTGCATTGTTAATCGGTGAGGAGCTGAGCGTGCGTATTGGTATTGATTTAGGTGGAACAAAAACCGAAGTGATAGCCCTGAGCGACCAGGGAGAGCAGCTGTTTCGCCACCGGTTACCCACGCCGCGGCAGGACTACCGGCAAACCATCGAGACCATCGCCACTCTGGTGGCGATGGCCGAGCAGGCGACCGGACAGCAGGGTACCGTGGGGATGGGCATTCCTGGCTCAATTTCGCCTTATACCGGGGTGGTGAAAAACGCCAACTCGACCTGGCTCAACGGCCAGCCCTTTGATAAGGACCTCAGCCTGCGCCTTGAGCGGGAAGTCCGGCTGGCTAACGATGCCAACTGTCTGGCGGTGTCGGAAGCGGTGGACGGCGCGGCGGCGGGGGCGCAAACGGTATTCGCGGTGATTATCGGCACCGGCTGCGGCGCCGGGGTGGCGCTCAACGGGCGGGCGCATATCGGCGGCAATGGTAACGCTGGCGAATGGGGACATAACCCATTGCCGTGGATGAACGACGATGAGCTACGCTACCGTGCGGAAGTCCCTTGCTACTGCGGCAAACAGGGGTGTATCGAAACCTTTATCTCCGGCACCGGTTTCGCCACCGACTATCAGCGGCTGAGCGGCCGAGGGTTAACCGGCAGCGAGATTATGCGCCTGGTGGGAGAAGGTGACGAAAAGGCTGAACTGGCGCTGAGCCGCTATGAACAGCGGCTGGCGAAATCGCTGGCCCACGTGGTGAATATCCTCGACCCGGACGTTATCGTGCTGGGCGGCGGGATGAGCAACGTCGAACGGCTGTATCAGACGGTGCCGGACCTGGTGAAGCAGTGGGTCTTCGGCGGCGAGTGTGAAACGCCGATCCGCAAAGCGATGCACGGCGACTCCAGCGGGGTACGCGGCGCGGCCTGGCTGTGGCCGCTCCAGGGGACCTGAACCGCTTCCCCGCCCCCTAACCCTCTCCCTCGGGAG
>OJVX01000078.1_pt1 | contig 8368 bp, 8 predicted proteins | sample 1600241 | NCBI WGS metagenome assembly OJVX01 (sample SAMN04436850, study PRJEB24849) | human gut metagenome | biome: human gut; feature: NICU; material: stool | host: Homo sapiens | place: USA: Saint Louis, MO | collected 2011-10-07
TCCGGCGAAGCTTATCCAGCTGCGCCTGCAGATGGTCTATTTCGCGCTCCCGGTCGGCCTGCTTTTCCAGCAGGGCGCGGTTCAGCGCTTCCTGTTCGGACAGGCGCTGTTTCAGCAGAAGGATGTCGTCAGGGGGAGGTGTTGTTCATAAGCCCGCATTTTACCAGGCTTATTCAACGACAACCAGGATAAAGAGGCCTACAACATGGTCAGGGACGTAAGCAGTCTTTTAGGCTGCCGCCAGTCGATGCCTTCCAGAAGCATTGCCAGCTGCGCCGGGGTCAGGAACACTTTGCCATCGCGGGCAGAGGGCCAGGCGAAGCGGCCGCGTTCCAGCCGTTTGGTCAGCAGGCACAGCCCGTCGCCGGTGGACCACAGCAGTTTGACCTTACTGCCGCTGCGGCCCCGGAAGATGAAGACATGGCCGGACATCGGGTCATCTTTCAGCATCGTCTGCACCTTTGCGGCGAGACCATTGAAGCCGTTGCGCATGTCGGTGATACCGGCAACCAGCCAGATTTTGGTGCCTGTTGGCAGGTGGTTATCACTTCCTTTATCTGTCCTGTGATGATCCTTATGACTTCGCCAGACTACTTCACCACACACATGGGTCTGCCAGATACCGGTTCGGGATGGATTTCCGCTTCTACGCTGAACACCGTCTTTAGAAGCTCTGGTTTCATCACTGCTTCCGGAGCACCTTGCGCCATCACGCGACCGCTTGCCAGTACCACCAGATGATCGCAATAGCGGCTGGCCTGATTCAGATCGTGGAGTACCGTCACTACGGTTTTCCCCTGCCTTTTGAGTTCAACCATCAGGCGCATCAGTTCAACCTGATGATTGATATCGAGGTAGGTCGTAGGCTCATCAAGAAGAATGAGTGGGGTATCCTGTGCCAGCACCATCGCCAGAAACGCACGCTGGCGCTGGCCGCCGGAAAGCTGGGTTAACCTGCGGTCAGCCAGATTGCGCGTCCGGGTCTGACTCATTGCCACGTTGACCCGCTCGTTGTCTTCCGCGGAGAGTCGCCCCCACAACGACAGCCACGGGCTGCGGCCGTAGGAAACCAGTTCCCGTACAGTGATCCCCTCGGGGGATAAATGGTGTTGCGGCAGTAAAGCCAGGCGGCGAGCCAGCTGGCGGGCGGAAAAACCGGCTATGGGTTTTTCATCAAGCAATATCTCGCCAGAGTCTGGTGTTAACAGGCGAGAAAAACAGTTCAACAGCGTCGATTTCCCGCAACCGTTAGGGCCGAGCAGGGCCGTGATTTTTCCGGCAGGCAGGGCGAGAGAAAGTCCATCCAGCACGGTTTGTGCGCCATAGCTGACGGTCAGATTTTCAGTACGTAATCTCATTTATCGCATTCTCACAAGCAGCCAGACAAACCACGGTGCGCCGATAATGGCGGTCAGCACGCCTGCCGGAAGCTCCAGCGGCGGATGAATGATTCGTGCCAGCAGATCGGCAATGACCAGCAACACCGCGCCCGTCAGGGCCGAAACGGGCATCAGCCAGCGGTGACGCCCGCCGGCGATCCTGCGCACCATGTGCGGCACGACGAGACCAATAAAACTTATCGGGCCACAGACGGCCACGCCGGTTGCTGTCATCGCGACAGCCAGCATCAGCCCCTGGAACCGGGTGCGCTGAACCGACACGCCGAGCGTGGCTGCTCGTGCATCGCCCAGCGCCAGCAGGTCGAGATCGCGACAAAAGCGCAGGCTCAGCGGCAAAAACAGAATGAGCAACGGCACGGCAATCTTCACAAAGTGCCAGTCGCGCCCCCATAAGCTACCCGTCAGCCACAGCAGGGCACTGTTTACATCCTGCGGGTGCAGGAGCATCAGGTAATCCGTCAGGCTCGCCCAGCAGGCGGAAAGCGCCACGCCGGTGAGCGCCAGCTTCATCGGCTGGTGGGTCTTTGCCAGCATCTTCAGCAAGATCAACCCCGCCATACCGCCCGCAAAGGCCAGCAGCGGCAGCACCATCACGGATAGTGATGGCATAAGAAGCAGTGCTCCCACAGAGGCAAGGCTGGCGGCATGGTTAATGCCGAGAATATCCGGTGATGCTAGCGGGTTACGCACAATCCCCTGTACCAGCACGCCCGCCACGGCGAGGGCTGCACCGACAAACAGTGCCAGCAGCAAGCGCGGCAGTCGGTACTCCATCAATACATAATAATGCTCGCGTCCGTCCTGCCAGTCGGTCAGCAGCGCGCGCCACGGCACGGGGATCACCCCCATATGGAGTGATAACAGCGCACAGCCTGCCAGGGCAAGGGTGATGGAAATGACCAGCGCAATTTTCATCCTCGCCTCCTCACCAGCCAGACAAAGCAAGGACTGCCAATCAGCGCCAGCACTGCGCCTGCGGGCAGATCGCCGGGGAAGGCCAGCGCGCGTGCGAGTACATCTGCCATCAGCATCAGCGTGGCCCCCAGCAGCATGCTCACCGGCAGTACGTTGCGCTGATCGAAGCCTGCCCAGAAGCGCGCCAGATGTGGCACCAGCAGGCCGATAAACGCCACCGGACCTGCCACACTGACGCACGCGCCAACCAGAAGCAGCACTAACATATTGATGATCAAACGTAGTCTCGGCAGGTTCACTCCCAGCGTATGGGCGGTACTGTCGCTGACGTTGAGCAGGTTCAGTTGATTCGCCAGCAGCAACACGACAGGGACTGCAGTGACCACCACCGGCAAGAGCTGCCAGACATCCTGCCAGTGGGCGTGGGACACTCCGCCTGCCAGCCAGTAAAAGATGCCGTAAGCATGATCTTCGGCCAGCAGTAGGGTGATGCGGGTCAGGGCCATACAAAAGGCCGACAGCGCGATACCCGCGAGGATCAGTTTGTTTCTGTCCTGGGTATGACGAAACCCGCCTCCTGCGGTCATGACCAGCAGCCAGCTCACGCCGCCCCCGCATGCCGCGATGAACGACAGGGAATAGCCTGCAACCGGCGTCGGACTCAGCGCGCTGGTAAGCGCCATAGCCAGCGCCGCGCCGCTGTTAATGCCGAGCAGTGAAGGAGAGGCCATTGGGTTGTGGGTCAGGGTTTGCAGCAGCGTGCCCGCGAGCGCCAGGCTTGCGCCGATCAGAACGGCGACCAGGCTTCGCGGCAAACGAAGGTTTTGCACCAGCGCTTCTGGTAGCGTTGGCGTGTGTCCAGGCAGCAGGGCGCGGATTGCGTCTGCTCCGGATACAGGAATGGCCGAGTAGCAAAACAGACTCAGCCAGAAAATAATAATAAGTACTGCAACGGGAAGCCCCCACAGCAGCACCGGGTGTTTTAGCGCGGTCATTTCACATCGGTAAGCGGCTGATGGTGGAAGATTTTTACCGTGTCAGCGGCAATACGCTCTGCGGCAAAAATACCGCGCATCCGCGCCCAGGCGTTACTGTCGACTGAAGCAACCTGCTGCTTCTGCGCGGCGGTTAATATCTGCCAGAGCGGATCTTGTTGCCAGCGTTTAACAATGCTCTCTTCGCGATAGTGGGCAACCAGCAGCCAGGCAGGATTGACCGCCAGCAGTTGCTCCAGGCCGATGGACGGCATGGACGCGCCCGCCATCGCAGCGGGAACGTTCAGCCCCAGAGAAGCCAGCACGCTGCCGGTCCAGGTCTCCTGGGTATGCAGGTTGAATAGCTGTTCGCGTGATGTGCCAAAGGCCACGCGTGTCCCTGTGGGAAGCTGGCTGGCCCACTGCGCCATCTTCTCTTTATGTTGTTCCAGACGCGCCTGCATCTCTCGTTTTTTACCTACCACTTCGCCGATGATAGCCGCTGAGTGCAAATTTTCAGCGTAGGTTTCGTTGCGGGACTTAAGCAGCAGTACCGGCGCGATTTGCTGCAAGGCGGTGTAAATCCCCGCATGGCGACTGCTGTCGGCAATGATCAGGTCTGGTTTCAGGGCAGCAATGGCTTCCAGGCTCGGCTGCGCGCGCGTTCCGACGGACTGCCACGGTTTCAGGTGCGCACGCACTTCGGGCAGGATGCGTTTTGCATCGTTATCGTCGGCAATACCGATCGGGCTGACGTCCACGGCGGCCAGCGCATCGGCGAACGAGAGTTCCAGCACCACAATCCGTTGTGGCGTTTTATCGAGTGTAAACGTGCCGTGTTCGTCCTGAACCGTGGCGGCAAAGGCGTGGCCGATCACCAGCAGCAGGCCTGCAAAAAGAAAACGGATAAATGCCAACATAGTCACATTCCAGCTAAAAGCCCGGCAAGCCGGGCGTTAACACATCAGAACTTCAACGACCCCTGCATATACAGCGTGCGCGGCTGGCCTGCGTAGATGCCTTTGTTGTTGTCGTCATAAGAGCGGATGAAGTAGTCCTGGTCGAAGATGTTTTTCACACCGAACGCCAGGTTCAGATCTGCCATCTGCGGGCCAAAGTCATACGCCACGCGTGCGCCCCAGAGCATGAAGCCGGGAATGCGGCCGGTACTGCCGTCGGCGCTCTCTTTCACCGTATTGGCGTTATCCGCAAACTGGCTGGACTGGAAATCGCTGTTCAGATTGAACGTCCAGTTGCCCGGCTTGTAGTCCACGCCCAGCGTGCCTTTATGTTTCGGGGAGAATGGCACCTGATTGCCATAGGTGTCGCCTTTCTCGCGGATTTCCGCGTTCACATACGCATAGCTGGCGTAGACGGAAACGTTATCAAGCGTTGGCGTTAGCGTACCCAGGTCGTAACGTGCCTGCGTTTCCAGCCCGGTATGGCGCGTTTTGCCACGTGCAGTGACGGTGTCGTTGGTCTGGTTGGAGTCGTACTGATTGTTAAAGTTAATTAGGAACAGCCCCATTTCCGCCGTCAGCGCGCCGTCGTCGTAGCGGGTACCGAGTTCCCAGGTTCGCGCTTTTTCCGGTTCCACATTGCCGCTTTGCACAGCCTTGCCAATCTGGCTGTACTGTACGGTGCCGAACGAGCCTTCAGTGTTTGCATAAAGATTCCAGCTATCAGTCAGGTGATAGAGCACGTTCAACGCCGGAAGCGGTGCGTTATAGCTCACCTCTTCGTGCGTGCCTTTGATGGCGTTGTTCTGGTATGACTCGATATGTTCGAAACGCATACCCGGCGTGATGGTCCAGTTGCCGATGTCGATTTTGTCATCCAGATACCAGGCGTGCGCCTCGGTGCCGGAACGCGTGTCGCGGTCGTAAGGGCTTGAGCCGGACGGCAACTGCCCGCTGCTGGTGGCGGTGTAGTAACGCATTTCATGCGTTGATTCATTCACATAGCGATAGCCCACGCCCACTTCGTGCGCGTAAGGGCCGATCATAAAGCTCTGGCTGTAGCGTGGCTCAATACCGCGCACCCAGTAGTTACGCGGCGAGAGGGTGATGCGTTTGCCTTGCTCCAGGTAGCCGCTGCGCAGGGTTTGGGTGTAGAACCCCAGAATGTTGAATTTATGCTGGCTGTCCGGCTGGAACTGGTAGCCCAGGCTCGCCAGCTTGCGACGGCCCCAGAAGCGGTCATACGGGCGGGTGGATTGCCAGCGATCGGCGTCGTAATCCGCGCGGGACAGGCCGCCGGGCATGTCGGCTTCACCATCGTAATATTGCAGCAGGCTGTTGAAGGTGTGCACCTTATTCGGCGCATATTTGCTTTTCAGCATCAGGTCGTCGATGCGGGTGGCGCTGTGCTCGCGCCAGTCACTGCCGCGCGTGCCGGAGTAGAGCAGCGCGGTGCCAAAACCGTTGTCCGCTGTGCCGCCCACCATCAGGTTGTGCGTCTCTTTCGGGTTGTTTTGTGAAGAGGTTGGGCTGAGCTGACCTTCCACCCCCGCCTCGATACCAAAGTCCTGCGGAATGGCGCGGGTAACAAAGTTCACCACGCCGCCCACGCTCTGCGGTCCGTAACGCACCGCACCACCACCGCGCACCACGTCAATGGCATCCATGTTGACGAGCGAAACGGGAGCCAGTGAACGCTGCGGCGGACCGTAAGGGGCAAAGGGGACGGGGATGCCGTCCATCAGGACGGTCGAGCGGCTGGCGAGGCGTGGGTTCAGGCCCCGGATGCCAAAGTTCATCGCCAGGTCGTGGCTGCCGGTGCCGTTGTTTTCCGGCGCGCTGACGCCAGGGATGCGGTTAAGCACCTCACGCATGGTGGTTGCGCCGGTTTTGGCGAAATCCTCACGGCGGATCACGTCACGCGCGCCAGCATGTTCAAATACGTCGTTTTCACGCGCATCGCCCAGCCAGTCGCCGACCACGGTCAGGGCATCTTCTTTTGGCGCGGGCGCGGGCTCCAGCGTCCAGCTGTTATTTCCCAGCGGTTTTACCTGCAGTCCGCTGCCGTCCAGCAGCTGTTGCAGGCCGCTCTCGACGTCGTAATCTCCGTGCAGGCCGTTGCTCTGCTTGCCGCGCGTCAGGCTGGCGTCAACCGAGAGGGTAATTCCGCTGTGTGCGGCATACTGATTGAGCGCTTTGTCGAGCGATCCCGGTGCGATATCAACCTGTGCAGCAAAAGCGGAAAACGAGAGACCGGCCAGCGGCAGCAGGCTCAGGCGAATGGCGTTAACCAAAGGTGTTGTTTTACGAAAAACGCGTAACGGCGTCATACCTTCTCCATCATCATTTTTGTTGTGTTCAGCTATGAGTCGAACGAGAAGGTAAAAAGGACAATCGAAATGAGAATTATTTTTCTTACAGCGGTGAAATGTTTATCCAGTACCGCGTAATAGACTGAATTTTAACGGGAAGCGTTTGAGCGATAACGTTCAGGATCGCATCGGTATTTTTCAGCGGGAACGTCCCGCTCAGGCGCAGCCCGGCAACGGCGGGATCGCAGCGCAGCACGCCGTTGCGGTAACGGCTTAGCGTGGCTATCACCTCACCCAGCGGTTTATCGCTGAAGCTCAGGATGCCCTTCGTCCAGCTTGTACTCTCGTCATCCAGCGGTTTCACTGCGCCAAACTCAGAGGCGCTGAACTGCAGGCTTTCACCAGCGTTCACGATGCGTTTTTGCGCGGGGGCACTGGCGAGAAGCACTTCCACGGCGTGCTGCTGCACGTCAAGCTGCGTGAAATTATCCTGCTGGCGGACGGTAAATTCTGTCCCTAAAGCGGTGAGTTGGCCCTGACGGGTCAGGACGCGGAAGGGGCGTTGCTGCGCATCTTTCGCGGTAGTAATGGCGATTTCACCGTACCAGAGCCGGACGGTGCGCTGATGCGCATCAAAACGCACATCCGCCGCGCTTTGGGTATTCAGCGTGAGCAGGGAGCCATCTTCCAGTTGCTGACGGCTGACTGCGCCTTTGGCGGTGCGGTAATCTGCCCGCAGACCTTCGCCGGTTTCCGACTGCCAGAGTTGCCAGCCTCCGCCAGCGCCGAGCAACAGCAGTAATCCTTTCATCACGTGACGGCGGGTGAGGCGGGTATCGTGCAGCGCCCGGCTGGCAACGTCGCCAGGCACACCGCCAAGCTGGTTGCGCAGGTTTTCAACCTGCTGCCAGGCCCACTGGTTATCCTGATCCTGTTCATACCACTGTTGCCAGCGCGCTTCCTGTTGTGGGCTGACGCGCTCGCCGCTTAGCACGGCATACCAGTGGGAAGCTGAACGCAGCGCCTGACGGCGGGAATCGGTTAACGAAGGATTCATAACCCATGCTCCAGACGAAACAGCAGGCAGTGCTCGACGGCTTTCGCCACGTATTTTTTCACGGAGCTGACGGAAACACCGAGTTTGTGCGCAATCTCGCTGTATGTCAGGCCATCCAGTTGCGAAAGCAGAAACGCTTCACGTGTTTTTCCGTTTAGCCCGTCCAGCATGCTGTCGACGAGTTGTAGGGTCTCGAGCTGGCTTTCGCGTTCCTCAGGTGAAGGCGCTACCCCCTCCGGCATAAGCGCCAGCATCTCCAGATACGCTTTTTCCAGCGCGTTTCGGCGAAACAGGTCCACCATCACGCGTTTGGCGATAGTGCACAGGAAAGAGCGAGGATCGCGGATCGTCGAGAGCGTTTCGCTGCTCATTACCCGCAAAAAAGTGTCCTGGGCAATGTCATCTGCATCAAAGGCAGACTGGAGTTTGCGCGTCAGCCAACTTTTCAACCAGCCGTGATGGGTGCCATAAAGCGACTCGAACGTTAAGGAAGCTGTGGTAGTGGCACGGTCAGACATGCGGAGTGCATCAAAAGTTAATTATAACGTAGCCATATTAATATGAGAATGGTTATCATTACAATTGGAAATAAAATTGTTTCCAATAAACATTTTTAACATGTTGTTTTTCTAAGTGTTATAAGGTAGGTATAAAATGGGATGGATCCTCTGCTTCTGGCATCTGTCGGTCAGAATGACATCATGATGAGGTATGCTATTATTGACATCATCCCCGCCCTTTACGGCGTGGA
>OJVX01000080.1_pt1 | contig 8286 bp, 7 predicted proteins | sample 1600241 | NCBI WGS metagenome assembly OJVX01 (sample SAMN04436850, study PRJEB24849) | human gut metagenome | biome: human gut; feature: NICU; material: stool | host: Homo sapiens | place: USA: Saint Louis, MO | collected 2011-10-07
CACCAACCAGCTCCATCAGCTCCGGCAGACGGCGGTCGAACAGCTCCAGACCCGCCGCGTAGCCAGCGACGTCACGACGGTGGCCCCAGGAGGAGTCAAAATCGACGAAGTTAGTGAAGACGATAGTCTCGTCGCCCGCTTCCTTCATCTCTTTGATGGTCGCGTCGAACAGCGCGTCCAGCCCGGTGGCTTTCACTTTCTTAGTGATACCGCAGTTGGCGTAGATATCGGCGATTTTACCCACGGCCACCACGTGGCCGTTTTTCTCATCGACCAGCTTCTGCAGCACGGTCGGCGCCGGCGGCTCTACCGCCAGGGCGTGACGGTTACCGGTACGCTGGAAGTTACCGGCTTTGTCGCCCACGAAAGGACGAGCAATCACGCGACCAATGTTATAGCCGCCTTCGGTCAGCTCTTCACGCGCGATTTCGCACAGCTCATACAGCTTGTCGAGGCCAAAGGTCTCTTCGTGACAGGCGATCTGGAACACCGAGTCAGCGGAGGTATAGAAGATCGGTTTCCCGGTTTTCATATGCTCTTCGCCGAGCTGATCGAGGATCACCGTCCCGGAGGAGTGGCAGTTGCCGAGATAGCCCGGCAGGTTGGCGCGTTTCACCAGCTTATCCAGCAGCTCCTGCGGGAAACTGTTTTCCTGGTCGCTGAAGTAGCCCCAGTCAAACAGCACCGGCACGCCGGCGATTTCCCAGTGGCCGGACGGGGTATCTTTACCGGAAGAAAGTTCATGCGCCCAGGCATAGGCGCCAATCACTTCGGCATTGCCATCCATACCCGCGGCAATTTTACCGGTGGAGCCTTCATGCGCTTTCACCAGACCCAGACGGGTCAGGTTCGGTAAATTCAGCGGGCCTTTGCGGCCGTGGGCAGCCTCGCCTTTGGCGCAGGCTTCTGCAATGTGGCCCAGCGTATCGGCGCCGACGTCGCCAAAGCGGTCTGCGTCTTCCGTTGCGCCAATCCCAAAGGAGTCCAGCACCATGATAAATGCACGTTTCATCTTGTTCTCCATACATCTTGCGCTGCAAAAAAGCGATCAGATCAGTATATCGCTATTCAGTGATACGGCGATAGACTGTCGGTGTAATTTCCGGGGCTTTATCGTCCAGTTTAATGGCCGCTTTGACCGCTTTCGCGGCCTCCTGCCAGCTGTTCTCGTCTTTGGCATGGATCACCGCCAGCGGACGCTGTCCGTCGACGCGGTCACCCAGACGCGCCATCTCGGTAAAGCCAACGCTATAGTCAATGGTGTCCGATGCCTGACGGCGGCCGCCGCCCATAGAAACCACTGCCATGCCCAGCGCGCGAGTATCCATCGCGCTGATAAAACCTTCGGTATCAGCATAGACTGCTTTGCTCAGCATCGCCGTCGGCAGATAATTAGCATAATTCTCGATAAAGTCGCTCGGCCCTTTCTGCGCCGCGACCATACGGCCAAACACTTCCGCCGCTTTACCGTTATCCAGCACCGCCTGCAGCTTCGCGTGCGCCTCGGCATCGTCCGCCGCCAGCTTGCCGGAGATCAGCATTTCCACACACAGCGCCATTGTCACGTCGAACAGGCGCGGGTTGCGGTATTCGCCGGTCAGGAACTGCACCGCTTCGCGAACTTCAACGGCGTTGCCGGCGCTGGAGGCCAGTACCTGATTCATATCGGTCAGCAGCGCGGTGGTGCGCACGCCGGCGCCGTTGGCGACACCCACGATCGCTTCGGCCAGCGCGGCAGAGAGTTCATAAGTCGGCATAAACGCGCCGCTGCCGACTTTGACGTCCATCACCAGCGCATCCAGCCCTTCCGCCAGCTTCTTCGCCAGAATCGAGGCGGTAATCAGCGGGATGGAGTCCACCGTCGCGGTAATATCGCGGGTGGCATAGAAACGTTTGTCGGCCGGGGCAAGGGAGCTGGTCTGCCCGATAATTGCCACGCCAACATCTTTAATAATCTCGCGGAAGCGGTTGTCGTCCGGGAAGATATCGAAGCCCGGGATCGCTTCCAGTTTGTCCAGCGTACCGCCGGTATGGCCGAGGCCGCGGCCGGAGATCATCGGTACGTAACCACCGCAGGCGGCCACCATCGGCCCCAGCATCAGCGAAGTGACATCCCCGACGCCGCCGGTAGAGTGTTTATCGACGATCGGACCGTTAAGGTTGAGGCTTTTCCAGTCCAGAACGGTACCGGAATCCCGCATCGCCATGGTCAGCGAAACGCGCTCCGGCATAGACATATCGTGGAAGAAGATGGTCATCGCCAGCGCGGCGATCTGCCCTTCAGAGATAGTATTGTCGCGGATGCCGTTGATGAAAAAGCGGATCTCTTCATCGCTTAATGCCTGACCATCACGTTTTTTACGAATAATTTCTTGTGCGAGAAACACGGTAACCTCCCAAAGAGAATAAATTGCCGGATGACGGCGCGAGCGCCTTATCCGGCCTACAGGCATCAATTCGTAGGCCGGATAAGCGCAGCGCCATCCGGCAAATCAAGGGATTAGTAGCTGCTGGCGCTCTTGCCGTCGCCGTGACCCAGGGCTTTCAACAGGCTAGCCAGCAGGCTGGATGCGCCAAAACGATAGTGACGAGAATCGGCCCAGTCGGCGCCGAACAGTTCATCAGCGATCGCCAGGAACTGCTGCGCGTCTTCCGCGCTGCGCACGCCGCCCGCCGGTTTGAAACCAACGGTTTTTTCTACGCCCATATCGCGGATCACTTCCATCATGATGCGCGCGCTTTCCGGCGTGGCATTCACCGGCACTTTACCGGTCGAGGTTTTGATGAAATCGGCCCCGGCTTTGATAGAGATTTCAGACGCTTTACGGATCAGCGCTTCTTCTTTCAGCTCACCGGTTTCGATGATCACTTTCAGCAGCACGTTAGCCGCCGCACAGGCTTCCTTACAGGCTTTCACCAGCTCGAAACCGACCTGCTCGTTGCCGGCGATCAGCGCGCGGTACGGGAAGACCACGTCCACTTCGTCAGCGCCGTAAGCGATCGCCGCGCGGGTTTCCGCCAGCGCAATGTCGATATCGTCATTCCCGTGCGGGAAGTTGGTGACCGTGGCGATGCGAATATCCGGCGTCCCCTGCTCATTCAGCGTTTTACGGGCGATCGGGATGAAGCGCGGGTAGATGCAGACCGCCGCGGTGTTACCCACCGGCGTTTTCGCCTGATGACACAGGGCAATGACTTTCTCATTGGTGTCGTCGTCATTCAGGGTGGTCAGGTCCATCAGTTTTAACGCGCGCAGGCTGCTTGCTTTTAAATCAGTCATTTCATACTCCGCCGGCGTCATGCCGGATCAATAGTTTGTTCACCTTGCGAGTCTGTTACTATTGTAAGATTCGCTCGTCGTTTCACTTCGACATTCATCACAGTTAATGAAAACTACTTACTAATTTGCATTACTGTAACGTGATTAAGATCACAAACTACCACTCAATACCGCAGCAATTATCGTTAGTCCCCTCTTAAGCATAATCGATACTATACCGCAGAAGAGAATGTGATAATTCTAACACACAATAACAGATGCACTCGATAGCGTGGCGCACATTTTGCCCAATTTACGGGCAATAAAAACGCTACAAATTGAAATATAAATCTTTTTTCAAAAAAGAGAGTGGTGATGGAATTATCACATTCACAGCAACACCAGCGGCACGGTGGCCGCTGGTTCAGGAGACAGGCTTACAGGGCGAGAAAAACCCCGGCGATGGTGGCGCTCATCAGGTTGGACAGCGTCCCCGCTGCTACCGCACGTAGCCCAAGCTGAGCGCTATCCTGCCGCCGGTTGGGCGCCATTCCCCCGAGTCCGCCAATCAGAATGGCGATCGATGACAGGTTGGCAAAGCCGCACAGCGCGAAAGAGATAATGGCTTTGGTGTGATCTGAAATGACCTGCAGCCCGGCCGCCGCCACTTCGGCATCCGCCTTTAAATATTCGCCAAAGTTCATGTAGGCCACGAACTCGTTAATGATCAGCTTCTGGCCGATAAACGACCCCGCCACCGTCGCTTCGTGCCACGGCACGCCAATCACCCACGCCAGCGGTGAGAAGATCCAGCCGAGGATCATCTGCAGCGACAGCTCAGGATGGATAAACCAGCCGCCGACGCCGGAGAGTATGCCGTTCAGCAGGGCGATCAGCGCAATAAACGCCAGCAGCATCGCGCCGACGTTGAGCGCCAGTTGCATACCAGACGCGGCGCCGGAGGCGGCGGCATCCAGCACGTTGGCCGGTTTATCCGCGTCAGCGCTTTGGCTGTCATGAGCCGGGTTATCGTCCGGTTTGTCCGTTTCCGGTACGATAATTTTGGCAAACAGCAGACCTCCCGGCGCCGCCATAAACGACGCGGCAATAAGGTACTCCAGCGGAACGCCCATCTGCGCATAGCCCGCCAGTACCGAGCCCGCCACCGAGGCCAGGCCGCCGCACATGACCGCAAACAGCTCCGAGCGAGTCATGGTGGCGATATAAGGACGCACCACCAGCGGCGCTTCGGTCTGGCCAACAAAGATGTTCGCCGTGGCCGACAGCGATTCGGTACGTGAGGTCTTCAGCACTGCCCGCAGCGCGCCGCCGAGAATGCGAATGACCAGCTGCATAATGCCCAGGTAGTAAAGCACGGCAATCAGCGACGAGAAGAAGACGATCACCGGCAGCACGCGCAGGGCAAAGACGAAGCCGCCGCCGCCAAACACCTCGAACATTTTATCGGAGACCAGCCCGCCGAAGATGAAACTAATCCCTTCATTGCCGTAGGCAATAACGCTGGCGACGCCATTCGACATCGCTAATAGCGCCGCGCGCCCGGCCGGTACATACAATATTAACGCGCCGATACCCACCTGGATTATCCAGGCGCCGAGCACGGTGCGCAGGTTAATGGCTTTTCGGTTATTGGAGAGCAGCACAGCAATGGCCAATAGCGCCACCATGCCGATAAGTCCCATGAGGATTTGCATACAGATTCCCTGTGTTTTTGATAGTCCAGTACTAACCGCGTGATTATATCGGCCTGAAACTATCCTGCCCGTCTGGCTTCACACATTTTAAGCAAATCAATGATATGGATGGACAATTATGAGAAATCGATCACCATACAGAGACCGGGGGAAGGGAAAACAAGGCGATCGTATTGTGCATGATCCCTTCTTCTATGGCTGCCGGCGACTCCGGACGCAGTTCACACAGCGCCTCAAATACCCGTGCAGCTTGTTCCGGTCGATTGGGCTGTCCCTGAAAGCCATTTAGCGGCATATCCGGCGCATCGGTCTCCAGCAGCAGAGCGGAAAGCGGCAGACGCGCCATCACTTCACGGGTTTTACTGGCGCGGGGATAGGTAATGGTGCCGCCAACGCCGATCTTATAGCCAAGCTGAACGAAGCGCTCGGCCTGCTGCAGGCTGCCGGCAAAGCCATGGATGACTCCGGTACGCGGCAGGGCATGTTTTTTCAGCAGCATCGCCAGCTTATCGTGGGTGCGTCTGGAGTGGAGGATCACCGGCAGATCGTAACGCTTCGCCAGCCTCAGCTGCGCTTCCAGCAGCGCCTGCTGACGATCAAACTGCGGATCGTCGCGATAAAGATCGAGGCCAATCTCTCCCACCGCCACCAGTTTAGGCGGCCGCTGCGCCATCAAGGCTTCCAGCTGCGCCAGTCCCTCATCAGTATGCTCTTCGATGACGATCGGATGCATACCCAGCGCGGCGTACAGCGCTTCGTGCTGAGCTGCCAGCGCCAGCACGCGGCTAAAACGCTCAGCAGAGATGGCTGGAACGATAATTCGCTCGACGCCGGCCTGCGCCGCACGCGCCAGGCTGGCGACCTCATCTGCCGCGAAGGGGGGAAAATCAAAGTGACAGTGGGTATCGATAAAACGGTGCGTCACGCCAGATCCTCATGATCAAAACTGGGGTCATTCGCCTGGGGCGCAGGAATGATGGTCGCCTGGGGCGCTTCATTGGCCACCGGCACCGGCGGCACCACCACCGGCGCGGGCCGGGCAATACGCGGCGCGTGGCGCAGCAGCGGCGGCTGGTCGGCCAGTAGTTTACCCACCGTTGCCAGGAAATAACGGCCGCACTGGCGCCCGGTTTTGTAGTCGTCCAGCAGCGCCGGTAGTCGGCTGCCAAGCGCCATGCTGCGCAGCGGCCGCTGCGGATAGATTTCGAAGATCCGCAACTTACCCGGCGGTTTCTCGATGAACTGCTGGATGGCGCGGTAGGTGGTTTCGTGATGATGCACCAAATTGACCAGCGGTTGCAGACTACTCTCTCCCAGCCAGCGCTCCATCCGCTTGAACCACTGCGGGGTATAAAACATCTGCGAAGGGACGGTACGGATCACCACGATGGTCTGGGCGCCGCGGCGGGCCGCCTCCTGCACCGGGATCGCATCGCTGACGCCGCCGTCCAGGTAGCTAACGCCGTCGAGCAACACGCCGCTGCGATAAAAGCCGGGGATGGCGCTGGAGGCGCGGATCAGATCCAGCCACGTTTGCGGCGTCGGCGAAAAATAGCTGGCGGAGTAATCGTCACCGCGGCAAGCGCATAGCCACAGCTCTTTCCCCAACGCGAACTGCGCTTCGGCATAGTTCATGGCAAGCGGCATTTGCTGCGAAGTGGCCTCAACCAGCCAGTCGAGATCGATAAGGTTGCCGCCGCGCACAAAGCGCATCGGATCGAAAAACTGGCGTGAAGTGGTGTAGCGGGTGATAACTTTGCGGGCATAGCCTTGCTGATTACACATGTAGGCGGAGAGGTTTTGCGCACCGGCTGAAGTACCCAGCATCAGGTCAAAGGGGTTAAATCCGGCGCGCATAAATTCGTCCAGCACCCCGGCAGTAAAAATCCCTCGCTGTCCTCCGCCTTCGCATACCAGCGCCAGCTTGCCTGGTCGGAAGGGTTTAACCGCCAGCGGGGCGATATTGCCCAGCGTGACGGGAATGCGTTGCCCCACCCTGCTTTCCTGTTCGATTGATCTTCTCCTGACAAGGTAACGCAATTTGCCCGCCGCTTAAACCGCGAAAGCCAGTCCTCAGCACTGGCTTTGTGTAAGATGACGTGTCAGTAAAAATGCTTAGGCTGCAGTATCGCCCGCATCGCGGGCCGCCTAAGGACGTCTGCGTCCTGTAAACAGGCTCACCAGGAACAGGATAATCCCGACGACAAAGACGATTTTCGCAGCGCCAGCGGCCGTACCCGCCAGACCACCAAAGCCCAGAGCCGCAGCAATTAATGCAATGACCAGAAAAATAATTCCCCATCGAAACATACTTTTCTCCTTACCATAATGGACGGTGAACAGCGGTTTGCGCACCCTTTCTGTATAGCTCATCGCTCAGTGGATGCTGCTATTCGTTCGGCAACCTTGGCCAGACAACACTTTTGTTAATAACTCGGTTTACTTAACGCTAAGATCGTTGCGCACGCTTTTCACACCGGAGACCGCTTTCGCAATCTCTGCGGCACGCTCCGCCTGCGCCGCGGAAGCCACCGTACCGGTCAGATGTACCGCGCCGGCGTTGGTTTCGACTTTCACATTGCGCGAAGGGACAATGTCATCCGCCAGCAGCTTGGCTTTCACTTCGCTGGTAATGGCGGTATCCCCGGCATAGCCTTTCAGCGTCGCCGTCTCGCTCGATGATTTATGATGGACCGTCAGCTTGTCGTTAACGTGTGAGACGCCTTTGACCTCTTTCGCTACGCTCAGTGCCTGACTTTTCTGTTCAGCACTGGTGACGTCGCCGCTGAGGGTGACCACTTTATTCTCCGTTTTCACCGAAATATCGCCGGAGTTAATATCTTTATGGTCGATCAGCGCCGCTTTTACCCGTGCGGTAATGGTACTGTCATCCATAAAATCGCCGACTTTGTTAATCGAATTATCTACCGCCTCTCCCGCATTGCTGGCAGCCGACTTCGCACTGTCTACCGTTGTTTTTTCCGTCTCTGCCGAGGCGTTCAACGCGGCTAAGCCTAAGAAGAGCGCCAGCAACATATTGGCATTCTTTAGTCTGGTCATCGTTATGTCCTCGTTTTTTCACCAGCACTGTCGTCTTATCACAGTGAATTACGCCAGCATTTTTAAAAACACGAATTAAATATAGTAGACAGACGAAGGGGTTGCGGAGGATATGGATAAAAAACAGACGAATTAGCGGTGTTTTAAGAACTTTCCAGAAGGATGGGAACGGGGGCGTAGCCAGAAAAAAGCGCGGCCTGCGCCGCGCTTCGTCAGGGATTAGTGCTCGCGCGTTTTGCGGAACACCACGTC